>Ga0075163_10013682_pt1 | contig 10505 bp, 4 predicted proteins | sample JI1023141ADNA_FD_71478 | JGI IMG/M metagenome (GOLD analysis project Ga0075163, IMG submission 71478) | Wastewater effluent complex algal communities from Wisconsin, to seasonally profile nutrient transformation and Carbon sequestration -... | ecosystem: Engineered > WWTP > Effluent > Algae... | reverse complement strand
GGGGGTGAGATCACGCGGCGCGCTCACCGGCGTGCCGGCGTCGTCGATGAGCACCGAGTACACGTGGTCGTGTCCCGCCTGCTCGTGATCGTCGGTCCAGGCCACGATGGCGCCCTTGGGCATGAGCGCGATGGCCGGGCGGCCGGCGTTGGTGACCGGGGTCACGCCGATGCGTGGGTGCGAGATGGCGGTGACGCGGCACACGCCGCGACCTTCGGCAGCGGCCTTGGCCTGATCGGAGATGCCCTTGGCAGCGGCGCCGCCCCCGGCGTCCTGGGCTTCCTTGAACTTCTTCTGGGCGCCCGCGAGATCGCCGCCGGCGAGGAGCTTTTGTCCCTCGGCCACCGGCTTGGCCCACTTCACATCGTCGTTGGACGGAGGCGGTGAGCCGGAGGGGGCGGTGGTGGGATCGACGGCGGGCGGCGGAGCCTCGACGATGGGCGCCATCACCTGCGGCCGCAGGTAGCGCACCCAGGCCACGCCCACCGCGCTGAACGACGCGAGCATGGCGAGGCCGCCGAGGGCGTAGCGCAGGGGGCTGGTGCGTGGTGGCGCCGGCGCGCGTTGTGCGGTTCCCAGATCGACCGGGCTCTCGCGGCCCGGCAACGGATCTTGCGACGACGGCACACGGAAGCCGTCGCTGGCGGGGCCGGACGGGAGATCGCGACCGCTGGCGTCCTTCGCCTGCGCGTTCACGTCGCGCGCGCTCACGTCGCGAACGCTGACCTCGCGGGCCGCGGGGATCTCCGGCGACGAGGCGAAGGGTGCGGGCGGGGTTCCCAGCGCGACCGAGAGCGTCTCGGCCAGCTCCGTCGCGTTCTGGTAGCGCTTGGCCGGGTCGCGCTCGAGCGCCTTGCGGAACCACGCGTCGAAGCCGCCGGGAATGTCCGGGTAGACCTCCGACGGGACCGGCAGCGGCTCGGTGGCGATGGCGGCGAAGGTCATGGCCACGCCCTGCTCGGTGTTCCACACCGGGCGGCCGGTGAGGCACTCGTAGGCCATGCAGCCGAGCGCCCAGAGGTCGGCGCGGTGGTCGACCGAGCCTTGGCCCTTCACCTGCTCCGGCGACATGTACGCGGGCGTTCCGAAGACCGCGCCCTCGCGGGTGAGACGCGCGGTCTTCTCGTCGCCAGCGTTCACCGGCGCATAGAACTTGGCGAGGCCGAAGTCGAGGAGCTTGCAGTACTCCTGCCCGTCCTCACCGCGGAGGATGAAGATGTTCTCGGGCTTGAGATCGCGGTGCACGATGCCGATGGCGTGGGCCTTGATGAGGCCCTTGGCGCAATCGGTGATGATCTTGGCGGTGGTCTTGGGGTCGATGATGCGAACCCGCGCCATGCGATCGTAGAGCGACTCGCCCTCGAGCAGCTCCATGACGATGAAGGGGCGACCGTCCTCGAGGCGGCCCGAGTCGTACACGTCGACGATGTGCGGGCTCTTCACGCTGGCGGCGGCCCGCGCCTCGCGGAAGAAGCGCTCGCTGACGATCTTCGACGCCGTCAGCTCGGCCGCGAGCACCTTGATGGCGACCTTCTTCGCCAACGACAGATGCTCCGCCTCGTAGACGGCAGCCATCCCGCCTCGACCGATCTCCCGGGAAACCTTGTATTTCCCGACCAGGATGGTCCCGACCGGAATCTTCGACTCGTTCTGGACGGCTGCCATTCAGCGGATGCTGCCTCTATACGACGATCTTACCGCGAACACTACGCCAAGAGCCACAACGCTTTGATTCGGTCGGCTTTCCTTGGATTTGCGTCGCATTCCCCGGTGTCGCGCTCCCGACGGCGCAGTGCCAACGGTGTGTCGCTCATGTATGTACGAAAACCACACGGCACGCATTGCGGGCGAACGGGGCATCGACTACCGCTTTTCCCATGAGCGACGCCTCGTTTTCGGCTCTCGGAGAGATCACCGCGGAGATCGCCCATGAGCTCCGGAACTCCATCCAGGTGATCGTGACCCACGCGTTCCTGGGCCGCCGCGACGTGGCCGCATCGGGCCCGCACCTGGCGAAGATCGAAGAGCAGGCGAGGCGCGCCCAGAGCATCATCGACGACGTGCTGCTCCTCGCCCGGGGGGACGCACCGAAGGAGACGTTTCCGCTCGCCGATGCCGTGAGCGCCGCGGCCCGCGCCTTCGAGGGGCGCGCGGAGCTAACGTCGAGCTTCGCGAGCGACCTCCGGGTATCCGGGCATCCCGGGCTGCTCGAGCGTCTCTTCTCGGTGCTGGTGGAGAACGCGATTCACGCGCACGGGGGCACGCCCCACGTCGACGTGAGCGCGAGCGTGGCAGACGGCCGGATCCACATCGTGGTGTCCGACGACGGGCCCGGGATTCCCGAGGAGATGGTCCCGCGTATTTTCGAAGTGGGCGTCTCCGGCAAGAAGGGGGGCACCGGCCTCGGTCTCGCGCTCGCCCATCGAATCGCCCGCGCGCACGGTGGCGACGTGCGCTACGTGAGAAGCGCGAGCGGCGCTCGCTTCGCCATCGACCTCCCAACCTGACCCGAGCGGACACCTCACGGGCGGTCCGCGCATCTCACCCACTTACCCATGCTTCCTGTCGTTCTTCGCGGCGCCCACACGCACAACCTTCGCGGCGTCGATCTCGACCTACGGCCCGGCGAGTTCGTGGTCCTCACCGGCCCCAGCGGCGCAGGCAAGTCGTCGCTCGCGCTCGATACGCTCTATGCCGAAGGCCAACGGCGCTTCGTCGAGAGCTTCAGCCCCTACGCGCGGCAGTTCCTCGAGCGCCTGGCGCGCCCGCCGGTCGATCTGCTCTCGCCCATCTCCGCCACCGTCGCGGTGGACCGCCGGGCACCGGTCAAGTCGAGCCGCTCGACACTCGCCACCATGGCCGATCTCGAGCCGTACGTGGCGGCGCTCTACGCCAAGGAGGCGGTCCCGGTCTGCCCCGACTGCCACGTCGACGCGAAGTTCGCGACGCCGCACGAAGCCGCCAAGCGCGTGGTGGGTGAAGCCTCCGGGACGCAGGCAGCGACGGCCCCGGCGACCGTCACCTACCCGCTGGGCAACCCCTCGCCGGAGGCGTTCCTCGAGCTGCGCGAAGGGCTGCTGAAGGAGGGCTACCGGCGCCTCTACGTGGGAGACGCACTGGTGGACATCGACGCGGTGCGCCCGTCGGACGCCGGCGCCCAGGGGCTCGAGGTGGTGGTGGATCGCCTCTCGCTGGGCAAGAAGGACGAACGGCGCCTGCAGCAGGCCCTCGAGACCGCATGGACTCACGGCCACGGGCGGGCCAAGCTGCGCTTTGCCGAAGGGGCGCCGCTGCAGGTGGGCCGCGGTCTCTCGTGCCCGCAGTGCGCCCGCGTATTCGAGCCGCCGCGTCCGGGCTTCTTCTCCTACAACTCGCCGCTCGGAGCCTGCCAGGCCTGCCGCGGGTTCGGCCGGGTCATCGACGTCGATTGGGACAAGGTCATCCCCGACGGCAAGAAGACCCTCGCCCAGGGCGCGGTCAAAGCCTGGGCCGGCAAGAGCGCCGACTGGGAGCGGCGTGAGCTGAAGAAGTTCGCCGCCAAGCGCGGTATCCCGTTCGACGTGCCGTGGGACGCGCTCAGCGAGGTCCACCGGCGGATGGTCATCGACGGCGAGGGCGACTACGGCAAGGGCAAGTTCCCGGGCGTGCGCGCCTGGTTCAAGTGGCTCGAGACGCGCACCTACAAGATGCACGTGCGGGTGTTCCTGGCGCGCTACCGGGAGTACGTGCCGTGCGCCGAGTGTGGCGGCGCCCGGCTGGCCCGGGCGAGCCGCGCGTACCACGTGGCGGGCATCGATCTGCCGTCGTTCCACGGGCAATCGGTGGCCGAGGCGCTCTCGGTGCTCGCCAAGGTGCGGCCCCACGACCCGCAAGGCGCGCACGTGCTCGCGGAGCTCACGGCGCGGCTCTCGTACCTCGACGCGGTGGGCCTCTCGTACCTCACGCTCGATCGCCAGGCGCGAACCCTCTCGGGCGGCGAGGCGCAGCGGGCGGCGCTCACCACGGCGCTGGGATCCTCACTCACCTCCACCTTGTTCGTCATCGACGAGCCCACCACCGGTCTCCACGCCGCCGACGTACCGCCGCTGGTGGACGCCATGCGGCGGCTTTCCGATGGTGGCAACACCGTGGTGGTCATCGAGCACGAGCGGGGCGTCATCGAGGCGGCCGATCGCGTGGTCGACATGGGCCCCGGCGCGGGCAAGCTCGGTGGAAGCATCGTCTTCGACGGCACGCCCAAAGAGCTCCGTCGCACCGCGATCGAGAGCCCCACCGCCGCCGCGCTTTCGGAAGTGCGCCGCCTGGGGACGCCGCGGTCGTGGGACCGCGCGCTCACCCTCGAAGGCATCGCGGCGCACAACGTTCGCATCGACGCGGTGGAGATTCCCCTCGGCGTGGTGTGCGCCATCGTCGGCGCCAGCGGCTCCGGCAAGAGCACCCTGGCCCGCGACGTGCTCTTCTCGGCGGTGGCGCGCGCCACCGGCGACACCTCGGTGCCGAAGCCGCTGGGCCTCCGGCGCATGAGCGAGGTGAAGGGCATCAAGTCGGCGACGCTGGTGGACCAGTCGCCGCTCGGGCGCACCGCCCGCGGAAACGCTGCAACCTACACGCATGGCTGGAATCGCTTTCGGGCCCTCTTCGCCGCCACGCCCGAGGCTCGAGCCGCGGGCCTCGAGGCGGCGCATTTTTCCTTCAACGTGGCGCCCAAGGACGGCCGGGGTCGCTGCGAAGCCTGCTCCGGCGAGGGATTCGAGACGGTGGAGATGCAGTTCCTGGCGGACGTGCAGATCGAGTGCGCCAGCTGCCTCGGGCGCCGCTTCGGACCCGAAGTGCTGGAGGTGAAGGTGCACGGCCACGACGTGGCCGACGTGCTGGCCATGACCGTCACCGAGGCCCTCCGCATCTTCGACCCGCCGGACGCCCGCGACTACGTGCTGTTCCGTGCGCTCGATCCGGTGGTCCGGGTGGGCCTCGGGTACTTGCCCATGGGGCAGCCGCTCTCGACCCTCTCTGGCGGCGAGGCGCAGCGTCTCAAGCTGGCGCGCGCCCTGGGCGAGCCGGCCCGCGGCGCGCTCTTCGTCATCGACGAGCCCAGCGCCGGCCTGCACCCGCAAGACGTGGTGCCGGTGGTCACGGCGCTCTCGGACCTGGTGACCGCCGGCGCGAGCGTGGTCATCGTGGAGCACGATCTCGACGTCATCGCTCAGAGCGACTGGGTGGTGGAGCTGGGCCCGGGCGCGGGTAAAGAGGGCGGCAAGCTGGTCTTCGCCGGCACGCCCAAGGAACTGTCGCGGGCGAAGACCAAGACCGGCGTCGCGCTCTCCGCGCACCTCGGCGGCAAGTCGGTCACCCCTCGGCGCGACCCGGCGCCTGCGCGGGAGCACGCGGACTCCATCGTGGTGCGCGGCGCTCGCGAGCACAACCTGCAGAACGTGAGCTGCACCATCCCGCGCGGAAAGCTCACGGTGGTGACCGGCCCCAGCGGCTCCGGCAAGTCGTCGCTGGCCTTCGACGTCGTCTGCGCCGAAGGGCAACGACGCTTCATGGAAACGCTCACCCCCTACGCGCGGCAGTTTCTCCCGACCCTGCCGCGACCGCAGGTCGATGCGGTGCTGGGGGTGGAGCCGGCCATCGCCCTCGAGCAGCGCACCGCCCGTGCGGGCGCCAACTCCACGGTCGCCACCGTCACCGAGATCGCCCACTTCTTGCGGCTGCTCTTCGCCAAGGTGGGCACGGTGCACTGTCCGCAGTGTGGAAAGCCCGTGAGCCCCACCGCGCCCAAGGATCTGTTCGCCCAGATCACGCAGCGCAAGGGTGTCGTCACCGTGTACGCGCCGGCGATCCAGGAGCGCAAAGGCACGCACCTCGACGTGTTCACGCAGGCCACGCGCCGCGGCGTCACCCACGCGCGGGTCGACGGCGTCGTGATGTCCATCGAGCCGCCGCCGCGGCTGGTGAAGGCCAAGGAGCACGACATCGATCTGGTGATCCACGAGGGACCGGCCGCCGAGCTGGCCTGGGACGTGTTCGAGCGCGGTCTCTCCTGGGGGCGCGGCGTGCTCCGCGTGCACGCTGGAAAGGCTCAGCCGAGCCGCACCAAGGACGACGTGGCCAGCACCGTGCGCGCCTGCGGCACCTGTCGCATCGGCATTCCGGACCTCGATCCCCGGCACTTCTCCTTCAACACCAAGCAGGGAAAGTGCGTCGCCTGCGATGGCGCCGGCGTGGAAGGGGGCCCCGAGGCCCTGGACGATCCCGATGCGAAGCCGTGCGACACCTGTCACGGCACGCGCCTCGGTCCCGTGCCCCGCGGCGTGCTTCTCGCTGGGCGGAGCTACGCCGAGGTGGTGTCCGGCTCCGTCACGCGCGCGCTCGCCGAGGTGGTCGCCTGGAGCTTCCACGGCAACGCCGCGGCCATCGCCAAGGCTCCTTTGGAAGAGCTCCTGCGGCGCCTGCGCTTCGTGGAAGAGATCGGCCTCGGCTATCTCTCGCTGGATGGCCGGGCGTCGACCCTCTCCGGCGGCGAGATGCAGCGGCTCCGGCTCTCGGCGCAGCTGGGCGCCGGCCTCACCGGCGCGCTCTACGTGCTCGACGAGCCCACCATCGGCCTGCATCCGCGCGACACCGTGCGCCTGGTGAAGAACCTGCGGGCGCTCACCCAGACCGGTTCGACCGTGCTGGTGGTGGAGCACGACGCCGAGACCATCCGCGCCGCCGATCACGTGCTCGACATGGGCCCGTCCGGCGGGCGCCTGGGCGGCCGCATTCTCGCCGCCGGTCCCGCGGCCCAGGTGCTGGAGAACGACGATGGCCCCACCGCGCGCGGCCTCCGCGATCGAGGGCCGCTCCGGGAGCACTTGCCGCTCCCCAAGGACTTCCTCGAGCTCAAGGGGGCGCGCGCGCACAACCTCAAGGACGTCGATCTCCGGGTGGCGCTCGGGCGCATGAACGTGGTCGCTGGCGTGAGCGGCTCGGGCAAGTCGACGCTGGTGCGGAAGGTGTTCTTCCCGGCGCTGCGCAAGGCGCTGGGCCTGGTCGCCGAGCGGCCCGGTCCCTTCAAGTCCCTGCGCGGGGAAAAGCACGTGAAGCGCGCCATCGCCGTGGACCAGTCGCCCATCGGTCGCACCCCGCGCTCCATTCCCGCGACGTTCCTCGGCATCTGGGACGACATTCGCAAGCTCTTCGCCAGCCTCCCGGATTCGAAGACCCGGGGCTTCGCGGCCACCCGTTTCTCGTTCAACACCAACGGCGGCGGCCGCTGCGGCACCTGCGACGGGCAGGGGGTCATCGTCTCCGAGATGTCGTTCTTGCCGGACGTGGTCGCGCCCTGCGAGGACTGTGGCGGCATGCGCTTCGAGCCCGCCACCCTCGACGTCAAGTACCGGGGCCTCTCCATCGGCAACGTCCTCCAGCTCTCGGCCTCCGAGGCTGCCACCTTCTTCGAGAACTTTCCCCGCATCGCGCGGCCGCTGGCCACGCTGCATCGATTGGGTGTGGGATACATCCAGCTGGGGCAGGGCTCGCACACCCTTTCCGGCGGCGAGGCGCAGCGCCTGAAGCTCGCGGCGGAGCTCACCGCCGGCTCCCACCACGAAGCCACTGTGTACGTCCTCGACGAGCCCACCACCGGTCTCCACGTCGCCGACGTGCGCTGTCTGGTGTCGGTGCTGGGGGAGCTGGTCTCACGCGGCGACACGCTGGTCATCGTCGAGCACCACCCGGACGTCATCGCCAGCGCCGACTACATCGTCGAGCTCGGTCCCGATGGCGGCGAAGGCGGCGGCCGGGTGGTCTTCCAGGGCGTCTTTGCCGATCTGGCGCGCGCCGACACGCCCACCGGCGTTCTCTTCGCGCCCAGCGAGCGAGCGCCCAAGTCCGGAGAGCGTACCAAGGGCGCGCGCAAGCGTTCGAGCGCGTAGCCTACGCGCCCGCCTCGGTTCTCCGTCGTCGTCGCCCGAGGAACGCAGCCACGACCGCGGGAATGCCGAACCCTGCGACGGACCCGCCGCCGCTGTTGCAGCCGCTGTCGGCGCCTGCGGTTGCGGGCCCGGTCGAAGCGTCCGCAGCGGCGCTCGCGTCGGTCCCCGTCGGCGCCATGCCCGCGTCGGGAGGCGAGCTCGCATCGGTCGGCGAGCCCGCATCGGGGTCCACGACCGTCTCGGCGGGGATGGGATTCACCGGGCCGCACGGCGCCCGCCCGCAGCGAAGCGTATCGCCCTGCGCGAGGAGCCAACCCGTGCCCACCGAAGATAACCTTCCTTGGCCGCCTGCGACCCGAATCGGCGCTGCTGTCAGACCGACGAGGTACTGGCTGGTCTTGCCGCCGGTCATGTTCACGAAGAATCCGAATTCGCCATTCTCACCGAGGTCGCTGAATGTCTGCAATCCGAAGAACTGCCGAGCCACTTCAGTTCCATCGGGCTGTCGCACCGCCATGCCGCCCGAGTTCCGGACGTATGCGAGGAAGCCGTCCCGGAACGCGTACTCCCAGCCGTACCCGATCTGCGTCCCATCGATGTAGATCTGGGTGGCACCGGTAGAGCGCTTCTTCGAATACGCAACGCGGTTGGCGGCGTCGACGACGACCCAGTCTTTGCGAAAGCCGCCGTACGGCAGCACGGTGGCCACGCCGCCGGCGATCTTCACCAGCGTGTCGTTGGGGCCGCCGGTCGACTCTCCCTTGACGTAGTAGTCGCCGTTGGGCGCAATGGCAGCGCCCTGGCAGATGGGCGTTACGCCGGGCACGTTCTGCAGATCGACGAGCTCGGTCTCCGTGCTCGTGGCGAGGTCCCGGACGAAGCACTTCGATCCGTAGGGGTATGCGACGATCCAGTAGCGGCTCCCGCGAACGATGCCCCACGGCGCGCTCGCCGGGAAGCTCTGCTTGGTGCCGCCCCAGAGGATGGAGATCGCGCCATCCCCGTCTTCCGCATAGCCGCCCTGCGCCAGCGTTCCCCCGGTCTTGCCGTTGGGCGAGAGCAAGGTATCTACGCCCGTGGCGCGGTCGCGCAGCCAAACCTCGTGGGGCGCGGCGAGGTCCGGATCGCCGGTGACCCTATCGAGGAGCTTCTCGAAGACGATGTAGCCGCTCGACACCGCGGTGATGGTCCCGGGGACGCGCGAGACATTGGCAATCCCCGGCGTGAGGTCCACCAGGATGGTCGCTCCCATCGTCGACTCGATGCCCGCGGTATCGGTGGCGACGGCCCGAAGCATGGCGGTCGAACCATCGGCCGAGGCGGTGGCCCAGGTCGCGCTGGTGGTGCCGCTGGCGACCGACACGTATGAGTAGTCCGGTTGGCGTTGTTCCAGTCGAATCGAACGGCACGGATAGGCGCCCAGGTCCGCGCACGTGACGGTCACCGTCGGGGTCGTGACGAGGCCGTGATTGCGCAGGCCGCCGATGCTCGGTGCTTCGTCGACGACGATGTCGGTGGTCGCGGTCCCCACCTCACCGAGGGTGGTCTCCACGCGGACCGACACGGTGGCTGCCCCGCGGGGAACGCCCGTGAGCGGCACGGCGACACGGCACTCTTTGACCGCCGCGGGCTGGGTGCAGCTGGGTGAGACCGCCTGGGATATGCCCGCGATCGTGACGGTGGTGTCGCGAAGCAGCGCCTCACTACCCACCTCGAAAGCGAGGTCCATGCTTCCCCCCAGGGCTATCCCTTGCCGCGCGATGGGCGCCGTCACGGTCACCGTGAGGCCAGCACCGCGCGCCGCGCCGGCGACGGTCGCGAGGGCCGCCACCGAGAGCGCACCAAGTCCGACAGTCCAGCCTCGCCCCGTGCCCATGTGATGGCCTCCGCGAGGAGTACGCTCCGCGGGAGCGGATGTCGCAGGCGCCCTCTCGAAAAGTGCTCGCGCTGCGTCTGCCCACAGGGCGAAGCCGACGCGAGAGATCTGGGCTACATTTCGGAGGGGTTGCCTTCGAACCTCCCGAGGCCCAATGAGAACCATCAAGATCATCGTGGACGGGGAAGAGTTCGTGGGCGTTCCGGTGGCCGACTTCCGACGCCTGACCGCTGCCTCTTCCGGGGTCGTCGACGCGAAGACGTTCTTTCGCGACCTCCTCGCCCGGAACGTCAAGCTCGCCCGCACGACGGCGGGCCTCACCCAGCGGGCGCTCGCGGACCGAATGGGGGTGAGCCAGCCCATGATCGCTCAGGCCGAGAGCGGGAAGGCGACCGTATCGTCCGACTACGTCGTCCGAGTCCTCGTTGCGTGCGGTCTGCCCCAGGACTGGGTCGCGCCCGTGGACCCGGAGTCCGAGTGAGCGAGGGACGCGAGCCCGTCAGTTGCAGGGGCCGCCGGTCTCTTTGGTGTGCGCGCAGTGGACCGCGCGATTGGTTGACGCGGCTTCCAGGTGGTAGGCGCGGCAGATGAGCGAGTTGCCGGTGGTGGTGGTGGTGAGCGGCTCGGTGGCAAAGCCGTTCTGCTTGGCCTTGATGCGACCGCACGCGGCCTGACATTCGCCGAGGGTGGCGTATGCCGTATCGACGCCG
>Ga0075163_10013681_pt1 | contig 10506 bp, 4 predicted proteins | sample JI1023141ADNA_FD_71478 | JGI IMG/M metagenome (GOLD analysis project Ga0075163, IMG submission 71478) | Wastewater effluent complex algal communities from Wisconsin, to seasonally profile nutrient transformation and Carbon sequestration -... | ecosystem: Engineered > WWTP > Effluent > Algae... | reverse complement strand
TGGCCGCCGATGACTTCCGGCGGAATCGGTTTGCCGTCGTGTTTGACGAGCGCCGGCTTGTAATCGAACAGGTCGAGGTGGCTCGGCGCGCCAGCCATGAAAAGGTGAATGACCGCCTTCGCCTTGCCGGGAAAATGAGGCGGGCGAATGGCCAGAGGGTCGAATCCGGCCGGGCCAGGGGCGGCCGCGTAGATCGATCGGCGCGTGGCGTTATCGGCCAGCAACCCCGCCAGAGCCATTTTCCCGAGGCCAACGCCGCAATCGGCGAAGAAGTGCCGGCGCGTCCGTTCCAGTTGCGGTGCTGCGAATTCAGAGTTCATGTTCAGTTGGCTTTCAGGTGTGGGGAGTAAGTTCCGAAAGCGACGTCAACGGGGCACGATGAATTCGTCGGTATTGAGCAGGGCACGCACGAGCACCGTCCACGCGGCGGCTTCGGCCGGGTCGGTGGCGGGGGGCTCTTCGCACAGGGCTTTTGCGGCTTCGGGCCGGGTGCGATAGTGATTTCGCTGGGCTTCGAGAAATTGCCGAAGCTGAGTCGCGAGCGTCGCATCGGGTGTTCGCTGGAACAACCGATGGTTCAAGTCCGTGATTCGCTCCGGATCGGGCCGGGAGTCGGCCGCGAAATGGCGGCCGATGGCCTGCGCGGCTTCCAGGAAAACCGGGTCGTTCATGAGCGTGAGCGACTGCAGGGCCGAATTGGAAACGTCGCGCCGGACAACGCAGGCCTCGCCACTGGGGGCGTCAAAAGTATTCAGCAAGGCGAAGGGTGCCGTGCGCTTGGCGAAGGTGTAAAGGCTGCGGCGGTAGCGGTCTTCGCCCGTGGATGTCTTCCAGTCGAGCTTGCCGTAGGCGCCTTCGGTCGTCACGCTGGCAGGCTGGGGCGGAAACACGCTCGGCCCGCCGATCTTGTGCGACAACAGACCGGCGACGGAGAGAGCGGAGTCGCGGATCGATTCGCCGTCGAGCCGGAACCGCGGGCCACGGCTTAGATAGCGATTGTCCGGATCTTTTTCGAGTGCCTGGGGCGTTACGACACTCGATTGTTTCCACGCCTCGCTGGTGACGATCCGGCGATGCAGCCGCTTGAGCGACCAGGCGTCGTCGGTCACGAAGGTGCGGGCCAGCCAGTCCAGCAGCGCGGGATGGCTCGGCAATTCGCCCTGATAGCCGAAATCTTCCTGCGTGCGGACGATCCCCCGGCCGAAAAGAGCCGCCCAGTGACGGTTTATGGTGACTCGCGACGTGAGCGGATGTTCCGGCGAAACCAGCCAGCGGGCAAGTTCCAGGCGATTCGTCGGGGCGGGATTGCCGGGCGTGGCCAGAAATGCCGGTGCGCCAGGAGTGACTTCGGCCGTCGGCTGCAGCCATTCGCCCCGTTTGTGCACGAAGGTCGGGCGAACGAAACCGGCCGGGCGTTCTTTCATGATGAGCGCCGTGGTCGCGGCCGGCCGATTTTTCTCGGCGGTGTCGATCGCCTTGCGGGCCTCGGCCAGTTGGGGGGCTTCGTGCCGCAGCCACCAATGTTTGAGTTCTTCGATCTGGCCGGCAGAACGCTTGCCCGGCTCGATGCGCAGGATCGCCTCGATCGTCGACGGCCAGGGCTTGGCGGTCGGCTCGGGAGCGGATGTCGCCCAGAGGCGGAACCGGCCGAGGGGGGCCGAATAATGGCGTTCGAAGATCATCGTCAATTTGACGTCGGCCGGTTTTTCCAGCGGGGCTTCGAACACGAACACGGCCTGTTCTTCATGCCCCTGACGGCCATTGGTCGACCAGCCAGTCTGCATGTTGCCGTCATATGCCAAACTCGCACCCGCCTCGCCGCCGCCGATTCCGAGCTTGCCGAAGCTCTCGCTGGCTGAGGCGAACCGCAACGGAGCCGGCGATTCGTTCGAAAGCGCTTCGGCTTTCAGCTCGCTCAGGAAGAAGTCACCCAGCGGGCCTTCGTAATCGGTCCGCCCGGGGCCGCCTGCCGGCAATGCCGGGTCGGGCAGAACTTCCAGGCGAATCGCACGAGTCCCTGCCGGCAAGCCGGCGAGCGTCAGTTCGTATTCGTCGTGCTTGGTGGCGTCGCCCTCGGCGAAGATCGAGCCATCGGAGCGCAGCGTCAGTCGCGCCAGGTTGGCCTTCATCGACTTCGGCACGACCCGGGTCCAGTCGACGGCCTTTTCCGCCGATTTTCCGGCCCAGGCCGTGAAGGCCTTTTCGAGTGCGGCCTGCCGCCGGTCGTTTTCGGATCGGCGGTCTTCCGGCCCTGTCGGAGGCTCAGACGGAAATTGGCCCGGCAATGCCGCGACCATTGCCGCGATTTCACGTGCGTGCGACGCTTGCCGCAGCTTCGTCGATTCGTCCACAATATCGTACAGGGGCGGCTCTTCCGTGTTGTTCATCGCCGCCATCAAGCGATAGTATTCGGTCTGGGCGATCGGGTCGTATTTGTGCGTATGACACTGGGCACAGCCGACGGACATCCCCAGCCAGACATTGCCCGTGGTGTTCACGCGGTCGACCATGGCATAAAAGCGGAATTCGAGCGGGTCGATCCCCCCTTCCTCATTCAGCATGGTATTGCGGTGAAAGCCGGTGGCGACGACGTCTTCACGCAAGGCCCCGGGCAGCATGTCACCCGCGATCTGGCGGATCGTGAACTGGTCGAACGGCATGTCGGCATTGATGGCGCGGATGACCCAGTCGCGCCAGGGCCAGACGGACCTGTAGCGGTCCTTTTCGTAGCCGTTCGTGTCGGCATACCGGGCCAGATCCAGCCATTTGCGGGCCCAGCGTTCGCCGTAGCGGGGCGAAGCCAGTAGCCGGTCTACAAGCCGCTCGTAGGCGCCCGGGCGATCGTCGGCGATGAATCGCGCCGATTCTTCTGGAGTCGGGGGCAGGCCCGTCAATGCGAGCGAGACGCGGCGGATCAGTTCCGCCTTTTCGGCCCGGGGGCGTGGCTCAATGCCAAGCAGTTTAAGTTCGGCCAAAATGAACCGGTCGATCGGATTGATGTTCCACTCAGGCGAACCGGCGGCAGGCGGCTGAGCGACTTCGGCCACCGGCGCGAAGGACCAGTGGGGCTTGTAGTCACCCCCCTGCTGCACCCATTTGGCCAGCGTTTCGATCTGGGCCGGCGTCAGGGGGTCTTTGGTCGAGGGGGGCGGCATGACCTCCTCTTCGTCCTCGGACCGGATGCGGGCGATCGCTTCGCTTTCGTCGAGCTTGCCGGGGACGATCGCGCGGTTGCCGGCCTTCGTTTCGGCCAGGGCGGCTTCGCGGACGTCCAACCGCAGGCCAGCAGCGCGTTTGGCATCGTCCGGGCCATGGCACTTGAAGCAGTGGCGTGCCAGAATCGGCCTCACGTCACGCGAAAAATCGACCGTCTCCCCCGCTTGCGCCGGCGACGCACCAAGGGCCGCCGAAGTGACGATCAGCAGGCGAAGTCTCGGACCGAATGACGCCAGAAATGAGTTCGAGTCGGGTTTCATCGATTCTGTCCGGTGGGGAACCGTCGGCATGTTCTGCGAATAGAAGCATTATATCAGATTCAGCCGATCGGAATGCCCCTTGCGATCGACTGTGACCGAAATTTGGATCGAGTGATCTCCGTGGAATTGTCAGGCACCGATCAGGTCAGGATAATCGCTGTTTTCGCGAACGGCCATAGCGGAATCACGCCGGATTCAATCCCATTCCATCGACTTTGCCTGTTCACGCGGCTCGCCGTAAAGCAAAAACAGCGCCGGCGTGACCATCTGGTCCAGCAATGTCGAACTGACCAGCCCGCCGACCACGACCACGGCCAGCGGATGCAGCAGCTCTTTGCCGGTCTGCCCTGCCCCAAGGGCCAGCGGAATCAGGCCGATGGCGGCGGTCAGGGCCGTCATCAGCACAGGGGCGAGCCGCTCCAGGCTGCCGCGAACGATCATCTCGGGCCCGAAAGCTTCGCCTTCTTCGTCCATCAGGTGGCGGTAGTGCGAGATCATCATGATTCCGTTGCGTGCCACGATGCCCGTCAGCGTGATGAACCCGACCCAGTGGGCGACCGACAGAGTGACCGATCCTGACAGAATCTGCGGCCAGCCAGTTACGGGCGAAGCTTCGAAGGCCGTGATGCCCGGCCAGTGGGTCACGATCAGGGCGATGATCGAGCCCACTGCGGCCAGCGGAATATTGGCCATGACCTGCAGCGAGGCACGCCATGAGCCGAGGCCCTTCGTGAGCACCAGAAACACGCCCAGGAGGGCAAGCGGGCCAAGAACGGCCAGCCTGAGATTAGCGTCGCGCTGGGCCTCGAACTGGCCGCCGAACTGCACGAAATAGCCAGCCGGCAATTTCGGTGTGATCGATCGGGCGATCATGTCCCGAATCTCCGAGACGGCGGACTCCAGGTCTCGACCTGCGACATTCGCCTGAACGACGACCCGCCGCTGCACATTTTCCCGGTTGATCGTGTTCGGGCCATCGGTTTCGATCACTTGTGCCAGGCTGCCCAGCGCCACGCGAGCGCCGGTGGGCGTGCTCATGCGGGTCATGCGGATCGCCTCGATATCGTTGCGGGAGCCGGCGTCGAACCAGACGACGAGATCGAACGTCCGTTGGCCTTCGAGAATCTGCGAAACGGTTCGGCCCTGCAGGGCCGTTTCCAGCGTTTCGGCGACTTCGGCCGGCGTGATCCCCTGCCGGGCGCAGGCTTCGCGGTCGATCTGCACGCGTATCTGCGGCACGCGAACCTGGGGCTCGACCTGCAAATCGACGATGCCCGGCACCTTCGACATGGCGATGGCGATATCGTCGGCCGTGTCGCGCAGGGTGTCCAGCCCGGGGCCGAAGACCTTCACCGCGATCTGGGCCCGGATTCCGGACATGATATGATCCAGCCGGTGCGAAATCGGCTGACCGATATTGAAAACGACGCCCGGCACTTCGGAGAGCGTATCCCTCACGTCGGCCAGCACTTGGGAACGGGGCCGGCCACGCGTCTCGCAGCCCGCCGGCCGGCATCCCGGTATCGCCCTCAAAATGGCGTAACCGATGCCTGGCAATGGGGTCTCGGGTTCGGTAAGGGTCACGTCGATTTCGGATACGTTGACGTTCTCGGCATGTTCGTCAAGTTCCGCCCGGCCCGTGCGGCGTGCGACGGCCGTAACTTCCGGAATCGCGAGCAGCAGTTCTTCCACACGTCGGCCGATCCGGTCCGATTCTGGCAGGCTCGTACCCGGCGGACAGCTCGCGGCGATCGTCAACGTACCCTCATTGAATTCCGGCAGAAACTCGCCCCCCATGCCAGCGATCAAGGCGATGGAAGCGATGACCAGAACCAGAACGGCCAAAAGCACGGCTTTGGCATGCCGAAGCGAAAACCGCACGATCCGGGCGTCGATGCGTTTGAGGATCCTGAGAAGGGCCGGGTCGCCTGGTTGCGCGTGAAACTTCGCCCCGGGCAGAACATAGGAAGCCAGTGCGGGTGTGACTGTCAGCGATACGACGAGCGACGCGACCAGAGTGACGACGTAAGAGAGTGCCAGCGGAGCGAACAACCGGCCTTCCAGCCCCGGCAGTGCGAATAGCGGCATCACGACGATCAGCACGACGACGGTGGCATAAACGATACTGCCGCGAACTTCCTTCGATGCCTGGTAAACCACGCGCAAGGCTTGATCAGGAATCGCTTTGGCTCGATTTTCCTTGAGCCTGCGGAAGACGTTTTCGACATCGACGATCGAATCGTCCACCAGCTCGCCGATGGCGACGGCCAGACCGCCCAGGGTCATCGTGTTGATCGTCAGGCCGAATAAGTCGAACACAAGCGCCGAACTGACGACCGAAAGCGGAATCGCCGTCAGGGTGACCAGGCTGACGCGCAAATTCCAGAGGAAAACGAACAGAACGAGAACGACCCAGACGGTGCCGTCGCGGATCGCTTCGACGACGTTGGCGATCGCGGCGTCGATGAACCGCTGCTGGCGGAAAATGCCGGGATTCACGGTCACATCCGGTGGCAGGGCTGGTTGGATCCCGGCGATGATTTCGTCGATGCGCTGGGTGAGGGCCAGCGTGTCGGCGTTCGGCTGCTTCTGGACGGACAGAATGACGGCCGGCGCGGCGTCCACACTGCCTTCGCCGCGCTTGACCGGGGGAGCGAACCGCACGTCGGCGACTTCCCGGATGGTGATCGGCACGGGCGTCGCCGGCCGCACGACGGTCGATGCGATGTCGTCGAGACTCTCCGCCCGGCCGACGATGCGGATCACCGATTCGCGGTCCTGGCCGACGAGAAATCCGCCGCCCGTCGCATGGTTCGAGCGTTCGACGGCACGGGTCAGCTCGTCGAGCGTCACGTCATGTCGAGCCAGCCGTTCCGGCGATGTCAGCACCTGATATTGCCGGAGATCGCCCCCCATCACCGTGACCTGTGCCACGCCCGAAACCGCCAGCAGACGCGGGCGCAGAACCCAGTCAGCCAGCGTGCGAAGTTCCATCGGATCGGTCTTGCCTTCCGACGTCAGTCCGATCAGCAGAACTTCGCCCATGATCGACGTGATCGGCGCCAGCATCGGGTTGACGTCGTCCGGCAGCCGCTCCTTGACGAGCTGGAGCTTTTCGCTGACCACCTGGCGGGCACGGAAAATATCGGCCCCCCATTCGAATTCGACCCAGACGATCGACAGCCCCACGGCAGAAGCAGAGCGGACGCGAATGACGCCGCTGGCGCCATTGAGTGATGACTCGATCGGAAAACTGACGAGCGTTTCGACTTCCTCCGGCGCCAGGCCGTGAGCTTCCGTCATAATGGTCACGGTCGGCCGGTTGAGGTCCGGAAAGACGTCGACCGGAATGCGCGAGCCACGATACAGGCCGTAAGCGGCGACCGCCAGGGCCGCGATCAGCACGAAACCGCGGTTTTTCAGCGAAAAGCGAATGAGAGAGTCGAGCACTGAGCTTTCTTTCCGTTCCTGGTCAGTTCGATCGGGCTTCGTTCGATTTTCCGTTCGCATGAGGTTCGATGACGACCTTGGCCTGCATGTTTTCGAACAGCTTTCCGGAAGGATTTTCTACTTCGATCCAGATTGGCATCACGTGCATTTTCGCGTCGATCACGGGCGAAATTCGAACGACATTGCCATTGACGGATTTGCCGGGAATGGCGGGGAACGTCACAGTCGCGACCTGCCCGACTTGTACACTGCCGGCCTGGGTTTCGCGCACCTGGGCACGGATCCAGATCTTCGACCGGTCCTGAATTTCGAAAAGCGGCTGAGAAGGCACGGCGAGGCCGGTTTCGGCCGGGCGAACGACTTCGCCAGGCGTCACTTCGAAATGATCCAGCCGACCCGATGCCGGGGCACGGACGGGAATCGAAAGCGCTGCGGTTTCGCCGCGTCTGGCGTGATCCAGACCGCCCGATTCCAGGGCCACGATCGATGATTCGTCGAATCCCAGAAATTTGAGTTGCGATCGGATCCCGGAGATCGAGTGTTCGACGACCTCCAGTTGGGTTTCCGCCTGCCAGAGATCGACTTTGCGCGCCGTCTGCGTTTCCTGAAGCGCCTGCAGTCTGGCCGTCTTTTCACGAAGCCATTTCGCATGCGTGCGATTTCGAAGCAGATCGAGTTGCATTTCGAAAACCGGCAGACTGGCGACTTCGGCCAGAACTTGACCCGCGACGACTTCATCACCCGGGTTCACGAAAATTCGGGCGATGCGGCCTTCGACTTGCGTCGCGGCGTAATGCCGGCTCTGAACGGGGACTTCGATTTCACCGAGCGCTTCGATTCGTTCGTACGAACTGGCAGGCAACTCGAAGCCCTTGATTTCTCGGTCGATCGATGCCTGCGAGATCTCGTGTTTCGCGGGTTTCTCCGCTGAGTTCGAAAGCGGCGGAAACAAGTTCGTCATCAGACCAGCGCCGACGACTACCACCGTATCGCCCGGAAACAGGCCGTCGCGGATTTCGAACCGGTCGCCGACACGAGCACCGAGCTTCACGGGCCGGCGGTCATATCGCCCGGCCGAGCGTTCCAGAAACACGAACGGAGCCTCGGGACTACCCGAAATCGCCGCTGCGGGACATACGATCGCCTGCTTTTCGTTCAGCACCTCGATCGACATCCGTCCGGACATTCCCGGCTTGAGGATTTGATCCCGATTTTCCGCATGCGCGATGACCGTGAGCGTGTGCGACCGGGCATCGACCTCCAGAGCCGTGTGTTCGAGCTTTCCTCCGAAAGCTCGGCCCGGAAATGCGACGAACTGGGCCGAAACCTCCTGACCGATCGCAATTCCTGGCACGTCCGACTCAATCGCCTGGCCCGCGAATTCGACGACCGAAAGGTCGACGAGATGGAACAGCGGCTCGTCGCGGGCGATGACCTGCCCGACACGCACTTCAGTGCTGGCGATCTGGCCATCGATCGGGCTGCGGATCGAAAGGCTTCGGATCGGCTCATTCGCGGCGATCATCGCGTCGATGCGGTCCTGAGAGACTCCAAGTGCCAGCAATTTCCGAATGGCGATTTCGGCGGTCGACGCGGCTTCCTCGGCTTCGTGTCTGTTCTCGAAGACCTGCGATGCCGGAATCGTATTGGTCTTCGCCAGGGCTTCCCGCTGACCGAGCAGGCGATCGGCCAGTATCCGTTCCGAAACGGCCTTGAGAAGATCGCGCTGAACCGTTTCGAATTCCAGGCTTTCGACCATCGCCAGTTCCTGGCCTTTTTTCACTCGATCGCCCGGCCGAGCCTCGACCTTCACGATTCGTCCCGCCAAAAGCGCTGAGACATGAGCCTGCTGGTGCCAGGGAAGACGTACCTGGCACGCGGCTTCGACGGATTTGCGGAGATCAGCCAGTGTGACTCTGGCGGTCGCCACGCCGATCGCCTTGCAAGCCCGTTCCGAAAGCAGAAGCTGGTTGCCCTGAACGGTCGCCCCCTTCGTCGGAAGGGGTGCGTGGCCGTCATGGGCTTCTGCTTGCGGAATTCGTGCCAACGATATCATCGACAGAGTCGCGATGACCGATCGAAGCAGATGAAACCGATTCACGGCTTCTTCTCCGGTTCGGACGATTTCGCCGACACCGGGATCTTCTTCAATTCGCCGATCGCTGCGTCGATGGCGGCTGAGACGGAGGCATAGTCCGGCTCCTTCTTGTCGTCGATGCGCGAATGGACCTGATTGAACAGATCCTGAATCGATTTGGCCGTGAGGTTGACTTTCTCCCAGTGTTCCTTGGGAACGCCCGCGTCGCGCGCGATCGCAGGCAGCCAGTTGAGCACGATGTCCAGCTCATCCAGACCCCGGTGAGCCTTCGTCGGCCGGCCCGCCGCGATCTCGTCACGGATGGTGTTTCGATAACCCTCGATACGGCTCAGGGCTTCCGCGTAATCTTTCGGCTTTGCCACATCGGCTTCCTTGATCGGAACATCGTCCGGATCCGGTGCGGCTGAAGCGGCAGCCGGTGCCGCCGGGGCGTTGGCCGCTGGGGCCGAAGTCGGCGCTGTTTCGGGGGCGGGAGCACCGCAGCCGACGGAAATGGCGCTGATCAGTGCCAGTGCGAATGATGTGCGAAGTCCGAACGAACGGCTTCGATTGTTTTCGAGAAAGGTCATGGAGATTCCTCATAGAACGAGAGGTGATGGAATCCGGCTAACGGCACGCCGCACGATCGGAGGGCCGCAATTCAGCAGGAAAATCTCGTATCGCTGGATTTCGAAATGTCTCGAATCGGAAGGCAAGCAGGTCCATCAGGACCGCCTGGCGGAACGAACCTACGTCAATCCTCAAAAGATCAAACGTTCGAAACGCCGGTGCGCTCATGGCGCGCGGAATCGCAAAGCGGCTGCGAAACGAGCGGCCGTGCATGAAAGGAAGCGATCGAAATAGACGGATGCGTAAATCGTTTCGAAGGCGGGCCATGGATCCAGATCGCGGCCGATCCGAGAAAATGGCTTCGGACGGCGGAATCCCGACTGGGGCAACAAGAAACCCGGGATTGAGCGAAGGGATCTGCCCCTGCACTCTCCGTGTCGCTCACCTTCCGAAGGCCAGTGTCGATCGATCCGCCGAACCAATAGAAATGCGAATGCCGATCGCCGTGATTGTCCGAATCGGACCGAGGTGCTTCGGACGTATCCGTGTTATCGGGGGCAAGGTGGTTCAGGTGCGACGGACTGACGTGCGGTCGAACGGCATCGTCATGTTCATGCGGATGATCGTGCGTGTGGCCATGTGGCTCGTTATGCCGATTTCCCACGGCGGGAGTGGGCACCTTGACCGGCCCTTCGCTGCCTCGTTCATGCGAGTGTGGGGTGAGCCCGTTGGAATGCGAATGATTCAGTTCGAACGCCGGCAAAATGGACGTGAACAGCCCTGTAAGCAGCAAAATCGATATGTGCGCCTTGTGCTTGCCCATCGTTCGTTCTTGTGCCGGAAGTCACTTTTCAATCTATGCATGCATCGTAATGAGGCATCATTGAGATTACAAGCCGCCGAAACGATTGCGTCCTGGGCATGCTCACACAA
>Ga0075163_10013680_pt1 | contig 10507 bp, 7 predicted proteins | sample JI1023141ADNA_FD_71478 | JGI IMG/M metagenome (GOLD analysis project Ga0075163, IMG submission 71478) | Wastewater effluent complex algal communities from Wisconsin, to seasonally profile nutrient transformation and Carbon sequestration -... | ecosystem: Engineered > WWTP > Effluent > Algae... | reverse complement strand
GTGGTCAATTGGCCTTTGTCGACAGTCGTGGTGAGCGCGCCCGGGCCGCCAGCATAAGCAATGTCGTAGAAGGGCATGTAAAGCCAGCCGTACTGCTCTCGACCATTGGATACAAGACCTACCATCACAGCGTATTTGCCCGTGCCGTCAACGTAATATTTGGTACCGTCAATGGGGTCAATGATCCACCTGCGTTTTTGACCATCGTCCTTTTGCCAGGGCGCTTCTTCAGAGAGCACCAGGTCCTGGGGAAAACGCTCTGATAATCGTTTGATGATCAATTCCGAGAGCGCTTTGTCGGCACTGGTGAGCAAGTCGTCGGCTGAGGTCTTGGTTGTGATTTCGACGCCCTGGCGCATGGTCACTGCCAGTTTGCCAGCTTCGATAACCAGGTCCAGAACAAACTGCACATCCTCAGGCGAGAGCATGTCTGTGATTTTGACAGTTGTTGATGCTTGAAGGGTTTGAGTCATAGGCACTCCATTGCTGTGAACGCAATTCGAGTATCAGCCGCTTGCCAGACTTTTGGTGGCAGAGCGTTTGAGACGGGCTGATAGTGAGAATTTGCGATTGATTGGACAGGTTGAAAGTAAAAGTAGAGAAGAACTTGAATCTATGAAATTTGGCTTTGTTATTTCTCTCTTGAAAAGCTTATTGTTAAGCGCCTTATATGAGCTAGCGCTAATTTCACTAACCTATCATGACTATAAAGCTCCAGTATTTATCTTTGGAGGCTTTATGAGCTTGAGTTTATGACCCCTCTTTAGTTAAGAGTGACGTATCTCTCATTTATCTATCCAGGACAAAAAACAAAAGCCAAATCTCTATTGGTTTCCCGCTTTTACTCAACAAGCCAACAGCAATTTGTTGGATAGGGTGGGCTGTCTTCTGGACGGGTTTTGGGGATTTATCAACTCTGTGGAAAGGACAACCTATGAGCAAGTATCACGACATCAACCTGGCGCAGTCAAACGCGAGCTTCGTCCATGACCGTCTCAAGCTGGAAGCAGCGATGGCAAAGGCTACCGCCCTGGGTTTCGATGTTTCGACCTATCCGGCGCGTATCGAGGCTGCCCTGGCCACGATGCATCCGCTGGTCGATGACCTGAGCCATATCTCCACGGTAAGCGGCATCGGCGCCCCGGTCACCAGCGAAGAGTTCGACATCATCCTCGCTGCTTCCGGCGCCTTCTACCAGATGCAGCACACCCTGGAGCTGGCCTTCGGCATCTACGACCAGTATGTCGAGCATCTCGAGCGCCACAACTCGCTCATCGCTGCCGGCAAGCATCTGCCTCGCCACTTCCGTGCTGCCGACAGCGGTGCTTGCAACACTGTCATCGACATGCACATCCGCCGGGCTGCCAATCCGACCGAATCGGCCAGCCGCTCGACGGAAGCTTTTGCCTCTGTGCTCGAAGCTCTCAAGGCTCTCGAACTGCAGAAGGCGCAGTCGCTCCTCACCACTGCTCGCAGCTTCGCCACCGGGGATTACTTCCTCGAGGTCCTGCTGCGGCGCGGTGCGCTTCTCAATGGTCAGGCTGATGCATCGCAAGGTGCACTGGCCGCCGTCGCCTAAGTCAGCGGAAGACGCATCTCTCACCACCAACGGGACCGACATACGTGTCTGTCCTTGTTAGTCGGCGTGCGTTCTTTCCCCCACAAAACCTCCAAACTGGGGAAAGCATATGTCTAAAATCAAAATCGGTCTTTTGGGCGGTACGTTTGACCCCGTACACAACGGGCATCTCTACGTCGCCCAGTTTCTGCGTCAGAAACTCAATCTCGACCAGGTCTATCTGGTTACTGCAGGCAGTCCGCCGCACAAAGTGGCCAATGTCCTTGGTGCCGAACACCGCCATAACATGGTGGAAGTGGCCTGTCAGGGTGTGGATGGAGTTGTTGCTAGCTCGGTTGAGCTGGACAACGGCTTCAGCTACACCATCGACACCATTCGGCATCTGCGCCAGCACCACCCCGCCGGGGAAGACAACATCGAGCTGACATTCATCACCAGCTCGGAATATGTCGACCCAGACAATCCTCACCACATCCTCACCTGGAAAGAAGCAGCCCAACTGCTCAGCCTGGTGAAACTGGTGGTCACTCCCCGTGGCTCCCAGGATGCTGCTACCACCGCCAACTGGGCACAAGCTCTCGGGCTTGACTCGGTGGAAGTGGTGGACCTGCCTCCCATGCATGTCACCAGTCTGATGGTCAAAAACGCTCTGCGTGAAGGCCACAGCCTGGAAGGCATGGTGCCCGAGGCCATTGCGCGGCTGATCAAAAGCCGAGGCTACTATCGTTAAATCCCCCGTTTCAGCGGAGCTTGAGGAAAAGCAATCCTCCTGCTCCGCTGAACGCTCGGGTGAGAAAAAATTGCCTGTCGCTAAAAGCGATATGGACTCTAATTTTTTCTCTTTTGATCTAAAATACTATAAAATGTAGTAAATGCGCGAAAATAAAAATACTCGAGAGTGTTTTGGGTGCTACGCAGCAAATAGCAAAAAAATGGAGCGAAGGAGAGGAAGAAATTGCTTCCTTCCCCTCCTTCGTCCAGCGCTCAATTAAGAGCTAACAGTGCGCCTTCAGCCGACCTTGTCGGGGAAGAAGGCGAAGGTCGTGAGCATGTAGAGCATGCCCGAGAAAAGGAACATCGCCTGCACCTGCGTGTCAGTAGCGTTGCAGCTGACAGTCAGAGAGGCGATGCACAGTACCGCCGAGATGCCGCCTTTGATGCGGTCCGGCACTGAGGATACGTATGGATCTTTCTTCATAGTAGTTGTCCTTATGCCAGTTCCATCGTCGGCAGAGTGAGGTCTTCCCACTTGACCGAGATGGGGTGCTTCTTGAGCATTGCTTCCCACTTGCCACTCAGCACAGTTTCGTTTTCCATCAGTTCGGCGACGAGGGCCTCCATCAGGTCCTTTTCGCTTGTGACGATGTGCTTTGCTGCCTTGTAGCAAACGGAGGTGATGTAGCGCCATTCGCGGTCGATCTCGTTGCCGAGTTCGTTGCCAAAGGCGCCACCACTACCGGCACCACCGAAGGGTCCTGCGCCAGCGCTCTCGCCGACCGAAATCGGACCGAGTCGTGACATACCCCAGGCGGTGACCATGTTGCGAGCAGTGTCGCAAGCCTGACGGAAGTCGTTGCTGGCACCAGTGTCGACCGTGTTGAGGTAGACTTCCTGGGCGCAGCGGCCGGCCATCGTCATGACGATGCGCGACAGAGCCTGCTGGTAGGTCAGACCGAGACGGTCCACATCCGGCATCGTCTGCACATAGCCGAGCGCCTTGGAGCGACGCATGATCGTGATTTTGACGACCTTATCGGCAAAGGGAGCGATCATGCCGGCGATAGCATGACCAGCTTCATGGTAGGCGGTGTTCTGCTTGTCCTCGACGCGCATACGCGCTTGTTTGCTGGGGTCAGCATTGCCGTAGCGGACAAAGTCGATGCCTTCGTCGAAGTCGGCCAGGGTGATTTCCTTGGCCACCGTGGCCTTCACTTCTTCGGGGCTGACACCGCTCTGGAGCAGGTCCTTGGTGCGTTTGTCGTAGCGCTCGGCAGCGAGCGTAGCCGCACGCTTGAAGACGCCCATGATCTCAGCACCGCTGTACCCGTAGGTGCGGTGAGAAAGATCCGAGAGACGCACGTCACTGGCAATGGTGCGGTCGCCGATGTGGATGGCAAAGATTGCCTCGCGGCCAGCCCGATCCGGCAAGTCGACGCTGACATGGCAGTCAAAGCGACCCGGACGCAAAAGGGCTTCGTCGAGCATGTCCACTCGGTTGGTGGCGGCGATGACGATGATGCCCTCGTTGGAGACCACACCGTCCATCTCGACCAAGAGCTGGTTGAGCGTCTGTTCACGCTCTTCATTGCGGCTGGCCGAAGCACCGCCTCCGCGTTTGCCGCCGATGGCGTCGATTTCGTCGATGAAGATGACGTGCGGCTTTTTGGTCTCAGCGACTTTCTTGCGCGCGTTCTCGAAGAGGTCTCGGACACGCGAAGCGCCGACACCAACAAGCATTTCGACGAAGTCCGAGCCAGAGGTGGTCTCGAAGCTGCCATCGGTTTCGTGTGCGACTGCCCTGGCCAGCAAGGTCTTGCCTGTACCGGGAGGTCCCTTGAGCATGATGCCTTTGGGCATCTCGGCGCCAAACTCGGCGTAGATGTCCGCGCCGACAACGCTTTTGACGATACGCCGCAGTTCTTTGACTGCTTCTTCGCAGCCTGCGACATCGTTAAAGGTCACCTTCTTGATGCTTGCGCCCAGGTCGGCGGCATCTTTGGAACGGGACTTGCCCATACCTTTGACACCGCCCATGGCCTTGCGCTGCTGACGGTTGGTCAGCCAGAACAAGCCGAGCACGAGAGCGACCATGATGATGATGCCGAAGTTGTCGGTTATCAGTTTGGCCACCGGGTCGACTTCTACTTCGGCAGCCAAGAACGGCACAGAGGCTTTGTCGAGCTTGGCGAGCAGAGCCTGTTTGCCACCGTTATCGGAGACTTTGACCAGGGCGGGCATCTGACCATCGCGCTCGACTCGGACCATGTTCTGGCCGTTGACAAAAACGATGCGGCTGATGCACTGAGGTGCTGTGTCGATCAGCTTGTAGAGGTCCGAGCCGGTCATCGCCGTTGTGGTGGCAATGGCTCGGCCGCGTCCCGTGGAGACCACATTGGCAGCAGGCGTCGCCGGGCAGTTGGCGCTTGCGGTAGCGGCGGTGGTGCCGGATGTGGTGGCATTGACAGCGCCATTGATCGAGGACGGAGCTGAGGATGCATCCTGTCCGGACTGTGCTGTCGACTGAGTTTGGACCGGTTTGGCGGGTTGAGCGCCACGTCCGGCGTAGTGAGAGGAGGGGTACTGGGGCAGGGGACCAGGTGTGATGAATCTGCCGCCCAACCAGGCGATCGCAGGAACAATCACAATGATCCACAGCAGCCACTTGCGATATTCTTTCATGGTGGTAACTTTCTGTAGACAAAAGATAACTCGCGCGGATAAACCGCGTTGAGGCGGCGCGTTATTGCACCTGTGAGACGCTATGGATGAGGGCTTATCTCATCGCCGGTTAGATTCCACTGTTTTTACTGCTTTACTTTGCTGACGGATTTGTCGGCACGGTTATCGACACGGCACTTAAGCCACCGGTGGATAACAAGCTGAATGGGCAGGATGGAGGTGAATTGGTTTGAGAACGACCTGGGTGGAATCTAAAGAAATAATGAACACCTAACAGTAGGTTTTTATATTTACGCCTGACAACATAGGTAACGGGCGCGTTACATAAATAACCTCTAGCCCTTACTATTTCTCTTGCAAAGCTCCCAGTATTGGGTCCTGGCATTTTGAGATGAGGACGACTTAAGACGTCAAGTGGCTGCGCTAGCTAGCGCAGGCTTAAGGATTAGGGCCCAAAGAGTATGGACGATGTGGTCCCGTTGAGCGGCGATTTTAAGATAGAAAGTTTGAGGCGGAGGTGTTTTATCTCAGTGATTCGCCAGTAAACCAAGCGCAAAATCTGGCCCAGCTGCTGTTTTCAAGGCGAAAGAGGTCTGCCTCAAGCATGGTTACGTGTTTTTTGTAGGCCAGTAGCAGTTTTTCGAGGATACCGATTTGTTGCTCGCGCTCTTGAATCAGATGTTCGCGTTTTAAAATTTGCAGATTGCGATGCTCGATGATTGCTTTTAGTTCTTGATTTTCGCGCTCTAGCAGGATACAACGAGCCGCTTTGGCTCTAAACTCGGGCATAAAACTCAACTGGTTTTGATATGTTTCTACCTGGTTTTCGAGGTAGCCTATGCGGTGCATGGTGCCCTGCAGTCTCTCGGTGGTAAAGTTGAGCAAATCGAGCATACGGCCCACGCTCTCGTTGGTGAGTGACTCACGCTCGGCGGCACTTAGACCGCGCTGCTCGGCCAGTGGCAATGGGGCGCGACTGGTACCATCAACGATGGCGTCCTGGCTGCTAGCAGCCTGGCTGAGACGCTCGATAAGACTGCCATCTTGAGTCGGTATCATCAGTAAACCTCAATAAAAATAAATAAGTGCTGGCGCCACATAATTATGCTGGGCAAGAGACGACCTGTCCATAGTTTTAATAGTTGTCAGGCGGGTTTTGGCGCTGATTTTATCTAGGTACATGCTGTCGTATATGGTATCAAGTTGGCCCTGGTGTGCTCTCAAAATGGCACCAGTGGCGGTGACTATCGACGGACTGGCGTTTTTTTAAGGACGTTATTGACAGAGGGCTGGCCTAGTTGCGCGAACCATTGAGTGGCTCCAGGTTCCGCTTGGCAACGTGGTGAATGCCTTGAATTGGTCTTTGATTAACAAGAACACAAGCTGAAAGATAAAGTCTTGAATTCATAAAGAGCTAGAGTCGAGATACATTTTTACACCCCTGAATACTAAGACTCTCTTTTAAAACAAACAATATACCTCCTCTACCTAAGCTTTTTCTGTAGCTCTAACGCGCAGTCGAGGCTCGCCTTTAATCGCGACGTCAGTCGCATTTGGTTGGAGTCAACCATGTCAAACAAACTAACACGTATCATCTCTGAGATCCCAGCTCGGATGCGGCAGCACGTCGGACGGACTTTTCAGTCAATGTCTGACCGCAATTTCCGTATCTACAGTCTGGGCATGTTTGTTTCGAGCTGTGGCACCTGGATGCAGAGCGTAGCTTTGAGCTGGCTCGTATACCGGTTGACCGGCTCGGCGGCGGCTCTCGGCATTGTATCTTTTGCCAACAGTCTGCCGCTCTTGCTTCTCACCTTCGTCGGAGGTATGGCTGCCGATCGTTTTGACAAGCGCAAACTGCTCTTTGTCACTAACTCGATTGCCATGCTGCAAGCTCTGATTTTGACCATACTCGTTGCCACCGATCAAGCCACCATCGGTTGGGTCATCGGACTATCGGTCATGCTCGGCATTGTCACCGCTTTTGAAGTGCCCACGCGGCAATCCACGGTGCCATTGTTGATTCAGGACGAGAAAAACATTCACAATGCCATTGGTCTTGCCTCTGCTACCTTTCATGTTTCGCGCATGATTGGTCCGGCTCTGGCTGGTTTGGCTATTGCGCAGTTCGGTGAGTTCATCTGCTTTGTCCTCAACACAGTGAGCTTTGTTGCTGCCCTTGCAGCAATCTGGGCTGTGCGTCTGCGCGAGACTAAACCTAAGGTCAGCACTCATGCAGACACCGTCGACACAGCCAGGAGTGCTGAGCCGTCCAAGTCTGACAAAGTTGCACCTGCTCCTGCCTTCTGGGAAGTATTTCGCAGCCCTGGTGTGCTTACCTTGCTCATCCTGGCGGCCTTTGTTAGCACGTTCGGTATGCAGTATTCGGTCTTGATGCCGGTCATCGTAGACAAGATATTGCACGGCCAGTCTGAACAATTCGGCTTCCTCTCGGCTGCCGGCGGCATGGGTTCGCTTTGCGGCGCACTGGTGATTGCATCTCTCAGCCAAAAAGGTTTGCGTAAGCGCCTTGGTCTGGCTGCGCTTTTGCTCTCGCTTTCGGTGGCGGCGCTTGCTTACTCGACAGTCTTTGGCTTGTCTGCCATTTGCATCATGGTATCGGGAGCCTGTCTCTCGATGCACTGGAGTGGCGGCAACTCATTGATGCAGCAATGTGCTCAGCCCGCTACACGTGGTCGGCTGATGGGGCTGTATACCACCTTTACCCTCGGACTGGCGCCTTTCACCGCTATCATCGCTGGATGGACCGCTGAGCAATTTGGTGTGCATACAGCGCTGTTGCTAGCTAGTGGCGGCATGCTGGTGGGCGCACTGCTCTATCTGTTTATCTCACGCAATCTGGACGACACCTGCAAGGGTGAATAACCAAAAGGAGGGTAGCGCTCGGCTACCCTCCTTTTGCCACTCTGGTTTATGGCATTAGCGTCCAAGTTTTTGAAAAAGCAATGTTGTACTATAACAAGTCGTGGGTGCAGGTTGAGGCGAGCAGTGCTTTACACAGATGTGAGACTATCGCAGCTCAGTGACCAGAGAGGCTTAATGCTCATTAGATGCGGCTATTAATACCCTGCAGGTTGATTATCTATGGCTTATATCTGAGCTTGAGCTGTTACATAAGGCAATCTCGCTTGAGCGCACTTTAGTGCATCGGATAGGGTTCCGGCGTTAATTCATCTCTCCGACTATTCAGACAAACTATTCACTAAGCAAACAGCGCACGTACCGAGCACCTATTCAGCAATTTGTCTGTTGCTGTGGGTCGTGCTGCTATTTCGGAGAGTAACTTTTATCGCCTTTCGGGTGAGTGCTCGCTCATCTGTTGTGCTTGCGCTTAAGCGTATTCACATTGCTAAGGCAAAACTTCCGTAAGGAAAAAAGTATGTCCAACGAAACTCAAGAAAAGTCTGAAGGCAAGGCGACCCGACCGCGTGGTGCTCTCACCTGGCTGATGTTTGCCGTAGCCGCTGTGGCTATGCTGTTTATCAAGCCCTCTCAGTATTTGCGCAAACGTGCCTATGACGATAGCAAGATCGCTCCATTTCCATTTTTAGTCGGTCTTGTCGTGTCTGCGGCCGCCGGTGTTGAGCTGGGCGCTGTTGTCTATCACCTCGGTGTGTCTTGGTGGCTGCCTTTAGGTGTGGGGGCTGTCATAGCCACCTATTACTATCTCTGGCCAGCGCTCTATCTGGCCATTTTCCAGTGGTCTTTCCGTTTGGCCAGCTTCCTCTGGAAGCGCACGCCCGATGGCGATAGCTCTCAAGTCAACGCCTATGGCGTGTCACCCTGGTTTGTGCGGCTTATCCTGGGCATCTCGCGTTTTGCTGCAGTGATTGCTTGCGGCGTGCTCTGGTGGCAATTGGGTGCAGGTATCCATGCCAAGCTGGACTGGGATGGTGCCCTGCTCAATTTGATCTCGCTGGTGGTTTCGGCTGTAGCGGCTCTGGCGGTATCGATTATCGTCGGCGCACTCTCTTTTGGTCTGCTCAGTCAGGGTGTGATCACTGTCGCGATTGCCAGCGGTCTGGCTTTGTCTTACTGGTTTAGCCCTCAAGCCCTGGCTCTGGTGCAGGCGTATCAATTGCCGGCTAGCACCGCATATGGTATCCAAGCTCTAGTCTTCTTTACTTGGACCGCCTATCTCTTTCCCCTGGCAGTCCTGTTTGTGTCACGTCTCTTCCGCGGCTTTGGTGAGTGGATCGTCAAAGCTCTGGACTATTTCTTCAACAACTTCTTCAAGCACTTTGGCCGCTTCCTGGAAGCTGCCTACGACGATAGCGATCGCAACTATCTGAGCTTTGTCAGGCACGGCGCCAACATCGCAGTGGCAACTGCTGTCGGCTATTACGCCTTTGGCTTTGACTCCATTGGTGGTGCCAGCCTGCTTGCCTCCAGCTTGCGGGTAGTACTGCCTGTCTTGCTCAGTTACATTGTGGGCGGCTATCTGCTGCGTCTGGTCCATAACGGCTTCATCGCTGTTGTATTGAGCGGCTTTGCTGCTTACTTTGTCTACGGTTTGGCTCTGTTCATGGGCGTGCCACTGGGCGCAGTCGGGGCCGCTGCCAGTGCTTTCCTGACCTTTGCGGTTGGCATGATCTTTGTCTTTCCGCTGGCGTATTTTGTGGTCAAGCTGGTGTTCAATCCGCTTTTGGCGAGCTGGCTTGGTCAGCCGCTAGCAAAAGTGCATGAACAACTTTCGACCGAGATTTTTAGCTCTGTCTCTCACACCTATGAAGACAAGGCTGAGTACGGTCAGTTATTTGCTCATGCCACTGGCATTGCAGCCACTGCCGCAGTTTACTTTGGACTGAGCCGACTTGTCGGTCTGCTCGATTTTGCTCCGCTCTATGTCCAGATTGTCACCATCAGCGGTGCGGTCTCCATTTACCTTGCTGCCGGCAAGCTCTTTGTCCGTTATGGCAACGTCTTGATTGGCGTCCTGCTCTCGCTCGGTGCTGGCGTCTGGGGTGGTATCAGTGTTTACCAGCACTTTGATGCCAATCTCTGGTATGGTGTCGGCGGCTTCTTCGCCACTGGTCTGGCCACGGCATTTATCGCCTTCCCGGTGAGCTATGTGGTGGTACGTGCCCTGCTCAGCCTGGTGGCGGTAACGAGCTGGCTTCTGCCATTGCTGGCTTTCGTCCACGGTTTCTTCTTTGGCTTTGTGTCACGCTTCTGGCACGGTGTGGTTATTGCCTACCGCACTATCGAGGCGGCCTGGCTGCCAGCTTGGCGCAGTGTTTCCCAGATGTGGGATGACAGCTGGGCCAGTGCTAAAGAAATGTTTGAAGAAACATTTGGCAAGAAGAAATAAACAGTCGAGTGCCGGATGGCAAGCTGTTTTAAGTCGTCCTTTTGTGTTGACTGCTCTGATTGATTGGCTGTTATAAGGCTATCTGACCAGTAGTTAACACAGCGGCAAACCCCGGGGTGGCTATTTCACTAGTGATAGTGGGATAGCTCCTCCGGTGGTTTTGCACGCTTTTTTTATAAAGTGAGATACGGTATAGT
>Ga0075163_10013679_pt1 | contig 10507 bp, 8 predicted proteins | sample JI1023141ADNA_FD_71478 | JGI IMG/M metagenome (GOLD analysis project Ga0075163, IMG submission 71478) | Wastewater effluent complex algal communities from Wisconsin, to seasonally profile nutrient transformation and Carbon sequestration -... | ecosystem: Engineered > WWTP > Effluent > Algae... | reverse complement strand
AGCGGGAGCGGGAGCGGGAGCGGGAGCGGGAGCGGGAGCGGGAGCGGGAGCGGGAGCGGGAGCGGGAGCGGGAGCGGGAGCGGGAGCGGGAGCGGGAGCGGGAGCGGGAGCGGGAGCGGGGAGCTTTCGCGGGCGCGTCGAGCGCGGTCAGGGCGGCTCGGAGGTTGTCCCGAATCGCGATCATCCGCGCGATCGGCGCTTGCTGGGACTCGTCTCGCAAGAGCCGAAGTTCCTCCTCGAGCGCCGAGAACGTGTCCTCGATGGTCATCTCGTACGCGTCGCGGATCGTGAGCGCGAATACTGCGGAGTGCCGCTCATCGGCAAATGATGCCCAGCAGCGCCGCGCGAGCAGAAGCGATCTCATTGGTCGTACACGTCGAATCGGCTCTCCGCGCCGAGTCGAGTGTGCAGACAGTGTCGCTGGATAGGAGCCGAGTTCGTTACTGCCTCGCGAGCTTGGCGAAGCGAAGAGGTCTCGAAGCGCGCCCCCGACGCGGCGGATCGCGAGTAAGGTCGCGGCGATGGCGGACGACGAACCGGCGGCACTCGACGCCTACGTGCGCGCACTCGTTCGGCTGTTGCACGCGCGCGCCGAGCCCCTCGCGAGCGTCGTTGAGCGGGAAGGGCTAACTGTCGAGGCGTTCCGGAAGGCGGAGGCGAGCTTCTGCGAAGCGCTCGCTGACGCGCACGTACGGCGCAAGGGCGCCTTGTCGATGCGCTTCGCAGAAGCGTTCTCCGCAGCGCAGCGCGCGCTCGGTTTCGCGTCCGACGACGCGACGGCGCCGGTCCCCAACGATGCCGCTGGCGCGAATGTCGCCGCAGTGCAGGTGCCTTCATTTCTTCAGCACGCCACGCCCGCCACGCCTGCCACGCCGCAGGACGGGCTCGCCGAGACGATCGCGCGGATGGTGCGCTCGCACGGAGGCTCTGCGAAAGGAGCGACGGTCGGGCTCGCGAACAATGGGCCCGTCGCAGCAGCTCCCGGCGCCCAGGCGCCAGCATCGCTGCCCTTCGTGGCGTCGCAAGACATCGGGACCAAGCCCGCGGTGGGGCGTCCCGCGGCCCCGGTGGTCCCTGATCTCGACAAGGGGTTCACGGCGGCACCGGGCGCGATCGATCTCAACGCCCTGCCCTTCGGCTCCAGCAACGCGGCGCCGCCTCGCGGCTCGCAGCACGCCAGCCCGATGAAGGTCGATCTCGGCCTGATGCCGCTCGAGCGCTACGCGGAGGTCTCCCTGGCGTTCGCGTCGGGGGAGCCGAGGGAGACCGTGCTCCGCCGATTCCTCCTGACCGAAGACATCTGGCTCGCGCTGGCTCGCGCGTGGGGAGAGCGGATTGCGACGAGCGCCGATCTCCGGGCGCAGTACGACCAAGTCGTCCGGAGGCTCCGCGGCCGGTGACCGACGACGTCGACGCGCCAGAGGGCGGGTTCGCGCCCCAACCGCAGCGGAGGTCGAGGTGAGCGACCATCTCATCGAGCTGCTGGCGGAGGAGGTCGGGGCGCTGCGCGTCGTGCGCGTACGTGGCAAGGAGGCCGCTTCGCGGCTGTTCTCGTTCGACGTGCTCGTCGCGCTCGAGGGAAAGCATCCCCCGCAGCTCGGCGCGCGCGCGACGCTGAGCATCCGTGGCGAGGGCACGTACGTGCGTCGCGTCCACGGCGTCGTCGACGCGATCGGCTTCGAGGAGCACGCAAACGGTCGAAACCTCGCGAGGGTGCGCCTGCGGCCGCGACTCGTGCGTCTCCGTCGCCGCCGGACACGGCGGGTCTTCCAGGACAGGACGACGCTCGAGATCGCTGCGCTCGTGTTGCTCGAGTGGGCTCTGCCAATGAGCGTCGTCGTCGCGCACGCTCTCCCGCGCCGGCCCTACAGCGTCCAGTACGATGAGACCGATCTCGCGTTCCTCGAGCGCCTCTTCGCCGAGGATGGGCTCTTCTATGGGTTCGAGCATGGCGAAGATGCGAACGCTGGCGAGGTGCTGCTCGTCGCGGCGCGCGTCGCCGATCTCTCGGGCTGCGAGGGTCTTGTTCGCTTGCCGTTCGAGCCCGCGGCAGCGTCCGCCGCGGCGCACGTGGGAGAGGACGTCGCGATTGAGCTCGCGTGGAGCACGCGAAGCGTCCCGGGCCGTGCCCGGGTGCGGGGCTACGACCACCGTCGCCCCAACGCCTTTCCCGAGGACGTGGCCGGTGCCCCCGCGCTCGAGACGATCGACGCGTACGAGGAGAGCTACGAGGACGACCTGCCGCTGCGGCCCGCGTCGGCGCGCCTCGACGCCGCCGTCGCGCGGGGCGAGACGGTGATGGCGTCGACGTACTCGCGACGCCTCGAGCCGCTCCGGCGCATCGAGCTCGAGCTCGGAGACGCGCCACGTGAGCTCGTCGTCACCCGGGTGGAGCACGAGGCGTACGACGGTGCCCACGTGCCGCCCGGCAAGACGCGCTACCAGAACCGCGCGCGCCTCGCCCCCGCCACGCGCCCTCCGCGCCCGAAGCGCGCCACCGCTCGTCCGCGTCAGGTCAGCGAGATCGCGGTCGTCGTCGGCCCGAAGGACGCCGAGATCCACACCGACGAGCTCGGCCGCGTGAAGGTCCAGTTTCCGTGGGATCGCGAGGGCAAGCTCGACGAGACGAGCAGCGCTTGGCTCCGGGTCCTGTCGCCGTGGGCGGGTGCCGGCTGGGGCGTCCACTTCACGCCGCGCGTCGGCATGGAGGTGCTCGTCACCTTCGTCGGCGGCGATGTCGATCGGCCGATAGTCGCGGGTGCACTGCCGAACGCCCACACGGCCCCGCCGTTCGTTGGGTCGCACGCGGGGATCCGCACGCGATCGACGCCGAACGCGGCCGCGTTCAATGAAGTGTCGTTCGACGACACGCACGGGAGTGAGCGCCTCCTGCTCACGGCGTCGCGCAATCTCATCGAGCAAGTTGGGAGCGAGCGCGCGTCGCGCGTCGGCGGATCGCGCACGTCGGAGATCGCGGGCGCGGACCACACCGAGGTCGGTCTGCGCCACAGCGTCGACGTCAAGGGCGAGCGCGCAGCCTCGGTCGGTGGCGACGACCGCGTCGACGTCAAGGGCGCGCGCGTCGTCAGGGTCGAGCAGGACGTGACAACCACCGTCCACGGCTCCGAGAACCTCCACGTCGACCAGGATCGAAGCGTCACTGTGCGGGGCCGCATGAGCTCCGTCGTTGGCGACCCCGAGCGCGCCGGCCACCGCGAGGACTACGTCTACGGCTCACTCGGGGTGGGCGCCGATAAGGACGTCACGCTCCACTCGAAGGCGCGTGTGCTGCTTCGAGTGGGCGACAGCTCGATCGAGCTCAAGCACGACAGGATCGTCATCACGTCGCCGACCATCGAGCTCGCGGCCTCGAAGGGGATCTCGGTCGTGAAGCCCGGCGGGGCCGCGCTCAGCATCGGGGATGAGGTCGAGCTCCTCACGAAAGCACTCCGTGTCTTTACAGAGAAGGGCGCGCTCGAGCTCGACTCGGACTTCAAGGTGAGAGGCGCGAGCATCAAGCTCGGCTACGATCCCAGCAAGCCGAAGCCACCAACGGGCGGTGAGAACGTGGAGACCGTGACCCTGAAACTCAACGCGTCCAACGAGGATCTGGAGCCTCTCGTCGGCTGCACCTACCACGTCGTCGTCGGCACCGAGCGCTTTGAGGGCGTCACGACCGCGGACGGCGGGATCGAGGTAGAGGTACCGAAGGACGCAACTGGCGCGGTAGTCCGCGTATGGGAGCGCGACTACCCGACGGGCCGATCGCAGGTCTACGCGCTGGCGCTTGGCGAGCTACCGTCGGCGAGCTCGGTCTCGGGCGCGAAGGTGCGGCTGCGCAACCTCGGTTATTACGACGGACCGATTGACGACCTCGTGACGCCTGCGTTCCGCAAGGCGACGCGCGCGTTTCAGGTCGACCACCAAGACAGCCACGACCTCTCCCCGACAGGGGACCTCGACGGCCCGACGGCGAGCGCCGTCGAAGACGTGCACAAGAGCTGACGATGGCACCTCGCAACGGCACCGCGAACCCGGGCAGCCCCGTCCACATCTCGCCAGCCGCGAGCCCACCATTGTGGCGCGACGGCAACGAGGACGAGGCGTTTTTCCCCGACGAGGCAGGCGCAACGCTCACGGCGCGCAAGCTGCATGAGAACCGCTTCAAGAACAACGGCAAGACCAAGGATATCAACCGCACGAATCCCCTGCTCGAGGAGAGCGCGATCGTCCAGGAGCTTACGGCCGCCGACAAGGCGAAGCTGAGAGACCCCATCAAGGACATCAAAGCCCCGTTCATCATTTTCGTACCCGCGACCGCTGCTGCGCCTTTCAAGATCTCCGTCCTGTTCGGCGTCGGGCAGGAAATGATCCGACACGGCCTGCGGAAGTTCTTCGAGTCCTTCACCGACCGGGTGTTCGTCCTCGTGTCGGGCGTGGAGGACGACTGGCCGGAGGCGAAGCCGGTCGGGCGCGCGTGGGGCGTCGGCATCACGAATGACATCATCGCGGAGCTGCTGAAGGAGGCTGGGTTCGCGGGCGCGGCATTCACCGTCGACGTCCTCGCCGGCTACAGCACGGGCTACCGTGGCCTCGCTGGCACCATCAACAACTGGGAAAGCGCGATGCTCGACCTCACGGGCGTGCGCACCGTCATCTTCTACGATGCGCTCTACTCCGGTGACGAGCCTCCGTTTGGCGACCCGACGAAACGCCCGAACAACACGAAGCGCGCGCTGACGACCATCGGCCCGCTGACGGACGACCAGGTGCGCGTCATCGTCTACGAGGTCACGCCTGGGGGAACGCCGCGCGACAGCGGCGACACGCGCGTGCCGCAATCCTGGCTCTCGAGCACGTTCGGGAGCCGCTACCAGCTGATCAATTTGAAGCCACTCGGCACAGGCCTTCTCGCGCTGATCTACGCGCGCATGTTCGACGCCGCGGTGAAGGACGGCTACTTCGCCGCGAGCGAGTTACCGACCGCGCTCCAGAACCTCATCACGGCCCTTCCCGACCGGGGGAAGGTCGGGTCGATGAGCGGCATGGTGTGGCTCCACACGATCGCCCTCGCGGACTGGGCGACGACCAACGCGGCCGACGTCGCGGCAGTGCAAGGGAGCCTGGATGCGCTGCACAGCCAGGTGATCGCGGACCCGCGCTACCAGCTCATGGGCTGGTTTCCGAAAGACGTGGGCGACGTCCTCCACGATGGCTTCATCCCGGAGTTCGCTTGGGAGTTCTTGTGCGGCTGACGCACGCAGCCGCGGCCTTCGCGACCGTCACCGCGGGTGCCTGCAGCACGGGCAATCAGGAGACGGCGCCGTCGGCGACAGCGAGTGACGTGCCCTCCGCCGCACGCCACGCCGCGCCCTTCGCCGCGCCGTCTACCGCCAGCGCCATGCCGCACGGGCCGTGGGCACGCCTTGCCGTGGGGGACAATATCGCGTGCGTCGCCGACGCGAGCGGCGCGCTGGTGTGCAGTGGGCCGGGGCCGCAGCCCACTTACCCACGTGGGCTCCTGGCGCCGAAGGGCGCCGCGCTCGCGGTGTCTCACGAAGCCGTGTGCGTCGGCCCTTCTGGCGGCGCGGTGCGGTGCCTCTACTTCGACGGCAGCGCGTCCTTCAAGACCGACCTGGCATCCGCGCGCGCGCTACGAATTGTTCACCATGGTGTGTGCGCGCTCGACGACGCTGGGGTCAGCTGTGCGTTCGGACGGCTCGACGCGTCCGACCCACCCGTGCGCATCGAGGGTATCGCCGCTCCCACCGCGTTCGACGCGCGGTCCTCGATCCTCTGCGCAATCGACGCCGGCGTCGTCGCGTGTGCGTCCACCTATGTCCCTCGCCCTCCCTTCGGGGTCGACGAAGGCCTGAAGCCCCCGATCCTCGCGAAGCCCATCCGGGGCACGCAGGGCGCGGTCGAGGTCGCGGTGGGCGGGATCCCATGCGCGCGCACCGAGGCGGGCACGGTCCTCTGCTGGACCGACAACGTTGCGAAGGCCGTCCCCGGCTTGCCGAAGGCGACGCAGGTCGTCGCTGGCAGCGGCCACGCCTTCGTCATTGACCAGGGCCACGCGTGCGCTCTCGACGAGGTCGGCGCGGTCCGCTGCTGGGGCAACAACAACGACGCCCAACTCGGCGCGGCCCCGGATCGATGTCCGGTCGTAGACCTACACCTGCCGAAGACCGGCCCCGACCACCGCTGCGACGAGCCGCTCCTCGTCGACGGGCTGCCGCCCATCGCGGAGCTCGCCGCGGGGTACGCCTTTACGTGCGCCCGAACGACGCAAGGCGAGATCTACTGCTGGGGCCGCGGCGGCCCGCAGCGCGAGGGCGTGTCCGGCCTTGATCCAGAGCTACGCCGACTCGAGCTCTGAATCGTGGGTTCTCGCTGCGGCTCTGCCTCTCGTTCGCGTGTGCCGGGCATCGAGGCCGGCTGGCCCGCGTCGGAATCAGGGCGGACATCATCGGACAGCTTCTCTCGAAGGCCGGGTTCGCGGGTGCGGCGTTCACTGTCGATGTCCTCGCCGGCTACCTCACGAGCGTACGAACGGTCATCTTCTATGATGCGCTCTGCCGCGGTGATGAGCCCGCGCCGGGCGACAACACGAAGCGCGCGCTGACGACCATCGGCCCGCTGACAGGCCTCCAGGTACGCATCATCGTCTGCGAGGTCACCGCGGGCTGACGCGGGCGGTGCGCTCGCGTGCTGGGGGCGAACTGCGTGGCCCACCTACCCACGTGGGCTCCTTGCGCCAAAGGGCGCCGCGCTCGCAATGTCCCAGGAAGCCGTGTGCGCCGGCCCTCCTGGCGGCGCGGCGCGCTGCGTCCACTTCGACGGCAGCGCGTCCTTCGAGGTGGGCCTGGCGTCCGCGCGCGCGCTACGCATCGTTGACCATGGTGTGTGCGCGGTCTACGACGCGGGGGTCAACTGTGCGTTCGGACGGCTCGACGCGCTCGATCCACCGGTGCGCGTCGAGGGTATCGCCGCTCCCACCGCGTTCGACGCGCGGGGCTTCTCCCTCTGCGCAATCGATGCCGGCATCGTCATGTGTGCGTCCCCATTTACCCCTCGCCGCTCCTTCGGGGTCGACGAAGGCTTCAGGCCCCCGATACTCGCGAAGGCAATCCGGGGCACGCAGGGCGCGGTCGAGGTGGCCGTGGGCGGGCCCAAATGCGCCCGCACCGAGGTGGGCGCGGTCCTCTGCTGGACCGACAATGTTGCGAAGACCGTTTCGGGCTTGCCGAAGGCGACTCAGCTGGTCGCCGGCACCGATTTCGCGTGTGCCCTCGATGAGGTCGGCGGCGTGCACTGCTGGGGCGAAAACAAGGGCGGCCAGCTCGGCGCGCCTTCGGATCGATGCCCCGAAGTCCACCCTTGTGTGGGGCGCGGCGGCTGCTCGCGCCGCTGCGACGAGCCAGTCGTCGTCGAGGGACTGCCCCCCGTTGCAGAACTCGCGGCCGGGGCCAGCTTTACGTGCGCGCTCACGACCCTCGGCGACGTCTACTGCTGGGGCGAAGGCAACGGTCCGCCCGGCAGTAGCGAGCCACACCTCGTGAAGCTCTGAAGCAGCAGCGCGCGCCACGATGTCTCCAGCGCTGGCGACGAGAGTGGGGTGCTCCGTGATCTTCGCTGCGTGCTGCTCATCTGCAGAGGATGGCCAGGAGCGCGGAGCGTGCCGCAGCGATGTCACCTCGAGCGAGAAACTCGAGCGCACAACCCGCGGCGACCCCCGTTGCGACGACCTGCAACCGATACCGCGAGAGCTCCGTCGCCTCCGAGACGAGCACCTCGCGGGCGCTGACGGCTTCCGACGTTTCTTCCGACGTCCTCGGCCCCATCGCCGTCGGAACATCGAGGCTAACTAGCGGAGCCACCTTCGAGATTTGAACTCGAGACCTAGAGGCTCCGAGCACGGCGAGCACGGGGCGCTCTCCCGCCGGGAGGAAGGTACGGCTCCGTGTGCGCCGAGCCGCCGACCCAAGTGCTCGTCATCGGCAGAAGGCTCCGCGCCCGCGGTCCGTTCGATCGCGATCGCTCGGCGCTGTCGGCGATAGCGCTCCGGCTACTTCGGCAGTCGCAGCCGCTTGTGCTTCGCTTCTCTCCACGCGTCGCCATCGAGCCAGGAGACGCTCGGTACGGTCACGTTCACGAGGATGGGCGCCTTGCGCGTCCGGATGACGCTGTCGATGGTGCCCCAGTGTCTGGTCATCGTCTCGATCTGCTTTTCTCCGTTGAGCTTCGCGGATGCGAGGCAAACGTAGCGCGCTCGCGCAGCAATGAGCACCTCACGCTCGACCGCGTCCTTTCGGATGTTCTTGTCCTTGGTCACGATGACCCACCCGAGCGAGGTGATCTTCGGGATCCACTCCACATCGTCGACCGTCGGATCGTCGGGGAAGGTCTCGATGTACCTCTTCACGCGGACGCCGAGGGCCGCGATCGCCTCGGGCAGAGCGTTCCCCAGGCAGCGATCGAACCACCACGTTGTTGCGTCCGGCGTCTCCCCCGCCTCACCCATGAGCCTACGCCGCGCGAGTCAGCATGCGCTCGAACGCGACGGCCTCGTTGACGTCCGTCTCGGTGATGTCGAGGTCTCGCGCGAGCGCGGGAGGCTCGTCGCCGGCAAGCACGCGATCGGCAATGGTGGAGGTCTCGATGTTGACCCTGGCCAGCACCGGCCGCCCGAAGCGACGTACCGGATCGATGATGACGGTGCGAGGTCCCCCGTCTTGCTCGCGGGTGGGCGGGTACAACCTGCGAGCCAGGCCAGCCTCGTCGCGATCGATGCGTAGGAGGTAGGGTTCGAGCAGCCCGCGGAGCGGCTGCTGTGCGTCCGAGATCCTCTCTAGCTCGCCGAAGAAATCGGCGTAGAGGTCGACCCAGTCCGTGTGCACGTCCCAGTCGGCGAGCGGATGATCGCTGTGGATGCGCTCGCCGAGACGCCGGGTCCCCTCACGAATCTTGTCGATCCGCACGCGGTTGACCTTCGCCAGGCTCGCGCGCCCGTCCTTGCCGCGCAGGACGCTCAACACGTAGAGCTCGACGAGGTTTCGGAAGGACAGGCGCTTGCCCACGGGATCGGCCGGCTCGATGAGCGATGGCCAGAAGTCCTCCCCGCCGCGTGTCTCGAACGGCCGACCAAACGCCCAGGTCGCGATGGTCGCCGGGCTCACTCGCAGAATCCGACCGGCGGTGGCCGGCGTGTAGAACGCGACGTCGCGCGCGCTCTTTCCGCCGTACAGATCTTTGCCGTCGCTCACCCCCGCACCTTAGCTCAACCCGGCCCTCCGGGGACTGCAGCAGGCGGAATCTGACGGCCTCGCCCACCCCGCGCCGAGTGAGCGCTTCTGCCCTCGCAGGACGAGGTCGAGGCGAGGACTATCGGGGGCGGATGGTTCCGCGCGTTCCTCGTCACGCGGCATCCTCTCCCCCCTCACGCGGCGCCAAGCGCATCGGCGCTTTCCCTCTCCCGCGGTCTTCCGCGGGAGAGGGTGGCCGAGGCTCTGCCGAGGCCGGGTGAGGTCTGCCGAGGCCGGGTGAGGTCTGCGTTCTCAACGAGCGACACCGTTTGAGGCGCTCCGCGTAGCATCCAGCTCCGACCCCGATGAGCATCCCCCGCATGCATCGACCCCGCACCCTCGCCGCGCTCGCGCTCCTCACCCTGGCGACGACCGCCGCAGCCTGCGGTGCCGATCCAGCACCCAGGAACCGACCGACCGGAATCACCGCGACGCCCGCGACCTCCGCGAGCGCCGCGCCCGCACCTGCGGACCACGTCGCGCTCGGACGCGCGCTCGTGGAGCACCTCGCGAAGATGGAGCTCGACCAGGTGATCGAGGCGCTCGCGCCCGACATCCGCACGAAGCTCGATCCGCAGACGCTCGCCGCCGTGTGGGCGGCGAAGAAGGGAGCAGGCGGCGGCTTCGTGAAGATCGAGTCCGCATCCCTGAAGCCCGCGGACGGCGGCGAGGCAGTCATCGTGCGCGTCGCGCTGACGAACGGCACGATCGACGTCGCCGTGGTCTACCCGTTCGGTAAATCCGAGGCGACCGGCCTCCAGATCAAGGACGCGAAGGCCGCGCCGTTCGTCTCCGCGTCGTACGTCGACGCGACGAAGTTCGAGACGCGCGACGTGTCCATCGGCACCGGGGACACCGCGCTCCCCGGCGTCCTCACCGTCCCGAAGGGGACCGGCTCGTACCCGATCGTCGTCCTCGTCCACGGCTCGGGCGGCGGCGATCGCGACGAGTCTGTCGGTCCGTCGAAGGCGTTCCGGGACATCGCCGAAGGCCTCGCGACGAGCGGCGTCGCGACGCTGCGCTGGGACAAGCGCACGCACGACCCGAAGTACGTCGCCGCGCTGAAGATCGACATCCTCGATTTCACGGTGAAGGAGGAGTACCTCGACGACGTCGCAGCAGCCCTCAAGGTCGCGGGCAGCTCGAAGAACATCGATCCGAAGCGCGTGTTCCTCCTCGGCCACTCGCAGGGTGGGTGGCTC
>Ga0075163_10013678_pt1 | contig 10507 bp, 13 predicted proteins | sample JI1023141ADNA_FD_71478 | JGI IMG/M metagenome (GOLD analysis project Ga0075163, IMG submission 71478) | Wastewater effluent complex algal communities from Wisconsin, to seasonally profile nutrient transformation and Carbon sequestration -... | ecosystem: Engineered > WWTP > Effluent > Algae... | reverse complement strand
CTGACACGCCAACAAAAGCTTGATTTGATTAAGTAACTTTGAATTTTAGCAAATATACTGTATTCTCTCTCAGGTATGGCACAACAAGAAAGAACGGTTATCCGTTTCGACAACGTTTCATTTGAATACAGCCCGGTAAAACCTATTTTGAGCGAGGTGTCTTTTTCTCTGCGTCTCGGTGCAAAGGTGACTGTCATGGGACAAAACGGCGCGGGCAAGAGTACACTCTTTGGACTGATCACGGGGGTACATACGCCAGAGGACGGGGAGATACATATCGAACCAGGTGCAACGCTCGCTATCGCACGGCAGGTTATCCCTCGCGACGAACTAGGGCTCACGGTCCGTGAATTTTTCCAGAAATGTTTCAAGAAAAAAGTGTATGAAATCGACCCACTCATCGATGAAGTACTGGAAGTGGTGAACTTGAAAGGACATGAAAAAGTGCACGACCGCATCATCAAAACTTTTTCTGGTGGTCAGCAGGCACGACTTTTGCTCGCGTCAGCACTCATCCAAAATCCCGACATCTTGCTCCTCGACGAGCCGACCAACAACCTCGACCACGCAGGTATCGAGCACCTCAAAGATTTTCTCGTAGCGTACAAAAAAACTGTTATCGTTATTTCTCACGATTCGGAATTCTTGAATGCGTTTACCGAAGGCGTGCTCTATCTCGACGGCTTTACTCGAAAGATCGAATACTACAAAGGCAACTATTTCCAAGTGGTTGAAGATATCACTGCGCGTATCGAAAAGGAAAACATGAAAAACGCGCAACTCGCAAAAGAGATCCAAGCAAAGAAAGACAAGTCAAACGAGTTTGCGCACAAAGGAGGTAAACTCCGTCTCGTCGCAAAGCGCATGCGTGAAAAGGCAGAGGAACTCGAAGAAGAGATGGTCGACGTCCGCAAAGAAGACAAAACAATACGCAAGTTTGTGATACCTGCGCAGGAAGATATCGTCGGAGATATCATCACGATCACGTCGTACAGTATGATTCACGATCACAAGATAGTCGACCGCAAGGCAAATATCGTGCTTCGTAAAAACCAGCACTTGCAGATGCGCGGTCCAAACGGTATCGGTAAAAGTACACTCTTGCGATCTCTAGCAAATCCAGAAACAAAAGGCATCACGATACACCCAGACGTGCGTGTCGGGTACTACAGTCAAGACTTTGCAACACTCGATTTTGATAGTTCGGTGTATGCTACGCTCAAAGCTGCTATGGAGCGAGGTGGCGAGCGTTTTCATGAAGAAAAGATGCGTTCAGTTGCATCGAGTTTCCTCATCACGAGTGATCTCATCAACAACAAGATAGGAGTGCTCTCAGAAGGACAGAAAGGTCTCGTCGCATTTGCGTCGCTCGTCCTCGAGCGTCCTGGCCTCCTCATACTCGACGAGCCGACCAACCATATCAATTTCCGCCATATTCCTGTTATCGCCGAGGCGCTCAACCAATACAAAGGTGCGATGATACTCGTTTCTCACGTGCCGGACTTTGTCGCCAAAATCCGCATCGACGAGACGTTTGATTTGGGGAAATAGGTGATTTGAACTATTTGCTGAATATGCGATACTAAAACTATGAAAAAGTTTTATATTATGTTGCTCGTGATTATAGTTCTTGCTGTCGCATTTTTTAGTATGAATGTACTGGAAACGCAGGCACCAGGAGTCATTGTTGATTCTGGGGTTATTGATAGCGGAACTAATACTAATACTGATACTTATACTGATACTTATACTAATTCCGGATCAGGTCGCGTTCGCGCACCAGAAGACGTCACGCTCAAGGTGGGGGAGAGCAAGCTCGTGATGGGCGAGCTCACACTTACTCTCAACGCACTGGTCAACGACTACCGTTGTCCTACTGATGTCGTTTGTATCGAGGCTGGTGCAGTCAATACGAACATTACCGTATCGGACGGTACTGAGACAGTGACTCAAAACTATTCTTCTGACGGAGTGCCAGGGCTCTTTCTCGGATACAATATTTCTATTACCGATGTTACCCCACAAGCTCTTTCAACCAAGCCGATCGCGCCTAGCGAGTACGCCGTTACGTTTCGAGTAGAGAGTTCCTATGCAGAGATAGTCGATACAGTGCCTGCTGGAGATACGGGCAGTCAGTGTGCGTCGATGGGTGGTACATGGGACGGTGAGCACCGTGAATGTCTCGGTGTGGACGCATCCATGTGTACAGAAATAGGTGGTAGCTGGAACGAATGCGCCTCTGCTTGCCGTCATGACCCTACAGCCGAGGTCTGTACGATGCAGTGCGTGCTCGTGTGCCAGTTCAAGTAGCCAGATCGCGGTTTTTAGAGCCCTGGGTATAGCCAGGTATCGCGCCTAAGGGAAATAGTGTATACTTTTAGGGTTACAAGCTTATTAAGTAATATATAAACAACATGCCAGCAAAAGCGCCAGCAAAAGCAAATTCAGCATTTATGAAGCCTATGACTCTCTCAGCAGAGCTCGAAGCAGTAGTAGGAAAGGGTCCTATGCCACGTTCAGAAGTAGTCAAAGCTCTCTGGGTGTACATCAAGAAGCATGATCTCCAGGATCCAAAGAACAAGCGAAATATTGTCGCAGACGAAAACCTCAAAAAAGTCTTTGGAGGAAAAGCAGTCGTCAACATGTTTGAAATGACAAAGCTCGTTTCAGCACACCTTAAGTAACTATAGGCATTAGGTAAGAAGCTTGAGGCTTTAGTAAATCACAAAACACCAAAGGGCGGGCCGTTTACGGCCCGCCCTTTGGTGTTCCTATGGTACAATACCCTCACATGAAAGAAACTATTGCTATCATCGCCGCTCTTCTCGCTATAGTCGGCAACGTCCCGTATCTCATCGATGTTATTAAAAAACGCGTACAACCACATCCGTACACGTGGTTCATCTGGACGATAGTGTCGTGTGTGATTTTCTTTGGACAGGTCGCGCGTGGTGCAGGTATCGGAGCACTACCGACTGCCGCATCAGAAATCTTTACTATTATTATTTTTATTATGTCACTTCGCTACGGATGGAAAGCGGGATTCAAGAATATTGTAAAGAGCGACACGTACTTTTTGATTGCAGCACTGCTTGGGCTCATACCATGGATACTCACCAAAGATCCGACCATCTCCGTGATTATTGTGGTGACGATCGACCTCATCGCATTTACGCCAACACTGCGCAAAACATACCGTCATCCTGAAACAGAAACGCCGATGCTCTACAGCATGAATGCACTCAGACATTTTCTCGCACTCTTTTCACTACAGTCGTACAATATCGCAACCATGTTGCATTCACTCGCGATGATTGTCACCAACACGATTATGACCGTGTTTATTCTCAGGAAAAGAAAGTAACTATTGTTGTGCTAGCGTTTTCTCGTATTGGGTGTACAATAGATATATATGAAATACATACTCTATATAGCACTAGTATTTGTGATCGGAGCGGGTGCGTATATATTTATTACGCGCGATACGCCTTTTCCTGTAGTTCCTGATACTGGTATGCAAGTAACGACACTTGCTCCTATGCAACTGTGTTTTGCAGAGTATGGGCCGATCCAGCCATCTGGGTTTTCAGATACCTATACGTTACGTATGGTACTCGATGGAACCAAAGTCTCTGGAGAGCTCAAGTTTTTTCCTGCAGAAAAAGATAGCAAAGTTGGATCCTTTACTGGGGATGTCAGCGCAGTTGATCCGTACAGTATGGCACGCACAGTAACCGCGATGTGGGATACGTATGCAGAAGGTATGCATACGACAGAAGAGCTCAGTATTATTTTTGGCGAGGGGACAGCGTCGATAGGATTTGGTCCGATGGTAGACCGCGGAGACGGAGTGTATGTGTACGAAGAATCAGACGAGATACTCTACAACCTACACCTGACTGATATCGCATGTTCAGATCTCACTGAACGAGACAACGTCGAAGCATATATTCGCGAAAACATAGCGACGATTGCTCCTGAAAAAGCAGTCCTCGGTGGTACGTGGTATGTTGTCACAAACACTGTCGACGTCGATAGCAATACCGGTTCGGTCACGTATGAGGATGGGCACATCCAAAAGACGAGCAACTATAGCTATGAGACAGACGCAGAGTTCACAGTGACTGCGCTGTCATTTATCACCAATCCAATATAAATTGATTGTATGAAAAAAGTTTTAGTCTTTGGAACATTTGATGAACTACATGACGGACACCGTTTTTTGCTCGACTTTGCACGATCCCTTGGCGACGAGCTCATAGCTTCTGTCGCTCATGACGACGTTGTCTTGCGCATGAAGAAACGACTTCCTGCTCACACTGCACACGCTCGTATCGCACATTTACAGGCAGAAAACCTTGTTGATCGAGCGCATATGGGTGATAGTGAGCTCGGCGGTTGGACGGTACTACACCACGAGCAACCCGATATTGTTGTCGTTGGGTACGACCAGGACGCACTCCACGAGGCACTGTCTGAACTCAAAGAGCATATGAATATGTCGTTTGATATTGTACGAGCACCGAGCTACCAGGGGGACACGCTCCACACGTCGCTCTTGCGAGAAACTGACAGTGGGGTACAATAACAGTATGAAAACATTTTTTGCAACATTTTTATTTGCGACACTTTTTCTCGGTGCACCGTCTGTGTTTGCTGCCGACGATATCGAGCAGGTGATAGGTGAAGTCGACCAGTTGCAAAACACAATCGCAGAAAAAACCCCAGAAAGTCTCAAAGGTACATTTCAAAAAATAGAGGCATGGCGCGTGGCCAAGGCCGCTGACTTTACTATCAAGCGCGACGAACAAGACGCGTTGCTCCATCCAGAAGGCGAAGAAAAAACTGTGACGCTGAACGAAGAGGGAAATATCGAGATTGAAACAGGTATAGGCGAGGCAAAGGAGCAGCCAAAAGTCGCTGCCATGTTTTATCTGTATTTGATCCTCGTCTTTATCTTTTCAAGTGTCTATTTGTTTTATGCGGTCCTGGTGCTCCTCGTGCTGTCGATACTCAAAGTACTCCTCGGGGCTTTGACACATAAAAAGGAATAGGGTCTCCTGAGGGTGCCGTTTGTTCAAATACCGTTTCTACTCTATAATCGGCATGTATGACATCTATACCCTGGAGAAGAATAGGCGCCGTGGTGCTACTGATACTCTCTTTTATTGCATTGCCTTTTTGGGTGACGCTAGTCCTCACTGTCTTCTTTTTGTATGTATTTGATTATTTTGCAGAAGGGGTCATTATCTTTTTTCTTGCCGATATTTCCTATGCAGTACCACTCGAACGTTTTTATGGATTTGAATATACACTCACGGCAATCGCGCTTCTATTGTTTTTATTGTCACTTATTATTAAACCGTATTTACTCCGCTAGTCTATGTTTCGACGACGATATAAAAGAAGGACACGGGGTAGTGAAGTCTCGCCAGAAGATATTTTTCTCGATACGAAAAATCTTCCAGAATTTGATACGCAACAATTTGAGGGTCGTATTGAGAAACCTATATCCAAAAGTACAGTTCGCACCCTTTCGTTTTTCTTTCTTGCGATTGGCTGTGTCTTTGTAGGCAAACTTGCGCTCCTGCAGATAGCCCGCGGTGATGCGTATTTGAAGAGGAGTGAAGCAAATAGTTATAACAGCGAACCACTCTTTGCAGAGCGTGGAGTTATCTATGACCGGTTGGGCGAAGAACTGGCTTGGAATACACTTGTAGAAGGTGATAGCGTACCGCATCGTGTATACAGAACGGGAGGTTTTGGGCAGATACTTGGCTATGTGAGTTATCCAAAACGCGATTCGAGCGGATATTTTTGGCAACTCGAGTATGAAGGCAAGTCAGGTGTAGAAAAGCTTTTTCAAGACACGCTCGCTGGTATCAATGGTGCGACCCTTGCTAGTCGTAATGTCGAGGGTACAGTTGCAACTGAGAGTTCAATTGTTGCTCCGATACCAGGACAAAACGTTGCGTTGTCTATTGATGCACGCGTACAAGAGTCTATGTACTCATCGATCAAAACACTTGCCGACTCTGCGGGGTATGACGGTGGCGCGGGGATTGTCCTTGACATATACACAGGGGAAGTGATAGCCCTCGTGAGCTATCCTGAGTACGACGCAACTATTTTGTCCGAAGGAAAAGATCGAGATATTATCCGAGGCTACGCGCGCGACCATCGCAAAGTATATCTCAACCGTGCGATAAGTGGACTCTATACGCCTGGATCTATTGTCAAACCATTTCTCGCACTTGCGGCCCTCAACGAGGATCTCATCGCGCCCGAGAAACAAATTCTCTCTACCGGCTCTATTAGTCTGACGAGTCCCTATGATCCAGACGTAGTGTATACGTACAAAGACAACAAAGCTCATGGCTGGGTGGATATGCGACGCGCGCTGGCTGTCTCATCCAACGTGTATTTCTATACCATAAGTGGTGGATACGGTGATCAGAAAGGGCTCGGCATCGGACGAATCGAACAATACACAAAAATGTTTGGTCTCGGTGATGTCACAGGTATCAACATGCAAGGTGAAGCAAAGGGAAACATCCCGTCGCCCGAGTGGAAGGAAAAAGTGTTCAATGGTGACGACTGGCGTATCGGAGATACCTACAACACATCGATCGGACAGTATGGATTTCAGGTGACTCCTATCGAGATGGCGCGTGCAGTTGCTGCGCTTGCAAATAGTGGAACACTGGTGACTCCTTCGATTACTGAACCGGTGGACCCTGCAACATTTCAAAAACTTTCATTTCAAGAGGAAGATATGCAGGTGGTCCGTGAGGGAATGCGTATGGTGGTGACAGAGGCTAGTGGTCAATTGCTAAACTCCTTGCCGTTTTCTGTCGCAGCGAAAACTGGTACCGCGCAGGTTGGTATCCAGAAACGATACGTCAACGCATGGATGGTAGGATTTTTCCCATACGAAGAGCCACGCTATGCTTTTGTTTTTTTGATGGAGCATGGTCCGGGCGGAGAGGCTGTTGTGGGTGCTTCACGAGCCGCATTGCCTTTTTTCACACAGCTAGCGGAAAATATGCCAGAGTACGTCGGTCTCTAATGTTATTCTAGACCAGAAAATAAGGCTATTTTGCTAAAAAAGGTTGAAAAATATTGCTTTTTTCAGTATTTATGCTACAGTAGAAGCCTTAATAAAAAGCAAGTAAACACACACTATGGACGCAGGAGCAAACTACATAAGTAAAGAAAAAAAGAAGGAATTAGAGGAAGAATTGCAATTTTTGCAAAGTGTAAAACGAAAAGAGATTATAGAGCAACTCGAGCATGCAAAATCGCTCGGGGATTTGTCTGAAAACGCGGAGTATCATCAGGCTCGCGAAGAACAGGGTAAACTCGAAGACAAAATATCATCACTCACAGAACTATTGCGTGTCGCAATTGTCATAGAAAAACACGATACAAAAAGTGCGGTATCTGTTGGTTCAACTGTCGTTGTGAAGAAAAAAGGCGCACAATCAACAATCACCTATACTATCGTGGGTCCAGAAGAAGCAGATATGTCACAAAATAAAATCTCCAATCTTTCTCCGCTCGGCAACGCTCTCATGAACAAGAAAAAAGAAGAGGATGTGACCGTAAATACTCCTGCAGGAGAGGTGAAGTACCATATCGTTTCGATCGCATAGAAAAATCTAAAGTTAAAAAGCAAAAGTCAAAAGCAGGAGTAACTCTCACTTTTGACTTTTGATTTTTGACCTATATACTTAGTACTATGGCTTCTATCGAAGAACTAAAAGAAATACGTTTACAAAAACTTGCTCTACTCGAAAGTGCGGGTATGGATCCGTATCCTGCTCGGGTGTCGCGTACTCACGCGCTGGCTGACCTCCGTACAAATTTTGAAACTGTGGAGACTGATGGTGCTACTGCTTCTGTTGCTGGGCGTATCATGGCTATCCGCGGACAAGGTGCGATACTGTTTGTTGTGCTCGATGACGGTACCGACCGATTCCAGACAGTCTTTAAAAAAGACACGATCGAAGAAAAACTTTTCACTCTTTTTACTGACGCAGTCGATATAGGAGACTTTATCTCTGTGTCAGGAACCGTGTTTACCACTGAGCGAGGGGAGAAGAGTGTACTCGCCGTATCGTGGAGCATGGTGACCAAGGCCCTACTACCACTTCCAGAAAAATGGCATGGCATCACCGACGACGACGAGCGCTACCGCAAACGATATCTTGACCTCCTCATGAATCCGGAACTTCGTGATATGTTTTTGCGCAAAGCAAAGTTTTGGGAAACAACTCGTAACTTTTTGAAAGAGAAAGGTTTTGTAGAAATTGAAACTCCAACACTCGAAGTAACTACAGGAGGAGCAGAAGCAAATCCATTTAAAACGCATCATAAAGATTTTGATATTGATGTGTATCTTCGTATTTCAGTAGGAGAACTCTGGCAAAAGAGACTCATGGCAGGAAATTTTCCAAAAACCTTCGAGATCGGTCGTGTGTATAGAAACGAAGGATCATCTCCTGAACACTTGCAGGAATTTACTAATATGGAGTTCTATGAAGCCTACGCTGACTACGAAGACGGCATGCGCCTAACTGAAGAGTTGTATAAACGCATTGCAGTAGAAGTTTATGGCAAGACAGAGTTTACAGCGCGCGGATATACCTTTAACCTTGCAGGCGAGTGGCCACGTATAGAGTATGTCGAAGAAGTAAAACGAGTGACCGGTATCGATGTGTTGTCCGCGACAGAATCTGAAATGGAAGCAAAATTAAAGGAGCTTGGAGTTGTCTATGAAGGCAATAACAAAGAGCGTTTGACCGATACGCTATGGAAATACTGTCGCAAGCAAATCGCTGGACCTGTATTTCTTGTCGGTCACCCCAAACTCGTTTCTCCACTTTCTAAAGCTCGAGTAGACAATCCGCTCCTCACAGAGCGATTCCAAATAATTATTGCCGGTAGCGAAGCAGGAAATGGTTTTTCTGAACTCAACGACCCTGTTGATCAGCGAGCACGATTTGAATTGCAACAACAGCTTATAGAGCGAGGGGACAGTGAGGCGATGATGCCTGAGTGGGAGTTTGTTGAAATGCTCGAACATGGTATGCCACCAACGTGCGGATTTGGTTTTGGTGAAAGACTTTTTTCATTTTTTGAAGACAAACCAATTCGTGAGACAACACTCTTTCCTCTCATGCGACCACATGCGGAAGCGAAGAAACCTGAACTCATGTCAGCAGTTGCTGTGGTCAACATGGGCGCAGGTATGGAACGTTGGCAAGAGATGAATACTGTCGCACACCTCACGACTGCGTTTGGTGCACGTGTCGGCAAGAAAGAATTGTTTTCACGTGACGAGGTACTTACAAAAGATAATACAGCAATCAAACTCAACATCCGTCACGGTATTGTTATCAAATCGGCTAATTCAAAAAGTGAGTTACTAACGCTCTCTCGAAAAGCAAAAGAAATGAAACTTGAAGTGGATGAGTTTACACGTGAAATGCTCGAGACCACAAATGACAAGAAAATCCTCGAAGCGACAAAAGAAAAACATGCAGATGAGATAGAATATCTGGGTGTGCTGGTGTATGGAGAGAAAAAGGAGATAGAAGAGCTTACAAAAGAATTTCAAAGATACTCATAAAAAGAAAGCACCGGCCTGGAAAGGTCGGTGTTTTTTTTTGATACATCTGCTTAAGGTGCTGTGTATCTCATTATTTTTAGTTTATCACCTCCAAGATGGAGGTTTGGAACAGTGAAGATGCGTTTAAGGAATCCGAAGTATTCTCCGCTTGTTATCTTGGGTGTAATAATTTCACCCTTTTCATCTTCTATTCCAAAGTAGCACTCATACAAGTTTCCTTGGTTGTCTTCTACCGTTTCTAAAAATTGAACGTTTTCTTGCGCGTAGTCTTGATCCATGTCTAATTTTAAAAGAGTGAATTAAATACTGTGAACTAACATAGTTAAAATACAAGAAAGTGCAACTTATGTAAAGCCCCGACAGCACTTCGTGCAGTCGGGGATTTTTTATGGCCATTCGGCCATGTCGATAGTTAGGCCGGGAGATTCATCGCTCTCCCATGGGTTGCGGTATTCAATTTCCATATTGTTGAAAATGCTGAATACGATTACCCAAAAGCTTTCTTCGTTTGTTGGCATTGATATTTTTTTTGTTACTTTAAAATACAATAAAAACCTTTTTATGTAAAGCGGTTCACTTTTGCATGGGAGGGGACCTGTGGATAACTATGTTGTGGTTTTGTGGGGCAAAGTGGTGTATAATATACAGCGAGTGGGATAGAGTGGGGAATCAAAAAAAGTATTTCGACGACACTTACTATTTCATTGATTTTCCACTCGATGCTCGCTCCATACGTATATGCTCATAGGCGAATACACTCATACATTGGATGACAAGAATAGAGTTTCTTTGCCCGCAAAATTCAGAAAAGAAATGGGAAAGAAAGTGATACTAGCGCCTGGACTCGACGGGTGCGTTTCTATGTATACGGAG
>Ga0075163_10013677_pt1 | contig 10507 bp, 5 predicted proteins | sample JI1023141ADNA_FD_71478 | JGI IMG/M metagenome (GOLD analysis project Ga0075163, IMG submission 71478) | Wastewater effluent complex algal communities from Wisconsin, to seasonally profile nutrient transformation and Carbon sequestration -... | ecosystem: Engineered > WWTP > Effluent > Algae... | reverse complement strand
CTCATGTTTGATGGATATGGTGGCGATATATGTGATTATACACTTGCTCCTTTATCGGGCGTTAACTTTCTCAATATTAATCCCCCTGCTGCCTCAGTTTGTGTTGGTGAAAGTGTAGTTCTTACTGCAAGCGGTGGAAATGGAACTTATTCCTGGACCGGCGCAGGTCTTAGCAGTACAACCGGAGCAGTAGTTACTGCCACTCCAACGGTTACCACAACTTATACGGTTACTTCACAGGATCCCGGAGGTGCTTGCCCTATTACAAAAGATGTTACAGTAACCATCACTACCACCCCTGATCCTCCTACAGTTACTACTCCATTGATTTTATGTCAGAATGCAGCTTCTTCACCTTTAACCGCAACAGGATCAAGCTTGTTATGGTATACGTCTGCAACAGGTGGAACAGGATCAGCAACAGCACCAACACCTTCTACCAGTACTGTTGGTAGTACAACATATTATGTAACTCAAACATTGGTATGTGGCGAAAGTGTAAGGGTTCCGATTATTGTAAATATTATTGCCGGGCCACTTGCTCCTACTGTAATTTCACCCGTTGTTTATTGCCAGAATGCAGTAGCAACACAGCTTACAGCCACCGGCACAGGATTATTATGGTATACAACTGCTACCGGTGGAACGGGAACGGGATCAGCAACAGCACCAACACCTTCCACTACCACTCCCGGAAGTACCAATTATTATGTTAGTCAATCCGGTGGATGCGGCGAAGGACCCCGTGCAGTCATTACCGTTAGTATTACAGCTTCTCCGGCAGCTCCAGTTGTTACTTCACCGGTAAGCTATTGCCAGGGAGCAGTTACTACGCAACTAACGGCAACGGGTACTGGATTACTGTGGTATACAACACCTACGGGTGGAGTTGGAAGTGCAACAGCACCAACACCATCATCAGCTACTGTTGGAAATATAAACTTTTATGTAAGTCAAACTGTATCAGGATGCCAGGGCCCCCGTTCAATGATTACAGTAACCATACTGAGTTCCACCCCGCCGCCAACTGCCACAAGCCCGGTAATATTCTGCCAGGGATTGCCTGCCAGCCAACTAACGGCTACGGGTACAGGATTACTTTGGTACACAGCTGCTACCGGTGGAACAGGAAGTCCAACAGCTCCTACCCCTTCTACAGCAACTGCAGGAACAATAACTTATTATGTAAGTCAGACATCAAGTTGCGGAGAAAGCCCCAGGATTCCAGTTATTGTTAATATCAACCCAATACCAGCAGCACCAGTGCCAAACGGCCCACTGTCTTATTGCATGGGTGTAACTCCACCTGCACTTACTGCTACCGGATCAAACTTATTGTGGTATACAACTCCAACCGGTGGAACTGGAACTACAACACTTGTTCCTTCAACCGCTGTAGTTGGAGTAACTTTCTATTATGTTAGTCAAACGGTTGGTGGCTGCGAAAGCCCCCGTGCACCTATTGATGTTACCATTACAGCATTACCTCCAGCACCGGTCGTTGCAGTGAACTCCTATACTTATTGCCAGGGTGTAACAGCTACTGTTTTATCTGCCACTGGTTCAAACCTCCTTTGGTATACTGTTCCTTCTGGGGGAACCGGAAGTTCTACTGCACCGGTTCCATCAACTGCTACTGTAGGTACATTTATATATTATGTTTCCCAAACGCTGATTTGTGGCGAAAGTCCGAGAACCCCCATAACGGTAACGGTTAACCCAACACCAGCAGCACCTGTTGTTACAACTCCTGTCGTTTATTGTCAGGGTGTTGCTGCAACTGCGCTTACGGCTAACGGTAATAATTTATTATGGTATACCAGTGCTACAGGCGGTACCGGAAACCTTGTTGCCCCGGTTCCATCAACGGTTAATGTAGGCAATACGAATTATTATGTTAGTGCAACAACCGGTGTTTGTGAAGGTCCCAGGGCTAACATAACGGTAACGGTTAACGTAACTCCACCTGTTCCCGTGGTTACTGCCAATATTAGATATTGTCAGCTGAATGCAACTACTGCATTAACTGCAACAGGCACGAATCTCACCTGGTATACAGTTCCATCCGGAGGTACAGGTTCTGCAACTGCGCCGGTTCCTTCATCCGATCTGCCAGGAACAACTGTTTATTATGTATCTCAAACCATTGGTGTTTGTGAAGGCCCGAGAGCTGCCATTACTGTATTGATAGATCCTACACCCAATCTTGGACCAGACCAGAGTAAGAATGTATGTTTCGGTGATTCAATTGATCTAAACACATTCTTCAATACTACCGGACTAAACATTAAATGGACCATCGACGGTACGGAAATCCTCAATCCGGGTTTCGTTAAAGTAGCTGGAACCTACACCATTGAAGTATCAAATGCATTGGGTTGCGGAGACACTGCAACTTTAAAATTCACCATTGAACCACCTGTTGTGGCTTCTGCTGGTTCAGATACTATTGCAGTGAAAGGTTTACCCCATCAGTTATTCAGCAATGGAGGAACTACTTACTTATGGGAGCCTGCATTCCCACTGGATCTTTCATCGGCACAGAATCCAAAAGCAACGCTGTACGATGATCAGCTGTTTGTGGTAACCGCTTATAATGCTATCGGATGTTCAGACAATGATACTGTTTTTGTAAAAGTGTATGACGGTCCTACCTATTATGTTCCAAGTGCGTTTACGCCTAATGGTGATGGACTGAATGATGTTTTCAGAGCGGTGCCGGTAGGTATATCTTATACAGAATGGTTCAGGGTTTTCAATCGCCTGGGAGAAATGGTTTTCTCTACCAACAGGTGGCTGAAAGGTTGGGATGGAACTTACCTGAACAAACGTCAACCAAATGGAACCTATGTTTGGGTAATCAAAGGTTTAGACAGAAGAGGAAAAGTGGTGGAAATGAAAGGTACAGTGATTCTGATCAATTAATAAATCTGCTTAGCATAAAAACATCTTCTGCTGAATAAATCTGATTCATCAGAAGATGTTTTTTATTTTACCCTTAGCCTGGTCAGGCAGGTTGATATAAAACGCTGTAATAACGTTCGCTGATGGTTTTGTAAAAAAACATGGAAACTGCTATCACCAGCATTACAAAAATGGCTATCCAGTGAAAAGGCGGGAAAGTATACATAAAAAATCCAAGTAAAAATGTTCTGGCATACTCGAGATGGAAATTCCATTTCTTCTGTTCCAGCATAGCTCCTGTATTAATAACGCTTACCAATATAAAAAGAGCAGCAACACATAACTGAAGGGTACTCTGGTAATGCTCCAACAATATCACAAAAAACAGGGAAACCAGTGTAATAATAGTCTGAACACTTATATAACGGTAAAGTATAGGTGAAGGATGTTGGAGGGCTGTCTGCCGCAATAGTTTCTTTTCAAGATATAAACGGATGCGTGGATCAATAAAATCTGGCTTTCCGAATATAACTTTCATTTTATTTTTAAACCCTGATTCCCTTTTGAATGCTATCAGCATTTCAAGCATAAAATGAAAATGCTGCCATAAAAAACTATAACTCTTAAGAGATTTTGTTAATCCGTATACGGGCTTTTCTTCTTCTTTCGCAAAAGTTCCGAATATCTTATCCCAGATAATCAGCACATCCCCATAATTCTTGTCAAGGTAAGCCGGGTTGCTGCTATGGTGTACACGGTGGTGAGAAGGTGTAACCATAAAATACTCCAGAATGCCCAGTTTTCCGATCATTTGTGTATGTGTAAAAAATGGATACGCTCCATGAATCAACAACATAATAGCCGTCATAGAAGGAGAAAAACCAATGAGAGGCAATATTGACCAGAACATAGCTCTTGCTGTTGCCTGTATAACAGTGATCCTCGCAGCAACAGTAAAATTAAAATCCTCGCTCTGGTGATGCACTACATGCGCACTCCACACGATATTCACTTCATGCCCGCAACGATGATACCAGTACCATACAAAATCTGTAACCAGGAATAAAAAAATAAATGTAAGTGGCCCTGAAGGAATGTCGAAAATGGCATAATGCTTATGTATCCATACAAATACCAAATAGAATACGCCCGTTGCAAAAACATCGCTCAGCCGCTCAGCAATTCCAACATTGATATTGGCAATGGCTTCATCAAAATGAAAATATTGTTTTCCCCGGCGAACACTTACATAATATTCAAGAAGCATAATCCCGATAAAAAAAGGAACAGCAAATGCCAGAAGATTAAGGTTCATGTCGGATGGTTATCTTTACGGTTAAAATGGCAAATTTATTCAAAAGCCATTAGTCTACCAAATTAATAGACTATTATGCTGTCTAAAAAAAACCAATACGCTTTAAAAGCCATCAGCTACCTGGGATCCCGCTACCAGGCTGGGCCAATACCCATATTAGAAATTGCAGAAAAGAAAAAAATCCCGTTAAAATTTCTAGAAAACATTTTACTTGATCTGAAGAAAAAAGGTTTGCTGGATAGCAGAAAAGGGAAAGGCGGTGGCTATTTTATGATCCAGGATCCTGGCAAAATTTCACTGGCAAAAATCATACGGGCAGTTGATGGCCCGATTGCTATGCTGCCCTGCGTGAGTTTATACTTCTATCAGCAATGCGAAGATTGCGACGAAAAAAAATGCCGCATTAATAAAGTTTTTGCCGAAGCCAGGGACGCCACACTACAAATTCTGGAAAACAGAACAGTAAAAGACATCATATAAAAAAAGGCTGCAGTATTAATGCAGCCTTTAATTTTAAAGTAGTACAATCTTTCGAATAAAGAATTCATTATTATCCAGGTTGATAATTTTAAGCATATAAACACCTTTAGGTAATCCTGAAGGACGCTTCATATCAATGGTTCCATTACCTACAGTGGAGAATATTGTTTGCTGCATCACCTGGTTTCCATTATTCAGGAATATAATTTTATATCGTTGATTCTCCTTCGCTTTAAAACGAATGGTAAAATTGTCTTTCACCGGATTCGGGTAAACGGATATTTCTTCTGTTTGTTCTTTACCAAGTACGAGGGTATTACTGTAAGCCGATCTGTTGTCTGTTGCAATCATCTTCAATCTGTAATGATTATTACCACCCAGGGGATTCATATCTGTAAAGTTATATCTTGCCAGCGCCCCTGTATTTCCGGTAGCATTCATATCCCCGATTGATTCAAATAGTCCTGCACTATTTTTTCTTTCAATAACATATTTGCTCATGCCTTCTTCCCTATCAATATCCCAATAAAGTTCATGCCTTCTTCCATTAAGTCTTCCTTTCAATTCTGCATTCGTTGGCAATGGAAGCACTACGTAGCATGAACCATCCAGGTTAAAATGATAGGTTCTTTTGATACAGCCCGAATTCACAACCAGGTAACAAGTGTAAATACCGGTATCTGCTTCTGTTAACATCGGTACATACAAGCTCGAAGAAGAACCCATAAATGTACTATCAGTACTGGTTAAACTATCTTTCTTATACCATGCATAAGTTGCTGTTAAAATTGAATCGACACTGAGTGTTGTTGGTGACATAAAGCAGTTATTGCTCACCACAATACCATTATTGGCCAGTGGCAGAATACTCGCATCTCCCAATGTGGCATTTCCACAGGCATCAACAGCCCTTAAACGGATCAAAGAGTAATTGTTACCATTGTTGATATTAAATATTGAACTGAACTGCGGTCCGCTTACGATAGACGGAACAGCCGGAACACTACCAATAATTTCATACCGGTACGGACTAACCCCATTCGTAGCTACGGCACTCACACTAAATCCATTCACATCACATTGGTAAGCCGATGAACGATTCAGATTCGGGTATTCATAATTATTGATGGTAATGGTGTCATAGATATTTTTATTACAATCATTCTCAGAACTGCGGATAATATAAGTTCCAGGGCCCAGGTCGTAAAATTTAAAGCTGTTACCAGAAACAAAATCGGGTGTTAAACTCGGTGAATAGCTCACGCCGTTTTTCTTGATAACCCGAACGGTTATAGTTCCCATATTTGTTGTAACCGTTTGCACAATATTGCCTGAACCACTCGGCCACAATCCACCCGGGCATTTAAGTTCTACCGTTGCAGCATGGTTGAAATAACTCGCTGTTGCACCAGCAATCGCCGAATCTTTATTACCGCAATTATCAGTAGCTACCACTTTATAATAATGACCTCCTGTGGTTCCAGGTAAACTGTCTATCACAACACTATTTCTGTTATAATTCTGATTCAGAAACAATACACCATTGTCATCATACACCTTAATATTTACCGGCAATACAGATCCTCCCATATTCAAACTAATCTGGGCATATCCATACGAACAGGATTTACCCGCTGTTACACTTAAATCTACTGGTATCGGATCTTTGGTGAAACACCTTGTTATGGTTGTATCATAACATCCATCCGTTATTTTTATACAATAGCTTCCATATGGCAAGTTATCAAAAACGCCCCGGGTATTACAACTCAGCAAAACATCGTTATCATCGTAAATACAAAATTCAGGATTGGTAAGATTCTGAAACCTGTTAATCGTTGCAGTAAAAGTAGTACAGGTCAGATTAGAGGTAGACACTGTTGCATTCACTGATGGCACTGCGCCACTGGCCCTGAAACAATACATCACGGTGGTGTCTGGGCAAGCCACTCTGCCGCCGATACAATAAGCACCATAAGGAACATCATCAAATATACCTGTGGTATTACATACAATGACAACCCCCGAACTATTATACAAACAATACTCTGTTACATTTAAGCTACTACTCGTTGCCGTTACCGAAAAAGTTGAACAACGTTCGTTGGTAATGTGTACCGACAAATCATTATTTATTACCGGACCCGAAACTGAAATACATTCTGTTAATGTAACATCCGCACAGGAATCATACATTGTTACACAATAATCTCCCAAAGGAATACTGTCAAAAACACCTGTATTGTTACATACAATCTGTACTCCATTGCTATCATAAAGGCAATACAGCGGATTATTCACACTGTCGGCATCAACCACTACACCAAAATTGGTGCAGGTAATATAAGCTGGCACTAAAGGATTGAGCACCGGGGTTGGCAATTGAGCGCTGAAACAACGGGTAATGGTAGTATCAATACAGCCATCCCTGGTAATGATACAATAACTTCCATAAGTAAGTCCGGTGAAAACACCTGTATTATTACAACTTACCTGAACATTCGCTGAATCATATAAACAGAATTCAGGATTGGTCAATCCTACCTGGTTGGTGATGGTAGCTGTGAATCCATAGCAATTCTGATCACTGATGGCAACCTGGTTACCGATAGACACCGGTGGCGCCGAAACAGTAAAGCATCTTGTTATAGTAGTATCTGTACAGGCATCATGAGCCCTGATACAGTAATTACCATAAGGTATATTATTAAAAACGCCAGTACTGTTACAGGCTACAATCATATCTCCGGCATCATACAAACAATAATCTGGAGTGAAAAAATTATTGATGTTGGTCAACGAAGCTGAAAAACTATTACAGTTGTAATTGTATGTATGTACATTGGCTCCTACAGAAGCAGAAAGTGAAACACTGGTACTTCCTCTTTTAATGATGCCGCAGGAATCCTTTACCACAACCTGGAAACTGGTATTACCGCCCAGGGAAAAAACAAAGTTTGGATTGGAAGACCAGATTGTATCTCCTGGTGTTCTAACAATTCCATATGTGAAGCCGGGAATACCACTTACCGTACTCACATTGCCACGGGAGTCGGAAACCCTGATATATCCGGTGGCTTCATCACAAGCTGTTCTTGTAAATGGATATGCATCTATCCGCCAGGTATAATTATTTACTGTTACTATTCTGGTTTGAATACCACCGCATGAATCGGTAAGCCTGATACTGTAATCTCCGGCAATTAATCCGGTAAAAGTACCGGTACTATTGGAAGTACTTACTCCCATTGGAGAAGGATTCACAATAGTAAAAGTAAAGGGTGCTCTTCCATACTGCAACCCTAGTACCGAAATACTACCGTTATTGCCATTGTCGCAACTCACATCTACCTTGGATAAATTAAACCGGGGGTCCTGGTAAGTTCCTGCTACCACTACTCCATTTACGGAAAAAGTACAGTTGGTTATGATATCACTAACGATAACAACATAAGTGCCGGCTGATAAACCGGTAATTGAATCAATAGTAGTAAAATTAGTACTAACAGGACCGGTTACACGATATTTATAATTACCGGAACCTCCGCTGGCCCTAACCATAATTGAACCTGTTGCAGCACAGCGGGATTCATAGGTTCTGCAACTGGCAGTTAATGTTGCACAGCTTTGAGAAACTGAGAACAAAGGAGATAAAATACAAATAAATAAAATTACCTGTACGTGCATGTAGAGTTTCTTCATAGGTGGATAGTTTTGTAAAATAATTTAGCCTGCAGGGAATAAATATTTCCTTACATGACAGATTATTTGCCTTTTAATGCAGATACAGATTGGAGGATAACAATGCTACAACGACTATAATTTGTCATTATTATACAGAATAGAATATTTATTTTAAAAATTTCGCTTTTTACACAAAACCAGCAACTTGTACAGTAAAACCTGCTGATTTAATACCCTGGAAATCGTATAAATCCCCGGGTAATTTTACTTATTACTGATTTTAATCTCACAACAAATCACTTATTTTATAATCTAAATCAAATAAATTTCAGATGCATAGCGGAAGGATTTACACATTAAAAGAATTTTTACTCTGGACCCGTCGCGATATTTATTGGCTGATTGTACTGGCAATAATTCCCGTTGTGCTATACCAATGCTTCGGCTTTAAATGGGTTGCAATCCCCTGGGTTCCGATAGCAATGGTGGGTACTGCCGCTGCCTTCATCGTAGGTTTTAAAAATACACAAACCTATAACAGGCTGTGGGAAGCCCGGCAGATTTATGGAGCGATTGTAAACCTCAGCCGCACCTGGGGAATCAATGCCCGCGATTTTATTATATCAGCAACAGAACCAGCAATCAGCAAACAGGACTTATTTAAAATTCAAAGAGAATTGATTTACCGGCATATTGCCTGGCTAACGGCAATGCGCTTCCAATTAAGAGAAAAACGGAATTGGGAAAATACAGACAAGATTTACAACAGAGAATACAAACGCTTCTATAGAATTGAAGAACATGAAACCAAACTGGAAGATGAATTGAAAAAATACCTTTCGGTTTCAGAACTGGAATATATTCTAAGCAAGAAAAACAGAGCAACTCAAATCATATCCCTTCAATCGAAACACCTGCTTGCACTTAAAAAAGAAAAACTGCTCGATGACTTCAGGTTTATAGAACTGGAAAAATTACTGGCAGGCTTATATGACCAACAAGGCAAATGCGAACGCATCAAAAATTTCCCTTACCCAAGGCAATTCGCCAGTATAAACTTGTTTTTTATCAGGCTATTTGTTTTACTGATGCCATTTGGAATGCTCAATGAGTTTGCAAAACTCGGAGAACACATGGTTTGGTTAACCATTCCTTCCAGTGTTTTGGTTTCTTGGGTTTTTAACTCTATGGAAAAAGTAGGAGAAAGCACAGAAAATCCATTTGAAGGAAGTGCCAATGATGTACCCATCACTGCCATGAGCCGTACCATCGAAATAGATCTTAGGGAAATGCTCGATGAAAGCGATTTGCCTCCTGCCATTCAACCAATGAATAATATTTTAACTTAATCAACTGATGAAAAAGAAAGACAAACTCGAAGTTGTCAGAAAGCACTATCCGAATGCTGTGACTACATTGGATAGTGTGAACCGCTTATTCGACCTGCTCGAAAAACATTACAATATCGATCCGTTTGAAATCATGTCGGCCGATAGTATCTGCAGTGATGATGTAAACAGCATCGAATACCCTGCAAGGGCACATGAAATGCTGGGGCCGTTTAAGATGGGTGGATTAAATGGATTTCCGTTCACCGGACTTACCGGCATGGGTGCTTTCGCAGGGCATGTTCCTGAGAATGGAGCCGTATTCTTTTATTACGCTCCCCATATCGGCATTAACAGGGAAGGCAGAACCGGAGAAATAAAACGGGTAGGTCAAACAAAACTATCTGGCTGTTGCGGTGCTGCAAGAGCAGCCCTGGCAAGGCTTCAGAAAGATGAAATCAAAGCAGGCAATATCACCGAACTCGATTACCAGATCAATACCATTGAACAGATTTTTCTCCGCCAGAAAGACCGGATACTCAATGCACCGAATCAGTTAATGGAAGCTACTGAAGTAATGTACGAGGCGATTGATGAACGGATCAATGTTTTGGTAGACGCTACAAAATATCCCTGCCGCTATGTAATTCTGATGGGCGCCATACTGATCAATGGCGATGATGATATGGGTTCTTTCTCTGCTACCCGTAGATTTGAAATCATCAACCTGGAAACTGGTGAAAGAAAAAATCATTTATCAGAACTCATTGCTTAAACAAATTGAATAAAAAAAAGA
>Ga0075163_10013676_pt1 | contig 10508 bp, 8 predicted proteins | sample JI1023141ADNA_FD_71478 | JGI IMG/M metagenome (GOLD analysis project Ga0075163, IMG submission 71478) | Wastewater effluent complex algal communities from Wisconsin, to seasonally profile nutrient transformation and Carbon sequestration -... | ecosystem: Engineered > WWTP > Effluent > Algae... | reverse complement strand
GGACATCGTCCAATATGAGGAAAAAAGAATTATTAATGTCGTCAAGGATATTTTCTTCATTATAGTCTTTGCAGTCTCGTCATTGTCTGTCCGGAAAAATGCACCACAACGTTTGTGTTTGTGGCGGCTTGGACTTTCGAAGCCGCTTTCTTTCCCACCAAACGTAAACTAAATTAGGAAAACTAAACTGCAACACAAGCGGTCAGCCCAAGCTGACACAAACATTTTGTTGTGCACTGGCGCACGACTCAAAATTGTCAACGAGCCACGATCACTCCCAGGTAAACGAATAGTGAACGAAGGTCGTGCGTTCGGCCTGTGCTACGAAGAGCAAAACATTGAGAATGATGAACGTAATTGTTGTGCGGTCGGACGTTTAACGCGTCACGGCATAACGAACCAGAAATATTCCACCGACACGAAATTAAATAAAGAAGTCTTCAACGAGATTGGAAGCAAACTTAGATAGCTGACGCGTGACGGCTGCGTATTTGCGCTTGTGCACAACGTTTGTGTATGTACAATTGTTGATATATTTCTTATGTCATAAATCCCTCAAATCCTTTAAAAACAATGTAATTTCGAAGAAAATTGGTGATATTTTTTTTGTGCAGTTCACTCATCGCCACCTTCCTTTATCTGTTTCTTAAAGGCAATCTGGTCAAGAGGACTTTGAATCTTATCTAAAGCAAATCGGCTCACATGAGCATAAATCTCCGTTGTTTTTGGCGACTCATGTCCCAACAGTACTTGTATGTACCGTGTTGAAGTTCCTGACTCCAATAGATGTGTTGCAAACGAATGCCGCAGCATGTGTAACCTCACGGCCTTCTTTACACCTGCTTTTTTTGCTGCCTGTTTGAATACTTGTTGCAGACTACTTGCACTGTAGCGCTCTCCCGCTTTGCCTTCAAATAACCAAAAGCCAGGAGCGTATTCTTTTAAATACTGTTGTAGCATGGGGATCAGATTTTGTGACAACACACTTTGCCTGTCCTTATGCCCTTTGCCACCCCTAATAAAAACTACGTTTCTGTTATAGTCAACATCGCCTATGCGCAGATTCAGCATCTCACTTCGTCTTAAGCCAGCTGAATAAATAAGCATCAACATTGAGCGGTGTTTAATGTTGTCGAGCGCTTCAAAAATGCTAATCACTTCCTCCTGGCTTAGTACTTCAGGTAATCTTTTGTCTTTCATAGGCCGCTCCAGGTAATACACTTTGCGCTCCTGTAACAATACCTTTTCGTAAAAAAATTTAATAGAATTGATAGCCTGATTTTGAGTACTCTTACTAAGCTTACGTTTCTCAATCAGATAAAGAATATAATTCCGGATTTCTATATCGGATAAATCAACCGGATGTGAATCTTTGAAGAAGAGAAGGAATTCTTTGAACTGCTGCAGGTAGGTGCGTTGTGTGTTTTCGCTATAGCCTCGCAGTTTTAGCTTCTGCTCGATCATACGCAACGCTTGAAGTTGTTCTGGATTAAGCTCTCGTTGATTGATTTTTGATTTTTGTATTTCTTTATTCTCCAGTATAACTTTTTCTAGTTCAACCTTCTTCGGTTCAACTTTTGTTGGTTGAGTCTTTTTCTCTTTACTGCTGGATTTTAGTTCACTATAATCCACCCAAACTTTTCCTTTTAAGGCATCTATAATTTTTGATAGTGCCTCCGATTCATCGGGCACATACCAGCACTTATTTGTATTACTGTATTTAACTAACGGAATTTTTCTTACTTCCTGACTAATGCTGATGTCATAGTCAAAGAAAATACCAAGGCAATGCTGGTCCCGATGAAAAAGCTTTTTTACAACTACAGACTTCATTGAAAGTAAGCCGATGTAAACTCAATATACTAAAAGGATAGTACTTCAATCCTGCCATGACAGAAAAGAATTGTTTAAAATTTGAGTTTTTTAGGATTTTGTCTTGAATCGAATAGTGACAGGATGGTCACAGTGGCTTCATTCGATGCATAATATATTACAGTATGCTTTGTTAGTACCGATCTTCTTACATTCTTCCTTTTGGAAGTTTTAGCGAATAATTTTGGATTTAATCCAATTAAGTTAACACGTCTATCCAGTTTTTTTGCAAAATTTTGAATTTCTCTCGTAGTCCAGTTTTCAGTCAAATAGTTAATTATGTTTTGCAAGTCTGCCAATGCAGTTTCAGTCCATAATAGTTTAAAGCCATTTTTCATATAGCTTCTTAGCTTCCTTATGGGGTTTTACTCTTCCGGCCTTTAGGTCCTCAATCCCTTTTTCAATAGCTGACTTTTCTTCGTCTGCTATTTCATTCCACCAATCAGATTTTTTGAAATTATCCTTTAACATTTTTAATTTTTCAATAGAAGTCTCGTCTTTGATTGATGTCACCCATTTGATTATTTCAAGCTTTTCTTTTTCTACGTTTATCTCCTTTACTTTAATTTTCATACTATTTACGCTTAAGAAATCTATACAGTCACTTCAAACTTCTCGGCCGATGACCGCTTCAGATAATCTTCATAATCAAACGGCACATCACCACCATCCAATAAACAACCGTCAGGGATGGTCGGGTAAATCTCCTCGTAGGTTTTTACCAGGTTCATAAATACTCTGCGGTACACATGCGTGCGATTAATCTTATCCGGATGATCAATGCCCGAAGCCCCTAATAGTTCAACAAAACTTTCAACTGTGTTTTTATGATAGTTAGCCACGCGCACTTTTTTATCTTCAACCACCAGCCCCTTCATAAAATAAGGATCTTGCGTTGCCACCCCGGTGGGGCAGGTATTCTTATTGCACTCTAAGGCTTGTATACAACCAAGGGCCATCATCATAGCGCGGGCCGTGTTGCACGTATCGGCACCAAGCGCCATGGCACGTACCAGGTGGAAGCCTGTGAGAATTTTTCCTGAGGCAATCAATTTCATTTCGTTGCGAATGCCAAAGCCACGCAGCGCGTTGTCCGCGAAAGCGAGCGCATCCAACATTGGCATGCCTACAAAATTGCTGAACTCAGGGGGCGCAGCACCTGTTCCGCCTTCACCTCCATCTATGGTAATAAAATCAGGATACGTATTGAGTTGCACCATCGCTTTGCAGATAGAAAGAAATTCGCTTTTGCGACCGATGCAAAGCTTGAACCCTACCGGCTTGCCGCCCGATAATTCGCGCAAGCGTTTTATAAACAAAATCAATTCTACCGGGGTGCCAAACGCACTATGAAATGGCGGTGAGAAAACCGTGGTACCGGGCTCTACCAAACGGATGGCTGCAATCTCGGGCGTATTTTTTTTGGCCGGTAAAATTCCACCATGGCCAGGCTTGGCACCTTGCGAGAGTTTAATCTCGATCATCTTCACGTTGGGCTTCGTAGCATTATTCTGAAAGGCTTCGTCCGAAAATTTTCCATCGGCCGTGCGGGCGCCAAAGTAACCTGTACCAATTTGCCAGATTATGTCGCCACCCGGCTGCAGGTGATATGGGCTCAGACCCCCTTCGCCTGTGTTGTGTGCAAAGCCTCCGATTTTTGCGCCCCCGTTTAAGGCAAGCACAGCATTCTGACTAAGCGACCCAAAACTCATGGCGCTAATATTTAGCACACTCATGTCATACGGTTGCTTGCAATCCTTTCCGCCAAAGCGCACGCGGGGGTGATGTTCCATTTTATGAAAATCAAGCGGCACAATGGAGTGCGTCATCCACTCATAGCCTTCGGCATATACATCCAGTTGAGTTCCAAACGGAATAGTATCTACCTGCTTTTTAGCACGCTGATAAATTACCGAGCGCTCATTGCGATTGATAGGCGCCCCATCGGTATCGTTCTCAACAAAGTATTGTTGAATTTTTGGGCGCAGGTCTTCAAAGACATAGCGCAGTCTACCCAACACCGGAAAGTTTCTTCGGATGGATTGTTTTGTTTGAACCATGTCCTGAATACCCATAAAAACTAAGGGGGCAACAAGGATAAAGAGCAGCAGTACATCAATCCAGAAATAACTCCAGATCAGCAAAAGGGCAGTAACAATCACCGAGATAACGACAAACAATTGACGGGGTGTCATACGAATGGGTTTAGCTAAATAGTCGGATAAATTAGTGATTTCAGGCGAGGTATCAAACCCTTAAAAAAAATGCCTTGCGGCAGATCAGGCCACCTTCATTTCTACAATGCCACGGCTTTTGTGAATCTTCACGTCAAAGTGTTTAAGCGCAAAATGATTCATCCGGTTCTCGGCAAGGTCTGCATGGCGGTTGTCAGGCAGAAATACGGTTAAGTCAAGTACGGCCTGAATAAATAATTCGTGCCGACAAAAGTTATCGGTCCATTGGCAGAAGGCCTGCGTCCATTCTTCTTTGTATTTCTCGGTATGATCGCGACCATCCCACACAAACCCGAGTTGAGTCTCACCAAATTTGTATCGATACACACCCGCCAGGTTCTGATAAAAGTTGTACAGCGGTTTTCGGTTTTTCGATTGATAGTTTTTTAACCGCTGACTGAATAAATCATCAAGGCCTAATGGGTTATGAATTTGTTGATAATGGATTTTTACTTTCTCAATTAGTTGACTGAGCAGGGTATCCTGAAGAGATAGCTGGGCTTCTTCGAGCAGGTAATTTTTGTCTAGCGGAAAAAATTTGCGGATCACGCTGGGACAGAGGGTTTTGCAAAGGTAAAAATAATATTGATGTATTGGTTATTCTGGCGGCCTTTCGTGGTGGTTTAAGAGGCGTCTGATTCTCTCAAAGCGATAACAAAAAGCGGTAAGATGCCTGGTCATCGATGACACCACCACTCAACCGGGCTGCCTACCGGTAGGCAGATTCGCTGCTACTCCGCGTCCACAAACGTATCAGCGCATGCGGGGTATACCTGCCTGCGCGAAGCCGCTTCGGCAAAGGCAGGCGCTACTATCCCTGGCCGGGATCTATTTCGTTTCTAAGTAGAATATGGATTAATTTATAAGGTGCCTCGCTCCGTAGGAGCCACCTGTTTGTAGTAATTCAGTAGTCAATTTTGGCTCCGGAGGCGCCACCTTGCTATTCTTTGAATTCGAATAAATATTTTTCCTGAAATGTTATTTCGAATTTCTTCAGGAAATCTAAATACTCTTCCCTGAATGATTTTTTTTGATGATGCTTTTCCTGATTATTTATATATTCAATAACTGTGCTCATACCCGAGTGCGAATAGGAGAATACACCATATCCTTCCTGCCAGGCAAACTTCCCTTTAATCCAATTTTTTGAATTGATGAACTCGTTGCTTTCAACTTTAATTTCTTTTATGAAATCGGAAATTAGAATGTTCGGCTTAAAGCCAACGAAGAGATGTGTATGATCTGGCATGCAATTAACCGCTAACAATTTTGCATTTCTGTTTTTAACCAGCCCTGTAATGTACTTATGCAACTCTTCTTTATGTTGTTTGGGGATTAGGCACTGCCTGCCCTTTACGGCAAAAACAAATTGCAGGTAGATTTGTGAATAGGTGTTTGCCATAATCAGGCGGCCCCTCCGGGGCCCGTTAATCTAATTTACATATTCTCTATAGACAGGGTGCTCCTCCGGAGCGGAATATCGGGTTATCTATATTTATGTTCATAATATATTAAACTCCATCTGTTAGATAAAATGCTGTAAACTATTATCTGAGAAACCTTCTGTATCACATTTATCTAATTTTTTTATACGCTCCGGAGCAGGATATAGGATTAAGGTCTATCTTCTGATATGTACAATTAGATGTATTGAGATGGTAGTATTTCTCGATTTGGGTGTAATGAACTTCATTGAATAGATAAATACGGGTGTGCATTGAGATAAAAGAAAGCTTAGTCATCAGTAGTTACACCATTAACTGATAAACTTCTCTGGTTCACCTTTATCTAATTTTTCTCCGCAGGTCGTTCGTCCGGAGCTAAGATTAAGTGTAATAGTAAATCAATGATTATTATCGAGCGTATTGAGGGAATGTTTTTAAGTTCTTTGTTCGATTTATTTGTGCTCCGGAGGAGTGAACTGTTTATAGAATTTCTGTTAAATTTTTGATTGGCTCCGTAGGAGCCACCTATAATTCATTAACCATAGACTTCAAACTAAGGATCATACACGGTGGCAGGTGCTGTAACCAGGTTGGTGGGATACTTGATTCTAAAATTGGCCCGAAACTCCACGCGCACATTGTCGATGCCTTCTACAGTAGTTGGAAAATAATAGATGCGCGCTTCCACGGTGTTGAAGATCAGGTTTTCGTTGCGCGCCCGTAAGGCTGCCGAAAAACCAGAGAAGAAATTTTCTTTTCGAAGCAGCGGCTGATTCTCTTCACCAAGATATGCAAGATCAACCCGCGCTACCGGAGCGAGTTTAAAGCCCAGTACTTTCCAGCGTGTATAAATGACTGATTCCGTGCGAAACATCAGACGTTTCGCGCCAGCCAGACTATCGGGCCTGAATCCTCTGATACCATTACCATCGCGAATATCAAGTTGTCTTTTAAGTACCTGATTGATTTGCGTTGAGTATCCTAATTCTATTTCATTACGAACTTTGCTACTTCCTAAAATATATAGCCGGCTGTATCGATTGAAGAAAAGTTGTGCAAGGGCATCTTCAATCAGATCATCACTCCAGTAATTGCCAAGCTTCATACCGTATGTATAGAAGGTGCCATTTTTATGAACAACACTCCACAACAGTTCGGCCCCGGTATAAGGTCTTTGCTTTCCCAGTTGTCTTTCCCAACCGCCTGTAAAGGAAATCCGATATCCATAAGGAATATCTTCGGTGCGACCAAAGCCTGCCACATAGCGGGTTTTGTAAAAGTCTTGTCTGAAAAAAGTAAGCTGACCCAGCGCAGTTGTGCGATCGGCATACGTAAGTTGATTGCGCGATGGGATATAGTTAGTTGGGGTTTCGCGAAAGTATTCTTCAAAGGCGCGAACCGCAATGAATTTACGATTTCGGTTTTCGGTAAGTGAGTTCGGCAATTTACTGTGACCAAACGAATAGCCTGCCCATAAATCTTTAATGCTGTAGTCGTAGTGTGCAAATAAGGAATCTTCTTCATTGAATGCATTGCGCGACCAGTTGCGACTTAGTTCGGCTGCTCCGGCCCAGCGTGCAAAAGGTTGGAACAACGGCCTGTCTAGTCTTAAGTAATAGGCGCTTTCATTTTCTTCACCCACACTTCGGCCTGTATTGATTTCGGTATACGCAACGGTAGCATTAACAAAACTTCCAAAGAGATTTGTTTTTTGATATAGAATCTCTTTGCCGGTATGCGGAATCCGGTCGTAGTTATAAATACCCGTTACCTGCAACCGCTGTCCCATACCCGCAAGGTTTGCCTCTTGCACTTTGAATCGATAATCGGTTGAAGTGCGTGGATAAAACGAAGCTCCGAGACTAAATACATCTCGCGTCAGCACTAGTAAATCCACCGAGTCGCTGGTTTCTGATACGGGCACCACAAAAATTCTTGAGTCGAGTATAAAATCCAGGTCGCGTAAGTAGCGCTCATTATCTGCAACGCGATAGGGATTTAGCGGTTTGCCTTCACGCAGGAAAATATTATCGCGAACGACCCAGGCCTTGGTATCATTGTGAAGCCAATTGCCCACTTTAGCAACAGTAGTTTTAAATCTCTGGGTTGTATCTTGTACGGTGCGGTCAAAACCAAGTTTGTCGATTAGGATTTCGCGAATGATTTTTCCTTCAAAGGGTTTAAAGTAGTCTTCGCTTTTTACGTTGATGAGTGTATCCGCACGGGGTATGCGGGTAATGGCGCTCCGCACCTGATTCGCTACACTGTTTTCATTGGTAGAATCGTTCGTTTTTAAACGGGTTGTGTCTTGAGCTTCGGCAAAAGCCACACACAACAGAAGTACTTCTAAAAGATAAAACCCGCCACACCGCATAGCTCCAGGATACTACCGGAAAGTTACACAATCTAAGAGGGTTTAAAATGAAGAAGGCGTCTGATAATCAAACGCCTTCCTGCTATAAATTATTTATTGCTCTATCTGCTTGCCTCGGCACTAATCATTGGCCCCAGAAAAATTGCATTCATCAACATTTTGTTAGTACCAAACCAGAATGCACGGAAGGCCATGTTTTCAGTAAAGCCAATCACACGACCACGACCCAACGCAGACGTGCCCAGCACTGATGAATTTTTGAGCTTGTCCAGATTAGACTTTGTGATATAGCCACTCAGCAACGGGGCATTGCCATATACTAATGGATTGGAATATGAACCAGTTGCTTTTTGGATGTAGATGTTATTGGATTTAAACAACGGTACTTTGGCAGAAGTATAACCATATAGAATTGGGTTGGTAAGATCGGCATCCGCTTCGAAAATTGCTCCGCTGGTCTCCTGAGCTCGCATGTTCTCATCGATATCAGCATAAGGTTTAGGTTTTGCTGGATCTTTTTTCCCTGCCTGTCCGGCAGGCAGGTCGTCCTCTTTTTTTACTTCAAACTTTCCAAGGCCTGCGGAAGTAAAGAAATTCAAAGCGCGCTCAAAGCCAATCACCACGCCACCGGCCTGTACCCAGTTTTTTAATTTTTCTTTTGCCGCATCGCTAATCGTGGTGTAAGTTCCCTCAGGCATAATGATCGTGTTGTATTTCTGTATGGCTGCGGTGTTGAACACGTTGATGGGGATCATTGTAACCGGAATCTGAAAACGGGTATCCAGTAAATGCCAGATTTCACCGGCATCGGTAGGAGACACGCCTCCATCTACCAGCATGGCAATTTCAGGCTTGCGCAAGGTGTAAAACGAACTGCTGCCCAGGCTTACTCCGCGGTAATCAAGACCTGTGCTTACATAATACACATCAACACCATCTTTTTCGGTAATCTCTTTCATAAGCACGCTGATCTGATCTGGAATACGATCCTGATTATCCACAGGAATCATGATGGATCCACGATCAAATTTTTTGCCCTCGGCATAGAAAGGTTCGGTGGCCACTTTAATCCTAACGCCTTTATCGAGCAGGCGGTACATAGCCCGTGGAGTGTAATAACCATAGGGTTCAAACACATAGGCGTAGTCGCCTTTGCCGATCACTTTCCCCACCGGCATTTTTAGGTCCGTAACTTTTTCGCCCAACGCGGGTGTGGTTTTTATTTCCTCATAGTCAAGACCAAAAGCAAGGGGCAAGGTCCAACTCGAGATGTCATAGAAGATGCTGTCTTTAAATTTCAATTGCTTATCGAACATGCCATGAATGAGTTTGTATTGAGTCTGGTTCAGCGGAATGATATAGCTCGACTCGGCATCAAACACTTTTCCATTGATGGTTTGTGTAGAAGAAACTTTGTACACATCTACTTTTTGACGCAACGCCATTTCGGCAAAATGAAATACCCGGGCTTTATCTTTCGAGCCAATGATGTAGCCCTTCACCGGATCTTTAGTTGCATCGGTAGCTGCATTTTTGAAAAAGTCGCGCTGATACGACAACAACTCTTCGCGCATTTCATTAATTGCCTTGAGCGAACTAAGCATGGTAACAAAATGATTGCGCACGGTGAATGGGAAACGCAACACGCCATTCACACTTTCCTGCGCATGACCGCGGGAACTCGCCTGCTCAAACAAAATTCCGATAGAGCCCTGGACATCCGGAAACGTTGAACCTTTACCATAATAAAAATCATCGTAGCCTTCTTGCGTAAAATACAGCGAGCCAATTTGATCTAACGCTTTCGCGTGATACTCACCCATTTTGCGGGTTAACTCCTGATTTTTTTCAGGTGTAAGCGGATGCACGCGTGAAGGCACACCGGGCATAAAGAAAAACGTTGCATTCGTTCCTTGTTCGTGATGATCGGTAAGTACGTTTGGTCTCCAATCCTGAAATTTTTTAGCGCGGGCCTGCGATTCTGGATTTTGAGCGACCAGCCAATCGCGGTTAAGATCAAACCAGTAGTGATTAAAGCGTCCACCGGGCCAGGCCTCATTATGCTCAGTGTCATTGGCATCGGTAGAAATCACTTTGCTTTTGCGCGAGTTTACCCAGCCGGAAAAGCGTTGCAAACCATCGGGGTTAAAACTTGGGTCGAACAGGATCACTGTGTTTTCAAGATATTTTTCAATCTCAGGGCCCTGGGCTGCGGCCAGATGGTAGGCCATAACCAAGCCGGCATTGGCGCCACTCGCTTCATTGCCATGGATGCTGCAACCGAGATAAAATACAGCAGGCATATTTTTTACTTCCAGTGAGCCAGATTTTGAGGCATCGCCTAATTGAAGATGTTGCAAACGAATGGTTTCAATATTCTGATGGTTTTTGGGTGCAGTAATAGTAAGTAGGAGTAAAGGCCGGGCTTCATGAGTATACCCCGTAATTTCAAGGGTTATGCGGTCCGAGGCTTTATCGAGGGCCATCATATAATTGACCAGTTTATCGTGGGTCACGTGCCATTCACCCACCTCATGCCCGATAATTGTGCGGGGTGTTGGGATAGCCGGGTCGTATTGTACC
>Ga0075163_10013675_pt1 | contig 10509 bp, 9 predicted proteins | sample JI1023141ADNA_FD_71478 | JGI IMG/M metagenome (GOLD analysis project Ga0075163, IMG submission 71478) | Wastewater effluent complex algal communities from Wisconsin, to seasonally profile nutrient transformation and Carbon sequestration -... | ecosystem: Engineered > WWTP > Effluent > Algae... | reverse complement strand
CAGGCAGAGCATCATCCGCTTCATTCACCGTAACGGCGCAATTCATTTCTGATGAAAGGGCATCGACAAGGCTTTGGCGCATGGCGGTTTCGGTGGTTAGTTGGCCCAGTTTCGCAGTGAGCCCTGCGATTGCTTCGCTATCGGCGGCATTCTGGCGCGCAGCGTTCGCCTGCTCCTGCAACCGCGCCGCAAAATTGCTGACGGCGAATGCAACGGCAAAGAGGACCGCCAGCGTCACAACATTGTCGGTATCCGAAATAAGCAGCGTGTAGCGGGGTGGCACGAGGAAAAAATTGAAGGCGAGTGTCGATAGCGCGGCTGTTATCGAACCTCGCATCAGCCCATACCGTCCGGAAACGGCAATTACGGGCAGGATAAACAGGAAGGCGAGATTGGCGAGGCTGAGTTGTCGGGAGAGCAAAACGGCAACGAACGTCACGAGCGCGATGGCGCCCACACCCAAGAACAGCCATCGAACTGACCGGTACCACACCAGCAATCGCGACTCGTCCAGCTTCATGTTGCCGTTCATCCCACCAATGATCGCTGCCGTCGATGAGGAAGGCTCAGACTTCCACCCGGGACCCCATTTCGATCACCCGGTTGATCGGGATATTGTAGTAGACCGTTGGGTCTGAGGCATTCCTGTGCAGGAAGATAAAGATCAGGTCCTGCCAGAACGGCATGCCGACGTCATGGCTTGGCGAGAGCATGTTGCGCCCAACGAAGAAGGACGTGCCGTCGCGATCCGACGGCACCTTTCCGGTTCGGTAGAGATCGCTAGGGACATCGGCGACTTCCATATAGCCATAGGTGATGTCCACACGACTGAAATTCTCATCAATGGGACTGACGGCGATCCGCTCATTCTCGTCAACTCGCGGACGGGTGACCGTGCGCACGGTCAGGACAATGTTCCGACTATGGAGTATCCGGTTGTGCTTGAGGTTGTGGAGGAGTGCGACGGGGGCAACATCAGGCTCTGATGTCAGGAATACGGCGGTTCCCTCAACGCGCCGGGGCGGTCGTGCGGAAAGTGCCTTGGCAAGGTCCGTCATGGCGATACTGTCCCTTTGGGCTTGGTTGGCGAGAAAAGCCTTTCCCTTCACCCAAATCTGAATCAGTGCCGCAATGATCGCTGCGATCACGAGTGGAACCCAGCCGCCTTCGACGACGCGCAGAATGTTCGCCCCGAAGAAGAAGAGGTCGAGCAAAAGGAAGGGTGCAATGAATGCCGCCGCATACCACAGCCGCCAGTTCCAAAGCTTCCAGAGCACCACGAAGGCGAGGCATGTTGTGGCGACCATCGTTCCTGTCACGGCAATACCATAAGCTGCGGCCATGGACGTCGAGGTCCGGAACTGGATAATCAGCACTGCGACGCCCGCCAGAAGGAGCCAGTTAATCACGGGCACGTAGATCTGACCGAAATGCTCCTCGCTGGTCTGCAGGATCTTGAGGCGCGGCAGAAGACCAAGCGAAATCGCTTGGTGGGTAAGGGAATAGGCCCCTGTGATCACTGCCTGGCTCGCAATGATCGTGGCCAGTGTTGCTATGATGACGACCCACGGGCGAAAGTTTTCCGGGGCCATCAGGAAGAACCAGTCCGCATTGGCAAATGACTGGCCAGCGGCATTGGCAGCTCTCAACTCTGCCAAAGCAAAAGCACCTTGTCCGAGATAGTTCAGGACAAGCGAAGGAAAGACGAGCAGGAACCAGCCGAGCCTGATTGGCAAACGGCCGAAATGCCCCATGTCCGCCGTCAGAGCTTCAGCTCCTGTAACCGTCAGAAACACTGCGCCAAGGACAAAGAGCCCCGTCACGCCGTGTTGGAGAAGGAAATTCACACCCAACGATGGATTGAAAGCCAGAAGTATCGCTGGTTCGTCGAACAGGTGAATAAGGCCAAGGCCGCCAATCGTGACGAACCAGATTGCGCAGACCGGACCGAAGAGTCGTGAGACCTTCGCAGTGCCACGCGATTGAATTGCGAACAGCCCGACAAGAATGGCAAGGGCGATATTCATGATGCTGCGTTCGCTCAGTGCAGTGTCGAGACCCGGCAAGGTTCGTAGGCCTTCTACGGCCGAAAGAACGGAGAGTGCGGGTGTGATGATCGCGTCGCCATAGAAGAGCGCCGCACCTATGGCTCCAAGTGCAATGACGCTCCTCGATCCGCCGGTCGCCCGCTTTGCAAGCGCCATCAGGGACAAAACGCCGCCTTCGCCGTTGTTGTCAGCCCGCATAAGAAAGGCGACATATTTGACCGTCACCACAAGAATGAGGGCCCAGATCATCAGGCTGAGCACGCCCTGGATTTCGGCTGCGCCAATTCCGCCGGTCGCCGTCTGATTGAGAGCTTCTCGAAAAGCGTAGAGCGGGCTTGTTCCGATGTCTCCAAAGACGACGCCGATGGCACCGATTGTCAGCGCGGACAATTGGACTTTTTTCGCCTTTCTTGTGTCTTGTCGGTCAATCATGGAGGTGCCGCAATTCATTTCTGATGGCGGCATCAGCCACATATGGGCATAAGAAATCCATGTGAGATATGGGGAGCTGGCGTAAGGAAAGCGTAAAACTGCTTGGGAAGTGGAGCCGTGATGACAGTCACCAAAATCGCCATTCGATCCGCCCGCATAGAGGACGCGACCGCCATTGCGGCCATTTATGCGCACCATGTGCTGAATGGTACGGCCAGCTTCGATACTGTGCCACGCACGGTGGCGGAAACTGCCGAACGGGTTGGCTGGATTACAGGGCAGGGGTGGCCATTCATTGTTGCGGAAGCGGATGGGGATGTGCTCGGCTATGCCTATGCCACTCAGTTTCGTGACCGTCCGGCCTATGCTGCAACGTGCGAGAATTCGATCTATCTCCATCCAGACTGGATCGGTAGAGGCGTCGGGCGGATGCTGCTCACCGAACTGATCGACCGCGCGCGGGACTGCGGCTTCCGGCAGATGATTGCGGTTGTGGGCGGAGGCGAGCCGGCATCAGTCGGCCTCCACGAAAAACTGGGATTTGCACATGCCGGACGAATGAAATCCGTTGGCCGAAAGTTCGGACGCTGGCTCGATACGGTCTACATGCAATTGCCGTTGGGTGGCGTGTCGTGATCAAGCCATCTTGAAGGGTAGGATCTTCCTGAAGGTCGCGAGTGGCGGTGCGCCTGCGACGGGTTCTCCCTGCCGGAGCAGGAAAGCGTGGCGGACGATCTCCGCCTGCTGCTCAATTCCGTATTTGTTTAGCGACCAGCCCGTCTTCAGTGCGTAGCTATAGCGACAAAACGGGTGACGCCTCAAAATCAGGTTCACACCCTGCTGATGTTGCCAGACATGGGTCATTTCGTGGATGAACAGACCTTGGCGTTCAATCGGACTCTGGCAGAAATCGTCGCAATAGAGATCGCCTTTTGGACTTAGCCAGAGATTTCCATCCGGAGCCATGGCAATCTGACGGGGCTGGAACGGCCACCATTTGCGCGCGAAGACCTTGACCTTCGAATAGTCGATCGCATCGCCAAATACGCTTCGGGCAAGCACCGTCTCCGCCGCTGTCAGGGAGCGGCTGCTCATCAGAGTGCTTTCGGCTCCTCATCGCCGGCGGCAACGACAGCAGCCTCAGTCTCAAGCTTCTGCCCGCTGGCCATTATGAACGTCAGCGTCATCTTGCCACCCGGTAGCGCCTGAGGCGAAATGTCAAACAGCATCACATGCTTGCCACCGCTGGTAAAGGCGACCTCGCCCTTGGCGGGAACGGCAAGCCCTCCTTCGATTGCCGCCATTTTCATGACGCCGCCGTCCATCGACATGTCATGCATTTCGGTCCGAATAGCCTGTGGGGAACCGACTTCCATCAGCCGATCTTCGACGGCACCGCCGTGGATTGTGAAATAGGCAGCGCCTGGTCGGCCAGCAACGGCAGGCAAGCGAACCCAGGCACTGTCGACGCTGGCGGCCTTGGGTGCTGCTTGTTGGCAGCCTGCAACTGCAAGCAACATTGGCATCAGGACAAAATGGCGCATTGGGTGTCTCCTTGAAATTGAATCGCTCACTAATCGTCCCAAAACCTTGCGACAAGCAAATCGACACCTATATCGCACTTCGAACCACGGGTCTTTCCGTGCCTTGCGGCGGAACCGGGCCTAGTCTGCTTGAATGGAATGAGGGATTGAAATGGGAAAAGTGATCGGGATCGATCTGGGCACCACCAACAGCTGCGTTGCAGTCATGGAAGGCGGCAAGCCCAAGGTTATTGAAAATGCCGAGGGTGCGCGCACGACACCGTCGATTGTGGCGTTTGCCAAGGATGGCGAGCGCCTGATCGGCCAGCCAGCGAAGCGTCAGGCCGTGACCAATCCGGAAAATACGATTTTTGCGGTGAAGCGTCTGATTGGCCGCCGTTTCGACGATCCGATGACGAAGAAGGACATGGGCCTTGTTCCCTATACAATCGTCAAGGGTAAGACCGGCGATGCTTGGGTAAAGGCGGGCGGAGAGGATTATTCTCCCTCGCAGATTTCGGCCTTCACCCTTCAGAAGATGAAGGAAACGGCTGAGAGCTATCTTGGCGAGACGGTGACGCAGGCCGTAATCACCGTTCCGGCCTATTTCAACGACGCCCAGCGTCAGGCGACCAAGGATGCAGGACAGATTGCGGGCCTCGAAGTGCTGCGCATCATCAACGAGCCGACAGCCGCTGCGCTCGCTTATGGCCTTGAAAAGAACGACGGGAAGCTGATCGCGGTCTATGACCTTGGTGGTGGCACGTTCGACATTTCGGTCCTCGAAATTGGCGATGGCGTGTTTGAGGTGAAGTCGACCAATGGCGACACGTTCCTCGGTGGTGAAGACTTTGACGCGACAATTGTCGAATTCCTCGCGGCGGAATTCAAGAAGGCCGAAGGTATCGACCTGACGCAAGACAAGCTGGCTCTTCAGCGGCTCAAGGAAGCTGCGGAAAAGGCCAAGATCGAACTCTCTTCGGCGGCGACGACCGAAGTCAACCTGCCGTTCATCACGGCAGATGCCACCGGGCCCAAGCACCTCGTCAAGGCGATCACGCGCGCCGATCTTGAAAAGATGGTCGAAAGCCTGATCAAACGCACGCTTGATCCCTGCAAGAAGGCACTTGCCGATGCGGGCGTAAAGGCGGCGGACATTGCCGAAGTGGTGCTGGTCGGCGGCATGACCCGCATGCCGCGTGTCCGTGAAGTCGTGAAGGAGTTTTTCGGCAAGGAGCCGCACACGGGCGTTAACCCAGACGAAGTCGTGGCGATGGGCGCTGCCATTCAGGCGGGCGTTCTGCAGGGCGATGTCAAGGATGTCCTCCTGCTCGACGTGACGCCGCTTTCACTTGGTATCGAGACACTTGGCGGCGTCTTCACCCGCATGATCGACCGGAACACGACAATCCCGACCAAGAAGAGCCAGGTTTACTCGACTGCTGACGACAATCAGCAAGCAGTGACGATCCGGGTCTTCCAGGGTGAACGCGAAATGGCTGCGGACAACAAGATCCTTGGCCAGTTTGACCTTGTCGGCATTCCGCCTGCGCCTCGTGGCGTGCCGCAGATCGAGGTCACGTTCGATATCGACGCGAACGGCATTGTCTCGGTTCATGCCAAGGACAAGGGCACCGGCAAGGAGCAGCAGATCAAGATCCAGGCTTCCGGCGGATTGTCGGATGCTGACATCGAGCAGATGGTCAAGGATGCTGAACAATTTGCAGAAGAAGACAAGAAGCGTCGTGAAGCGGCCGAGGCCAAGAACAATGCCGAAAGCCTGATCCACACCACGGAGCGCCAGCTTTCCGAGCATGGCGACAAGGTGGATGAGGCAACCAGGTCCGAGATCGAGGCAGCAATTGCCGAAGCGAAGACCGCGGTTGAAGGCGGCGATGTCGCGGCGATGACCGAGAAAGGTCAGGCTCTTGCCCAGGCCGCAATGAAGCTAGGTCAGGCAATTTATGAAAAGGAACAGGCAGCCGCTGCCTCACCCGAGGCCGAAGCGCCAAAGGAAGAGGATGTGGTTGATGCCGAATTCTCCGAAGTCGACGAAAACAAGGGCTGAGGAATGCTCCCCGGGGGTAAACCCCGGGGAGCGTCTGTCCGGGGGGGTCGATGTCTTTGCCTGACGATTATTACGAACTGCTCGAGATCGAGCGGACAGCCGATGATGGGACGATCAAATCTTCCTATCGCAAGCTTGCCATGCGCTATCATCCGGACAAGAATCCTGGCTGCAAGGATTCCGAAGCTCGGTTCAAGGCGATCAGCGAAGCCTATGATGTGCTGAAGGATCCCCAGAAGCGCGCCGCTTACAACCAATATGGCAAGGCCGCGTTCCAGAATGGCGGGGGCGGTGGCCCTCAGGATTTTGGCGGTTTTTCGGACATATTCGACAATATTTTCGGCGAGTTCATGGGCGGCGGTCGCAACCGTCAGCGCGGTCCGCAACGTGGCGCCGACCTGCGCTATGATCTCGAAATTTCGCTTGAGGACAGTTTTCACGGCAAGGAAACGGAAATCCGCATAGAGGTCTCCGCCACCTGCGAACCTTGCGACGGCACCGGTGCCAAGCCGGGAACATCTGCCAAGACTTGCGGGACCTGCGGTGGGCATGGCAAAGTCCGCGCGCAGCAGGGCTTTTTCGTGGTCGAGCGCCCTTGCGCAAGTTGCCGGGGCGCAGGGCAGGTGATTTCAGATCCGTGTACTTCGTGCCGTGGCAATGGACGAGTGGACAGGGAAAAGACGCTCAGCGTCAACATCCCGCGAGGTGTGGACGACGGCACGCGGATTCGACTTTCAGGTGAAGGCGAGGCCGGGGAACGCGGTGCACCGGCTGGCGATCTCTACATTTTTCTGCACCTTGAGCGGCACCAGCTGTTCCAGCGCGACGGCACAACCCTATTTGCCAGAGCACCGATCAGTTTCACCACTGCTGCGCTCGGCGGCACAATCACTGTTCCAGGGGTGGATCGAACGCCGCATGAGATCCGCATTCCAGCCGGTATCCAGTCGGGCAAGCAACTCCGTCAGCGCGGCGCTGGCATGCCGGTTTTGAACGGGCGGGGAACCGGCGATCTTGTCGTGCAGATCGACGTCGAGACGCCGACGAAGCTGACCTCTGAACAACGCGAATTGCTTGAAGCGTTCCGCAAAACCGAGACTGGCGAGGAATGCCCGCAATCGGCGGGCTTCTTTTCCAAGCTCAAGAACATGTGGGAAGACCTGACCTAGTCGAGCTCCCAACCGCGCTCACCGTGGCTTGACAAGTCGAGCCCGTCATGTTCGGCCTCTTCATCCACGCGCATTGGCAGGAAGACACTGCTGACGACACAGATCAACCATGTCACAAGCGCAGTCCATACGGCTACAAGACCGACGCCAAGAGCCTGTGCACCAAGCTGGCCCGCAAGGTCCTGACCATCCGCGAAGCCAATGCCGCCGAGCGACTGCGACATGAATAGTGGAAAGAAGATGGAGCCCAGCATCCCGCCAACGCCGTGCACCGCAAACACGTCCAGCGAATCGTCAACTTTCCAATTCTGCTTGACCAGCTGGACCGCGAAAAAGCAGACGATGCCACCGAGCAACCCCAAGACGATGGCACCCATCAGACCAACATATCCAGCTGCCGGGGTCACTGTTGCCAGACCGGCAACGGCGCCGGTCACAATGCCGATCGACGTTGGCTTTCCAATTTTCGCGCGTTCAAGCATGATCCAGACCAGTGCGGCTGCACAGGCCGCCATATGGGTATTCAGAATGGCGGAAGCCGCATCGCCGCTGGCGGACAGCGCCGAACCGCCGTTGAATCCATACCAGCCGAACCAGAGCAACCCCGCACCGACCATCGTGAGTGTCGGGCTGTGTGGAGGGAGCAGGGATTTGTTGAAGCCTCTCCGCGCGCCAAGCCGCATTGCAATGACAAGCGCAGCAATACCGGCAGTCGTGTGGACAACGATCCCACCAGCGAAGTCCAAGGCTCCAAGGCTCGACAACCAGCCGCCGCCCCAGATCGAGCGGGCAACGGGGATATAGACGAACATTGTCCAGATCAGGCTGAATGCGACAACCCACCCGAACCGTATGCGCTCCACAAACGCGCCAATCACAAGCGCAGGGGTGATTACAGCGAATGTCATCTGGAACAGGGCGAAGGCGCTTTCGGGCAGGGTCGTTCCGCTGCGCAGATCATTGAGGCTGGCCAGAAAAGCGTTGCCCGTGCCGCCAAGCCATTGATTGCCGTCTCCAAAGACAAGGCTGTATCCAATGACTGCCCATAGCAGAGAGATAGTGCAGACCATGACAAAGCAATGCATCACGACCGAAAGGACGTTTCGAGCCCGAACGAGCCCGCCATAAAACAGGGCCAGACCGGGAATTGTCATCAACAGGACAAGCGCGGATGCAACCAGAACCCAGGCAGTGTCCCCACTGTCGGGCACAACAATTGGCTGTGCTGCAGCGGGGGCTGCCAGACCTGCCGCAAGAACTGCAAACGCACAAAATCTCGTCGCGCCCATGGTATCCTCCCCATTTCCTCTTGCGGCCCTGCTAGGCGAAGCAGAGAGAGGCTTCAACCTTGAAGCGCTGCACAGATTTTGCAACAAGCTCTTGGTCATGGAATTTGGGGTTCAAAGCGTCATGAAGCGTCGTACGATGCTGGTTGCGGCAGCGGCAATTTTGCTCATACCGGCCTCGCAGGCCGTCGCGCAGAAGAAGACGCCTTACTGGGCGTCGATCTCGGCGGGGCAAGCCCGCATGCGGACCGGGCCGGGGCGGCAATTCCCGGCGAGCTGGCTGTATCAGCGTGCCGGACTTCCCGTGAAGGTGATCGAAACATACCCCAACTGGCGCAAGATTGAGGATCCCGACGGAGAGAAGGGCTGGATGCAGGCGAATCTGCTCAGCGACGATCGTTCGGGTCTTGTCGTCAGCGGACCGGTCCGGGCGCTGCGTGAGGCTCCAAACGGATCTTCGCGGATTGTGTGGCGCGTGGAGCCGGGGGTGGTGGGAAAACTGAGCGAATGCCGCCGTGGCTGGTGCAAAATGGATATCAAGGGAAAATTGGGATATCTCGAAGCGTCCGCCCTCTGGGGCGTGGACCCTGACGAGCGCGAACCCTGATCCCGCTCGACTTTCCCCTTTGGGCCTGGGCTTTGATCGGCGCCATGCTCGGATTGATTGCGGGAAGCTTTCTGGCAACACTGGTCTTGCGCTGGCCAAGCGGCGAAACGATTGTTGCGGGCCGATCAGCCTGTGAGCATTGCGGCAAGCGCCTGGACGTCACCGAACTTGTTCCAGTGGCAAGCTGGCTTTGGCTTCGCGGTCGTTGCCGCGGTTGCGGCGGCCGTATCGACCCGTTGCACCCCATAGTCGAAGGCTTGTGCGCGCTTGTCGGTGCCGCTGCCCTTGCTGTCGCTCCGGGTGTGGCTGGAGTGACAGGGGCCTTTTTCGGATGGGTTCTGGTCGCGCTTGCAGCTTTGGATCTGCGGCATTTCTGGTTGCCCGATCGCCTGATCCTCATCCTGCTTCTCATTGCTGTTGCTTCCTGGTGGATGGATCTTGCTCCGTCCGCATTCGACCGGCTACTTGGTGCCGCGGGCGGCTATGCTGCGCTCACGATTGTAGCCGCCGCCTATCGACTTGTGCGCAAACGAGACGGACTGGGCGCGGGCGATGCAAAGCTGTTTGGCGCTCTGGGGGCGATACTCGGCTGGCAGGCTCTGCCGCTAGTGCTTGTTGGAGCATGCAGCGTCGGTCTTTTCTTTGTCGCGGCCCGTGTCATAGGCGGACAGGAGGTGGTGGCGACTGACAGGCTGCCACTTGGTGCCTTGCTGGCCTTTGCTGCCTTTCCGGCCTGGATCATTCAGCAATAACTTGCTCTCGACCGGAGTCCCGGCCATATCTCATTGCAAACAGAAACCTGAAAATCGGGAGCGGAAGATGGCAGTCACCAAGGACGAGATGCTTGCAGCCGTGAAAGCGCAGCGCGATGCATTTATGGCTGAGCTTCCAGTGCCAGCGGCAATCCGGAAGGACCGCCTCAAGCGATCTGTCGCGATGTTGGTGGACCATGGGCAAGCTTTTGTTGATGCAATGTCAGAAGACTTCGGACATCGCAGTGCGGAACAGAGCTGGATGGCCGATATCACGGTATCGATCCGCACGCTCAAGCATTCGAGCAAAAGCCTAGACAAATGGATGAGGCCGGAACGCCGCAAGCTCGATTTTCCGCTTGGCCTCCTTGGCGCAAAGGGCATCGTCGAATTCCAGCCCAAGGGTGTCGTCGGGATCATCGCGCCCTGGAATTTTCCTGTGCAGTTGACGATGGGGCCGATTGCGGGCGCATTTGCCGCCGGCAACCGGGTGATGGTCAAATCATCGGAGTATACGCCAACTGTTGCTGCCCTGTTCGAAGAGGTCGGGCCGAAATATTTCGACGTTACTGAAGCCTTGTTTCTGAGCGGCGGCCCTGACGTTGGCAAGGCATTTGCAGAACT
>Ga0075163_10013673_pt1 | contig 10510 bp, 19 predicted proteins | sample JI1023141ADNA_FD_71478 | JGI IMG/M metagenome (GOLD analysis project Ga0075163, IMG submission 71478) | Wastewater effluent complex algal communities from Wisconsin, to seasonally profile nutrient transformation and Carbon sequestration -... | ecosystem: Engineered > WWTP > Effluent > Algae... | reverse complement strand
CTTTAACAGAATCAATTTGGATATCACTAAGCTTGATGATTTTTCAAAGTATATTGGATGGTAATAAGGAAACAGGACTATTAACAAATGAAATGGTGGTACTACTACCTCTCCTTATATATGTTTTGACAATATACTTGACTTGAATTTGACAACATATGATAAATTAAGAGGATAATATGAACCTTGTAAATGAGTTGGAATGTATAATCATTAGAATGCAATGCCAATCCTTAAAAACTTTGTTGATAAGCTTCATACAAATCTTGGTACCAAAACCTTAAATCCTTTTGGATGGTCAGATTATTTAGCTTACTCAGCTGCTTAACATCTAGCAACATTTGATACTATTCCTTTGAATCCAAACTAAATAATTGATGATGGAAACAAACATGAGTACATTAGTGAAGTTGCTACTTTTAGAAATCATGATTGATTCTACTATGTTTCTTCAAGACAAGAGCCTATCAATGCAAGAGAAATGGTATTTGATCTATTACTTGATGATGATTCTTACAATTATGCAATCAGAACTAAACTATTCAGCAATGCTTGGTCTGAAATAGGTATTGCTTGTACATCAAACACTATTTACAAATATGTCTGTGTAATTGAGTTAGGAATCGATGTTTAGCCTATTTATTATCCAGTAGTGGTTCCTTCAGAAGAAGCTGAAATCGCTATTTCAAATGAATATCATGCATATTAGCAAATTATGAAGGCAGCAAGATGATTGTACTAATTTAAGGAGTTTTATGAGCAGTCAGGATCAAGATGGCTAAGAGTTAGAGCTTTCCCTTTGTTCAATATTGACTAGCCTATTGATGAAACTTAACCTGCATATTAGCCAAGCTGTACAGCATCAACTGAGTTTTAGTTCACAATTTCGGCTTGAAGAGAACTTGAGGACTGAAATCTATGTGGATTAGATGAAGATGAAATTATGGATTCTTACGACTTATTTAATGCAGAGCCCATGAAAGTGCTTGAATATCAAGCTTATTTTACCATAAAATACTTATGAGAAGCCACCTTGGATTACATAAATGACTATAGTTTAGGAGGCTGGTTTGAGACATATCTAGAATCTTATTTTGATCTTTCACCAACAAGAAATTTGTAACCAATAACACCGCCAGCATTTTTCAACTTGAATGAAGCCCTTTCTAATGCTGCAAGACATGTAGCTAATGTTGAAGGACCTTGTCAAACAAAGGGTGATATTAACTCAAAATATGTTGAAGATGTTCTCAAACTTTACGCATATGACTGGAAAAACCTTGAGGTAGTTTGATATTTATCTTCTGAAATCATTTAAGAAACAGATGATGATGGATAAATTGATTTTGAACAACCTTTTAATCCATACTTTGTTGAAAACTTTTTAGCTTAGGAATGAAATTCATGAATTTGAGCTTTACTCCTTGAATCGGATAATCTTGAATTTGGCATTGGATGTGCTTGTTCATCTGAACCATCTCGATTTAGAGACGATGTCAATTATCTATGTTACATGGTATTAGCAGAAAATGTCATAGCTAAACAACAAACTGAATGAATTCCAGCATATTTGACTCCTTATTCTGATGAAGAGAATGAGGTTTTTATATCTTCTGCTAATGAATGTTGATAGATTCATTGTTATGCTGAGAATTCTAAACCTGAGTTTTGGTTTGATACAACTTGTGTTGACAATATTGAATGGGTTGATGAAGATGGATGGTGTCAAGAAGCCGATGAAATCGAATATGGTGCAACTGATATTTTCCCAAGCTTGAATGGAACTAACTGGATATGAAGAATCGAATGTCAAGTTCCTCAAGGAGAATAGCAAGGACATTGATTTTAAGGACTAGCTACATTACCAAATGGATTTGCTTGCACTTATGTTGATTGTGTTCTTTTTAACTCTGCTAATACAATTGACGATATAGATTGTCATAAATGCTTTGACAGCTCTACTCATTCATGCTCAGGCTGTATAAGTTAAGTTAAACTAGCATGGCATGATTGCGAATGGTGTGGAAATCCGATGGATAAACCATTTGCTGAATGGCTATTTACTTTCTGGGACGGAACAGATTATAATCCAGTCAATGTATGGTTTAATCCTGACAAAGAAGATTGGAATCACTGCATCTCTGATTGCTCCGAAGCTACTGATAAGAAAGGACTTTCTTGAATGTACTAAAATCCTGAATGGAACTGGGATATAACTAGTGATTCTCATGTTGATTATGGAGACTATATTCACTGCGTTTGCTAACCTGGATACATCTACAATCCTTTAGATGGTACATGCACTACTTGTCAAGGACTAGATCCAAATTGTTAGGAATGCTCAATATCCACCACAGGCGTTTTGCTTGAATGTAAAGCATGTGTAAATGATGAAATGATTCTTAGTTTAGACAAAAAGAAATGTATTGGTCAGCCTTAAAACTGTATCTCTAACATATTCATCTAAAACACTCAATATCTTCCTTCAACTGGTAAATTAGACTGGATTTGTGAAGACTGCGAGGAAGGATTTCATAGAGATCTAATCTATGGATCTTGCAAAACATGCGGAGATGCAATCTCAAAATGCATTGATTGCTATGATTTAAACAAATGTAGAAACTGTTCAAAAGGATATTTCCCTAATTTAAGCGGATCTACCTGTATGCAGAAGTTTGATAAATGCGATAATTACTTACCTCAAGATTACGAGTCTGATGGAATCGACTACACATGCCCTTGATGTAATGACGGATATTTCTGGCATAAGTTTGATAGGAAATGTAGTTTATGTACAATCAAAGATTGTAAAGATTGTCTTTCTACCGATCTTTGTGGTGTTTGTAATACAGGATTTATTCAAAGTCCAACCAGAGACTCATGTGTCAAACCATTAGCAAACTGTGACTCACTCCCTTCAGAATACGAGATCTAGTGGAAGAAGACTGTTCCTTACTTTGTGTGTCCTGACTGCTCGACTGATTATCACTGGAATTCAACAACTATGAGCTGCTAAAAGTGTAACACTTGGGCTACTAACTGCACTAAATGCAACTTCGATGAGATGAACTTTATATGTGATGTTTGTGAGAGTGATAAAGACGGTAAAAGACAAATTCCTAGTCCAAATGGCCAAAAATGCGTATACCCAATAGACAACTGTGCTGATGAAGATGATGAGTACCAAGAATTCAACGGGACTTGGGAATGTAGTGAATGTCTCTCAGGAAGATTTTGGAATAGAAGCAAGAAAGCATGCCAACAATGCTCAGAAATTGACGATCTATGCACCATCTGCTCATCAGAAGACGGAGTAGGAGTATGTGATCAATGCGTAGGAGGATCAATGCCAGATGTTGAAAAAGACAAATGCATCCCGAGAATCAAGAACTGCGCCTCAGCACCCCTCCCTTCTCAGCCTGAAGGACTCGCCATCACCCCACCCGTCATAGTCAACAATGTCATAACAGTCCAATCTACTTACTACTGTGATGATTGCTATGAAGGCTTCTTCTGGGATCAAGACTCCTCCACATGCGCCCAATGCTCTATCTTCCAATGCGTTGATTGCTCCTCTGACAATCAATGCCTTAGATGCAACACAGGCCTTATGGTCTCCCCTGACGGTAGATCCTGCATCCCTAAGATCAAAGACCCTAAGTGCGCTGTTCCTTTTAATCAACAACCCAAAGGGCTGACTCAAGTTGAAAACTAATGGGTCTGTGATCAATGTATGGAAGGATATGTGTTCAATCAATCCTAATGCATCCCTTGCTCAGTTTCAAACTGTCTTAAATGCTCTCAAGACCAAAAATGCCATAAATGTGCTGGAAAACTCGTACCTGATCAAGCCTAAATGAGCTGCAGTATCCAGAATCTTCCAAATTGCAAAACTCAGAATGCTTTAGATGGATTGAAATGTGATGTTTGTCATGATGGATTCTCACCAAACTCACAAGGAAAATGCATTCAATGCCATAAAGGATGTAAATCTTGCCTTCCTTAGGGAGAACTTCCAGGGGACTGTTTATCGTGTATTGGCGGACTTTGAAATGACGAAGGAATGTGTTTGTTTGACAATTGCTAAACATGGATTGGATGGGAGAATAATATGATTTTATAGACTGCTAAATGTCTTGATTGTAAGGAAGGTTATTCGGTATGGAATCATGCATGTGTTGAGTGTAACAACTATTTTGATAAATGGGAAAATTGTGCAAAATGTTCGATTTAAGATGGGTAACCTGTAGATTGTTTAGAATGTGTAGATGATAAAGTATTACTTATCTATCATCAAACATTCCCCGTCCACCAATGTGGATATAAACCCATCCAAAACTGTGACCTCCAACCCGCCAAATCATGCGAAAAATGCTCAGACGGCTATTTTTGGAACAGAAGAACCTACACATGCGATGAATGCTCCATCTACGGCTGTGAAGAATGCCAAGCTAAAGAATTTGACAATATCGTAATCGGAGAATGCATAAGATGTAACAACCAGACCAAACTAGTCACAAACTACTACTGATGAGAGAAACACTGGGCAGTCAATGTCTGCGATATCTCCTCATGATAAATCTCTAACTGCAATCAACATGACATCCACAACCCTCACATCTGCCTTGAATGCTCAGACGATACTTACTGGAACGGCACTCACTGTGACTCTTGCAATGTGAGAAACCCTAATTGTCTCTTCTGTGATCAAACTGGAGATATCTGCACTAAATGCGAAGAAGGAAATCTAGTCAATGGGAAATGTGATATTCCTTTCCATTACTATTGTGAGATACTAGAAGACTAAGAATGTGTGAGATGTCAAGAGCCATATCATCTTGTGCAAGACACTAATGATTGCGCTATCGATCCATGTGAAGGGATTGTGAACTGCTAATATCAATTGATCCCTCATGCTGAAATCTACGTGCTTACTTGTCCACTTGAGACTGAATACATAAATCCTGACTTCAGAGTCGGAGGCTGCTTTGAGTGTGATGAAGGACCTTTGGCTATCAATCATTGTGAAGGATGCCACTCTCCTGATTTTGGAGCAAGTTTGTTCTGCGGTCAATGTGAGGAAGGATTTGAGTTGAGTGAAGATAGGTTGAGATGTGTGGTGGCAAACTGTGATGAGCTGCTTATGGTGGATGATTCTGTATGCTCGGAATGTGAAGAAGGGTTTTACTTGTATAGAGGAAAGTGTCTAGATACGTGTCCATTAGGAACAAGGCTTAATAAGAATAAATGTCTTGACAACTGTCCTCAAAATGACTTTTCTGTGACTTTCTTTGATAAGGTTACTGAGAGATGTATTCTTTGTGAAGATGTAATAGATGGATGTATAAGTTGTTCTCAAGATAAAGATAATCTAGTGACATGTGATACATGTGATTACAAACTATGGCCTACTTTTGATCAGCTAGAATGCACACCTTGCTAACATGAATGGGAGTTCTTTGACGGTCAAAACTGCTGAGCTTGTGGAGATGAGTTCCCATTCTGCCAGTTTTGTACTTACTGAGATAATCAATTTGAATGTGATACTTGTTGGGGAGATGGTAAAGTGAAGTTCCTTCCTTCTGACTCACCTGATGGAAAACCTACTGCTTGTGGATGTGATGCTGTTGAGTTTGTTTATACTCCTATTCAAACCTTAGTATTTGATCCATCTACTTATATGTGTGTTCCTTGCAACTAGAAATTCAAGAACTGCAATATTTGTCCTGATGATGGCTCAGTCTGTACTTAATGTAAAGATGGATACTTTGAAGATGAATAAGGTCAATGTACAGAAGATCCTTGTTGAAAGAGAGATATTTACAATAGATGTATTGAATGCAACACTTAGAACCAAAGTGAAGTAGTCTATAAGACTTAAGGTAATACCTGTGTCCAGAAATGCGGTGAAAATTATAACTAGATTGATGAGCATCATTGTGAGATTTCATGCCCAGATGGTTGGTTCTAAGATCTGTTTGAATGTAGAAGATGTAATGTTGAAGAATGCAAACACTGTAAATATGACGGCTGATGCACAGAATGTGTTGATGGAGAGATATGCTTCTTAACCTGTGATTCTGATGAAAAATATGACTATGAAGGGCTTGGCAAATGCGTCAAGGAGTGTGATTAGCCTTATAATTATGAAACTAACATTTCCTACTTTGGATTCAGCACTCCTCTCTGCGGAACATGCTCTTTTGATTGTTTAGAATGTAAAGAAGGACCTTATGGTCCGACCTGTTTGTAATGTCCAGTAGGAAAACTTGGATTTTGACATGAATGTGTAGATGAGTGTCCCGATGGTTCATATGAGGATTCTATTGCAAAGGTATGCTATGATTGTATTGATAATTGTGCTAAATGCAATAACCCTAATACTTGTATTAGTTGTGAGTTTGGATATCTTCACAATACAGGGAATACTTAATGTTTACCAAAATGCAGTAATCCTGAATACTATATTGATCCAAGAGTTACTGGCGATAATTGCCTTCCTTGCCCTGGAGCTTTCAACTGTACTTGATGTGGATTTGATTTCTAAAAACAAGAGCCTATCTGTCTCGAATGTTCTTCAGGAGATATATTTACTCCAGATTAACATTGTGCTTCTAGCTGCCAAAATGCTGGTTATAATTTGCTTGTAAATGTGTTTGGCGTTGAAGAATGCGTTAAAGAATGTCCTTATGGGTCTGGGCCAGATGAAAGTGATTGAAATTTATGTAGAGAATGTCAAATTAAAATTAGTCATTGTTCTGATTGTTACTTTAGAGCTATTGATGGAGAAGAAGTTTGTACTGAATGCAAGAACAATAGATATTTAAGAACTATTGAAGAAAATGGAAATATTATGACTGATTGTTTAACTGAAACTGAGTGTATAAATGATGAATCCTTCGCTCCTAAAAGATTTGATAACAAATGGACATGTGATGAATGTGATGGATACTTTGATCATTCAACAGCAGTTCCTTAATGTCAAGACTGTACAATCAACTATTGCAATTTATGTAAGTGGAACTTCTTCCAAGATCAATACGAATGTCTTGAATGCGGTATTGGAGCTGTATATGATCCTGTTGTGTCTGACTGTTATGGATAATGTGGAGCTATTCTCCCTTTTACCCTTCCACTCCCATTAGGAGAATACAATCTTGAAACTCCAACATGTATTCTAAACTGTCCATTCTAGTACTCTGCTAATGTTTATAAAGAATGTAAATTCTGTGGATTTGATAACTGTGACACATGTGGTTTCAACTCAGTTACTTAAGAATCTGAATGTTAGAAATGTAAAGCTGGATATTTCTTTAAGACCTAAAACGAATGTACTAACGTATGTGATGAAGGATTTGGATGAAATGTTACTTCCAGATGGTGTGAGAAATGCAAGTCTAATCAATACACTGAACCATAAATTAATACTTGTATCAATTGCTAGAACTAAATTAACAACTGTATTGAATGTTAAGGTCATCTAGTTGGATCCTCATCAGTCATTACATGTTTCTAGTGTGCTCCAGGATTTGTAACAAATTCTTAAGGAACTCAATGCGTTTAAAGCAACTGTATTGCTGGATGATTCTGATCAAAAGACGATGATAGTATTTGTGTTCAGTTGTGCCCTATTGGATAAAGCCCATATAACGGAAAATGTATCTAAGTTAACAATAACTGCAATACTTATACATTTTGGAGAGGAGTGGCAAGATGTGAATCATGTCCTTCAGGTTAACTTGTAGACACTACTCTTAACCAATGTATTGCCTCTACATAATGTTAAGACGCATAGAACAGCACACATTGTTTCAAATGTGATGCTTCATGTTCACTTAATAAATGCTCTTACAGTTCAACTTTTGACAAACCTATCTGCACTGAATGCCCTGTAGGAAAATTCGAAATTAACGGAACTTGTGTTGATGCATGTGCAGTTGGAACTTATTATAACAAAACTCAAGGTTTATGCGTCAGCTGCGGATCAAACTGCTTATCATGCAGTTCATCAACTTAATGCGACACATGCAGTTCATCAACTTAATGCGACACATGCAGTGTTGGAGCAGCTCTTTTTGAAGGTCAAAATATTTGCTACTATACATGTCCTGCAGGTTTCTACTATGAAGTTTAAAACAACAATGGATATTGTTGAAAATGCCATTCTTCATGTGCTACATGCACAGGTCCTCTTACATCTAACTGTTTAAGCTGTACTAGTTCAGATCATAATATCTTTAGTCAGTCACTTATAACATGGATTTAAGGACAATTAACTAGTCCTATTGAAATATCTGACCTAAGAAACATACATGTTTCTCAATTTCCTGGTTAAATAGAAGGTACTTGTCGAGTATGTCCATCTGGATAAGGTGATGAAAATGGATATTGCTCAATTTGTCCAACAGGATGTCAATCCTGCCAAAATGATCAATGCGTTCAATGCTAGGTAGGCTATGAACTAGTTGGAGAAGGTCTTTGTCAACTTGATTACGGATTTATCTCAGAAGGCTGTATCATGGGAACTCCTGGAGTTTGTACCGAGTGTGATTTGGGGTATACATTAGATGGATCTGTTTGTGTTGAAAACTGTGTACCTGGAACTGGATGCAAAGAATGTGATACATTAAATGAAGGTTGATGTGATACATGTATTGAGAATTTATCTTTGAATCTTAATATAAATCCTTCTAATAATACTTAATGTACTACATAGACCTGTGCTACCAATTGTTTATATTGTTACTAGGGAGCATGTGAGATATGCCAACCTAACTACTATTGGTTTGGATTTAACAATTGTGCCTTATGAACATGTACATTATTAACTCAAGATTCGACGGCAGGATGCCAAGAATGTTCATCAACTGTTGCAGGAGGTAACTGCTTATCATGTTCCTCAGGATACTGTGATTCTTGTTTAGCAACCCATCCTTTCCATAACATTATGGATTATAAATGTTACGCTTCCTGCCCTGCTGGAACTTGATTAACTCAAAATAACTTCTGTTATCCTTGTTCAGACAACGTTGCATATTGTGAATCAAAACAAGTAACGATCGATTCAGTTGTTTATTTCACAGAAGTTGCTTTAGAATGCAGTACTGGCTATTTCCTTTATGAAAACTAATGTGTTGATACATGCCCTCAAGGATGGACTAAAGATCCGATTGGATGGTGCGTTAAATGTGGTTGTTAATGTGATACATGCAATGGTGGAAAAGAAACTTGCACTGATTGTAAAGAGGACTCGACTGTAGATTCAAATAGTCTATGCAGTATTACTCTGACTTGATTCCCAACAGCAATTTTCAATTCTGATTACAAGTCATTTGATATTAGATTTGATAAAGCAGGTGTGTATGTACCATTCTCATCAAACTTCAATACTACTGACCAAACTGTGGTTACATCAACTCCTATACTTGTTTGTAGAGACAACTTACTAAATCAAAATTGGAGTGGAACAACAAATCAACAGCTAAGAACCAATATCCAAACAAAGATCAATGGATTAACAGGAATTGATTCAGTTGAAGAAACATATCTCTCATCAACAAGATTCATTACAAAGTTAAATTCTCTCACTTTATCTAACTACAAACATGTATCTGGTGAGACCCTTGTAAGAGAGAAGATTCTTTACTATTTTGCTGATTCAATACTAGGTAGAGATATCACATCAGGCATTTGATCTCATGTTGATTAAAGAGCAGTTGTAAGCACTTAATAGTCAATAGCAAACCTATGCTCTCAAATCTTATCAACTTAACAAATATCTTCATTCTTCTTAAATGAAGTTTTAGGAACCTCAAGAGTATGTTCTATCACATCGGCCTCAGACTCAAATTAACTTGCTGTAAGAGTCACATTAGAAGAGTCAGCTGATTATAAACCTAATATGATGATCAATCTAGGATATGCATTTTATGAAAATGAGGTTACTAAGGCAAGTTAAACTAACAATCCTATTACATAGTAATATGTATAAGTACTACCAAATGCTTAACCTTTATTCTTCACTATAAACACACTCTCAGTAAACTCTCATATTAGTGGAAATTCAAATACTGTTCAAAGAATGAACTGCAATTCAGGTTTAAGAGTGTCATGGCTTTCATCAGGAAGATGTGGACTTAATAAAGTAAGCATGAGAATTACAGCTGCATTCGATTGAAATACGTACATTTAACTCAATAGAGATGCTGATATAGAATTTCTAAATGGTTATATATAAAATGAATTAGCAGCATATAATGGAAAGCTAAATCAAATTAACTTAACAGGTGGATCTGCAAACTTTGGACTTTTCCTTAAAAATATTTTAGAGTTCCAGATAACAATTACAAACTGCTATGGAGACACAGATGAAGTAAGATCATGGGTTGAAGTATTTGAAGGAGACCTATTTTAGCTTGTTGGATCAACTATAACTACCTTCTCTGGCATTTGCACTCGTTAATTTCAATAAAAAGGGGTTTTGGGGTTTTGGGGTTTTGGGGTTTTGGGG
>Ga0075163_10013672_pt1 | contig 10510 bp, 7 predicted proteins | sample JI1023141ADNA_FD_71478 | JGI IMG/M metagenome (GOLD analysis project Ga0075163, IMG submission 71478) | Wastewater effluent complex algal communities from Wisconsin, to seasonally profile nutrient transformation and Carbon sequestration -... | ecosystem: Engineered > WWTP > Effluent > Algae... | reverse complement strand
CAGCCGCGGTGTTGGTCATCGCGATCGCGCTCGATCCGGTCCAGGTCGCGGAGGGGCTGCACGAGAGCTTCGAGCCCGCGCCGACTCCGAGCGAGCCGACTCCGAGCGAGCTGGGTCCGGCCGAGTTGGCTGCGAGCGAGCCGACTGCGAGCGAGTTGGCCGCGAGCGAAGCAGCTCCGCTGCTCGACGCCGCTCGCCGCTCCGCACCGCGGGTCGGGCTGCGCGTGTTTGGCACCGGCGCTTGGGGTCCGACGCGCACGGGCTACGGCGGGATCGGAGGCAGCGTGGCGCTCTTCGGTCCGCGCTGGCGTTGGGAGCTGTCCGCGGGCTGGTCGATCCCTCGCGTCGTTGGCCTCGACGACGCGCGCAGGGCCAGCGTCGATGGTTGGTGGGTCGGCACGCGCGGATGCTTCGTCCCCGAGCTGGGCGCGCTCGAGTTTCCGCTCTGTCCCGGCGTCGAGCTCGGCCAGGTCCGCGGTCGAGGGATCGCGCCGACGGCCAACCCACGCAGCGCCACCTTCGCCTGGGTTGCGCCGCTGATCGGTCAGGGCTTGGTCTGGTCGCCGCTCGATCGACTCGCGATCGGGGTCGAGTTCGCGATCTTGGTCCCGCTCACGCGCGGCAGCTTCTCGATCGCCGAGCGCGAGGTTCAGAGGCTCGCGCTCGTGGGCGCTCGGGCGCTGCTGGGCGTCGAGTTGCGCCTGCCCTGAGCGATTCGTGGTCCGAGCGAGCGAGTCCGGGTACGATGCTGGCGCATGGGCGGACGCTCTTCGATCACCCTCGTCGCGCTGACCCTCGCCCTCGTTGGAGCGGGATTTCGCGCGGACGCGGCTCCCTCGCCCGAGGCCGATCAAACCCAGATCACCGTGCAGACGACCGCCGAGGCGCGCGAGCGATCGACGGGCGAGGTCAGCGAGCAGGCACCGCGGGCTCGCCAGCCCAAGCAGCGCGACGCGAGCAGGATCCCGCGCATGTCCAGCCCGACCGTGCAGCTGCGCGAGCAACCCAACCTCGATCCCGTGGTCGGTTGGGCGGCGGCGCTGGACGAGCCCGAGTTCTCCGATCGTCGCCGCCGGATGCCGGCCAACGCGGTGCCGCCCTCGTATGTCCACTCGCTTCGAATCGGCGAGCGCTTCGTGTTCGACGTGTCGATCGCGGGCAACCCGGCGGGCTTGGCCGAGGCTGGCGTGGTCGAGTACCTGCCCGATCCGCGCGGCGAGCCGCCGCAGGGCAGCGGGATGATCCGCATCGACGCGCGGGCGGTCACCTCGGGCGTGGTCTCGCTGCTCAGCAGCATGGAAGACACGATGTCGACCTGGGTCGACGCCGGGACCGGGGCGCCGGTGTCGAGCGTCAACACGATCGATCGCAGCGGCATGGGTACGAGCAAGTACAAGAAGCGCACGACCACGACCGAGTTCGAGGGTCGCGGCTACATCCGCGTGATCGACACCAAGGACGAGACCAAGACGACCAAGATGACCCGCCAGGTCCCCCGCGACACGCTCGACCCGATGTCGGCGATGGCGTGGGTCCGCGCGCTGGATCTCGCCGATGGCGAGCGCGTCAGCGCCCACGTGCTCGACGGCAAGGTCTTGCTGCGTCTCGACGTGGTCGGTCGGGGGGCGGCCAAGCTCGATCCCCTGCCGAGCGTGGCGGTCGGGCTGGGCGTGAAGCCCGAGGACGTGCGCATGGTCGAGGGCACGCTCAGCTGGGTCGACCGCCACGGGGTGATCCGTACGGACCAGCGAACCTACCAATTTCGCGCCTACACGACCCAAGACGAGCGCCGACTCCTGCTCGCCATCGAGACCGACATGTGGCTCGGCGTGCTCAAGCTGGTCCTCAACCGCTACGACCCGCCAAGCTCGAACGAAGCCATCGCCGCGCCCTGACCCGCCAAGCGACCGGCTCATCGGTTCAGGCGCGCCTGGATCGAAAACTTTCTTGTGCTCGTCGTCCGCGCTGGTCGCAAATCGAAGATACAATGCCGCCGACCGCCCCATGGCGCAGAACTACAAACCAATATTCAGGATCGACGCTGGCGGCATGGCGGAGGTCTGGGTCGCCGAGGCCGTGTCGGTGGCCGGGTTCAAGAAGAAGGTTGCGATCAAACGCATCCTTCCGGGCCTGCTGAAGGACGAGCGCTTCGTCCGGATGTTCTTGGACGAAGCGCGGCTGAGCCTGCACTTCAACCACGCCAACGTCGTCTCGGTCTTCGATCTCGGCAAGTCCGACGAGACCTACTTCATCGTGATGGAGTACGTCGAGGGCACGACGGTCAAGAAGCTGCTCGAGTACAGCCAGCAGCACAACCGTCGGCTCTCGGTCCCGCTCGTCATCTGGATGCTCAACGAGATCCTCAAGGGTCTCGAGTACGCGCACCGTCTGCCCGATCCCGAGACCGGCGTTCACCTCGGCATCGTCCACCGCGACATCTCGCCGCCGAACATCCTGATCTCGTGGAACGGCGAGGTCAAGCTGACCGACTTCGGTCTGGCCAAGGCGACCACGCAGCTCGAGTCGACCGACCCCGGCGTGGTCAAAGGCAAGTTCGCCTATCTCTCGCCCGAGGCGGCGTTCGGCAAGCAGGTCGACGGCCGGACCGACGTGTTCGCGGTCGGCATCCTCGCCTACGAGATGCTGACCATGCGTCGGCTCTTCTTGGGCGAGACCGACTATCAAACCGTCGAGCTGATCCGCAAGGCCGAGGTCCCGAGCATTCGGGCCCAGAACCCCGATGTCCCCGACGAGCTCGAGCAGATCATCCTGCGCTCGCTCGCTCGCGATCCCGATCAGCGCTACACGACCGCGGCCGAGTTCGCCGACGACCTGCTCGCGTTCTTGTTCTCGCATCGGCTCAAGGTCTCGGCCCGCGACCTCTCGAGCGTGCTCGCCGAGCTCAAGGCGGCGCGCGAGGCCCAAGAGGCGCAAGAGGCCGACAGCGGCGGGACCAACCTGATCTCGCAGCTGCTCGCCGAAGAGCTGGCCCACTTCCGCTCGATCGACGACGAGAGCCCGACCGAGACCGGCGCGACCGGGGCTCACTCGCTGATCGGCGACGAGCTGGGCGACTTCGACTCTTCGGCGCCCTTGGTCGAAGGGCTCGAGGACTTGATCGGCCCGAGCAATCCGCCGCCACCGGCGTCGACCAAGCCGAGCGCTTCGTCGACCCCGGCCCGGACCGGGGGCGCGCCGACCAGCCCGCCCCCGGCGAGCCCGGGATCGAGCTCGGCCGAGCTCGACGATCTGCCACCGCCCGATCCCGTCGGCGAGCACTCGATCGCCCACACTCGGCTCCCGAGCCCCGCGCCCAAGAAGCAAGGCGGCGGTGGCATCTGGATCGCGCTGGTCCTGATTCTGGTGGTCGGCGGAGTCGGGGCGGCTTGGGTCCTCGGCGTGATTCCGCATTGATCGGATTCGATCGCCGATGCTCAGCCGCGCGGGTGTTTGGGGCTCGCCCGCTTGCTCGGCCGCAGCGGCTTGGTGCCCATGATTTGGCCGCCGACCAGGCCCAGACCTTGAAAGAGGGTCGGCGGCAGGTGCTCGAGCCCGAGCCGCCGGGCGATGGTCTTCATGTGCTCGAGCATGTCCTTGGGCGGTTCGAGGTTGGGCGTGATCGCCCGCTCGGCCTTGGGATGATCGCTCATGCACCACTGCGGGTTGCTGAGCGAGAAGTGCATCCGACAAGGGATCGGTCGCCGCTCGTAGATTCGACAGCGCTGATCCTCACCGAGGAACACGCAGGGCAGCCGCGCGCGGCGATAGGCGAGCAGCGCCCGCGCGGCGCTCGGGCTGTCCGACGCGATCGCGGTCTGCCCCGGCGCCTGCTCGGCGAGCAGCCTGGTGAATTGGTCGGCGAGGTCGCAGGCGCGATTGTGCAGCTCGACGAAGTCCGGGAATTCTCGAAAGCGCTCGTAGATCGCCAGCAGCTCGACCGCTTGCACGCCGGTCGGAACCTCGTGGCAGCACGCCGCGCAGCCCGACGTGCAGCGGATCTGCAGCGCGCCCGGGCCCGTCATCACGTCGAGGTAGTGATCGTAGGCGGCCAGCGCCGCGTCCCAGAGCTCGAAGAAGCGCGGGGGAAGCCGCTGGGTCTGCGCGAAGGCTTCGAGCCCAGGCAGGTTGGCGAGCTCCTCGAGCCGCGCGTCCATGTCGAGCAGGTGATCGGAGGCCTGCTCGGCGCTCTCGCGCGAGATGTTGATGCTGTGCTTGCGACGTTCGAGCAGACGCTCCAACAGCCCTGGCATGGGTCGGATTTTAGTCAGGTCCCTGCCCTTCGGGTAGGCTCGCTGCTCGCGCGTGCGAGGCCGATTGGACCTCGTCGGCTCCGCGGGGATCGTGTAAGAATCGGCGCGTGACGGCAGGCTCGTCCTTGCGGATGCTCGGTCTCACGCTCGGCAGCGTCGCTCTGGTCGCGCTCGCCTGTGTGGCGAACACGGCGGGCACGGGCTCGGGGACCGGCAAGGAGACCGAGGGCTGCGCCGAGGGGCTCTTTTGCGACGCCGGCCTCATCTGCGTGATCGGCTACTGCCTGACCGACTACGACGACACCGGGACCAGCGGACAAGACTCGACGACGCCCGACCTGCCGGGCCCCTCGGACTGCGGCAACGACCAGATCGACGCCGGCGAAGCCTGCGACGGCGCAGCGCTGGCGGGCGCGAGCTGTACCTCGCTCGGCTGGGATCACGGCACGCTGGCCTGCGACGTCGACTGTCAGTTCGCGCTCGACGATTGCAGCAACGATCCCCAGCCCGGCCTCGGCCAGCTCTACTCGCACTGCACCGACAACGCCGGCTGCCCAGGGCTCGATGGTTGCCTGACGTTGGTCGATGACGCGCAGATGGTCATCGATGGCTTCTGCACCAACTTCTGCATGACCGACGACGAGTGCTGGATCCCGACCGGCGGCGGCGCGGTCCCGGTCTGCCGCATGGGCCTGCAGAGCACCTACTGCGCGCTCGATTGCGAAGGCGGCCTGACCTGTCCGGGCGGGATGGTCTGCTCCGCGCTCGACTCGGGCGGCGAACTCTGTTTTTGAGGAGGAACCCGCCGGTTCCTCCCCCCGCTTGGACGGAGTCCAAGCGGGTCCCCCCTCCTCCTTGCCCGCCCATACTTGGGCGGTGGTTCGGACTGCCCGCGCGCGCTTGGGCGGTGGTTCGGACTGCCCGCGTGCTTGGGCGGTGGTTCACGGGGCGCAGATCGGCATGTCGAGCAGCGCTTGATTTAGGTCGTGCTCGTGCCGGTGTCGGTCGTGGTGTCGGTCGTCGTATCGGTCGTGGTGTCGGTGGTCGTGTCGGTCGTGGAGTCGGAGGTCGAGCCGGTGTCGGTCGTCGAGGTCGAGTCGGAGGTCGAGCCGGTGTCGGTCGCCGTGTCGGTCGCCGTGTCGCTTGCGCTGTCGGTATCGCTCGAGGTCGAGACCGGCGGCATGTCCTTGCAGGGGCCCTCGACGCAGCGACAGACGTCGTCGACGCAGGTCAGGCCGCCATCGCAGAGGTTGCCCGCCAGGCACTCGCAGCCGAGGTCGCCGACGATGCAGCCGTAGTCCTCGGCGGCCTCGTCACCGTAGGTCTCGACGCCGACGTGGGCGGTGATGTTGCAAGCGAGCCCAGTGACCAAGCCGAGCGCGAGACCGAGACCCAGTCGGGCTGGGGATGCACGGAAAACCATGCCGAGGAGTGTATCGCTGCTGATTGATCTCGGTGTCACAAAAACGCCCACGAACGAGGGCTGCTCGTCGTGGGCGCGGTTGCGGGGCGCGGTCGCAGGCGCAGAGTTTGCTACTGGTTCTCGACGGCGCCGTTGGTGATCCAGGTCAACACGTCGGCGATCTCGGCCTCGGTCAAAGTGCCCTCGCCGGTCAGCGGGTTGTAGGGCATCGCGTTGCCGACGATCGCGTCGTCGCCGATCAGCTTGAGGTAGAGGTAGCTGTTCTCGGGCTCGTTGGGCTGGATCAGGTTGAGGTCGGGGTTCTGCGCCGAGGCCTGCAAGAGCCGCTCGTAGACGCCGTCGCCGACCAAGTTGAGCCCGGCTTGGAGGCTGACCTCGTTGTGGCAGCCGCCGCAGTTGAACTCGAGGATCTTGCTGATCCGCGCTTGCCAGGTCACACCCTCGCCGAGCAGGTTGAGACCGGCGGGGTCGGCCGAGTAGCTGCATCCGGCGTAGTCGATCCGGCCGGCGAGGTCGGACTCGGTGCCGCCATCCGGGAAGCCCTCGACGAAGCAGAAGAAGGCCAGCATCTCGGGGATCGTGAAGGGCTGGTTGGCCAGCGGCATGCGCGAGCCGGGGATCTCGGCGCCGAGCATGATCCCGCGCAGGCGCGCGATCAGGTAGCTGGTCTCGGGATCGCCGGGCTCGAGCAAGTGGACTGGATCCGCTTGGCGAGCGCCGAAGATCTCGTTGCGGTTGGGGTCGCCGCCGACGATGCCGACCTCGAGCAGGTTGTTGACCTGATCGACCTGGTACTCGCGGATCTCACCGATCGCGTGGGTGCGGCCGGGCAGGATCCACCAGCGGGTCGAGTAGGTCGCGTAGGTCAGCTTCTTGACCTCGCCGTCGAACACGAAGTTGCGCTCGAACTGGGCGGTGCCGTAGCTGTCGGTGACGTCGCCCGGGATCGGATCGCCGAAGTGGATGTGCAGACCCGGCGCGTCCTCGGGCGGCAGCCCCTCGCCCTCGAAGGGATCACCGACCACGACGTCGATCCAGCCGAGCTCGACTTGGCCGGTCTGGCCGAACGCGCCGCCCTCGAGCTTGAAGCGATCGCCCGCGCGCTCGCAGCCGTCGAACACCGACTGGTACTCGCCGTACTGGATGTTGCAGTTGGCTCCGAACGCGGCCACGAAGTTGGCCGGCGTGCGCAGATCGGGGAACTCCTTGGAGTTGTGACAGACGCCGCCGTTGGGCGTGCAGGTCCGGTAGATGACCTTCTGGTGGAGGTCGAGTCCGGTCGGCAGCGTCGACTGGGCCTCGAGCACGTAGGGGTCGTCGCCGAGGTAGGGATCGGGCTGGTTGGGCGTGCTCGGCTCGGGCCGATCGGGCTCGAACTCGATCTGACCCGGGTCCCAGGTCGAGTCGTCGCAGCTGGCCAAGCTGGCCACGCACGCGAGCGAGAGGGTGAACACGGGAACGAGGGTGAAGCGTGAGCTCGTCATGCGGAGGCTCCTCGGTTCAGGCGTTGAAGAGGTCGTCGAAGGGCTCGTCGGCCGGGAAGAAGGGTTCGTGATCGCAGCCGAGCGCGTCCATCATGGTCTTCATGGTCGAGCGATAGCTGACGACCAGGCCCTCGGACTCGAGGTCGGAGGCGCGGGTCGAGCCGAGGCTCCGGCCGAGCGCCTTGATCGGGCCGCCGATGAAGGGCATCGACATCCACCGGGTCGCGAGGTCGCCGCCGTGGTCGCTGCCGCGGGCCGAGTTGAAGCGACCGCCGTGGGTGGTCCGCGAGAACTCGCTGCCGAGGCAGACGATGGTGTGATCCCAGTAGGTCCCGCCCTCGGGGTGCTCCATCTTCTGCAGCGCCCACATCAAGGCCGAGAGCATGTGCCCGAGCTCCTGCATGCGCGGCGGCAGGCCCTCTTCCTCGTCCGAGTGCATGTCGTAGCCGCCCTGATCGAGGTAGACCGCCGGGCAGCCGTAGTGGAACAGACGCAGGGCCAAGCGGAGGCTGGCCGACGCGCCGCCGGTGCCGAAGGCCGCCGTCAGCTCGGCGTTGCTGATCCCGTCGAAGGCTTCCTGGGAGCCGTTGTCGATCTTCAAGGGCTCGCTCGAGAAGATCTCGCTGTAGGCCTTGGTCGCTTGGCGCGACTGCAAGTAGGCGTCGACGGTCGGCACGTGCGGCGCCTGCTGACGATCGCGGAAGCGAAGGTCGTAGTCGTCGGTCATCTGCCGGGCCCAGTCGGGCAGGATCGCGTCGGTGTTGAAGCCGAAGCGATCGAGGTCGTCGCCGCGGAGCACCGGCGGTCGGTAGGCCGAGTACTCGCCGAGCCCGCGACCCATGCCGGCGTCGCCCATGACGATCGCCGGCAGCAAGGTGATGCCCTCCTGCGCGGCCAAGGCCATCTTCTCGCGCAGGCCGTAGTTGATCATCGTGAACAGACCGGTGTTGCCGCCCGCGTAGCCGGTCAGGTAGCGCTCGAAGCCGGTCTGATGGTTGCCGTCGGCGCTGCCCGAGAGCGGCTCGTGGTCGACGCAGGGGATCACGGCGATCTGATTGCTCAGCTCGGTGATCGCCTTGAGGCCCATCGCGCGGCGATCTTCGGTCAGCCAGGCCATGTCGCCGGTGGTGTCGGCTTCGAAGAGCTTGCTGACGCCCCACTCGGTCCCACCCGCGACCGAAGCCGCGGTGCCCCAGGGGTTGAACTCGTCCGCGACGGCGCCGTTGAACGCGGTCGTGAACCGGAACCCGCCGGCGAGGCGGATGCAGATCAGGTGCTTGGCGGTGCCGTACCCGGACGTGTTCGCGCGGGCGGTCCGCGGGATCCACAGGTAAGGCGCGCCGATCATCGCAGCGCCAGCGCCGGCGCCGAGCGCCTTGATGAAGTTGCGGCGGCCGGTCGTGAACTTCTTGTTGGAGTTCGTCATGGGATGGTTCTCGTGGTTGGAGCTCGAGCGAGAGATCGCGGGGTCGAGATCCGAAGGCCTTAGTAGAAGATCATCTCCGCGCCGGAGAGCAGGGCGAAGCAGACCGGGCGAGCGAAGTGCTCGGCGTCGCAGGGCTTGGGCGTGCACTGGTCGGAGTAGCCGACCGCGGCCTCGAGCTCGAACTCGGTCGGCTCGCGGCCGTAGAAGAGCCGAGTCTGGCGAGCGACGATGTCCTGGGCGACCTCGCTGTCGAGCACGCGACCGCGATCCATGCCCTCGGGCAGCAAGATCGACGCATCGGCGCCGCCGCCCTCGAGCGCCGGGTCGCAGACCTCGGCGACGAAGGCCTCGGTGACCGCGGTGCCGAGGATCGAGACGGTGGTGAAGCGGCTGCTGACCTCGTTGCTCGGGCAGCCGCCGAGCGTCTGCGCGAGGTACTGGTAGTCGCGGATGACCTGACGGTCGGCGTTGATCAACCAGCGGCTGTTGTTGAGCAGCGCGTAGGTCCAGCCGTTCATCTCGTTGCCCTCGGCGTCGTAGAGCAGATCCTCGGGGAAGGGGATGCGGTGGTCGCAGGCGCCGAGCTTGATCCCGGTCGTGCGCTTGACCGAGTCGATCCAGACCTCGGCCGGGGCTTGCTTGAGCGGACCGAAGGCCCAGCGGAACGAGCTGCCGTCGTAGCCCTGCGAGCTCTGCAGGTAAGCGACCGAGGTCGCGACCGCGTAGTGGACCGCTCGGATGTCGGCGGCGTTCTCGAGCAGGTAGTTCTTGAGCTCGAAGCGGACCGCCTGAACCTCGGTGCCGAGGTCGTAGCCGAGGTACTGGTTGAGCACGTCGTCGACGGCGGCCTCCCAGAAGGTCTCTTGCTGAGCGAGCACCCGACCGGGCAGCTGGAGCTGCTCCCACTCGTCGGCGCTCAGGTAGCCGCTCCACATCAGGCCCTCTTGCTCGCCCTCGGACTCGCGGCGCTCGTCGGGCTCGAGGATCAGCTGGTTGTAGCCCCACAAGATGCTGGTGCACTGGCCGATGTCCTCGGCCGACGCGTCGCCGTTGCCCCCACCACCCATGCAGTCGTAGTTGATGTACGCGTCGGGCACGGTGCCCAGGTAGGAGTGGTTGCGGTAGCCGTTCGACCAGACCGAGAACATCCGGCCCATGTCGCTGCGCTCGCTCTCGTAGGGCGGCCGATGAAGGAAGAGCCGGAACACCGCCTCGGCCCGATCGCCCGGGGTCGCGTAGCGGCGGACCAACACGGGGTGCGAGACGGTGACGGCCGCGAAGAGATCCCAAGGCACGTAGCCCTGGTAGGCCTTCCGGACCAAGTCATCCATGTCGAAGATCCGCTCGACGTTGGTGATCCGGTTGTTGTAGAGCAGCTGGTCGGCCCAGCGGCGCTGCTGGACCAGCACGAATTCCGGGGTCGCCATCAGCGACTTGACGGTCTCGCCCCAGTCCTCGTTGCTGCACACGTCGTTGATCTCGGCCGGCGTCGGATAGCGGCCGACCATGTCGACGTAGAGCTTGCGGCAGGCCTGCCGACGATCGATCGGCTGGGTCTCGATGCCGACGCCCCAGGTGCTCTTGCACATGCCGATGTTGACCGGGTTGGTCAGGCCGAGGCTGTCGCAGTAGGCCTCGCACTCGCCGTCGCAGAGGATCGGCTTGGTCGTGGGGGGCTCGGTCGCGCGGGCGGCCGGCGGCTCGTCGAAGCCACCCGGGAAGTTGCCGTCGGTGATCGGTTCGCCGTTGCCGACCAGCTCACCGGGGCCGCGCTGGGGGTTCTTCGCGTCCATCCCGTCGACGTCCTGGCAGCCGGTCGAGCCGAGGCAGGCGACCAGACCTGCGAGGGCGACCATGCCAGGAAGGCCGGGAAGGCCAGACATGCCGAGAGAGCCGGTGTATCGAAACGCTTTCTCACTGTGCATTG
>Ga0075163_10013670_pt1 | contig 10510 bp, 7 predicted proteins | sample JI1023141ADNA_FD_71478 | JGI IMG/M metagenome (GOLD analysis project Ga0075163, IMG submission 71478) | Wastewater effluent complex algal communities from Wisconsin, to seasonally profile nutrient transformation and Carbon sequestration -... | ecosystem: Engineered > WWTP > Effluent > Algae... | reverse complement strand
GGAGATCAATAATCTTTGGTATCCGAAAAACATGCAATACAATCTCGATATGAATGTTGAGAAGAAGCGGATGTTTGCAGCCAATGATAATTCCAATTTCAAAATTTTCGGATTCCTGACCGTCAACAAACTCAACACTACATCGGCCACACCGGTGGAGGCTTCCAAACGTTACACCGACAATAAAAAGCCCGAAGAGCAGGTGTTTAATGATGAGAAGCTGAACTGGTCGGAGATCAATATGATCAAGCGGTAAGACGTTAATTTCTTAATATTTTACGAACTTGCCAACAGGAAATTGACCAGATGATGCAATTCCAATGACCTGATATATACCGCCTGATAAAGATTCAACGTCAATTCCATTTCCCAATTCAACGTAATGTAGTGTTTTAACTATTCGGCCCTGCATATCAATAATTGAATAGGAATCGGTTTTTGGAAGATTTCCTTGGATGAAGAGAATGTTTTTTACAGGTTGAGGGAAAATAATTGAGGTTTTTACATCAATACTTACAGCAATTGTTTTACTAATGGATGATTCACCATTAAAATCTATTTCTTTTAATCTATAGTAAACTATTCCCTGCTGAAAATACTTGTCTGTAAATGAATATTTCGAAATTTCACTTGTCGTTCCGGTACCCGTTACTACGCCTATAGTTTCATAGTCGCTTCCGTTTGATGATCTTTGAATTTCATAATGGTCACAGTTTTCTTCACTGGCTGTTGACCAATTAAGTTCTACACCTTCTTTCTCAATAAAATTTCCTTCGAAATTTAACCATGTTACCGGTAAAGGTGCAGTAGCTATAACGCTGATATCATCAATATAGTAATAGGCGCCATAAGATGAAGGCAGATTGGGTCCAAAGAGTGATTTAGTAGTGCCCGCATCATTATGAAAATTTCCAATTGTAACCCAATCATATGCAGCGAGAGGAGTAAATGTAAAAGTGAATTGAGTCCAGGTAGTACTATAAAATACAGAAGTGAGCTCTACTTGCGGAGTCACTAAGATAGGAGCACCTGCAGTTTGAGTTACAGCTCCAACGGAGAAATATAGCCCTAGTTCTTTGACGCCCCAGTAGTGAAGTGTGCTGATCCCGTTAGTTACCCAGAAACTAACCTGATAAGTAACACCGGGAGTGAGCGGGCCAGAAAGAGGACGTTGAATGTATTCACGGTAATTGGCTCCTGAATAATAACAAGCGAATCCTTCAAATCCGGTTCCACTATGTGGGGATACATTGGCCCACCAGGTAGTTGGAGGTTTCGCACCTCCTAATCCGTTAATGTTGTAATAATCCGGACTGCCATTTCCCGGATTAAGGCTACATAAATTGTTAGGACTTTTCCATCCAGTAGCATAACAAACCTGAGCATAAGTGGTTGGTGCAATTGTATAAGTATCAAAATCCCCATTTGTAACAAAGTTTTGGGCCATTAGATTGAAAAAAGGAATAAGCCATAAAATTAGAATAAGTAGATACTTTTTCATGGATGGTTCTATTAGTGACTCGTAAGTTGATAGCAAGATTTTATATTTTCAATAATCAAACAATAAATTGTTGCCGGATGAGCAAATCCCCATGCTGAATGGAATGATTGCAGACTCAATCAAAAAAGGGTTTGATTCGATCGGGATTGTCTTCCTTCGATTTTGGAAACCAATACTGCATTGTCTTACCGGAGTTGAATATCCAAACTCCCTGTCGTTGATATAAAAAACAACGACAAGGATCAGGATTTTGAATGACTTTAGAGATTCTTCAGTTATAAACCATTGGCTCATCAGTAGAATGTAATTATTCCTCTGCTTTATTCATCAATTGCATTAAAAGTGTATAGGCACCCTTCGTCACGATTTTTTCAGGTAGTGAATTACCTGATTCGGGAATCACTTCGACAAATCCATCTTGTTTCATACCTGTTTTTATATGAATCATTCTAAATGAATTATTATTCTCAGGGATGAATAAATATGGTTTATCCTGCCATGTAGTAACCGCTTCTTCGGGAACTGCAGCTACATTTTGTTGATTAACCTGGATACTTGCATTCATAAACATTCCGGGTAATAGTGAATTGTCATAGTTTTTGAAATGACAATGAACCGCAACGCTTCTGTTTTCATCCAACTCCTTACCAATTAATATTATTTCTGCCTTTTGTTTTTTATCCGGAGAAGAGTTAGTCCAGGTCATTATTTTTTGTCCGATCTCCAGATACCTTATGTCTTTCTCGAATACTGTCACGTTCAAAAGAATGTCTCTTGGGTCTACAAGTTCAAATAGGATGTCAGATGGATTTACATAGGTTCCAATGTTAACTTTAACATTGGTAACAAACCCATCAATGGGAGATCGAAGAGCAACGCTTTTTGAAATATTATTTTCTGTCAGTTTCGATGGATCTATGCCTGCCAATAACAACTGCTCGCTTAGAGACTTGACTGTAATCAAATTAATTTTATACGCGGTTTCGGCTTCCTGAAATTGTTTGTCGCTTGTACTTTTACTTTCATTTAATTCGTTCTGACGACGAAATTCTAATTCCAGTTGCTTACCCTTGATTACTGCGTTCAAGTACTCTTGTTGAAGCTGAATTAATCCCCGATCTTCCATAATCGCCAACTCATCACCTTTGCGAATGTGCATTCCAGGTAAAAGTTTAGTCGATTTTAAATATCCTCCCGGAGGGAATGTTACTGAAATCATATTTTGAGGTGGCACGTCTATTATTCCACTTACTTGTAACAAGGAGGAGAGATCTCTTTTTTCTATAGTTCCAACTTCAATCCCTGATCTTTTCATTTGTTCTACGGTAAGCGTAGTCAGTTGAGAAGGTTTTGAAGGTTCTGCATTTGACGAATTTTCTTTGTCAGCATTACAAGCCTGGAGTATTAGAAGAAATAATATTATATATGGATTTTTCATGTTTGTTTAGTTAAATTTTACCTGTTAATGATTGATAATGTATATATGCTACCCGATAATGGAGTAGAGCGTCAATATATTGAAGTTGAGTTTCAATGGATTTTACCATCAGAATAGTCCATTGTAAATAATCTATGTCTCCATTCCTTAACCTAAGCGAAGCATCTTCGGCAATTGTACGGGCATAATCTTTTCCTTTGGCATTGTACCAATTCAATTTATTGCTATTAGTGTTCATTCGGAGTTTTAATTCATTTAACCGGATTAACAATTGACGTTCTGTTTCATCAAAGTTTTGTTCGGCAATAGTTATTCCAATTTTAGCGGACTTTACCTCTCCGTGTACAAGGTTGCGGTATAAAGGGATTTTTAACCCAAACATGAGTCCGTCAAATCTATCTCCTTGGTCAAAGTATATTTCATTGTTACCAACTCGTTGCCAGCCCTGTATTGATTGATTGAAATATCCAATGCTTAATCCTGGCCATCCTTGCGCCTGCTCAACGAGGACTCGAGCTTGATTTTGGCTGATTTCCTCCTTTAGGGATAGCAACAAAGGATGTTGTTCAATACTTGTTGTAGTATCAATCGATCCATAGATAAGAACCGGATCGAAATTTTCTAAATCCGGAATATGTTTTGAGTTTAAACCGGTCAGACTATAAAATGAATCCAGGAGTTTCATATAGTTTTCCCGCTCTTCCTGTCTGGCCATAGCCCAGTCTGCACTTGCAATTCCAGCGTATGCATGCTCTGTAGAATTGAGAGAACCAGCGCGGAACTGTTGATCGCTCTTACTCGAAAAGTTAGAGAATAATGAATCTGCTTTATTCAGAAGTTCTAACTTAGTTAAAGACGCCCGAAGTTTTGAATATGTAAGCAGTACTTCTTCTTTTATTCGCTGAGTTGCATATTTATGCTGGTAAGTAGCTGATTTTATTGCAGCATTCCCAGCTTGATTTTTACGTATTGATATGAATGGAAGTTCAAAATCCTGTTCAATGACCAGTTTAGTATCATCGGAGTTGCTGTTGATTTGTCCGATTTCTCCATTCACCAGCAAAGGACCAGGATCCCACACGGATTTTTTCTGTTGTTTAAGTTTTTGAACTTCGTAGTGCTTAATCTGAACAGAGGGGTGTCTGATGGCACTATCCATTGCAACATTAACCGGAGTATTAATTGGCTCTTGTGCTATTGCCAAGCTGCTGCTTAATAGAATAATGCTAACCATCATTGCTTTTTTAGATATGTTCTTTAAAATCCAACGTTGTCTGTTGATATAAAGAATAGGGATCAGCACCAAGGTCAGGAAGGTTGCTGATACAAGTCCGCCGATTACTACGGTAGCTAAGGGTTTTTGAACTTCTGCTCCTGCACCATTGCTTAAGGCCATCGGTAAGAAGCCAAGTGATGCGACTGCTGCTGTCATTAAAACAGGACGTAAACGAACAAGTGTTCCGCGTTTTACTATTACTAATGGATCTAATTCTCCATCTTTTCTGATTCTATTGAACTCAGTAAGTAATACGATTCCGTTTAATACGGCAACTCCGAAAAGGGCTATAAATCCTATTCCGGCACTTATGCTAAATGGCAAACCTCGCATTGACAAAGCGATGATTCCTCCTATTGCAGAAAGGGGTATTGCTGTAAAAATTAATAATCCTTGTCCCAATGATCCAAAAGCAAAATATAACATGAGAAATATTAAGGCCAGAGCAATCGGAACAGCAAGTGTCAGGCGCTTCTTAGCCTCGACAAGATTTTCAAATGCTCCTCCATAGGTGATATAATAACCGGGTGGTAATTTTATTTGTGATTGAACAATTGATTCCAATTCCTTCACTACTGATTGTACATCTTTACCGCGAACATTGAAACCGACAATAATTCTTCTTTTTGCATCTTCTCGTTGAATTTGGTTAGGCCCGTCCTTGACTTCTATCTCGGCAACCTGATAGAGTGGAAGATGTAATCCTCCAGGGGTTGGTACCAGCAGGTTACGTACGTCGTCAACATCTTTTCGAAGTTCTCCGGCAAGTCGTACAACCATATCGAACCTTCGTTCACCTTCAAATACAAGTCCACTGCTTTGGCCCGCAAATGCAGCGTTTACCACTTTATTTACTTCTTCTATTGGTACTCCATATTGAGCGAGGGCCTGACGGTTATACCGAATAACAATTTGTGGCATCCCAGTCATGCTTTCAACATATAAATCCCGTGCGCCTTCAACTTTGGTTACCACTCCTCCAAGTTTAGCTGCATAGGAAGTTAATGTATCCAGATCTTCGCCGAATATTTTACAAACAACATCCTGCCTTGCTCCAGTCATAAGTTCATTAAACCGCATTTGTACAGGATATTGGAATCCGGCAGTGATTCCGGGTATCTGACTCAGTTCATTGCTCATTTTTTCAGTTAATTCATCAAAGCTTTTGGCTGATGTCCATTGTGATTTATCTTTCAGAATAACCATCATGTCGCTTGCTTCAATTGGCATCGGGTCAGTCGGGATTTCACCACTACCAATTTTGGTTACTACGTTTATTACTTCCGGAAATTTCTGTTTCAATACTCGCGCAGCTTCAGTAGTTGCTTTTATTGTAGTTTGAAGATTACTTCCTGTCATTACCCTTGTATCAACTGCCAGATCTCCCTCTTCCAGCTCAGGAATGAATTCTCCTCCCATATTCATCAATAGAACTATACTAATAATAAATGAGATAAATGTTCCAATTATTACCAGCAATGGTTTGCGAATAAAGTAATCTAATGTTCCTGAAAAGGAGTTTTCTATTTTCTCCATTAACTTATCGGAAATTGTTTTCTTATGACTCACTTTTTTTGAGAGAAAAACACTGCTTATCATAGGAATGTATGTGAGTGAAAGAATGAATGCACCCAATAATGCAAAGGCTACTGTTTGTGCCATTGGCTTGAACATTTTTCCTTCTATCCCTTCTAGCATGAATATTGGAAGGTAAACAATGAGAATAATTATCTGACCGAATACAGCACTATTCATCATACGGCCGGCCGAAGTTTGAATTTCATGGTCCATTTCCTCCTGTCCGAGTATTTTCCCTTCCCCTAGCTTTTTATTATGCATGAGCCTGTGCATCACAGCTTCAACAATAATTACAGCGCCATCAACTATCAATCCGAAATCGAGTGCCCCCAAGCTCATTAGATTCCCACTTACTCCAAATAAGTTCATCATGATAACTGCAAACAACATTGACAAGGGAATAACTGATGCTACAATAAGTCCGGCACGTAGATGACCCAGAAATAAAACAAGAATGAATACAACAATTAATGCACCTTCAAGTAAATTCTTTTCAACTGTACCGATTGCATTATTTACCATTTTTGTCCGGTCAAGAAACGGTTCTATTATCACTCCTTCTGGTAAAGATTGTTTTACTTGTTCTATCCGTTCTTTTACACTCTTAATCACTTCGGAAGAGTTTGCACCTTTTAGCATCATTACGATTCCCCCTGCAACTTCACCCTGGTCATTATATAACATTGCACCATAACGATTAGCATATCCGAAACGGACTTCAGACACGTCTTTGATCATTACCGGAATACCATTGGGCAATTGATGAACAGCAATTTTTTCAATATCTTCTATACTGTTTACTAACCCTTCTGTACGTATGAATAATACCGTTGGACCTTTTTCTATATATGCCCCCCCAGTATTCGCATTGTTTTGTGATAATGCAGTAAAAATGTCGCTGATACTAAGTCCGTAAGACTTCAGCTTTCGGGCGTCGATCGCTATTTCATATTGTTTTAGTTTTCCGCCAAAGCTTGAAATGTCGGCTACACCTTTTACTCCTAAAAGTTGTTTACGCACAATCCAATCCTGAATGGTGCGTAGTTCAGTCTCGTCTATAGACTTTTCATATCCGGGTTTTGGACGAAGTACATATTGGTAGATTTCTCCAAGGCCCGTTGTTACCGGTGCGAGTTCAGGAGTTCCAAGTCCCGCCGGAATTTGATTTTGGACTTGCTGTAATCGTTCAGTAACCTGCTGTCTGGCCCAATAGACATCAGTTTGGTCGTTGAAGACTATAGTTACTAATGAAAGTCCGAATCTTGAGAAGCTTCGAATTTCTTTTATTCCAGGTATGTTGCTGTTTACCTGTTCAATTGGATAGGTAATGAGGCGTTCCACATCAGGTGCACCCAATGCCGGAGAGATTGTTATTACTTGTACCTGATTATCGGTGATATCTGGAACCGCATCAATTGGCAAATGTTGTAATTGGTATAGTCCAATTAACATTAAAGCAATTGTCATGATTCCAATCACCAGTTTGTTCTTTATAGAGAACCTGATAATTGAATTTAACATATTCAAGAATTATATAAATGAGAAGATGGCCACAATTACTATTGTGACCGTTGATCAATAAAATGAGGGAGTCCTAATTAAATTTTAGGAGGATTCCAGATCTCAGCAAAACAAGATCTGGTGGGCAGCTCTGCAGTTGACGGTATACAAAAACTGTCAGTGCATTGTGAAAAATGCGGGTGCTGATCAGTATGTGTCTTTCGGGTATAAACTTTTAAATAATCTACATGCTGAGAGCATTCATGGTTTTTAAATGGCAACTGAATGTCTCGGCCATAGTCATGATCAACTTTTAAGGGGTCAAAAAAATGCATCTGTAAAAATTCAGAAAGCGTCATATTCTCATCCTCAGCCTGGTGTTCGCTATAATGGCTGAATAATACCGGCAATTTAGCCAACTGATAGAATTCAGTTCCGGTTGCCAGAAATGCCAACAGTAAAATATATCCAATAACTTTCTTCACGTGTGATGCGAATATAAGCTCATTTCAGGTAATTACATGTAGCTTTTGTTGCTGAACCGGATTTTAATAATCATTAATAGAATGCAAGTTGCAGATAATTAAATACTTGGCAATTTCTTGTTTTTCATTATTTCTTGCCGAACGATTACTTCCCAGTCACTAAAAAGCGTCATCTTTTGACCGCCTCATCTCTTTTTTTACGAATTTTGAGGCATGCAACGACCAATTCGCGTGCTTATAGCCAAGGTGGGCCTGGATGGTCACGACCGTGGTGCTAAAGTGATTGCTTCCTTCCTTCGTGATGCCGGAATGGAAGTGATTTATACCGGTTTACGTCAAACACCGGAAATGGTGGTGAACGCTGCTCTTCAGGAAGATGTGGATGCAATCGGTGTGAGCATTCTGAGTGGTGCTCATATGACTGTTTTTCCCCGAATCCTGACGCTGATGAAGGAGAAGAATCTGGATGATATATTACTTACCGGTGGAGGAATAATTCCCGATGAGGATATGAAGAAGCTGGAAGCAATGGGCTGTGGTAAACTGTTTCCTCCGGGAACGGATACCTCTGATATCATCTCCTACATGACGGAGGAAGTAAAACGTTTAAAGAAAATCTGAATTGAATCTCCGGTCACTAAAAATTCCGGAACCCAAAAATTATAATCATGTCGTATTCCAATATTCTCTATAGCGTAGAAAATGCTATTTGTACGATTACCATTAATCGTCCTGATAAACTTAATGCTCTTAACAAGGATACCATCGCCGAAGTGGGACAAGCAATTGCCGCTGCTCAGCATGATTCAGCAGTGAAGGGAATTATCCTCACCGGTTCCGGACAAAAAGCATTTATCGCGGGAGCGGATATCAGCGAGTTTTCATCTTTTAACCTTGCTCAGGGAATGGAGTTGAGTGCACATGGCCATCATGTTTTTAATTCAGTAGAGAATTGTCCGAAGCCTGTAATTGCTGCCGTGAACGGTTTTGCATTGGGCGGTGGATGTGAGCTGGCGATGGCATGTCATATGCGTGTTGCAGCGGAGAATGCGCGTTTCGGTCAGCCGGAAGTGAAGCTCGGATTGATTCCGGGTTATGGTGGAACGCAACGTCTGCCACAGCTGATTGGTAAAAGCAAGGCGATTGAATTATTGATGACAGCTGATATGCTGGATGCGCAGGAAGCTTACCGTTTAGGTTTGGTGAACTATGTTGTTCCTGCTGATCAATTGATGGATAAATGCCGCGAGATACTTCAGAAGATTGCAGTACAGGCTCCGGTGGCGATTGCTGAAATCGTTCGCACAGTGAATGCACATTACGATAAAACACGTGATGGATTCCGTGAGGAAGTAGAACGATTTGGTGCTTGTTTTACCACCGAAGATTTTAAAGAAGGCACCGATGCGTTTCTGAATAAGCGCAAGGCAGAATTTAAAGGCCGCTGATTCACCGTAGATGTTGATTTATTGATCTGACTGTTTCAACAGTTGGAGGTCGATTAACTTTTTATTTCTGACGTGAAATTGGTGGATAGTATTCTTCGCAGTTTCTGCTGCACATCTTCACAATACACAAATCTTAAAGTTAGTTGGAGAGTATTTACTTCTTTATGTTCAGATCACGCTGTAATCGAGTAAAAACTTATTCTACTACTAAATGATATTGAAATGAAAGTGACAGTTGGCGTATTGGTAAAAGGAAAGGTGCAGGGAGTCTATTATCGTCAGTCGACGAAGGAACAGGCATTACAACTCGGCGTAAAGGGATATGTGCAGAATCAACAGGATGGAAGTGTATACCTCGTAGCTCAGGGTTCGAAGGAGCAGGTGTACAATTTAATCAACTGGTGTAAACGTGGACCGCTGTTGGCCCGAGTAGATGCTGTTATTCCAGAAACACTCAGGGAAGCACCGGAGTTTCACAATTTTGAAATCAGAAAATAGATTTCATTTTTTCGCAATCAATTAACCGTATGCAGATACTTTACCAGAGAACGTTTTGCCAACGGTAGTAATGTATCTTCCAGCGGTAAGGTAAGTGGAGATTCAATCACATATGTTGCAGGGTTGGGTAAATTGCGGTTATAGTGCAGCAAATCGTGTTTGATGTTTTCATACGTATTCCGCAATGTGTTTTCAAAACTCGTCACAAACTGTATTCCGATGGCCCTGTAGCGTTCAGTCGATTGATCGAAGATGGTAATCTGATATTCATACACGGTTGTCTCGGGAATTTCTCCGTTGCGAATGAAAATATATCCGGCATCTGTATGCAATGGTACGATTCCAACCGGATAGATGCTCAGCTTTGACTCGATCAGATCGTAGATTTTTTTACCTTCCGCAATATGCATTTCAAATTGAGGAATACTGAAGGCAATGATGTTCTCAATTTCTTTCATCAGCTGATCATCATTGCAAAGTTTCTCGTAAACAAGTTTGAAATGCTGGAAATCTGCTTGCGATAATTTCTCCGGAAAAGCATCATAGAGATTTTTTTTCTGATCGCGTAACGATACCACATTACGGTAATGTTGCACCAACTCGCTCAGAGCAGGATATAAACGCGTTTCTTCAAACTTCTCACTTACCTGTTGCAGATAAGCCAACAACAAATATTTTTTATACTCGAAATCGATGTGTTGTTCGGTAATCCAGTTGTCACTGAGTTTCTTTTCCATAACAATCAAATTCAATTTATCGGTTACATTACTCGAAGAACGGAAGTTG
>Ga0075163_10013669_pt1 | contig 10511 bp, 6 predicted proteins | sample JI1023141ADNA_FD_71478 | JGI IMG/M metagenome (GOLD analysis project Ga0075163, IMG submission 71478) | Wastewater effluent complex algal communities from Wisconsin, to seasonally profile nutrient transformation and Carbon sequestration -... | ecosystem: Engineered > WWTP > Effluent > Algae... | reverse complement strand
AACCTGTACCGGAACTTTTTGTTTTCTAAATTCCTCGGCTTTGTATATGACATCTACCATGGCTTTACTGGCTTCTTTGTCGGCACCGATGCGGTCCATGACCAGATTTTGCAAATCCTCAACAGTGGCAAAGTTAGGACCCACACCCTCTACGGCCTGCTTAATAGTGCGGTGAGCGGGAGTTATTAGTCGGTCTTCGCCAAGGTCGCGGATGGCTATGTCATAGTCCTCTTTTGAGGTGAGATAAAGTGCAAGCAGCTGCTTTTCACCTTCAACATGGCCAGACATGGGCGTCCTTCTGGTTTGCACATAAAACGGCATGGGCATCGATTCTTCGTCGGCAATATCTTTTTCTTTCTTTTTAAAGCCGCCTTTGCCGCCGCCGCCTTTTTGCCAGTTACCTTTATTGCCCTGGTTAAAACCACCCTGATAGCCGCCCTGCTGATTGGGGAAGCCCTGTTGATTAGGAAAGCCACCTGGACCGTTTTGATAGCCACCTTGCTGGTTTTGGTAGCCTTGGGGGGCTGGGGCTGCTACTGGCTTGGGTTTGGCAGGCATGGCGATTTCACGGTCATCATCACCAGCGGGTCCGTGCATACTGGAGTCATCCATGGCAATAGCTTCGGCAAAAGGGTCATGATCAGGCGCCGCACTCGGCCTAAGCTCAGCAGCGCGAGTACTAGCACCACCATTTGACCCGCCATAGGCATTGCCGCCAGCAAAATTATTGTTACCCCTAAATTTGTTGCCTTGATTTTGATTGTATTGGTTGTAGCCACGGTTATTGTAATTGTTGTTGTAGTTGTTATAGCCGCGATTGCCGCCGCCCTGTCCTTGGGCAGGCTGATCTAATCTATTGGCACGGCGATATTCACCGACTTCGGTCAGCCACTGTTCTTCTCTGATGCCGAGCTTGAGCGCCCAGATGCGTAGATACTCACTGCGCGCTATAGCGCTATTAATTTGTGCCAGTATTGGCACGACTTTGCGCGAGGCTTCGATGCGTCCCATACTGCTTGTTACGTTGATACCAGCAATGGCTTTTTCGAGGCGATAATCGAGCATCAAAGCCGCTTTATCGATAGCGTGAGTAAAAGCCTCCACACCGTCAGCCCCCGAGCGCAAGCACTCGTCTGGGTCTTTGCCGCCCGGTATGGCAATTACTCTCAGTTCAATGCCTACACCTTCGGCAATTTGAGTGAGCACTTCGCTACCGCGGTCTACAGCTCTAATGCCAGCAGCATCGGCGTCAAAGGAGAGATAGACCCGTTTACTATCGGTATAGCGCACCAGCTGCTTTGCTTGCTGCTCGGTAAGAGCAGTGCCAAGAGTAGCCACAGTATTGGTAAAGCCAAATTGATGGGAAGTAATAGCATCAAAATAGCCCTCCACCACAATGACGCTATCTTTCTTTTTGATGGAGTCTTTGGCCAGGTTAAAACCAAACAGGTGCAGCCCCTTATGATAGATCGGGGTCTCAGGTGAATTGAGATATTTGACTTGATCATCGCCCAGAGTCCTGCCACCAAAGGCGATGACTTTACCATCGCTATCGCAAATCGGTATCATCAATCTATTGCGGAAGAGATCATAGCAACCGCTACTCTCCTGGCGCTTTCTCACTAGCCCTGCTTCTTCTAGTGTGGCTTGCGAGACTTTGGTTTTTTCGCTCAAATATGTAAGCAGTCCGTCCCAGGCATTGGGAGCATAACCCAATTTGAATTTGTCGATAGTCTCAGCAGTCATACCGCGGTCTTGCAGATACTGACGAGCAAAGGCGCCTTCGTTGGGGTCTTGCAAAAGATGGATGTAATACTCACTAGCTTGCTGATAGAGCATCAAAATCTGCGAGCGCTTATCGTATTGCTTGCGGTCTTCCACAGACTCCGCTAGCTGTACACCATACTTTTGAGCCAGATCTCTGACCGAATCAATAAAATCCAGACCTTTGGACTTTTGGATAAAGGCAAAGACATCGCCGCCCTCATTGCAGCCAAAACACTTAAAAATGCCTTTGTCGGGGCTGACAAAAAATGATGGCGATTTTTCGCCATGAAAAGGGCAGCAGCCCTTGTAATCCTTACCAGCCCTCTTGAGGACGACAGTTTCCGAAATTACTTCCAATATGCCAGCCCGTGACCGGACTTCAGCTATGACCTCGGATGTCACGCCCTTCAATGTACTTACTCCTTAAGCTCCAGGTTGTTTATAGCATGAAGACTGAGTCAGTACGCTTGAGAACCTTGAAATAATGCCCCACACTTCGCCAAGCGTATATAATTTTCAGCTAATCATTTTTGTATTGGAGACGGCATGAAAACACTGATCAAAAACGGGCGCATCGTTACAGCCGTGGATGATTATCATGGCGACATATTGATTGATGGGGAGCGCATCTCAGTCATCGGCGAATGCCTGGAGATGGAAGCAGACCAGGTCATCGATGCCGAGGGCTTGCTCGTCATCCCTGGCGGTATCGACGCCCACACCCACATGGACATGCCTTTTGGCGGCACCACTTCCGCTGACAACTTCGAGACAGGTACAAGGGCTGCTGCCCACGGCGGTACCACCACGATTATCGACTTTGCCATCCAAAACAAAGGTCAATCTCTCTACGAAGCGCTCGATACCTGGCATGCCAAAGCAGCAGGCAAAGCGGCAATTGACTATGGCTTCCATATGATCACCACGGACATGCCCAGAGAGCGCCTCTCCGAAATGAAGAAACTAATAGACCAGGAAGGCGTGACCAGCTTTAAGCTGTTTATGGCTTATCCGGGTGTGCTGCTTGTGGATGATGCCACTATTTTTAGAGCCATGGTCACTGCTGGTGAGCAAGGTGGACTTATTTGTATGCACGCCGAAAACGGTGTGGTAATCAATGAAATCGTCCAGTATGCCCTGGAGCAAGGCTGCACCGCGCCCAAGTTTCACGCCCTGACAAGACCAACTAAAGCGGAAGCAGAAGGTGTCAACCGCGCCATAGCTCTAGCCGAAATGGCTGGCTCACCCGTCTACATAGTGCACTTGAGCTGTTACGACGCCCTCAAAAAAATCAAAGAAGCCCGCGATGAAGGCATCCCGGCATTTGCCGAAACCTGCCCACAGTATCTCTTTTTGGATATCAGCCACAACGAAAGAGAAAATTTTGAAGGGGCAAAATATGTCATGACCCCACCCCTTAGAGAAAAGTGGAACCAGGAAGAACTCTGGACAGGGCTTAGAATGAACGATCTGCAAACAGTATCGACAGATCATTGCCCCTTTTGCTTTGCCAATCAAAAACAACTGGGCAAAGATGACTTTAGCAAAATACCCAATGGCGGACCCGGTGTCGAAAACCGCATGAGCCTCATTTACACCGGCGGGGTGGTGCAGGGCCGCATCAACCTCAACCGTTTTGTCGAAATCACATCCACCTCAGCTGCCAAGATCTTTGGGCTGTTTCCCCGCAAAGGTACCATTGCAGTAGGCTCAGACGCTGATATCGTGCTCTTTGATCCGGACAAAAAATGGACCATTTCAGCCAAAAATCACCACATGAACGTCGACTACAACTGCTACGAAGGTATGAACGTGCAGGGCGACGCCCGCTATGTCTTTAGCCGGGGCAAGCTGGTTATCGACAAGGGTCAGTATCTGGGCAAAATGGGTGACGGCAGCTATCTCAAGCGCTCCACTGTGCAACACAAGACCAAAGAATCAGCTTTATCCATCACAAAACACAAATAAGCTGCTCTAAGTACGGAAAAGAGCGCTAAACACTGTTAAAATCACTTTTAAATCAGACAAGTCACAGGCAATCTTAGGAAGGTAATCATGGGCTACATACAAGAATTCACCAAAATGGTGACCGAAGAAAGAAATAGCAGAACCATGGACCTCGATGTGCTGAGTTCAGCAGATCTGGTAGCACGCGTACAAAAAGAAGACTTTGATGTCGCCGAAGCAGTGCAAAAAGTCACCCCTGAAATTGCCAAAGCAGTGGATCTAGTCGTCGAACGTATCTCTCAAGGCGGCAGACTGATTTATTTTGGCGCTGGTACCAGCGGTCGCCTCGGTGTCCTCGATGCCACAGAGTGCCATCCCACCTTTGGTGTCGATAGAGAAATGGTCCAGGCTTGCATCGCTGGCGGCAAAGAAGCAATGTTTGTTTCCTTTGAAAACGCCGAAGACTCTAGAGAACTGGGCGAAAAAGACGCCAAAGCAATAAATGTATCCAGCAAAGATGCCATCATCGGTATTACTGCCAGCGGACGCACTCCTTATGTCATAGCCGCCTGCGAATACGGCAAAAAAGAAGGGGCCGCAGTAATCGCTCTCGTTAACAACTTCGAGTCCCCTCTCGCTCAAGTTTGCGATGTCACAATCGCTCCAGTGGTTGGTCCCGAAGCTCTCACTGGCAGTACTCGGATGAAAGCCGGTACAGCTCAAAAGATGGTCCTTAACTTGATTTCGACCTGCACCATGGTGAGACTGGGTAAAGTCTACGAAAACTTGATGGTGGACCTCAAACCTACCAACGAAAAATTGAGAGAAAGAGCAGTTTCAATCATTGCCTTGCTCTGCAATGTAGCCAGACCAATCGCCGAGGGCGCGCTTGTGGCAAGCCACTTCCAGGCTAAAACCGCCATTCTCATGCTTACCCGCAAAATGGGCAGAGCACAAGCAGACGAACTAATCACCAAATGTGGTGGCTCTCTGCGCAAGGCTCTAGAAGCCAGCGCCAATACTGGAGCCGCTGTTTAACCCGCGTATAGCAAGACAATTTAAAAGGGGAGAGACAATGGCTCTCCCCTTTTTGTTACTGATTAAGTCTACTCTAAGCCCTGATTTGATTGACTAGCATCTTTAAAGCTTTGGTGTCATGAGCAGCTTTCATCGCTTGCTGCGCTCCCATAGCTAGGGTGACAACCTCTACAGCGTCAGTGGGCGCACCGGCAATGCCAAAATGCATTGACATACCACTAGCGGCAAAGGCAGGCAGGTCCTTAGTAATTTGAGCACCAATGCGATCGGCCAGTACACTTGCTTGCTCCGGCAATACATTGGGCAAAAGTAAAGCGTAAGTGCGCTCGCCAAAATGACCAAACATGTCTACTTCACGCCTGACACCATCAATCAAAGTCAAGATCGTGCGCAGGTGCTCGATATAAATAGCACTGGCACTGGTGCTATCCTGACAGAGACAAAAGACCATGAGAGTAAGGGGAGTTTTAAAGCGCACCGCTCTCAAAAACTCTGCCACCACAAAATATTCCATCACTTCGGCATTGACAATGCCTGTATCTGGATTGTTTAAAAGATCGAGACTGATACGTCCGCTCTGAGGCTTCAGGACCACCGGTGCTAGAGGCAACCCTAATGGCACCGATGTCTGCACCACTTCCATTTCGGCAGTTGCAGCCACAGCGCTGGAAGCGGCCTCGACGCGACTCAAATCAGCAAGCAGATTGACCCCGGTTTCATTGGTCTTAAGTGATGTGCCATCCGGTGCCACCAGTGCTCCACTACGCAGCAAATATGCCACACCCATGACCCACTGACTGCGCGGCAAATTGAGCCTCTCTGCCACATCGAGCAAATTGAGAGTGCCGTAGATACTACTAAACAACTCAGCCAGCACATCACTTTTGACTGTTTTACAGCCTTTGAGCATAGACTCAAATTCTTCTTTGCTACATTTAGGACCGCGCAACAAAATCGATTGATCAGTAATCATGTGGTTGTGCAAAAAGTCAGTATCGTGACTAAAAACCTCTCCGCAAGACACAATTTGCTCAATAGTCTCATCGACGTTGACAGACTCTGGCAACTTACCAGGCTCAAAACTGATAGCCCCTGACTTCCAGGTAAAGAGGTCCATGATCACTTCATGTCCTTTACCCATAGGCGAGACGGCGTAGCGGGGACTGCCCAGCGCTAATTGAATAACGACTGCACAGGCTCTGGGACCGATATGCAAATATCCGGTAGCATCGCAGTGCTGAGCGATTGAGAGCAAATAAGCAATAGGCTTATCTGATAGGTTACCCTGCAATGTACTGGTTAATTGATCTTGACCAGAGCTTGCCTGTTGGTCTCCAACAATAAAGACGCGTCCATTTCTTGTTTGCAAATTTTCCATTTTGGGTCCTACCACCAGGCAATTGCAGGCAATCGCCAAACCACAATCTATCTAACGGGAATACCAGCAAGGACACCAAATTGAACATTTAGTTTACTGCCTCAATTAGTTAATGAGCACTTTTGCCCTTTGGCAGTAAATTTTTGTATTTTTGGCAGCTGCTTACATCTTAGATCCCGAGCATGAAATCATCGTGAGTATTGGATTTCAATTTTGGCTAGGGGGGCATAAAAGCAAAGCCTAAAGCTTTGATATGCTTTTGCCCCGCTAGCCGCTGGTGGAGTTAACATTGGCACTGTTTCTGACTTACGGTCATTGATTGCCTGCCATGTTTAATAAAGGGAAAGTATGCCATTAAATCACTATGTCACTCTTGGACACTCTGGTCTCAGGGTCAGCCCATTTTGTCTAGGCGCTATGACTTTTGGCTCAGAATGGGGCTTTGGCTCAAGTGAGCAAGAATCACACGCCATCCTTGACCGTTTTTTTGAATTGGGCGGCAACTTTATCGATACCGCCAATGTTTACACCAAGGGACATAGCGAAGTCATCCTCGGCAACTATCTCAACAGATCAGATGTGCGCCGCGACCAGGCAGTGGTTGCTACTAAATTTTTTGGCACACTCTATCCAGGCGATCCCAATGCTGGCGGAGCCAATCGCAAATCAGTGGTAGCAGCGCTGGAAGCATCTCTCAGAAGAATGCGCACAGACTATGTCGACCTACTGTGGATGCACTGCTGGGATAGACACACACCAATCGAAGAAACCATGAGTGTTTTGGACGATTTAGTGAGACAGGGTAAAGTGAGATACTTAGGCTTTAGCGATACCCCCGCCTGGAAAGTCACCCAAGCACAAGTGACAGCCAGACTGCGCGGCTGGACACCACTTATCGCCCTGCAAATCGAATACTCCTTGCTTGAACGTACTGTCGAAGGTGAACTACTACCGATGGCTGAAGAAATGGGACTGGGTGTAACACCCTGGTCACCTCTTAAATATGGCATCCTCACTGGCAAATACACAAGAGAAAACAAAGACAAAATCGACCCTGCGCGAGGCGACTGGGTCAAAAACCATTTGCAAAAAGAAAAGACTTACGAAATAGTCGATGCCCTTATAAAAGTAGCAAAAGAGCTTGACTCCACACCCGCTCGCGTAGCTCTGGCCTGGGTGCAAGCACAAAAACCTGTGACCTCGTCGATAATTGGTGCTCGCACACTGGATCAATTAAACGACAATCTCGGCGCCCTTGATCTCACTCTAGCGCCAGAGCACATGACACTTTTAAATGAAGTCTCAAAAGTAAAACTCAATTTCCCTTATGACTTTATCAAAAATTCTGGTCCATTTATGGCAGCTGAAACCACAATCAATGGCGAAACAGTTGGAGTCAGCCCCATGGCACCAAAGACTGATGCTGAGCGCTTTGATAAAGTAGCGGCTGCTTGCAAATAAACTAACCCTTAGCATCGGACTCTAGACAACTGTCCTGATGCAAGCGATACCACTGCAAAATACCACCACTTAAATTATAGAGTGGTGGTATTTTTGTCAGGTCAAAGCCACCGGCACTGAGTGCTTGATGCACGAGATTTATGGCCGTTTTGCTGCGCACACCAGAGCGGCAATAAAACACCACCTCTGGTGCCGCAACAATAGCCTCTTTGATTTCGGATAAATGGTCTGCAAAACTCTCAAGTGGGACATGCAGACAATTACTAAAGCGCATGGCGCGGTATTCATCGAGCCGGCGCACATCTATCAAGAGTGGACGGCCCGCGCCTTCCAGTTTTTGTTTTAGCACGCTAGCATCGATAGCTAGTCGCGGCAGTACAGCCTCTGCCGACACAGCAACGGCACCCTGACAGTGACACTGCTTATTTACAGGCAGCAGCATTGCCTTAAACTGCATCGTAAGGGCATCAAAAAACAACACTGTGCCGCTTAAAACATCGCCCAGTCCCAATATTAGCTTGAGCACTTCGTTTGCCTGTAGTGCTCCGACAATGCCAGGCAAGACGCCGAGCACTCCAATGGCCTCACAAGTGGGTACGGCAGTGGCATCACCGCCACCAAAATAACAGCGGTAACAGGGTGTATCAGGCAGACAAAAGACGCTGACCTGCCCTTCAAATTTATGCAAAGCACCGTAAACCATGGCTATACCGGCGGCTGCACAAGCGTCACTGAGAGCATAACGAGCCTCAATACTATCTGTACAATCAACGACAATATCAAAACCCGCCACAAGCTCCCGGGCATTAGCCTCAGTCAGCCTGCAATCAAAGGTCTGACAAAGCACATGCGGATTGGACTGAGCTATGGCAAAAGCAGCACTGGTAGTCTTTTTGCGCCCAACATCGCCAGTCTTATAGATAACTTGCCTTTGCAAATTACTCAAGTCCACCAGGTCATCATCACACAGACCGAGCGTACCAACACCGCTAGCAGCCAGATAGAGAGCCACTGGAGAGCCCAACCCACCCAAACCTATCAGCAGCACCCTGGCATTTTTGAGTTTTAGTTGACCGTCCTCACCAATTTGCTCAAGAGCAATTTGACGAGCATAGCGCTTCTGCTCATCTTCGCTAAGAGCCACCAGTCCTGCATCTTCCATATTAGACGATGCGACGGCGACAGTCGGCACAAAATACTCTCAGTCCATTTTGTCTAAAAAACTTTAGCTCACTGACTTTGCGACTGTGAGCCAGATAGAGCCTCTCATCACTGACACCGCGATAAGCCACATGGACTGTACCGCTACAGCAGGTCAAATCTTTTACTGTCACTTCTTTAGGCTTATCATCTTTGTCACCAAAGCTATCAACAAAACCTCTAACAAAAGCCGATGCAGGGGCTAGAGCAGCAGCCAGACGCTCTTTTAATGACAGTGACTTTTGTTGAGAGTCAAAGCTCATTTCAAATTTTCTCCTGTTTGGATTGAGCCAAGGGCAGTTGCACCACAAAGGTCGAGCCTTTGCCCACAGTTGATTCTACTTCTACTGTGCCGTGATGCCTGGCAATTATCTCACGGGTAATGGCTAGACCAAGACCAGTGCCTCCGGTCTCGCGTGTACGCGCTTTGTCAGCGCGGTAAAACCGGTCAAAAATATGTGGCAAGTCGGCTTGATCGATACCCTGACCGGAGTCCTGTATTTTGATTGCTACTTTGTCGCTACCCACTACTCTAGTGGAGACATCGATGGTGCCTTCTTCCGGTGTGTATTTGACAGCATTGGTGAGGATATTAGTGACCGCTCGCAGTATCTGACTGGCATTACCAGGTACAAATAGATCGGCACTCTCACCATCTGAGACAAAGTGCAAATTAAGGACGAGCTGTTTTTTGTCAGCACTGCCACGCACCTGCTCGATTGCATCGGCGAGCAGCTGTCCGACATTGACTATCTCCTGGCTGCTGGGCTCAGCACCACTATCGAGGCGAGAGATATCAAGCAAATCCTGAATAAGACTGGTAAGTCGGTCGGCAAGACGTTCTAGCGAGCCCAAAAATTGACCACGCAGTTTAGGATCTTCGGCAGCCCCAGCCAATAGTGCTTCTACTACCGAGCCAATGGCCATGGTTGGTGTCTTTAATTCGTGGCTGGCATTGGCAATAAATTCCTGCCTCATCCGCTCCTGCTCACGCAAACGGCCAATCATCTGGTTAAAGGAGAGACACAGCTCTCCGATCTCGTCTTTGCGGCTAACCGGCAAAAATGCCGAATAGTCGCCAGATATAGAGATCTGCTTAGCCAGAGCGCTCATTTCTTTGACCGGTCTATTAAATCTATTAGCCAGCCAGAGACTGATAACTACAGTGACTATACCGGTGGCAAAAATAATATTGAGAAATACAATCAAGTCTGACTTGAGGCGCAAATCGATTTGAGTCAAAGGCAGTCCCACGCGTATAACCCCTGTGGTCTCACCCATGGAGCGCACTGGATAAGCGACATAGAGCCAGTTGGTATTGCTGTGTGGCTCAGAGCGTGTTGTCTTGGAGAGGACGCCAGCCAGAGCTTCGTTGATTTCTTGCTCATTGGAGAGGTTTTTGCCCTCGGCAATGGGGGCCGAATCAGATAGCAGCCGACCATCTTTATCCACTACTACAATGGTCACACCGAGCCTGGTGGCACGACGCTCTACGGCTGTCTGGATGCGCTTGCGCGCTTGCGGCGAGTCGAGGACCAGGTCATTGTCGATTTCAAGACCGAGGTTTACTGCTTCTACTTCAAGTGTATTTTGCAGGTCGGTAAGAGACTCTTTGCGGATAGCAACGAGAGCCCAGATACTTACCGTCAAAAGGGCAATTGTGATAACAAGCAGGTAAGTAATCAAAAGCTGATTCGCCAGGCTGCGAAAAAGCCACTTA
>Ga0075163_10013668_pt1 | contig 10511 bp, 9 predicted proteins | sample JI1023141ADNA_FD_71478 | JGI IMG/M metagenome (GOLD analysis project Ga0075163, IMG submission 71478) | Wastewater effluent complex algal communities from Wisconsin, to seasonally profile nutrient transformation and Carbon sequestration -... | ecosystem: Engineered > WWTP > Effluent > Algae... | reverse complement strand
TACGAATGATTAGTACTTGCTGCATTGACCCAGACCAGTTATCCTTATGATCATCAGATGATAAATTAATTGCTTTATCCTGGGCAGTATTAACCTCGCATCTAACCATTTACCTAGGCAACAGACATCCTAGTCTACCAAAATTTTGCTGAAATTGCAAAGTGACATTTTTAAATTGTGACCAATGCAAGGATTATCGCTTATATAATCATGGCACTAGCTAAAACCGCAAGCTTATTGAAAGAAAAAGACATGACTTTACAGATTGATGATAATGCACCCGATTTTACTTTGCTAACCGATGACAATCTTCAAATTACCCTATCAAAATTGCGCGGCAAGAAGGTTATCCTTTATTTCTATCCGAAAGATGATACCCCCGGCTGCACCCAACAAGCCTGTGATTTTCGCGATAAACTACCCGATTTTCATAAAACTTCCGCAGTTGTTTTGGGTGTTTCGAAAGATGATGCTATAAGTCATGGCAAGTTTAAAAAGAAATTCAGTCTGAATTTTGCCCTGCTTGCGGATACCGAAGGGAAAGTTTGTGATGCTTACGGGGTAATGGCAGAAAAATCGATGTATGGCAAAACTTATCTTGGAATCGAACGCACGACTTTCTTGATTAACGAAAAAGGTAAAATCAGCCATATCTGGCGTAAAGTCAAGGTGCCAGGTCATATTCAAGAAGTCCTGCAATTGACAAAAATTTAATTTTCAGTCTTGCTTCAAGGCAGACCCACACCCCTACGCAACCGTAACTTGCAAGCTTATTTCAAACCAAGCATATGGCAGACAGCTGGCAGCCATATGTTTTTTGTTGGCGTAAAAAAGATCGGCGGTAACTAAAAAAATACGCGTCTTCATTAAACGTATCGCGCTTCTCCCACTGGACTTTTTGAATCCCTGTCCTTTTAAGACAGGCCGCCACGTAAGCTGGCAAATCAAATAAATAATGCCCTGCCCGTAAAGCGCGCATCAAAAAAGGTTTTACCATTACCAAAGATTGGGTGAAGTTGTTTGGAAATTCGGGTCCTACCTCATAACTTGATTGCTGAATGCAAGGGCCTATCACCGCCACTATATTTTCGCTTTGCCCACCTTGCTGCTGCATTAAGTTGAGCGTATTTTGGATGATCCCGTGACATGCTCCCCGCCAACCCGCGTGAATAGCTGCAATAATGTGATGTTTGGGCTCTACCAGTAAAATCGGTACACAATCAGCCGTCAAGATGCCCAGAGTTAGCCCCTGCGTTTTCGTGACCATTGCATCAGCAACAACTGATACCGCAGGCGGCTTCTCGATTAATAGGACTGTAGCGCTGTGACTTTGCTCAAGGGTGATCAAAGAATTTTCGGGCATATTGGCTTTTTGTAAGGCAATTGCCCGGTTTTTGCGGATATTTTCTACCTTGTCCGTCGAGCGCAAGCGGCAATTCAGCGATTGATATTCACCCTCACTGACTCCCCCCTGCCGGGTAAAAAAAGCATGACGCAGAAAAGGGAAATCGAGCGTTTTATTTTGGATCAACATTTTTTTCTTCCTTGATAAATCCTGCCGGATTAAAATGGGCCAGGTTGCTAAAAGCAGCCACTTTAAAAGCATCCCCCATTTGATCAGCTGATAACAATCGATCTGCCGTTGCCTTAAGGGTTGCTGCTTGAAGAGGATCCGCCTTTTTTAGTAAATTTCCCATGCGGAGTTTAAATCCCATCCGCTCTAACCAAACAGTTTGCTTCAAAGGCCCCCAAACCGACATTCCCTGTTGGATTCCTGCCTGAGCCAGTGCAGAAAAATCCACCCAGGCGGTAACATCACACTCACCCACCAATTGCAGCGGATCAACAGCCTGATGACGCCTCACGGCCTGGAAACTTTCTCCAATTGATCCATTGCGCCCATAATCAATAACCAATATCATACCGTTATTTCGGCAAACCAATTGCGCTAAAACTTTCATGTAGCTGGTGGCCGCCGTCGAGTATTCTAATACCGTCCCGGGAGGGTAAGGATCGGTCATCAGCATTCGGCTTTTTTCAGACTGTCTAAACTGCCAAATTAATTCTCCCTGATCATTTAATGACACCATTCTTTCCAACCAACCTTCAGACATCTTTTTAAATTGGTGTATCGGGAAAACATCAAAAAACTCGTTGGCAACAACTAATATGGAATTTCCTTGCAAGTCCGGCAGGTGAGCATGCCAGGTTACCGGCAATCCTTGCAAACCTTTTTGTTGGATATTTTGCAAGGATTGGTTCGTTTCCACAATATGAATCCGTAACGCTTGTTGAAAGGATGGCCGTAATTTTGCAACTCGCCAAATATCTTGGAGCAATGTCCCACGTCCGGCACCCAATTCCAGCAGGTAGCAAATCAAAGGTTCGCCCATTTGTTGCCAGCTATCAATCAGCCAAAAAGCAATCACTTCATTAAATATTTGGCTAATTTCGGGAGCCGTGATGAAATCAGCACCGGGGCCAATTGGCAGTTGTTGGCGATAATATCCCTGAAAATCAAATGAACAGATCTGCATAAAAGATGCTAAGCTGATCGGCCCTTCTTTCCGAATACAATCAACCAGCTGCCCCTGTAATTCATTCATCTTTAAGCAAAAGAGGTTGGCGGCTGGCTATAATGATCAAGCTTATACCTAGTATCATCATGGGTATACACAACAACTGACCCATCGTTAATATATCAGCGAAATACCCCAATTGTTGATCCGGTTCACGGAAAAATTCTACAGTGAATCGGGCAAGCGCATATCCAGAAATAAAAATCCCGCTTAGGAGGCCTCCACGCAAACGAAACGACGTGGCGCGAACCAACAAATATAATAGGAAAAACAGAACGATGCCTTCCAAAAAAGCTTCATATAGTTGGCTGGGATGACGTGGCAGTCCGCCACCATTTGGAAATATCATCCCCCAAGACACATCGGTAACCCGCCCATATAATTCCCCGTTAACAAAATTGGCTATTCGCCCTAGAAATAACCCGATCGGAGCAGCGCAGGCAAGAATATCAAATAAATAGATGCTTTTAAGGCGCTGGAAGCGGGCATATATCAACGTAACAATAATGACGCCAATCAATCCGCCGTGGAAAGACATTCCTCCTCGCCATAATTTAAAAATATCTGACGGGTTTTCCCTAAAATAAGAAAAATTGTAGAACAATACATATCCAAGCCGCCCTCCCAGGATAATCCCCAGCGTGACCCATAAAACAATATTTTCAAATTGTGGCTTACTAAGCTTGCTGAAAGGGAGAGAAGTTAAGTAAATCCCATATCGCCAACCTGCCAGAATTCCCATGATATAAGCTAATGAGTACCAACGGATAACCAGAGGTCCAAACTCTAAAAGAACGGGGTCAATATTGGGAAAAGATAATAGATATGTCATATACGGCCCATAAAATAAATAACCCCCACAATAAACAATCCACGGACAGCCAGGCTACGATTAGGATTATCGCCTTGATTGTCAGACGCACATCAATTATAAATTCAAGATAAATTTATAATAGAATTCACAAATATAAAACAGATTATTTACAGAGATACAAGAAGATACCAACTGTTTGCAATTGATAAGATGGATCATTTAAATTATATAAGAATATCTTGATGAAGCTAACTTTTACTCTGTTGCTTTCTATCTGTCCCTATAGGGTGGAAACACTCCAACAAAAACATCAGAACGATTGGATCGATGCCAAAAAGAAATAAATCTTCTGCCCTAACAATCGGACACTCGAAGAACCTGATATCCAGCACGTTTAAAATATTTTGGAAATCCGGTTGGAAACGGGTTCTTGCTATCACCATGTGCCTCGTCGTCGGTAATCTTGTGGGAGGGTTTGGGATTGCCAGCTTAATTCCAGCTTTCAACGCTTTGGATTATCAAGACAGCAATTCAAATCCCTCCAATGCCCATGAAATGGTTCAGGGAATTTTTGAATTTTTAGGAATTCCTCTTGAAATATCTTATATCCTAGGCATTTTTATCATTGCCACTTTTATAAAAGCAATTTTGGCTTGTATTTCTACTAGCTATTTGGGTCAAGCTGTCGCCGCCCTATCCACCAAATGGCGTCTGGCTTTATCTTTAGGAATCCAACAAGCACGTTGGCAATATTACAATATTCGCCCCTTAAATGTGGTCGTAGCAGCTCTTGATAAAGATACAGAACGAGCCGGGGCAGCTTATCGGGTCTCGGTAGAGTTTTTTGGTTTTATCCTACAGTTCTTGGCTTATTTTTGTATTGTTATGCTTATTTCTTGGCAAGTGGCGTTGATGTCTTTAGGCATAGGCTTACTCATTTCATTGGTTTTAAACAAATTTGTGCGCATGAGCAGGAAACTTAGCGCCAAACAAAATGCAACCAATATCAGCATGGGTCGGGAAATGACCAATTTCTTGTTGAATATAAAACCCCTCAAAGCCATGCAACGGCACGCACATTTCGGCCATTTATTTGCAAAAACCATTGTCCGTATCAACAAGGGATTGCGTAAAATCATATTGCTCAAGGAATTACGCAGAACCTTACAAGAGCCTATGACCGCTTTATTCTTAGCAGTTTTCTTTTATATTTCTCTGGTTGTCTGGCAAGCCTCCGTAGCTGAAACGATCATCATGGGGCTGCTCATGGAATCCGTTATCAGTGCGATCGGCAAAGCCCAGCAAACGTTACAAGATTTTGCCAATTTGGAACCTTTTTATCTCCATGTTCTCCAGTTAATGGCTGATTTGAAGAAAGAAAAAGAAATATGGACTGGGGAAAAAATTCCAGTTTTGGACCAAGTGATCAATTTTGAAAAGGTTGCTTTTTCTTACAGCCGTCGCGCCAATGTTTTAAAAAATGTGTCGATCGAAATCCCAACCGGTAAAATTACCACCTTAATCGGGACTTCAGGTTCAGGGAAAACAACCCTAATTGACCTGTTGTTAGGATTTTATTTGCCTCAGGAAGGCACGATCAAGATTGATCACGTTAATTTGCAAGACATCAATTTAGCAGCCTGGCGCCAATTAGTAGGGTATGTCCCACAAGAAATTATTTTACTTAATGACACAATTTTGAAGAACCTAACATTGGCGGATCCAAGTTTAACCCCCCAAGATGCTGCAGCGGCGCTGCAAGCGGCTGGGTTGCAAAACCTGCTGGATTCTTTGCCGGATGGCTTGAATACGATTGTCGGTGAACGGGGTGGGTTATTATCGGGCGGGCAACGCCAACGGATGGCTATCGCCCGCGCCCTGATCCATCACCCTAAATTATTAATTTTGGATGAAGCCACCAGCGCCCTTGACCCACAAACGGAGCAAGAAATTTATCAGCATATTGTCTCCCTTACCCCTCATTTGACCATTATCGCCATTTCTCACCAACCTTTATGGAAAGAAAAAGCGGCCAAGGTCTACGAGTTGACGCATGGACACGCCCATCTCGTTAAAGGCTAATACCTCTTTATCTTGATAAATAAAGGAACCGCAATCTCGGCGCCAAAACGCAGAAGGCACAAAAATCTGCAGCTCTTTTAAATTTGGTCTATAATTTTTAACTGAAAAGCCAGCTTATTTCTTTCGTTGCCAGCGCCATCCCCATGGCTGGTCAGATTTTTTCCAAGCAATCCAGATCAATGTGCCTAAAGATAAGGCAAAAATTGCAACAACCACTAAACCATCCCAGAATCTGACGTGATCCAAATTTAAGAGCCAAATAACACCCACCACATATATGACAATAAAAACCAATAAACAAAGCCACCCCTGCCAACTCACCGGGTATGCTCCCAGGCCATAGGTTTTAACCTTGAACCAAGGTTTCTGATTGTTTACAATTGGCATCATTCCCTCCATAAAGTTCAGAGTGCTATAAAATAAATCAGTCTGAATATTCTAATCAACCTTTATTAACCTTCTAGGCCAGGTTAAATTGTATCCCTTGCGCTAACGGTAAGTCGTTGGAGTAATTAATCGTATTGGTTGCTCGCCGCATATAATTTCGCCAACTGTCAGACCCAGATTCACGGCCACCGCCAGTCTCCTTCTCACCCCCAAATGCCCCTCCTATCTCTGCCCCGCTAGGGCCGATATTGACATTGGCAATCCCGCAATCGCTTCCCTGGGCCGATAAAAAGCGTTCCGCTTGCCGGATATCATTCGTGAAAATACAAGAAGAAAGGCCTTGAGGGACGTCATTATGGATGGCAATCGCCTCATCAAAATTTTGATAAGGCAATATGTAAAGAATAGGCGCAAAAGTTTCATGCCGAACAATATCTGTTTGTTTAAGCATTTCCACCAAGGCAGGTTTCACATAATAGGCTTGCGGATATTCTTTTTCATATAAGCGTTCGCCACCCCAAACCTTGCCACCGTCTTTCTTGGCTTGTTCCAACGCCCGTTGCATCCCCTGGAATGCTTGTTGATCAATCATGGGGCCTACCAGTACTTTATCTGTAACAGGGTTACCCACCGGGATTTGTTGATATAGGGATTTTAATTTGCTTAGTACCGTAGGCATCATGGCTTGATCGACAATTAGTCGACGCAGGCTGGTACAGCGCTGACCAGCCGTTCCAACCGCACTGAATAAAATGGCACGCATGGCTAAATTCAGATCAGCGGAAGAGGTTAGAATCATACCGTTGTTTCCGCCAAGTTCCAGCAATAAGCGCCCAAACCTGCCAGCTACTTTTGGTGCTATGGCTTTTCCCATGCGGGTACTGCCAGTAGCGCTTACTAATGCGACCTGAGGATGGTCAACCAATATTTCCCCAACTTTGGCATCACCTATCAATAGTTGCGATAGATGGAGAATTTGCGGTTGGAATTTTTTTATCGTCCGCTCCCATAATCTTTGACAAGCCAAAGCCGTCAAAGGCGTTTTTTCCGATGGCTTCCACACAACACTGTTACCGCAGACAATCGCCAATGCAAAATTCCAAGCCCATACCGCCGCTGGAAAATTAAAAGCACTAATAACGCCAACGATACCTAAGGGATGCCAGGTTTCCATCATCCGATGTCCAGGTCTTTCCGATGCAATCGTAAGCCCGTACAATTGCCGGGACAAACCCGTTGCAAAATCACAAATATCAATCATTTCTTGCACTTCCCCACGACCCTCTTCCAGGATCTTGCCTGTTTCCATCGTGATTAATCGTCCAAGAATTTCTTTCGAATTCTTTAATTCTTGCCCAAAAAGCTGAATTAATTCACCCCTTTTCGGCGCAGGTAGTTGCCGGCACGTCTGAAAAGCAATTTGGGCATTTTTAATAATTTGCGATGCTTGTTCAGCCGTATGGGGAGTTATGCGTCCCATGAGTTGCCCATCAATAGGTGAATGTACCCTTAGAATACCGGTTGATAATTCGGCAGGATCAATTCCCAGTTTTGCTAACATTTCCTGTAACCGCATGATGATATCTTGTCCTATATTAAAAGGTTATAATCTGCCCTCAATCCTCAATTTTTTTACTTACCATGACGATCCTATATAGGCAAGCACCACTAATGTTTCATGATTCCCACAGGGTCCGGCGGGGTAGAAGCTGGGGCTGCCAAAGCCCGGTGTTGATTGACCTTTTTTTCAACAGACAACATGATAAAAGGCAATAATAAGCTAAGGGCGATAGCTATAGTTGTTACCTTGTCCATTCCAACAAAATAACCTCGGTCATCATTGCTCAAAATCATCGATGAAAAGAAGGCACCAAATGCTCCTGCTAAATGTTGAACAGCAGAAACGAGTGACATATATCCGGCCCGTTCACGAGCTGGAGTTATTTTGGATAAAATTGTTCCGTTACTTACCATTCGCGCAGAACTGAAAAGCATAAACAGTGGAAATAACACCAAAACTGGTAAGGCCAGGAAGGTATAATTAATAAAACACAAATATAAAACAATGCCCACGCATATTGTGGTGATCGACGTGACAGGTGTTGAACCGAACCTGTCCACCATACGGCCCGCAATTCCCATGCTGATAAAACTTAATCCACCCCCAATTAAATATAATAAACTCATATATTCCCGTGGAAACGCAATGTTATGCTGTACATAGGTGGCAATGTTAGGAATAATCATAAACATCGTCAACATCGTAAACAAAGCGATATAAAGGCCACCTAACGCCCCCGGATATTTTAACACATTTAAAATATTCCAAAAAGCTTTACCCACTTTAAATGATGTTTGCGTTGCCTTATCTATGTGCGCGCGTTGTGGGGGTAGAACAGAAATCACCCCAAGAACAATAGTTACCCCTAATCCTGCCACCGCTAAAAAAGGTATACGCCAACTACCCAATAACGCTAGTTCTAGCCCGATTGGTACCCCTAAAATGGAGGCCATGGAAAAAGAACCCATCACCACACCTAAAGCGCGGCCACGCCGACTTTCATGGACATTATCCGCAACACAGGAAATAGCTAAAGCTGCCGCCGGGCCGCCGCAGAAACCTGCGAAAACCCTAGTAACGATCAATTGCCATAAATTTTCGGTCAGCCCGCCAAGCGCCGTGGTTGTCACCAATCCCAATAAAGCCACCGATAAAGCCCGGCGGCGATCAAACCGGTCTAAAAACAGGCTGGTGACCAATCCCGCAATACAAGCAGCCGCAGTATAACTGCCACCTAAATAACCGATATCACTGCTGGAAAATACCATTGCTTTAGCAATATCTTCGCCCAGCGGCATCACCATCATAAAATCTAAAATATTTACAAATTGTACCGCTGCCATCAGCAGGACGATTTTCCACTCCACATGCGTTAACCGACTTTTATTGCCTGCCACCCAATTCTCCTATCCGTTGCGATCTTCACAATTTCCCTCACCCTCTATAATTACGATTGTTACCGCCCACACTGGGTGTATGAAAAATAAACTATTTCCTTGTACCCCTATCCAGATTCTATCACGTTCTTTACTGGAAAGCTGTTTCCGAAAAACTGCGTAACTTCCTGCTATGAAGGCTTTCCAAGCCTAAATCAGCCAGCAGTTCCATAGTATGGATACCGATTTTCAGATGCTGGGAAACTTGTTGGGTATAAAAAGCACTCGCCATCCCCGGCAACTTCATTTCTCCATGAAGAGGTTTATCAGAAACACATAATAACGTTCCATAAGGAACCCGGAAGCGGAATCCGTTGGCTGCAATCGTGGCACTTTCCATATCCAAGGCAATCGCACGACTTTGGCTGAAACGTTGCATTTGTTCATGTTGGGGGCGAATTTCCCAATTTCTGTCTGCAACCGTTGCAACTGTACCAGTACGCATAATCCTTTTCAATTCATAGCCACGCAACCCGGTGATGGATCCGACAGCCTGCTGCAAAGCCACTTGGATTTCAGCAAGCGGCGGCAAGGGTACCCACGGTGGCAAATCCGCATCTAAAACATGATCCATCCGGACATAGCCATGAGCCAGTACATAATCACCCAAGCGCTGGCTGTTGCGCAATCCAGCGCAATGGCCCAACATAATCCAGGCATGCGGACGCAGCACTGCGATATGGTCGGTAATGGTTTTGGCATTGGAGGGCCCAACCCCTATATTAACCAATGTTAACCCCTGGTCGTTCGGGGCCACAAGGTGATAAGCTGGCATTTGCGGCATGCGTGCCAATGGTTTTGGGTTGCTTTGATCGGCAAAACGGCTATTAGCTTGCGTACGAATATCGCCAGGTTCGACGAAAGCAGTATAGCGGCTTTTCCCTTGCCGCATCAATTCATGGCCATATTTGACAAATTCATCCACATAAAATTGGTAATTGGTAAAAAGCACGAAATTTTGGAAATGTTCGCAAGAAGTCGCGGTATAATGTTTCAACCGAAACAAGGAATAATCGACACGCGGTGCGGTAAACAAGGCCAACGGCTTGCTTAAATCCTCACCTACCGTGAAGGTGCCATTGGCTATATTGTCGTTCATAACTGCTAAATCAGGAACGTCAAAAATCTCCCGCAACAACTGTAGGCTTTCGACCGGTAACCCTTTCTCTAGATGGATGCCCTCCTCAAAAGCAAAATGGATAGGAATAGGCGTAGTGCTGACGCCAATTTCCAACGGCAGTGCATGGTTGCGAAGTAACAGCGACATTTGCTGATGCAAATATCTTTTAAATAATTGCGGACGCGTTAATGTAGTATAATAAACCCCAGGATTATAAACAAACCCGTAGCTTAAACGGGTGTCATGTTGGGCAAAATGTTCATTACACAACCGCACATAGGGATAATAGGCGCGGTGGCGTTCCTTAAGCCCCTTAGTTGAAAATTTTTTAAAAGCATCCCGTAAAAAATTGGTATGCTGTGCATAAATATTCAATATATGTTCCAACGCTTTGTCCGCATCATTAGCAAAGATTGGGGATATTTTCTCTGGTTCTATCATTCATGTCCCTTAAAACGTAATAAATTAAGCCAGCACCCTTAGCTGATTAACCGACGCCACCAACCTTTGCGCTGTTTTTCTGCAGTTGCGG
>Ga0075163_10013667_pt1 | contig 10511 bp, 7 predicted proteins | sample JI1023141ADNA_FD_71478 | JGI IMG/M metagenome (GOLD analysis project Ga0075163, IMG submission 71478) | Wastewater effluent complex algal communities from Wisconsin, to seasonally profile nutrient transformation and Carbon sequestration -... | ecosystem: Engineered > WWTP > Effluent > Algae... | reverse complement strand
CGGACGTCGCCGGCGATCAGGTGGAGGTCGCGCTCGTTCGAGGCGAGGTAGTGCTGTTCGTTCGTGAGCCCGCCGGTCTCGCGATCGTCGCCGGCGACGGCGAGGGCCGCGAGCAGCGGGTGAACATCGCGCTCGGCCGCGACGGGAGCGGCGGCGTCGACGTGCGGGGTGGTGGAGCCCCCGGCGGTGGTGGCCATGGCGAGGGTCACGGCGAGGATGCGGGCGAACATTCCCGCGGCAACGTCGGAGCCGCGGCGGCGATTCCCGGCCGAGACCCGCGGGCCAGCGCCGGACGGGCGGCGATTCGCCGCGGAGCAGCGTGCATCGGTCGAGCGCGGGACGGATCACGACACTTCGCCGGGACCCCCGTGGTCGCCCGCTGTGGCGATGCTGCCCGACGATCGGCCAGTGACCGCGAACACGCCGACGCTCCGGATCGTCGGCGGTGAATCGTGTTACACCGGCGGCCATGGATTGGACTCGCGCGGCCGGCTTCTCCGCGGCTATCTACTCCGCCGTCATGCTCCTCGCTTGCGGTGACAGCGGCGACGGCGGTGCCACCTCCGCGGCTTCGACGACCGGCGAAACGAGCACCTCGGGCGATGCCCCGACCACCGGCGGCACGACGACGCTCGAGGGCGTGGCCGAGTGGGACGAGTGCACGCAGATCACCGTCGAGCCGCCCGAGCTGGCCCAGACGTCGGCCGTGGGCATCATCCCCCAGGCGGTCGGCGGGGCGATCGCAGACGGAGTCTATGTGCTCACCACGTACGAGGTGTTCGGCTCCGCCGGCCTGACCTCGGACACGGTGTCCGGCGTGCTCAGGTTCGCCAGCCCCGCCTATCAGGTACGCACCCTCAACATCACGACCAGCGGCACCTTCACGATCATGGGATCCGCCATCACCCTCAACGCGGAGTGCTCGTGCTCCCGCGCCCTCGGGGACTGCGACATGGACGCCCTGATGCCCGCGATGCAGCAGTATTCCGCCTTCGACGACACGCTGCTGGTGTTCTCGGATTACATCAACGGCGGCACGGTCGTGGCGACGTACATCAAGCAGTAGGCGCGGCGGATGGAGCCCGACAGACGCGCGTTCGTGCTGGCGAAGCTCGCGGACGGATCGCCGCTGCGGTCCGCTTACCTCGACGTGCGGCGGCGCGGCTGGACGCCGCTGATGCAGGCGGTCCTCGACGGCGACGAGGACGCGGTCATGCGGGCGATCTCCGACGGCGTCGACGTCGACGCGATCGCCGAGGGCGCCACGTGTGCGCTGATGCTGGCGTGCATGGCTGGCGATGAGGGGATCGTCGCGCGGCTGCTCGCCGCCGGCGCCGATCCGGGCGCGCTCGGGAGCGCCGATACGACCTTGCTGCACCACGCGGTCGCCCACGCGACGAGCCTCGTGCGCCGGCTGCTCGACGCCGGCGCCCGGATGGCGACGGACCGCAACGGCATGAGCCCGCTGGTTGCGGCGATCGAGTGCGATCGCCTCGACAACCTCGCGCTGCTGCTGGAGGGCGGGCTGCGGTACGGCTGGGAGGAGGACGCGTTCGAGTACGCGTGCGCGCGGGGGCGGATCGCGGCGATGCGGCTGCTCTGCGAGCGCTTCGGCGAGCAGCTGGCCAGGGGATCCAACAAGCCGCTGATCGCGGCCGTGCTCGGCGATCAACCCGCGGCGGTGCGGTTCGTGCTCGACGCAGGTGCGGCCATCGACGAGTTCGACCTGAAGGAGGAACGATCGGCGCTGATGCACGCCGCGGGCGCCGGTCTTTACGAGGTCGCCGAGCTGCTGCTCGCCCGCGGCGCCGATCCGAACCGGCAGACCGAATGGTTCGTCACGGCGCCGCGGCTGGCGATCCAGCGGCGCGACGCCCGGATGTTCGCGCTGCTGCGGGCCCACGGCGCCGATGAACCCGAGCCACCCGCCGATTATGAGATGTCGATCGTGCAGGGCGCTCGCATGCGCCAGGAGGAGTGGCACGCGCGCCTCGCCGCCGCGCTGGCGACCGACGACGTGATCGCCGTCGCCGAGCTGGTGGACCGGCCGGGCCCTGCGCTCGTCGAGGCCGCGAAGGTCGGTGCGGTGCACTCGACGGCGTATCTGCTGGCGTGTGGGGCAGATCCGGGGGAGGGTCGCTGGAGTCCGTTCGTGCTGGCGATCGCCGCGAGCGCGGGTCACGTGGTGCGCATGATGCTCGCGGCGCGGCGGATCCAGCTCACCGAGGAGATCGCGGAGGCCGCCGTGGAGCAGGCGGACCCGTGGTTGCTCGCGGATCTCCTGGCCGCCGGTATGTCCGCCGACCGCGGCACGTTCAACCATCGGCTTATCGACGTGGCGGCGGAGGCCGGCCGTTGGCGCCACGTCGAGCTCCTGCTCGAGCACGGCGCGCAGCTCGACGACGACATCAACGGTGCTTGCGCGCTCTCGCGGGCGGCTGCCCGCGGGCACGCGCGCTGCGTCGACGTGCTCGCCGCGCGCGAGCCCGCAGGTCGCGTCGTCAAGACCGAGAGCGGGTATCCGAGGCCGTACACCGGCATGCGCCGCCTCGACTACGCGCTCCTCCAGGCCGCCAAACATCCGCGGACGATCGCGGTGTTGCTGCGACACGGCGCCGATCCGCTGGCACGCATGGCCGACGGCGAGAGCCTCCTGCACGTCGGTGCGTGGGGGGCGGCGTCGATCGCGTTGCACCTCCGACTCGCCGGACGGTACCTCGACGCGCCGGGCCGCATCGGGTGGACGCCGCTGCACGGCGCCGTGATGGCGGGTGCGCCGGAGGTGCTCGCGGAGCTCCTCGGCGCCGGCGCGCGGGTCGACGCCCGTGACCCGGACGGACGGACGCCGCTGCACGTCGCCGCGATGTACCCGCGGGCTGGCGTCGTCGATGCGCTGCTCGCGGCCGGGGCGGACCGCCACGCGCGCGATCATGAGGGGCACACGCCGCTCATGCGCGCCGAGGCCAGCGTCGCCGCGGGGGACGACGACGGGCGTCACGCGGCGACGGTGGAGCGACTGCGCGGCACCTGAACCTGCGGTGGGTTCGCGGCGACGCCGGAGCGCGGTGGATCACTGCGGGGGCGGGAGGCACACGCCGTCGCTGCCGATCTGGGCCTGCGTGCGGAACGTGTTCAACAATTGCCAGTGGGGCCTTTCGACCTGCGGTCCTCGCGGACGTCGGTGATGTCGTGCGCCTGCCGGGCGTGGATCACGGGTGAGAGAATGGCAGAGGCGCGAGGCGTTGGGTCGACAGCCCGGGCATTCGTCGCACCTGGTGGCCGTCCGGGACGCGAGCGCTCGGCGATCGCTCGTCGAATGCTTGCACGCGAATGCCGGCCGCCTAAACTCTCCACCCTTGAGCAAACCGCTGGTTCCAGTTCATTCCTCGGTGCCTTCAATCAAAATAAACCTCAACCTGGCGAGCCATGGCGTCTCCAGGAGCAGGCTACCACCGGCGATCTGCGCTTCCCGGTCTACAGGGCCAGGACGATGCGACTCGCGCCGGAAGCCAGCGGTGGCCCGCATGTCCTCGTCATGACCGAGGGCGACCAGGAGTGTGAGGCGGTCAGGCCGGCTTGCCGCGGCGGTAGCGGAGGCGGACGCGTTCGGCTTCCTGCGGGTCGGGGGTCAGTGGGGTCAGGTCCTCGTGGAGGATCACGGCGAAGGCCGGATCTTTGGGGTGCCAGAGGGCGAGGAGGCGTGACTCGTCGAGCTCGAGGAACAGCGGGCGCGCGCGGTCCATGGTGAAGTCGAAGGTCTGGCCGCCGGGGAGGCGTACGGTGTAGTCGGTGCCGACGATTTGGTCCTTGACGTAGCGCGGCTCGGCGCGGAGCACCGGTAACACGTGCTCCTCGGGGCTGTTGTGGATGATGGCGCGGCTCCTCCGTTGCTCGCGGCGGCGGCTGCGGCTGGCGATCATCGTGGCGCCCGCGGTGAACAGCACTGTGATGAGGAGGATCCCGTGGAACAGGTATTCGTCGGTGCGGTCCGAGACCAGCCAGGACAGGGCGTAACGGGTCGGATCTGCGGGGTCGAGCTTGATGACCGGCGGGATCTTGTCGGAGATCGGGGCGCCGATCGCCATGCGCGAGGCTTCGCCGGTGTGCCGGCGACCCGCTAGATCGGTGTACGCGACCACGAACTCGCCGTCGTTGAGGGTCCCGTAGAGGCGAATGTTCGAGCTGCCGCCGACCTCCACGTCGGTGGCGAACACGCCGGTCTCCCAGATCTCCGCGGCCTGGCGCGCGCGCACGAGGGCCGAGCCGCTCCACCACAGGGTGAATCCGGTGATCGCAACGATGGCGATGGCGGTGAGCCACATGTTTCGCTGCTGCTTGCGCATCCAGACGGCGCCGAGTCGCAGCGGTCCGGGCAGCAGCCAGCGCTCGCCCGGCGCGCGACGGTACGGCTCTCCGGGGTCGGGGGCGAGGTCGGTGGGCGCCTCGGGCATCTCGAGGTTGGCGAGCAGCGCGCGATTGGCCTGCCGACGCCGCAGGCCGCTGCGGGCCAGGAAGATCCCGCCGAGCGCCGCGAGGCCGAGGATGATCAGGTTGAGCGGTTGGAAGGTGTACGGGCGGAGGAGGACGAGGCGTGACACGGAGGTCAGGCCGAGCGCGGCGACCAGTGAAAACTCCGGGCGCATGACGTCGCCGGTGAGCACCACGGGGCCGTCCTGGCAGGTCACGTCGGAGTCGAGCGCCATCAATACGAGCGGGCCGTCGGCGCCGCGGGCCCCGGCACCGCCGACGTAGATATACATCTGGACGACGCTCTGGGTCCCGCAATCCACCACGAGATCGGTGATACGCACGTGTTCGACGAGGACGTCGGTCTCGCTGCGCCGCGCGGCCTCGTCGACCGTCATCGCCGTCGGCGGGCCGCTGCGCCGCGACGCGTCGATGGCCTCGTCGACGGCGAGATAGCTGAATAGACTGAAGATCACGAGGCCGGCGACGACCCGGGGGACCCAGGAGTGGAGCACGGCCGGAGTATATTGTCGCTACCGGGGCGATGGCACAACCAAATTGCGGCGTCATCAAGGACGCGGAGCAGGCGCGCGAGGAATTCACCGATGCTCATGGCTTTGGCAGTGGCGCGGGCGCGTGGCTTGTCCGGACGCTGCGCGAGCTCCGAACTGCAGGATGTCGAGCGAGCCGTGACGGCCACAGTTCATCCGTCGGCCGACTCGAACACATGGACGTGGCCACGTCGCGCCGGCGTCGACCACAAGCGCAGCTTGCCGGCGGTGTATCATCCGGGCGCCTTGGCGCGCCGTTCGTCCGACGAGACTCGTGAGAACCGGGTGCGGGAGGAGCTCGCGGCGCTGCTACGGCGCGCGCGGACCCGGGTCGGGTGGTCGCAGACGGAGCTGCAGGTGCGTCTGGCCGAGTCGCTGGGGGTCGAGGCCGTGGCTCCGAACACGATCAGCCGCTACGAGCGCGGCGTACTCGCACCGACGCTTGGCACTCTGGACGCGCTCTGTTCGCTGCTCGGCGGTGAGGGTGACGCGTTGGTGCGGGCCCTCGCGCAGGCGCTTGGCGAGGCAGAGGCCGGGGACGGCGCGGCGAAGATCCGTGTACGTAAGCGGGGTAGATAGGCCGATCAAACGGGCTGGCTGAGAACGGAGCCACCGGCGGTCATCGCCGCCGTTGGTGATGTGGTGTGAGTGGCCCCTTAGGGGGCCATACGAGGCCGAATTCGAAGAATTCGGTCGAGACAGCCCATGATCGAGACAAAATCGGGACACGATCGGGCCAAGACCGGGGATCTCGCCGCCGCGCATGTGCTCGTCTGGGGGCTCGTACGGGGGGCAGGGTCGACAGCCGCGGAGCCGGATCTGGTCGACTTCGGCCGCTGTCTCGGGGCCCAGGAGTCCTGACCTTCAGGTCAGGTGCGTGATCTCGCGCGCGGTGACTTGGTCGGCATGAACAAATCTCCTAAATGTCGCGCCGTGACGCAACCGCGGCGCGCGAGGGGCAACAGTTGCTCCCGCCGCGAACCCCCGCAGAGCACCGAACCGTTCCGTCCTTACCGTCGCCCCGGATTCCCACTGTGAACCCTCTCAGCGCTCCGCTGAACGGCCTTTGAAGGTCCCCGCCGTCTCGAGAACGGGGCCTCCAGGTATGTCGGTCTCCAACGTGAACTTCGGGTATGCTGGCGCGGCGCCCATGACCACCTATCTGACCTGGCTGCACATCTCCGATTTACACTTCTGTGCGCCGTGGACCGCGTGGCGTTCCGACCGGCTCTTGGCGGCGCTGGCCGCAGATCTGGTCGCCCTCGAATCCAAGTACGGGCTACGTCCGGATCTTGTGTTCGTCACCGGCGATGTTGCATTCGGCCAGATCCGTGACCAGCCGGGCTTCCGCATCGCGGACCAGTATGAGAACGCCTGGCTGTTCCTAGTCGACCTGCTTGATGTCTACAAGCCGGCGCTCCCCCTCGAGAATCTCTTCATTGTCCCCGGCAATCACGACGTTGATCGCAGCAAGGCCAGGCAACCGATTAGCGACTGGCTGAGCAAGGTCGACGCCAAGCGAGTCACCGAGATGATCCGCGACGCGGACGCTGAGTGGCAGTCGATCATTGAGCGCCAGCACGCCTATCTTAAATTTCTCAACGACCTCGGCGCCACGCATCTCCTGGCCGACCCGAAGCGCCTGATCTTCGACGCCGTGCGCGAGATCGCTGGCTTGAAGGTCGGTATTGCCGGCTTCAACAGCGCCTGGTCGTGCAAGGGCGACAAGGAGAAGGGGCAGCTGTGGATGGGCGCCGATTGGCAGCTGCATACGCTCGAGCACCGCCTGGAGAAGGCCGACCTCCGCATCGCCCTCATGCACCATCCGGCTAGCTGGTTCGTCGAGCGCGAGGACCCCTCGCTTGCCCAGTGGCTCACCGCCCGCTTTCACATCTGCGCCCACGGCCACGAGCACGACGGCTGGGTCGCCCGAGATGACAACCACCTGCGCATCGCCGCGGGCGCGGCCTACGGCGATTCGGACCAGGAAACCGGCTATAATATCGTGCGCCTCGACCCCAAGACCGGCACAGTGGAGGTCTGGTTGCGCGACTACACCACGAAGGGTATCGGCGCATGGAAGCCCATGGTCATCCCGAATCGAACGGACGACCTCGGATACGCCGTCTACCCGGGACAGTTTCGCCTGCCGACGATTGTCCCCGTCCGGGCGAGCCCGGCTTCGGCGCCGCCCACAGCTCCACCCACGCCGGTCACCGTGCCGGCATCACCTGTCCCGCGGCCTGGGCCCGAGGGACCCGAGTCCCGGGGGATCCACGGCCGGGGTCCCGCGATCAATGCACTGCAGGGACGCCTCAACAAGAAGTCGGTCGTGGTCCTGTATGGCATGACGGGCATCGGCAAGACGATGATAGCCGTCGAGCTCGCTCGTCGGCTCGGATTCATTGACACAGTGCGCTTCATCGTCACCAGCCGCAATTGGACAATGATGGACGTCTTCGCCCAGATGGCGCGACTCTTCGACGATCAATACGAGCGCAAATTGACCGACGTCCGGGGCCGACGCGATTGGTCGATCCTCGACGGCGCGCGCCCGGGCTTTGTGCTGATTGAGAACGCCCACCTGCTCTTCAACGACCACAGAACGACCGACAGCGAGCTGGCCGATCTGCTCCGCGAATTTGCCGCTCGCGCGCCCCAGGTCAAGCTGATACTTGAGAGCAGCGAGGAGCCGCCGACCGGCCTGTGTGACGTCGCAGGGGTAGGCAAACAGATGGTCGTGGGCTTGCCTCGTGAGGCCCTCGCCGCGCTCCTTCGCCGTCCCGAGCCCAGCGACCCCGGCCTGGGCTGGGACCTGAGCGAACGCGACCTCGACTATGTGTTCAATCGCCTCGGCGATAGCATCAACCGCGGCGCCCATCCCTTAGCGGCGCGACTGCTGGTGGCGGTCGCGTCACACCACCGGGAGACACCGCGCCAGGTGCTCGAGCACCGCGTCGGGGAGTTGAATGAACGGATCGAGAAGCGCCTGTTCACCGAGCTCTTCGTCAACATTCTCTCCCCAACCCAGCGTCGAGCCCTCCACTTCTGTGCTCTCTACCGAGCTGGGATCCCCGAGGCACATCACCTGATTGCAATCAATGACGCGGTCAAGGATGAATTCGCCTGCCAGGCCCTGGAGCGGCACTGCCTGCTCGCGCACCAGGACCAGACGCTCTACCTGCACAACATCATTCGGGACCTCACGATGGTGCGCGAAGGCGGGGGAGACAACGCTGAGATGCACGAGGTGCTCGGTGACGCGTGGCTTGAGACCGTGCGTCACCTTCCCAAACGCAATCCGAGCCAGCTCCGCGCCGCCGCGGAAGCCGTGCACCACCTGCTCGCCGCGGGCCGCTACGATCGCCTGCCCAGGCTCGCCATGGTGCTCCGGCGTAGCAATGACCTGCTCAATGAGCTGCGAGAAACTTCCCTGCGCTTGAACAAATCCGGGCACCACGCCGATAACCGCTGCGTGCTCGAGGTCCTGGTCGCGCTGGAGCCTGATGTGACGACCCACCGCCGCTTCCTGGGCGAGTGCATCGCCCGGCTCGATGGCAAGAACAGCCCAGATGCCCTTGAGCAGTTTTTGGCGGCCCATCGGCTCAGCCCCGAGCGGCCGGAGAATCTGGCCAACGTCGGCCGCACATATCTCGCTCGAGGTGAAGCGGCGCTCTTCGTGCAGCTCGTCGACGAGCTACCGCCCGCGATCCAAAAACAGGCCATGAATGACCATGTGGCGAGCATCCTCGCCAACGTGCGCGAGGACCTCGGCCAGCACGACCAGGCCTCGCTGCTCCGCCGTCGCCTCATCCACGAGGGCTCTCGCAACCCCGCGCTATTCAATGATGAGGCCAAGGCACTCCTGCACCTCGGCCGGCCCCAGGAGGCCCTCGATATCCTCGACAAGGCTGACGCCCAAGGCGCCTCCAACGCATACACGGCCAGCATCCGCGGCACCGTGCTCGAGGCCCTCGGCCAGCACGACCAGGCCTCGCTGCTCCGCTGTCGCCTCATCCACGAGGGCTCCCGCGATCCCGTGCTATTTAATGATGAGGCCATGGCACTCCTGCGCCTCGGCCGGCCCCAGGAGGCCCTCGACATCCTCGACAAGGCCGACGCCCAGGGCGCCTCCGATGCGTACACGGCCAATATCCGCGGCACCGCGCTCGAGGCCCTCGGCTGCAAAGATTGAGGCCAAGCAAATCATGCTTGCCCAGACCGGGCGCCGCTTCAAGCGACCGGTGGGGCACTCACGCCGGTGCACATCACCGCGGGCTCAGTCACGCGCGCACCACGGCGGTCGGTGAGGCGCCAGCATTGCGGCCCCGAGCACATCGCTGCCCGGGGATCTGGAACGCGATTCCACTCAGAACGCGGATTTAGCCGCGTAGCCCGCTGCTTGAACGGCGAACAGACGCGATGTTGGTGATGTCGTGCGCCCGCCGGTCCCAGATCTCGACCGCTGCGCTCAGCGATGGGGTCATCGCTGTTTGCGAGCGTCCTGACGCAGGCGGGTGTCGAGCGGCTGTGGGTTGGTGGAGAACAGCCGGTGGAGTTCCTCGACGAGCGGTTGTTTCGTCTGGCGCGCGTGCTGCCAGTCGAACCCGGGGATCGAGGCCGAATATCCGAGCGCGCAGACGATCGCGCCGGCCAGCGCCTTGTTCGTGGGGTGCAGCTGCAGGCGGTCCCAGCCGTGCTCCAGCCAGCGCCAGTGACCGCCGCAACACGGCCAGGCGCCCTGGTAAGCGCGGCTCGCCGCGAGCCAGTCCACGACCATCTCGACGACGGCCTCGTCGGGCATGCGTTGAACGACGCCGTCGACGACGAAGTGCTCGGGGTGGTGATCGTTGTGCTCGTAATGATGCCGCCACGCGCGCTCGAACGCGGGATCCGGCGCGTGGCGATCGCCGCGGGCGAAGTGGTGGGCGTAGGGCATCAGCTCGGCGCGCGAGAACTTCGAGAGGTCGTGGAGGAGCAGCCTGCGCCACGACACACGGGCGCCGCCGAGGGCACGGTTGACCGCATGGCCCGCGGCGAGGATCGCCCATTTGTGGACGAGCACGACCCCGACGTAACGCATGGCGATCCGGAGAGACACGCGCGGGCGCCTCACTGCGGGGGCGGGAGGCACACGCCGTCGCTGCCGATCTGGGCCTGGGTGCGGAACGTGTTGAGCAATTGCCAGTGGGGCTTTTCGGTCTGCGGGATCGTGCCGTCCTCGCGGACGTTGGTGACGTGGTAAGTGTGCTGATTCCAGATCCGGCGGCCCTGGACCCACCGGTCCTCGACGTCCTTGACGGCCTGGGCGGTGAAGGGGACGGCCATGTCGCCGTGGAGGAGGTTGTTGCTGACGACGACGATCTCCGAGGAGCCGTCGTTGTCGATGTCGGCGACGACCGGGTATTCGATGATCGTGCCGGACAGGTGGGGGGTGCTCATCAGCGGGGCGCCGTTCTCGTCGAATACGTACACCGTGAATTCATCGGCATA
>Ga0075163_10013666_pt1 | contig 10511 bp, 4 predicted proteins | sample JI1023141ADNA_FD_71478 | JGI IMG/M metagenome (GOLD analysis project Ga0075163, IMG submission 71478) | Wastewater effluent complex algal communities from Wisconsin, to seasonally profile nutrient transformation and Carbon sequestration -... | ecosystem: Engineered > WWTP > Effluent > Algae... | reverse complement strand
TTTCCTCGATACGCTTCAGCAGCACAAGGACGTGTGGACGGCGGTGCTGGGAATGAGCGTGGTCGAGTTTGCGTCGATCCTGTCGGGCGGGCCGCGTATCGAGGCGACTACACCGAAGGCAGCGCCAGCGAGACGGACCCGGATTTCCGATAACCAGAAGAACTCGCTCAAGGGTGCGATCGTCTCAGTGCTCAGTCAGCACAAGGACGGCCTGAACCGCATGGAGATCGCGGGCCAAATCGGTGACGACGTGCTAGCGACGATTGGCGTCAGGCGCGACGAACTAGCCGACAAGCTCCGTCAGCCGCTCGGCCAGTTGGTCGCCGACAAGAAGCTTCACACTGTCGGTGAAAAGCGATTGATGAAGTACCACGTCGGGGCGCAGAAGTAGGCAGACCACTGGCGCGATAGAGCTACTGCTTCTGTAGCAGCATCAGGCATAGCGGCTTCTTATTGTCGGGGCAGTAGGCCGGGAATCAAGCGCCGCCGATTACAACGGAGCGCGATGGATACCTCATGAACAATACACCTCGTAGAGTAATTTGCCATCGCGCAAAGTGCGCCAGTTCGTGATCTGGAGTCCCGTGGACAGTGTTCGTCTAGCCTGGCATCCACATGGGCAGATGTCTTCAGATTGGCTGTGTCAGATAGTGTTCTAGCGAGTCGATGCGGCGCTCAGGGAATGGAATAATAACACGGTAACGGATAATCTACTAGTAATCCGTTATCGTGAGATCTCCAAGAAAGGCCAGAACGCTCTATGGATGGCGAATTGAACACTGGGCGACTTCAGATCCTTTGCTAGCTTTTTAAGCTTCTTCATGTCGTAGTAAACGGAATAGGAATAGACCACACCTTCTGGGGACGGACCAACGACTACACCCAGAAAGGCAAACCAAAGCAGCGTTTCGACAAGCGCAATGTGGCGATCGTGAGGAATATCTATAGATTCAAAGCGTTCGATCAATTGCTCTAGTGTAAACTGGGGAGAAACACTTATGAATGCATACAGCACATCCGCAGCTTCCGGGAAGACATCTCGGATCTCTAAGCCGATCTCATTTCCAATGTCTGCCGAGTACTGGCGTTCCGCCTTCCTGATGTCATCAACAGTAATTTGTGGATGTTGAAGATTGATGGCAAAACTTTTGCAATGTGTGACTAGGTTAAGAAAGTTTCTTGGACGCATCAATGATCGTTCAATGAGGTAATCCGAGCTTGCTTCTCCATCAATGTGTGATGCACAAATCCGTTGCCAAGTTTCCTCGAACGATGCCTTCGGATCGACCCCATTAAAGATAAAGCGCCTTCGCAAAAGTTCCTTAAGTTGATCGACATCAGTCCAATCCAGCGATACTTTAGCTTCCTTTCCCCGGTCAGGGGTCTGTTCGATCAGTAGCTCATAGACATCATTGCGAAGGAAAACCAGTGTGTGAACATCACAGTCATATTTACGTAAAGAACGCTCTATTTTTCGCGTTGCCTCCAACAAACTACGAACAAGCATTACATCAATAGTGCCTACGCCGTGAGTCGGCCATCCTTTGTCAATATTGTCGAAAAGAATCCAAACTTTTGATTTATGTCTCAAATAGTCAGCTAACTCATCAAGTAGCCTTGGAATGTCATGTCGATATACAAGCATTGCCACGTCCTGGGTCGTTATTGGTGTGCTCCCAGAACTATTATGACTGGTAAAAGTCCGGATAATTCGTTCGACTATGCGCATCATTCTCTCAGAGAAGTCTCCTTCTCCAATTTTGCTTTCTCCTTCATACAGGGCAAGCAATTTCTTATATGGTTCAAATAGATTATGATTAATTAGATGTTGACTTGCATCCACTTCTAGCAATTTATGACACAGTTCAAGCAAGAGCACTGATTCCCAAAATGCGGCAGCGACGTGTTCTTGAGCAGCCTCTCCTAACGCAGTCATCACCTGTTCCTTAAACCGCTTTAGTTGATAGCCTTCTGGTTTAAGATCCAGAACCACTGCACCACGACCACTTGATGCAACTTTGTCAGCAACCTGAAGGAAAAGGGCTGTCTTTCCAGAGCCCTTACGGCCAACAGCAAGTCTAACATCCCCTGACACTGCCCGAGAATAGCTGTCGGTCGGTAGGTAGTAATTGTGCAGCTTATTGGCTTCATTTTCGGCAGCAGGCGCACCCAAATCGAGTTTTGCGAGAAAGCCTTCATCTGGCTTGGCATGGCCTGCATGAAAATTCTGGAGTCCCTCCATTATTTTGGGGGCAAACCAAGCAATATGCTTATCCACATCCAATGGGTGCTTGTACACTTGGACCAAGTCACGATAATCAAGTGGAACAGGATCTTCGCCATCCTGAAGCAGCAATAACTGCCGCTTCATCCCCATCGCAATACCAGCCACAAGGGCTCCACGCAAATTATTGAATTGAAAGTCTGTCGCATATTGCGGAAGCAAGTGAACAATCACCCCGACCGACGAAGCCACACCGCGATACGCTTCGATAGTGGAGAGACGAGGAATTTCCTGTGGGTCGAATACTCGTGAATTAATTTTTGCCTTCTTAATACACTTTTGAGTCTGAATTGTTGCGTCTGTCTTGTACTGTGTGTCAAGCACAAATATCGGTGAGTTACGATCGATTGTTGTTGCGGGAAAATAGGCTGGTTCGAGACTGTGGACCCTATTAAGATGGTTGGCCAACTCTTTTGAATTTACATATGTTTGGTAACCAAGCGTGTCAAAAATTCCCAGACGAGAGATTTCCTTTGTTTGTGGGGTAAGAGCAGAATTCAACGTCAAAAATACTCTTTTCCCACATCCAATCGAATAGCCGACTTCAAATGTGGCATTGAAGTTTAGGCGCGTAATATCCATAACCACAAAGGCAGCAGCTTCAATTCTTCCCAGAATGCCATCTATGATAAATCGTCCAGGAATGTCGAGTTGCCTCCATGTCTCGAAAATTCGAGCGGATGTATGGGTTCGCAGTGTCTTAGCTGCCTCTTCGATCGTGTTTCCTAGCGTCGACGGCTCTGATGGGTACCCGATGAACACTGTTTCTTTGCTCATGATGGGCAACGATGGGGCACGGCGAGGCAAACGTCAACGAGACTTTAACGTAGCGAGAATCCCACAGACCCGCTTCGTCAGATTTTTAGCCGACCCACCCCAAGCTGGTACGATGGATGCTCGTGTTGCGCAAGATCCCCCGTTGCACAGATCGGCGACGGCCCAGCATAGAATGCTGCTGTCATCACCAACTCGGCCATGCTAAGGGGTCTTAGAATGTGTTTACAAATTAAGTGTTTTCGACGTTTGATAACCTTCGCAGCAGGATGCGGGTCTCTGCAAGCCAAATCCAGGCAGTGGAGACGTCGAGGCGTCGGTCATAGTCTTTGGAAAGTCGTCGCGGGCGCTCGACCCAGGAGTGGGTTCGCTTGACAACCCAGCGACGAGGCAAGATCGGGAATGGGCGTGCCTCGGTAGCAAACAGAGGCAGTTGGGAGTCGCCCCAGGTTCCTGACGCACTGGGTCGTCGCACCACCTCCACGTCTAGCTTGTACTGCGTTCGCAGCGAATGCGCGCATACACCCGTATAGCCACCATCGACATACAGCTTCCGTAGTGATGGGAACTTGGTGACGGCTTGGGCTACGACGGGTGTCGCTCCGTCTCGGTCTGGAATGTTGGCCGGATGGACCAGGACCGCGAGTAGCAGCCCGAGCACATCGACGACGAGGTGGCGCTTGCGACCCTTGACCTTCTTGCCCGCATCGAAGCCCTTTGGCCCCCCTTGCGCCGAGGTCTTGACCGATTGGGAATCGATTACTGCCGCCGTCGGAGCTGCATCCCTCCCTTCGCGCCGACGCCACATCGCACGCAGCCGATCATGCATCGTCTCGAACAGATTCTTCGCAGTCCAGCGACGGAAGTGCGCGTACACATCCTGCCATGGTGGCAAGTCCTTCGGCAGCATCCGCCACGAACACCCTGTCCTCACTGCATAGCAGCAGGCGTCCAGCAGCTGCCTCCGCGGATACTTGGGAGGCTTGCCCGGACCCTCATGCTCGAATAGCTCCGCGACCAGCGCCCACTCTGCGTCAGTGAGCGTGCCCGGATATCTCTTCACATCGCCGTCATCCCGATGACTCTCTGTGGATCCGTAGCGCGCTTTCGGAGTCTCAAGGAATCGCTTGGGAGTCTCTGTAGGTACACCTCTGTTTTGCGTAGGAATTCCAGAGTTTCTGTCAGACGTTGACTTCCTTCGCTCAATTCCAACACGCTTCAGATATCGATACATCGACAACTGGCAGAGCTGCACGCCGAGCTGCTGATTTACCAGAACACAGAGATCGTCAATGCTGGCCGTCGGCTGCTCAAGCACCAAGGTACGAAACTGATCGAGCGCTGCCGGGCTCAACTTCGGCGGTCGCCCACCGACGCCCGTGCTTGGCAGCTTCTTCGTCGCTACGCTCGGATGTCTCGCCATGTCGATGTCCTCGTCATGGTGGAATCTAATGCTCTGATCTTAATATGTAAACACCTTCTTAGCCAAGCCACCGCTCTGGTTCCAACATTCTCTGTACATCATCCTCGCTCAGCGGTAACGAAGTCAAAATGGCGCCCTCCTTCGCTGTGACGGTTCTGTGAGGAGCGCCGGCCATGAGTCGGCGCTTACTCGATGACGCACCTAGCACTACAAAGTCATCTGTATGTAGAGTTCGTCCAGGCAGCGACTGAGATGTGTTTCTCTGGTTTCGGGCTGTTCCAGACACCTCGACGAGGAACTAGCAAACTCAAGAGATGGATGACTCTGCCGTGCTAGTTCCTGGAACCAACATCGAGGGCGGGTCACATCGATGAACGACCTGCCAGGTCGATCATGGGCACCTCAGAACTACCGATGTCGTTGGCATTCCCGTCGGCTGTTCCTGCGCCCATGGTGCCGCCCCCCTCCGGCTCCTCAACCTTGACCAGTGGCCCACAATCAGATACATTATCTTGCGTGCTCCGAAGAGAACGCAGGATGCTCGCTGAGTCTAAGCAGAAGCAGGGAATCGTACCCTGGGTAGCTGCCTAGTTGATGTGCTATCATGATTCAAAAGGAAACTCACATGGAAAAGCTCCGACTAGACGATCTCTATTACATGGTTTCTCACATTTATAGCGAGCAAAATGCCCATCGACCGGCAGCAGCCACCTTTGCCCATTTTGTAGAAGTATGTGGGATGCTCGCGACTCACGATAGGAACAAAAAGCGTGAGCACTTTACTATCGAAGATGCCTTATGCAAAGCACTTGGATGGTATTTTCCATTGCTTGCAAAATTTAAAGTAAAGAGCGTGGAAGATTTGATATTTCGAAAGTATCCTCATGTCTGCCCATATTGCAGATTGGAGACACATAATGATCTTGTTTGCAAAACGACACGCGGGACAAAATCAACATTAGACAACGGTGCACTAAGAGCAATTCATGGAAAACAGAAGAACAATAGACCGGGAACCCTTGACGAATGGCAAGCGATGTTTCAAAGGATATACCCGAGAATCCTAGATAAGCCCGTCGGACGGAGCACTCTTGGTCTTTTAGAGGAATTAGGTGAATTAGCAGAGGCTATTCGTGTTTTTGATTATCATCCTAAATATTTTGCAGGTGAAGCCGCTGATGTTTTTTCGTATTTAATGGGAATTGCTAATGAATATAGCCTCGATCTTCAATTGAAGGAAGGTCGAACGTTTTCTCTCGAATCATGCTTCATAAAAATGTATCCTGGATTGTGCCCGCAATGTGGGTGCCAAGTCTGTCTGTGCCCATCGGTTCCAGAGTCTACCGTTGGAAGACTAGCAAAGGAATTAGATCTATTAGAAAATGATGATCTATTTCTACTCGATCCAATAGCGCTCGCAAAAAAGGCAAAAAACACTAACCGAATAATATTTGATCGCATTGGTGGGTTCCCTGCTCTGGTGAAAAATTTCCCCTTTGATCGCGGTGACGCGAATAAGGCGTTAGTGATGTTATGTTTACAAGTAGCACAATCAATCGGTGATAAAGATCCGCTTCTCACGGATGCACTCAGAAGCGCAGCTGTACGCATCGGTTCTTCAGCTACATATTCCGGAGCGCGCCAACATACTGCTGTTGAGCAAGATATTCTTGATGCCCTGCGCGATGCGTGGCGAAAAGATGAATTCGGCATTAAATCTCAGATTCCAGTAACTGGAGACTCGCTGACTAGTGGCCTAGGAAGAATTGTTGGAAAAATTAGAGTATTAATGGTTCTGACCAATGCAGACGAACTTACGGACCCTCTGTTACTCGGACGAGAAGCGCGTGTTGCTCGTGAATCCGTAGATCATTCACGCTTGCGAGATATGATTAGCATTAGACAGTTACCGGGGGCTACAATCGATGAGGTGCGAAAGGTATTGTTAGAAGATGACTTCGAGATCGTGCACTTTTGTGGACACGGTACCAAAAAGGGTTTTCTGTTTGACTCTACCGGCAGCCTTCCGGTCCAGCCCACCCTGGATTCAATGAGAGCCTGGTTTAAGACCAAAAAGATAACCTGCGTAATATTCAATGCATGCTATGTGCTAAGCAAGTTAAACGAATCGCTCGGGCCTATCACTGTTGGCATGACATCTGCATTGGGAGATTTAGCTTCTGTTAGTTTCACCAAAGGGTTTTATGAAGCTCTTGGTGCAGGAAAGAGTATCCTCGAAGCCATCGAAGAGGGAAAATCTTGTGTAGCGCTAAATGGGCACGGCAAGAGTTTCCCAATAAAGGTTCTCCGTGGGATTCAAAGCTAGCGTGAACGAACGTCAGCGAATAATCGATCGAAGGACGACCCGCCGAAAAAGCATGAATAGCGTCTTCTTGTTTGCGCGGTGGGCGCCGGGCGGCATTCATCCCTGAACTGCCGCTGCTCACGGCTCGGGCCGCCCCTCGCCGCGGGCAAGGTGGCAAAACCTCATGCTTGTTGAGGGGGCGTGTAGTCCGACATCTGCCAATCCGCTCTGAGCGCAGACGTACAACTGCTCGCGCTCGTACCAGCTTAGACGTCCTACACGCCTCACTGAATGGCCCGCGTCTCTATTGCGATGCGGTAAGGTGCCGTTTGCGTACCGCAGTGGCCCCGCGACACGTCGAACCGCCCCGCTGACCACGCTGGGCGTAGATTACTGCGATGACTTACGCCAGGCAGCGGCGGGCCCCTCTCTACCGGGAATACGTTCAATCATTCCTCTATCTCGCATCCTATAGAAAACCTCCTTCATTGAATTCTCAGAAGTGATTCCAGTGATCTGCCGCCCGATCCGATTGACTATTTCCTCATGATTTTGGAGGTACTCCAGAATCGACTCCTCTGGCGATGCCAAAGCTTCATGCCTGATATGAACCACAACAGAAGTAGCAGTTTCATCAATTATAGGAGCTTTGAGCCTCAACCTGTTCATCGCGAGAAATGCCGTATTAAGGCCTTCGCCGACGTCCTTATTCGGCGGATTGGGAAATTTGTTAATCATTCGCACAATTGCTCCATTGCGTGCAAATTGCTCAGTGAGAATATTGTTTCTCGTAATGTGTCCGGGGAGCCGTCCAGGGCTTTCAACTTCAATTCTGTTATCAAATATCCTTAAGTGAATATCTGAAGCTATACTGTAATCTCGATGAAGAACAGCATTCGTGACAATCTCATGCAAAGTTTCAAATGGGTATTTAATCCCAACAAGGCCTTTCGGGCCAAGCTTCTGTATGCCTTCAGTTAGCTCCACTGCTTTCTTTACAGATTCATAAATTTGGTTATATAGACAGCCCTCAATTGTAAGGGGATCGAAAGCAAGTGTCTCCCGAGCCCCTTCGCCAGTGCTAGAACGATATCGATAGATTTTTACAGCGCATCGCTTAGGTAGGATCGCCTGTGGCTCTTCAGCAAACAGCAAGACACCGGCAACGGTCGGCTTTCCGTCTCGGATAAGTAATTGTTTTTCTAGCCATTGAGCAGGCTCTGCACTGGGGACGACATTCAAAAGAAACTGAATAATATGAGTTGAATTAGTGATTAGACTCAATGGCACATCTAGTGTAGATTTCTCAAACGACTCAATTCCTTTATCAAGCTTAAGACGGGTTAATCCTTCCTCTGTATCTACCGGGAGGCCCTGGGCACCACGACGGATATAAGGGACTCCATCAGATGCTCTCGTTATCTCACGAGTCTTGTTGATGTTAACGTGCAAAACTAGTCCGGAACACCCTTCGGCTGACAAGAATGAGTACGAGTAGTACTGTCCTAGAGGGAATAATTGTTCAAATACCTGGAGGTGAGCATTGGCAGTTTCTTGATTAGGAAAACCACGCCAAGCTCTAATCTTTCTATCTCCAACTGTATTCTCATCAATGCCAATATATAATTCCCCACCGCTAGCATTGGCAAATGCAGAGATGGTCTTTGTTAGCTTAGCTGGTTTGATGTCGATAGCTTTCAAGTCCAGAAAATGACTCTCTTCTGCATTTATGATTAAGTCCCGTTGAGATGCTGAGATTGGATCGCTATTAATCTTCATAGAAGTTCTTTCTTTTTCTGGGTCTGAGCTTTGTTGCACGGAACGCGAAGGATTCGATTGAGTGCGTGGCGAAGGAATTGTTAAGATGAGCTGATCGTTGTTTGTCGAAAATAGTTCACCTTGGCCTGTCATCAATCGGTGGCGCCAAGCCATGAGAGTACCGACTCTGCGTTTCACCGTCGAATGGCTTAAAGACGACAATCTCATTATTCTGTCCGTCATTTGTTGAACCGATGGAATGACCGATTCCAGTAACCCTGGAGCTATGTAATGAAGAATTCTACTATTGCAGATAGCGTAGCGTAGCAGCTCGGTCTCTGCCTGGGAGTTTCGAGCCGTGGAGATGAGATCACGACCCAGCTCGGTTAGAGCAAAACCATGCTCCTCGATGGTCAATAAGTTCAGTATTCTAGCTGAGTGAACGGCGTACAGGATATGGCGGGTCTTAATTCCAGTTTTGGAGTGAATCTCGTGAGTTCCGAGGGTACCTTCGCTAATCACGTGGATGACATCCCGAACTCGATCGAGTCTGTTCGATTGTGGAATATCAATACCGTCCATCTGAGAACTCATGGGATCGTCTCGGTCGCACGGCGGGTTGAGCCGTTACGACGCTTTGGGTACTCCAGCGGATGGCGTAGGTCAAGAGGCGCTTGGTTTGTTCGAGCTGTCGCGGGCGCTGGATACTCCGTGCAGCCGCAGGCGAACGCCCGGCCAAGCGCGTTGCCACAGCTCGCGGAGGTTGATCGCTCGGCTGCTCGGCCCAATGTGACCAAGCGCGCACGCCTGTCAAGACGCACCGAATGCGGTCAGGACTGCTTCCCTCTCGGCATCCGCTTCTGAAAGATGAACACTCCTTTGGGTCTTGTCTTTGTGCCGGTGAAGGGGACTTGGCCGACGTGATCCCAGTCGAGGTTACGCATGCACTGGACCAGGCTGGCGGGGTCATAGCGGCGGACTTGCCACATGCAGAACTCCTTAAATCGCTGGCCGGGGAGGCTGATCTTGGCGATAAATTGGAGTCCATAGCTGCCAGCGAGGGGACGATTGGTGTCGAGACGAAACGAGAACGATACGTCTTGTACGTCTTGGCAGTAGCGTCGGATGGGACCGGCGAGCCAGCGCTGATGACCATCGGGGACAGGCTTCGATAGTGCCGGGTCTTGGCGATAAATCTCGGCAGGGTCCATCGATGTGGTGAAGGCATAGTCCGCGTCGAAGACCAGCAAGTCACCGGGAGCTGCTCCGGCGAAGGCGTTTTGGAAGAACTGTGGCTCGTGGTCGATGTTGCCGATGGTGTTGCCGAGCATGATGTAGATGCGTCGGCGGTGCGAGCGAGCCGGTGTGTAGTGGAGCTGCATGTACCGAGGCAGGTGGTGGAAGTTGCCTTGGATTCCGCAGACGAAGACGCCGGGGTCGTCTCCGAACGTGTCAGCGGCATGCTTGAAGGCGCGACTTAGGAGTGGCTGGCTGGCGTCGAGGAGATAGAACCGGATGTTGGGCCGATCGCTCTCTTCTTGGATCTGTTGGACGAGCCGGACCTCGCTCTTGCCGTCGCCGGGTCCAAGCGCAATCAAGTCCAAACCTACCGGGCCAACGACCTCTCGAATCCTCTTGGCGATGGCTCCGTGCGGCATGCTCTCTCGGTGCGAGGCAATGTAGCTAGGCGTGTTGCAGAGCTGAATCCAGTCGAGCGCGCTCTTGTGATCCAGGTACACATAGGTCTGCTCCATCGAGCCGCCGCCACCGTTGAGCTGCTGCCCGAAGTCAGACATCATCTGCACCGAGTCGAAACCCGGCGAGATGTACCAATTGGGAGCGAGGCGATGGCTGTACTCGCGGACAGCGGGCAGCGTGGTGATTTCGGAGGGCACTAGCTTCAGCTCAGCAACGGAACACAGCGACAGCAGCGCCGTTCGTCCGGGCTGCTTGACTCCCCGTTCTAG
>Ga0075163_10013665_pt1 | contig 10511 bp, 10 predicted proteins | sample JI1023141ADNA_FD_71478 | JGI IMG/M metagenome (GOLD analysis project Ga0075163, IMG submission 71478) | Wastewater effluent complex algal communities from Wisconsin, to seasonally profile nutrient transformation and Carbon sequestration -... | ecosystem: Engineered > WWTP > Effluent > Algae... | reverse complement strand
GTCGTCGGCCAGCACCCGCAGGCCCAGGTGGTCGATCTTGGCGTCGGTGGTGTAAATGTCGATCACGTCGACTTGGCCCTGCGCGATGGCGTCATAGGCCAGACCGTGGTCCAGGCCCTGCGGCTGCTGCGGCAGGGCGTAGCGCCTGGCCAGCCCGGGCCAGCCGTCGGCGCGGCCGATGAACTCGTTGCTGAGCCCCAGGCGCAGGGCCGGTTGCCTGGCCAGGTCGCTCAGGCGGTGCAACCCCAGGCGATCGGCGGTGTCGGCGCGCACCGCCAGCGCATAGCCGTCGTTGAAGCCCAGGGGAACGTCGACACCCAGACCCAGGGCCGCCAGGCGCGCGCGCATGTCCGCCAGCGTGAGGGGCTCCTCGCTCTTCAGGATCTCGCGCGCGATGGTGCCGGTGTACTCGGGGTACAGGTCGATGCTGCCGGCGCGCAGTGCCTCGTAGACGATGGCGGTGTTGCCCAGGCCGGCCTTGACCTCCACCGGCCCGTGCGGCCGCGCCGTCTCGGCCAGCACCTCGGCCAGGATGTAGGACTCGGTGAATCGCTTGGAGCCGATGCGCAGGGGCTCGGCGGCCCATGCGCCCGAGGCAGTCAGCGCAAGCAGTGTCACCAAGGGCAGGAGAAAGCGGAACAGCCAGCATGTCATGGCCCCAGCTTCGGGCATGCGTGCCGGCCGGTCAATGGGCCCCGGCCCGGAGGCTTGGCTTGCACGGGGCCGAGGTTCAGAATCCGCCCATGAAAGTCCTTGTGGTCGGTGCCACCGGCGCTCTCGGCCGACCGGTGGTCCAGCAGTTGCGCTCGCGCGGCATCGCGGTGCGGGCGCTGTGCCGCCACCCCGAGCAGGCGGCGGACCTGGCCGCAGGGGGCGCCGAGGTGGTGGCGGGAGACCTGACCGACACCGCCTCGCTGCAGCGGGCCTGTGGCGGCGTTCAACGGGTGCTGGCCAGCGCGCACGGCCTGCTGGGCCGCGGGCGCTGGCGTTCGCACGAGGTGGACGACGCCGGCCACCGCGCGTTGATCGCCGCAGCGCGCGGCGCGGGGGTCGAACGCTTCGTCTACACCTCTGCGTTCGGCGCCTCGCCGACCCACCCGATCGATTTCTTCCGCACCAAGTACGCCGTCGAGCAGGCTCTGCAGGCCAGTGGCCTGGACGCGGTGATCCTGCGCCCCACCGCCTTCATGGAGCACCACGCCCACAACTTCAATGGAGCAGGCCTGCTCGCCAAGGGAAAGGCCCAACTGATCGGGCCCGGCACCAAGAAGCGCAACTTCGTCGCCGCGACCGATGTGGCCTGGTTCGCGGTGCGGGCGCTGCTGGAGGACCCGCCGCCATGGCGCCTGCTGGAAATCGGTGGGCCCGGTCACCACAGCAACCTGGAGGTCACCGAGATGTATGCCCGCGCCGCAGGCGTCGAGGCGAGGGTGTCGCACCTGCCGGTCGCGGTGGCCCGCTTCCTGTCGGTGGCGGCGCTGCCCATTCACCCGGGCATGGCGCGTGTGATGCGGTTGATGAGCCTGCCAGTCGACGCGATTCCGGAGCGATTCGACGGTGCCGCCGCGCTGGAGCGCGAGCACGGGATCACGCTCACCACCCTCGAGGCTTTCGTGGCCGCGCGCGTGGCCGAGGCGAGGGCACGCGCGGGCGGGTGAAACTGTGCCGACGCACGCGCGGCCTGTCGACAGGCGAACGGAGTGGATTCAGGTGGGTTCGCCCATGAGGGCGCGGGCGGTGGCGATGCCCACCGCCGTCAGCGCCAGCGAGCCCAGCAGGTGGATGCCTGCTGCCCCCAGCGCCCAGGCGTACTGCTGGCGGCCGATCATGTGCACCACTTCGGCTGAAAAGGTCGAGAAAGTGGTCAGGCCGCCCAGGAAGCCGGTGATCGCCAGCAGCCGCCACTCGGGCGCCAGCGAGGGGTTCGCCGCGAAGTAGCTGGTGGCCAGGCCGACCATCAGGCCACCGGCCAGGTTGGCCGCCACCGTGCCCAGCGGCAACGCCGGGTGGATCGGGTTCAGCCAGTTGCCCAGGCCGAAGCGCAGCAGGGCGCCGAAGCCGGCGCCCACGAACACCGCGAGGACGGCCGGGCCGCTCATCGGACCTGCAACCGCGCGGCCCCGGGCTCTGCCGCGGCGATCTCGCCAATGCAGGCCGCCTGACCGAAGCCGTGACGGTGGAACACCGCCAGCACCTCGGCCACCGAGCCGGGGGCGCAGGACACCAGCAGGCCGCCGCTGGTCTGCGGGTCGGTCAGCAAGGCGCGGTCCTCGGCGGCGAAGCCGGCAGGCAGGCCGATCTCGGCGCCATAGCCCGCCCAGTTGCGCCCCGAGGCGCCGGTGACGAAGCCCTGGGCGGCCAGCTGGCGCACGCCGTCCAGCAGCGGCACCGTGGACCAGTCCAGCCGCACCTGGCAGCCCGCGCCACGCGCCAGCTCCAGGGCGTGGCCTGCCAGGCCGAAGCCGGTGACGTCGGTCAGCGCGTGTACGCCGGGCAGGGCCGCCAGATCCGGGCCCGGGGTGTTGAGCTTCGTGGTTGTCTCGATCATCTGCGCATAGCCGTCGGCGCCGAGTTGCTCCTTCTTCAGTGCCGCCGACATCACCCCCACGCCCAGCGGCTTGCCGAGCACCAGCACGTCGCCGGGCTTCGCGTCGGCGTTGCGCTTGACCCGGCCGGGGTGCACGAGGCCCAGCGCGACCAGGCCGTAGATCGCCTCGACCGAATCGATGGTGTGGCCGCCGGCGATCGGGATGCCCGCGGCCCGGCACACCGAGGCGCCGCCTTCCAGCACCCGCCCGATGGTGGCGGTGGACAGCACGTTGATGGGCATGCCGACGAGCGCCAGCGCGAGGATCGGCCGGCCGCCCATCGCGTAGACATCGCTGATCGCGTTGGTGGCGGCGATGCGGCCGAAGTCGAACGGGTCGTCGACGATGGGCATGAAGAAATCGGTGGTGGCGATCAGCGCCTGCTCGTCGTTGAGCTTGTAGACGGCGGCGTCGTCGGCCGTCTCGATGCCCACCATCAATTCGGGCGGGATCGGCATCGCTGCGGTGCCCTTGAGGATCTCCGACAACACGCCCGGTGCGATCTTGCAGCCGCAGCCGCCGCCGTGCGAGAGCGAGGTCAGGCGGGGTTCGGTGGGCAGGTTCGGGGCATTCATCGGGTGTCTCCTGGGGGGCTCAGCAGCTCGGACAGCAGGGCGCACAGCGTCCGGCGTTCGTGGCCTGGTTCGAACAGCGCGGCGCGCGCGGCGCACTGCGCTGCCAGGCCAGGCAGCATAGCCGCGTCGTCACGGGCACGCTCCAGAAGGGCTGCCAGTGCGGCGTCGTCGCCCAGCGGGAAGTAGCCGCCGTAGCCATCACCCAGCAGGCCGATGTTGCCCGGGATGCGCGAGGCGATCACCGGCGTACCGCTCGTCACCGCCTCGATGACGACCTGGGCGCCGCCCTCCATGCGGCTGGGGTGCACCAGCAGGTGGGCGGCTTGGATATGCCGGCGCGTGGCCTCGTGTGTCAGCGGGCCCAGCCATCGGTAGTGCGGGTGGCTCAGGGCCAGCACCCGGGCCTCGTCGCCGAGCGCGGGGTCGAGCGCGCCGCCGATGTGGTCGAGCAGGATGTCGTGGCGACCGGCGAGGCGGCGCGCCGCATCGAAGTAGGTGCGCGGCGACTTCTCGTTGCGCAGGTGGCCGGCCATCAGGGTGCGCAGGTGCCGCGCCGTTTTGTGCAGCGGCTTGCGCGTCGGGCTGGATTGCAGGCAGACCCGCGCCTTGGCGCGGTGTTCGGCCGGCAGGTCGAGAAGGCCGTGCTCGTTGAGCACCACCAGTCGGTCGGCCAGCATCAGCGAACGCTGTGCGGTGTCGTCGCTGGCGATGTCGCGGTACAGGTCGGTACCGGTCAGTACCAGCAGCAGCGGCCGCGCTGGGTGGGCCTGGCGCCAGGCATGCACTGCAGCCGCCGAACGGCGGGCGTGCAGGGCGACCATCGCCACCTCGTCGCCGCGCTGCCAGGCGGTGCCGAGCCGCACCTCATAATCGGCCGACAGCATTTGTGCCCAGCGCCGCGCGGTCTGCCAGTTGCCGTTGTTGGCAGCAGCCAGGGCGGGCGTGATCAGGGCAACAGCAGGGTGCGACACTGCGAAAGGGTAACCCGGATGCCAGACACCCTTGGCGTGGCCATCCGCCAGGCTGGCGCTGCGGCGCTGGCCGCCGCGCTGCGTGACAGCCGGCACCGCACGTTGGCCACCTTTGCACGGTTCGAGGCCGCGCTGGGTCCCGGCCTCGTGGTGCCACGGCGGCCCACGCTGAATCCGCCGCTTTGGGAGCTGGGGCACATCGGCTGGTTCCAGTCGCACTGGTTGGCCCGCCACCCAGAGTGGCGGTCGGGCAGGCGTGCCGACCCCACCGCGCCGCGCCACCCCGGCCGGCGCCCGAACGCCGACGCGCTGTACGACTCCAGCCAAGTTCCGCACGACAGCCGCTGGTCGCTCGACCTGCCGTCGGCCGAGGCGACCCGCGCCGACCTGTCGGCACAGCTCGGCGAAACCCTGGCCTTGCTGGCCGAGGCGCCGGACGACGACGACGCGCTGTACTTCTTCCGCCTGGCCCTGCTGCACGAGGACATGCACCACGAGGCCGCGCTGTACATGGCCCAGGCGCTGGGCCTGCCGGGCATCGTGCCGCAGCCCGAACCACTGCCGCCGCCTGCAGAAGCGCTCTCGTTCGAGCCGGGGCCCTGGCGGCTGGGCTTCGACGGGCCCGGCTTCGCCTTCGACAACGAACTGGGTGCCCACGAGGTGCTGTTAGGCGCCACCCGCATCGACGCCCAGGTGCTGCGCTGGGCCGAGTACCTGCCCTTCGTCGAGGCGGGCGGCGGGCCGATTCCCTGCCATCTGCGGCGAGCGCAGGGCGGCTGGCAGGTCCGGCGCCATGGCGCTTGGGAGCCACTGGATGTGGCCGAGCCGGCCTGCCATCTGAGCTGGCACGAGGCCCAGGCCTGGTGCGCCTGGGCCGGGCGCCGGCTGCCGACCGAGGCCGAGTGGGAGCGCGCCGCCCTCACGCGACCCGGGGCGTTCCGATGGGGCTCGGTGTGGGAATGGACATCCAGCGCCTTCGCGCCGTATCCCGGCTTCCAGCCGCACCCTTACCGCGACTACTCGGTGCCGTGGTTCGATGGCCGCCCGGTGCTGCGCGGCGCCTCGTTCGCGACATCGCCGCGCATGGCGCACCCGCGCTACCGCAACTACTTTCCCGCCGAGCGCAGCGACATCTTTGCGGGCTTCCGGACCTGTGATTCTTGACTCACGTTGAGCCAGCCACCAGCACCGCGAAGTCGTTGTTCGCATCCGTCCAGGCCTGCACCTGGCGCCAGCCGGCGTGGCGCAGCAGGGCCTCGAAATCGCTGCGCTGCCACTTGCAGGAGTTCTCGGTGTGGATGCGCTCGCCCGTGGCGAAACGCCGCTCGCCACCGGGCCAGCGCACGTTGATCGGCTGCCGCGCCTCCAGGTGCATCTCGATGCGTGAGTCGGCGGCGTTGAACAGCGCCACATGGCGCCAGTCGCTCACGCGGAAGTCGCTGCCGATCAGCCGGTTCAGGTGGTTCAGCAGGTTGAGGTTGAAGGCCGCGGTGACGCCCAGTTCGTCGTCGTAGGCGGGCACCAGGCGTTCGGCGGGCTTGAGCAGATCCACCCCGATCAGCAGCGCGCCGCCGCCGGACAGCCCATGGGCCTCGCGCAGCAGGCGCAGCGCGTCGGCTGGGCTGAAGTTGCCGATGCTCGAACCCGGGTAGAAGATGACAGCCGGTTCGTCCAGCAGGCCGGCCGGCAGGGCCAGGCGGGCGGAGAAGTCCAGCCCCACGCCGATCATCTCCATCGCCGGGTTCTCGCGCTGCAGGCTGTCCAACGCATGGCGCAGATGGTCCACCGAAATGTCGACCGCCACGTAGCGCTGCGGGTGAAGCGTGGGGAACAGCCGGGCGGCCTTGGCGCAGTTGCCGGCACCCAGATCCACGAGGGTGGCGCCAGCGCCCGCGCGCACCTGCACGGCGGCGGCGATGGCCGGGCCGTGGTCGGCCAGGATCGCCGCCTCGGTGCGGGTCAGGTAGTAGACGGGCAGTTCGGTGATGGCGTCGAACAGCCGGGAGCCGAGCGCGTCGTAGAAGAACTTGGGCGACACCGAGGCGGGCTGTGCGGCCACGCCAGCGCGGGCCTCGGCAGCCAGGCGGGTTTGGTCGATCCGGTCCAGCTGATGAAAGCGTGGGCTTCTCATGCGGAGGGCCTTTGCGCCGACGAGGTGGGCTCAATGTAGCAAAGCGGCCGCGCGCGCGCCGACATGCGGTCAAATGCACCCTGTGGCGGCTGGCTGCCGCACCCCACCACAAGGAGATTCCGATGCCCACCCCTTCGTTCAAGGCCCTCTCGAAAGCCTTGCTGTGCGGCGCGCTGTGTGCCTTTGGCGCCGTCGCCCAGGCCCAGCAGGTGTTCCGCGTGACCGCGATCCCCGACGAATCGCCCACCGAGCTGGCGCGCAAGGCCGCGCCGCTGATGAAGTACCTCGAGGCTCGCCTGGGCGTGAAGGTCGAGTACACGCCGGTGACCGACTATGCGGCCTCGGTCGAGGCGCTGGTCAACAAGAAGGTGGATCTGGCCTGGTTCGGTGGCTTCACCTTCGTGCAGGCGAACGTGCGTTCGGGCGGCAAGGTGCTGCCGCTGGTGCAGCGCGAGGAGGACGAGCGGTTCCGCTCGGTCTTCATCACCGCGGAGCCGGCCATCCAGTCGCTGGCTGACCTGAAGGGCAAGGACGTGAGCTTCGGCTCGCAAAGCTCCACCTCCGGCCACCTGATGCCGCGCAGCTTCCTGCTGCAGGCCGGCCTGGACCCGGAGAAGGATTTCCGCCGCGTGGCCTTCAGCGGCGCGCACGACGCCACCATCGCCGCCGTGGCCTCGGGCAAGGTGCAGGCCGGTGCGCTGAACATCTCGGTGTGGGACAAGTTCGTCGCCGAGAAGAAGGTCGACACCACCAAGGTGCGCGCGTTCTACACCACGCCGCCCTACTACGACTACAACTGGACGGTGCATGCCGACATGCCCGCACCGATGCGCGAGAAGCTGAAGGCTGCCTTCCTGGCTCTTTCGCGTGACAACGCAGAGGGCAAGGAGATCCTCGAGCTGCAACGCGCCACGCGCTTCGTACCGACGCAGGTGGACAACTACAAGGGCATCGAGGCTGCAGCGCGCAGCGCCGGCCTGCTCTGATCGGGGCTGGTTTGAAGCTCGAGCTGCAGGGCGCCTCGGTGCGCCACCCGGCCGCGCGGCCGGGCGGTGCGCCGGCCCTGCACCCGTTGAGCCTGAGCGTGGCAGCGGGCGAGGCCGTGGCCATCATCGGCCCCTCGGGTGCTGGCAAGACCACGCTGCTGGAACTGCTCGCTTGTGCGCTGCGGCCCGAGGCGGGCCAGCTGATGCTCGATGGCGTCGACCCCTGGAGCCTGCCGCGCAGCGGCCTGCAACGGCTGCGCGGCCAGCTCTTCCTCGCGCCGCAGGTGCCCCCGTTGCCCCCGCGCCAGCGGGTGGTCACGGCGGTGCTGGCGGGCCGCCTGCCGGGCTGGAGCCTGGCCACCAGCCTCCGGTCGCTGGCCTATCCCACCGACACCACGGCTGCGCGCGAGGCGCTGGCCCGCTTCGACCTGGCCGACAAGCTCTTCGAGCGGGTCGATCGGCTGGCGGGCGGCGAGCGGCAGCGGGTGGGCCTGGCCCGCGCGTTGTTGGCGCCCGCGCGGCTGTGGCTGGTCGACGAGCCGCTGTCGGCGCTCGACCCGCGCCGGGCAGCCCAGGCCACGGCCGCACTGGTCGACGAGGCGCGTGTCCGCGGCATCACCCTGGTGGCCACGCTGCATCAGGTGGACATGGCCCTGGCGCATTTCCCGCGCATCGTGGGCCTGCGCGACGGCGCGGTGGCGTTTGACCTGCCGCCGGCCGAGGTCACGCCGGCCCTGCTGGAACAGCTCTACGCCGAGCGCGACAACCTGCCCGCGCCCGAACAACCGTGGTCGCCGCCGGGGCTGCCGATCGCGGCCACCTGCCGATGACACCGCCGCGCGATCCGGCCTGGCAGGGCCGGGTGTTCTGGAGCGTGGCGTGCCTGCTGCTGCTGTGGCCACTGATCGTGGCCACCGAGTTCCGGCCTGCGGTGTTGTTCGACCCGGACAGCCTGCGCGTCACCGGCCGCTTCCTCGCCGGGTTCCTGCCACCCAAGGTGGACCCGGCGTTTCTGGCCGAGGTGGCACGCGAGACCTGGCGCACCGTGGCCATCGCCACCGCCGGCATGGCCCTGGCGATGGTGCTGGCCGTCCCGCTGACCTTGATGTCGGCCCGCGTGCTGTCGCTGTCGGCCCTCTCGGGCCGGATGGCGCGGGGGCCGTTCTGGCTGCGGCAGGGCGTTCGGACGCTGCTGATCGTCTTGCGAAGCATCCCGGAGCTGGTCTGGGCCCTGGTCTTCGTGCGGGTGGTCGGCTTGGGGCCGACCGCTGGTGTGCTGGCGATTGCGCTCACTTACGGCGGCATGCTGGGCAAGGTCTACAGCGAGATCCTGGACAGCGGCGAGACCGGGCCGACCCAGGCGTTGCTGCGCAATGGCGGCGGCCGGTTGCAGGGCTTTTTCTATGGGTTGCTGCCGCAGAACTCCGCCGAGCTGACCTCGTACACCGTCTACCGGTGGGAGTGTGCGATCCGCTCGTCGGTGGTGCTGGGCTTCGTGGGTGCCGGTGGCCTGGGCCAGCAGATCGACAGCGCGATGAAGATGTTCAACGGTGGCGAGGTGGCCACGCTGCTGATGGTTTTCGTCGCCCTCGTGGCCTTGGCCGATCGGGTCAGTGCCTGGTTGCGGGCGTGGTTGGGATGAGGCTCGGCCTGCTGCTGCTATGCCTCGGCACACTGGTGGTGGCCAGCTTCACCTCGCTGGACCTGCAATGGGCGCAGTTCGCTTCGCTGGACGCGCTGCGCAGCATGGGGAGGTTCCTGGCCGAGTTCGTGCCGCCAGACACCCAGCCCGCCTTCCTCCGCAAGGTGGCGCAGGGCACGGCCGAAACCTTGGCCATGTCGGCCCTGGGCACCCTGCTCGCGGCTCTCGGGGGCTTGGCGCTGGCCCTGCCGGCCAGCCGCCCTGCACCGCTCGCACGTGGCCCCGTGCGGCTGGTGCTCAACGTGCTGCGCGCCATCCCCGAACTCGTCTGGGCCGCGCTGCTGCTGATCTCGGCCGGCCTCGGCCCGTTTGCCGGCACCCTGGCCCTGGCCGTTCACACCACTGGCGTGCTGGGCCGCCTGTTCGCCGAGGCGCTGGAGAACGCACCCCCAGGCCCCGGCGCGGCACTGCGCGCCCAGGGGGCCGGCGCCGCACAGGTGTTCTTCTATGCCACCCTGCCACAGGTGCTGCCGCAGTTGGTCAGCTACACGCTGTACCGCTGGGAGAACAACATCCGCGCGGCAGCCGTGCTGGGCGTGGTCGGCGCAGGCGGCCTGGGCCAGTTGCTGGCCTTTCACATGGGCCTGTTCCACATGGGCAAGACGGCCACCATCCTGGGGGCGATGCTGGTGCTCGTGGCAGCTGTGGATGCCTTGAGCTACGGGGCGCGGCGGTTGGCCACGCGCTGAGCCTCACAGCGTGCACTAGGCACTTGGCGCCCGGCACCCGGCATCAGGCCACGCCGTTGCCTGCTTCGAACGCCTCCTCGAAGACCGAGTAGCCGGCCAGGTCTGCGTGGGCAAAGCGCAAGCGCCCCCTGGCCTGGCGAAGGGCGGTGCGCGCCGCGTCGCTGCGGGTGCCAGGAACCGGGATGCTCATCGCGTGACCATGGCGCATCAGGTCAACCTGGCGGACGCGGCGCGGCAGATCCGGGTGCAGCGTCGCCGCAAGATCCGCCACCACGAGCCGAGCCCAATCGCCAGCTGACCCCGACAGCAGCCGTGCGCGCTGCGCCTCGGGCAGCGCGTGGTACGCCGTCAGCAGGGGAGGTTCACGCACCGGGTGCAGCGATTGGTGGGTGGCGTCGACATAGCCCAACGCGCTGCTGGTGCCAGCCGGCGCGTAGGCAACGTTGTCCCAGCTCGGCGGCGCACCGGCCCGGTCGAGCAACGGGGCGTCCAGATGCAAGTTGGCCACCAGCCAGGGGGCGTGGTGCGTCCGCGCTGCGGCCTGCGTCAGAGCCAGCGTGGGGTTCACGATCACCCGTGCGGCCACGAACAAGGGCAGAGCAGACACCACCAGGGGCGCGGACCAGGCTTCGGCCTGTTGCGTGCCTTCGTTCCAGACCGTCACCTCCACGCCGTGCCGGCCTTCGTCGACACGCCACACCGTGCGGCCGGTGTGGACGCGGGCCGCATGCGGCGCCACCAACTGGCGCACCAGCCAGGCGTTGCCTTCGGGCCAGGTGAAAACCGCATCCGTCGCCTCGGCCTCGTCGCCAGGCGCGTGGAAGCCGTGGCGGCTGGCGAAGTAGTGGATGCCGGCCCAGGCCGAGACG
>Ga0075163_10013664_pt1 | contig 10512 bp, 8 predicted proteins | sample JI1023141ADNA_FD_71478 | JGI IMG/M metagenome (GOLD analysis project Ga0075163, IMG submission 71478) | Wastewater effluent complex algal communities from Wisconsin, to seasonally profile nutrient transformation and Carbon sequestration -... | ecosystem: Engineered > WWTP > Effluent > Algae... | reverse complement strand
CCCAGGGGCGTTGGGTGGGGAGCAACATTGTTCTGGAGGCTCTGCGGTCAGATATTGGTGATATCGTGTACAGGAGGTGCCAGACCACTCTACGGGCCCGTTTATGAGGGGCCGTCTCGAAAATCGCCAGAATCGCGACAAAATCGGTACGAATTTTCGAGACGTCCGGGGGATCGCGCTGTCGCGCATCGCCGCGTCGGTCGGGGCGTAGTCGGGGGTCCTGGCCAAGCCCCGGAGCCGGAGAGGGCCCGGCGATCGTGCCAGGAATCAGGCCCTGGCGACCGGGGGCACTCTGCCCTAAAGGACATGTCGCTCGCGCTTCACCGGAGGGTCAGGCGGACCTGCACGCGGCCAGGGGTCGCTCACTGGGAAGCTGACGCCCTCGAGGGCTCGCCGAGCTCAGCCATGCCAGGGGTAGCTAGGATCGTCAGGTGCAGGCGCGCGGGGCAAGTGCTGGACGGGTTAGAGGCCAGGCGCATTTTTGGTCCGGCAAGACGTGTGCAACCTCACCTTTGTCCAGGTTGAATGCCCTAAAACGGATGATGACGCCTCCACCCATGTAGAGGTACGCATCTGCGTTAATCCTGACGCGAATCGCGCACTGTCCGGGTCTCTTCAAGAAGGTCTTCATCATGTCCACTCGCACTGATTCCAAAACTGTCCTTACGGTTGTTGCACTCATCGCTGGCACCCTCGGTGGCTGTACGGATTTGGACACGGCCAATACATTTACCTCGACAACAGTACCTCAGGAAGATCCGATCTGCGATCAGTATCCCCTGTGTGGTACTGTTTACCTTGGTACTTGTGATAATGTTCCATTCTCGGGTTGTCCTGCTCCGTCTGGATGTGAATCCCAGTTGATGTCTTACGAATGTTTCGATGAACCCACTGGGGATAATGTTTGCGGATCCTGGAATCCGGGCAACTACATCAGTCTTTCGATGGGTGTTTATGGGGTCGACGCAATTCTCGTCACAAATCTCTTTGGAGACATGAGTCCTCTCGTTGAGTGCGACGACGCCACATTCGTTTCGATTTCAGGGGGATTTTACGTGTCTGGCGCGAGCAGTGGCGAACTGCTTTATGAACTCGGCTTACGCAATGGGGACGTTCCGCTGTCACTTAACTCTTACCCGCTCAATAGCCTCGACAACATCATTGAGGCCATCTACGAAACTTGGATTTTCTACGGTGAAACCAGTTATGAATTGGAGATATCTCGCAACAGTTCGACAACATCGCTTTATTACGAAATCTACTTCTCGCCGCCGTGAACAAATTGGCTGATGAGCCAAGGAAGGCTCCTACAGTCTGTGACTTACGTGTTCCCAAATAGTTCGGCGTCCTGGGCCTCCTTGCGGCGGGTCTGTATCACTGTCTTTGTCACAGCACACATTCTGAGCGTGGTGTGTTATGCGTTGCCGCACCCGCCTCCCGAGTATCGCCGTTTACTCCACCACTCGCAAAATGTACAACTCGAACTTGACAGAGCGTTGGACTATTTTCGTACGACATTTCACCTCAAAACCCCTCAGGAGGAAATGAAAACACAGGTACTTAATGCACTAGATGTTTACCTTTCTGTTTATCTTTCTCTGCGGCGTCCACTTGAGCCCTATGTCGAATTTACAGGCAGTATACAACATTGGAATATGTTCGCAGCTGTCCCCCGACAACCGGTCTTTTTGAGAGTTGATGTTAGACCTGTTGGCAGTAAGCAGTTTCTGCCGTATAAGGAATTTTCCTGGGAGTCTCCCGATTATGAGGTCACGAATTTTAGGCACTTTAAAGCGCAAAGCATCCTGTCATATGTAGGTCCCGGACCGACGTCCGGGGAATACGCACAGTTCTGGGCGCGGGTTTGGAATGCAGGGCATCCTTCTCTGCCAGCGGAGAAGGTCCGATTCTACTTTATTCAATTCACCACTCCCCCTCCCGAACGTATTCGTGCCGGTGACTCAAATCGAGATCCCCAAACAATTCGTCAAGAAACCTGGGGAGTTTTACGTCCGTGACGGCGTGGCAACGATATGTCGCGTACTGGAATGAAAGGGAATCGCCCGAAACTGTTGGGCTGCTCCGCATAGCATTCGGACTGTGTATCATTGTTAATGTTTCCGAGCAAATAGTACACGGCACGATCACTGAGATTTACGCCACCGTTGGTAGCGGTGGCATTTTTACTATCTCCGAACCAACTAGTGTCCTTTCACTGTTCCATTATCTTGAGCCTTCGTCCGAGTTGGTGTGGGCTCTCGTCGTCGCTCAGTTGGGGATGGCTGTCCTGCTAACGCTAGGTTTCTACACTCGACTGTCATCGTTCATCTTATTTATCCTACAGATCACTTTTTTTGATCGGATGGTAATGTTTCGTTACGGTGGCGATGCGGTGCTCTGTGTTTTTAGTTGGCTGATGGTCTTGACGCCCGGGGGAGCGACATGGAGCTTAGATTCATGGATGCGGGGTCATCCGCTTGCTGATGTACCAGCATGGCCACGTCGTCTCTGGATGGCGCAATTGGCAATCATCTATACGCAGGCTGGGCTCGTTAAGCTCGGCACGATGTGGTCGTTTATCGACGGCTGGAGCGCATTTTATCTGGCGGTGAATGTCCCTGGAATTGCACGTCGCAGTGGTGAGTGGGCGGCTTACGTTTATCCGATGACTCAAATAGGAACGCTGATTTCGTCGTGGTGGGAATTGACATTTTTTATTCTTCCAATAAATCAGTTTCTCCGCCGGAGGGAACGCCGCTGTAACATATTTATGCGTGTGCTGTGTCAGTGTGATCTTCGTAAAATATATCTGCCCCTCGGGATTCTAATGCATATTACAATTTGGATCACCTTGGATGTGGGGCTCTTTGGGTTGGCTATGTTGTGCCCTTATCTGTCATACCTGACACCCAAAGAAATCCGCTCATTGACGCCTCAACACATCGCCGGTCGGTGCTAACTAGCCCATCGTCCGTCTCCCAGGCTGTGTCGTCCCGGTCTATTTGCGGGGATTCGTTCCGGACTGCGTGCGGGGAATCGGGTCGGTCGGGGTGGCAGGATTGCCGCCCCGCAGTGCGGGCACCGATAGCGCCGCACCGCCGCACCTGAACCGGCGCCTCGCCGATTGGCCGCCGCAGCCGTACGTCGTGGGCATGCGGTCGCTCGTGCAGGCACGCCCGACACGGCTGCCGGTAGCTAATTCAGGACGTCACACCCGGCTCCCCGGCTATCTGGTACCGTCCTCGTCAGGACCGAGGCGCCGAATCCGCAGCGAGACCGCAGGTTCGGCGGTTACAGCGGCGTCGAGACGCACGTAGTAATCGCCGCCATCGAGGATGACTCGTTGTGGACCTCCACCGCTGTAGATGGTGAGTGGATGGATGGACTCGCAGCCACCGCAACTACCGAGAAAAATCTCAACGCCGGCCCCATCAGTGGCAGCAGACAACTCGTACAGTCCGGAATGTTCGATCCTCAGGCTGGCCCAAGTTGAAACCTGTGCACCGAGAAAGAAGGGGCCTACAACATCGTCTTCCGCACAGGAAAGTTCGCGGCGTAACGTCGCTGTATCGCCCTGCCAGGCGATCTTGGGAGAGGTGCACTCAAACAGCTTTAGTCTGAAGCGTTCGTAATCGCAGCCGCGACGGTCTGCGTCAAAGTGAGCTATCGTGTCGTTGAACGATTCGCCGAAAGAGGCCTCGTGTGCCTCCGCAACGAGGTCCAGATCATCACTTGGTTTCAGATTTGAGTAGAAGTCCAGATACGAAGATACGCCGAAGCGGTCGATCAAGAAGCGCGTGAAGGCGCCAGCCAGTAGGTACTGGTCGGCTGGGAGCGCTGAGGCGAGCAGCACGTCGCCATCTATCGGGGTATCGCCCGGCAGGCGAACGGCGCCGTCGATGAAGACGGCCGGAAGTTCGAAGGCAACGGCTGCGCCCTCGGCGAAAAACGAGGGGGGGAGACCCGCAGCAGCGGTAACAAGATGGACTAGCTCATGGTCGTGCGGGGCGATGTAGGAGTTAGCCACACCGTTGAGAGCGCAACCTTGAGTGCCCATTCGACAGCCCGAAGAGGCATTAAAGTTTGTCTCGGTGTACCAGTGGTAGGTGAATTGGTGGTCGGAGAGGTCTACCTCCCAGGTAGCGGCGATGAGTTCGACGAAACGGTCCATGTGGCTGACTAGGTCACCGCAAGGTGTGAGACCAGAGTCGATTACGAAGTCAACGTGTCGGCCGCGCTCGACCGTGCCGTCGTCAGCCGCGCAGCCGAAGAACAGGACGATGATGATGGGAGTAGCCCGGGTCATTAAGGCCCCTCGGGGGTGATGAGATACGCCACACCGGTAGCGACTATCAAGGCAATAGGATCGTCTCCACCCAGTCGGGCGCGCGTTAGAGTGCCCGCGACGAACGGCTGTGGCGGTATGGGGTCGAGGCGGCCGGTGCCATTACCTCGAAGTAGCTGCAGACGCGGGCCTTCTGGAAAGTTGTTGACCATGACCGCGTCGGGATTGCCATCGGCATCAAGATCATCCACTGTCAACGGTACGACGTACCCCCCAGGATCGGCCCACAGAGTCGTGGCACACTTGGCCGCTGGTCCCGCGGAACCTCGGAGGCACACGGTGTAAGCTCGAGCGGAAGGGTCGTAGAAAACGACGTCAACGGCTCCATCATGATCGATGTCGCCCAAGCCGAGTGTGTCGAGAGAACGAGGGACATCAATATCGAGAACTCGTGGAGCCTCAAAGTCGAGACCATCACTGCGTAACAGGACTAGCGGCGAGCGATTTTCGGAGGATGATGAGGCGAGGAGGTCGGTAAGTCCGTCGTCGTCCATATCGGCAGCACGCAGATCGCCGAGCCCTTCGAAATTAGAGCGCTCAAGGTGTTGGAGGTCCGTCCCGGGGCGGGCGAACGCGGGCCAGTCATCGGCGCGCGACAGCAACTCGACACGGCCGTCTCCGTCGAAGTCGGCGATGACGTCGAAGTTTGGAATAGGGATCGACGCAGTGCGGAGGAAGCGACCCGCGCTGAGGGCCCAGAGGGCGTAGGTCGTCTCACCATTCGCGTCGATCTCGGTCGCTAGTAATTCGGATCCGGGTAAGCCGTCGAACTCACCGACTTCAACGATCTGACCCGGTGGGGTCGACGCTGGACGAGCGAGTGAGATCGCTTGACTGATTCCGCCTACACCGTTCGCGCGAGCGATCGCCACGCGGGGGGGGTCATCAGCGACTAGCTCGTCGAGACCATCTCCATCGAGGTCACCGAGCAATGGAAGCGATGAGGAAGGAGCGACGAATTGCTCGACTAGGGCGCGGCCGCTCATCATGTCGAGGAGCTTAAGGCCCTCGCCGCCGGCTGTCCAAAGAGACATAGCGCCCTCTTTGCAGCGGGGTAGTAAGTTGTTGACGGAAATTCCCGCATAAAGCCCGCCACCGCTCGTCCAACCATCATCGCCATGCAGGAGTTCGAAGCCGCGATTTAAGGAAATGAGTCCGGATGCGCCACGATCGAGAATCAGAGTCCCAGCCGGCCCGTCTGTGGGACAGCTATGGATACGAGTGCAAGAAGAGTCGGACAAGCGTTGTCCGGAAGCTAGACTGCCATCGCTGAAGCCAAACGATGCGAGGATACCTGTTGAGTGGCAGCCAACGAGGTCGGGTTGGCCGTCGCCGTTGAGGTCGGTGGCGATGGCGCCAGTGAGACCGGTCAATGGACCGGCGCGTTTGGGTATCCAAGATTCACTGCTACGTAGAACTGTTGTTCCGTCGGCATCGACAATCCACAGATCGTCTAGTGGGTCATCATCGATCTGGACGACAACCACGGAGGTGATGTCTAAACCTTTATATGCCGTCGCGGTGAGATTGGTATCTTTAGACAAGAATGCGAGGTCGCATTCGCTGTGATAATCGCCGCGAAGGTAGGTTGGTATACACGTCAGTACGGCCAAGTCTTGGTCAGCGTTCTCGCCGATCTGTACTGGGACAATCTGATCGATGTCAGACTGTTCGTGGAGCAGGCCTATGGATAGGTCGGGACCTGTGAGGAGGCCAAGCGAGTGGTCGCTCCACCAAATGATGTCACTGCTGCCGTCAATTCGTTTCGCCTCACGTAGGCCTTCGAGGCTTGGTGGAGCTGGAACGCGGATTTTCTCTCGAAGTGCGTCGTCGACGATTGTGTAAGCGACGATCTCGGCGAGGTCGGGTTCCTCGACCACGATCTCTTCGAGACCATCACCGTCTAGATCCGCAAACAGAAGAAGGTCGGAAGAGACACCGAAAGGCGGTCCGTGCGGACGGACTGTATCACCCATGACGTCGCGCAATACGGAATCATCGGCAACGAGCTCATCGATACCATCGAAGTCGAGGTCACCAGCAACGAGAAGGGCGCTGGAATCGCGCATGGCGGCACGGACCAGGGTCTGACCATTACGAGGGTCAACGAGTAAGAGGCTGTGAGAGTCGGTGCCGCCGATGACGAGTTCGGGACCATTGGGGCCGCGGCGGGCGAGTAGGGTTTTAGGCTCGAGATCTAGGGCATAAACCCTGCGTTCACGCCAACCGCTGACTCCGTTACCAAAGCCAACGAATAGGTGGCGGGTGATTGGATCGATAGCGGCGATGTCGGAGACGCCATCATCGTCGAGGTCATTGGCGACGACCGCGGTTGGGAAGCTCGAGCGCCAAGCGACCTCGCCGGTCTTTAGTAAACCGTCGATAGAGTGGAGGATTTGAACGACGCCGAGGGCGGGCTGCGCGACAGCGATCTCAACACGGCCGTCGGAATTGAGCTCGACGACAGCGAGCGCACTGACGTCCTCAAGCTTGAGGTGTTGTCTAATGGTTAGTCCTTGCGGGCCACCAAGGAGGAGAAGCAACTCGTCGCGATCCTGGATAACGACAACAAGATCAGCGATGCCGTCACCATCAACGTCGCCAGTAGCGAGAATTGATGGCGGAGCGTCGACGGCGGCCTCATGGAGCTCGTCTGTAGCGCCGGATAGCCAGACAATCGTGGACTGTTGCTGAAGAGCGGTCGCTACATCGCGTCGTCCGTCGCCGTCGAAATCCGCAATGGCGAGGCCGGCGGCGTTATCGGGGAGAGAGCGGATGGTCGCGGTTGGGAAACCATCCTGCCACGGCCGCACGGATATGCCGAAACCGCCCACACTCACGAGATCAAGGCGGCTGTCGTCATCGAGATCGACGAGTATGGCCTGAGTGGTAATGGCGGTGATAGCAACTGGCTGAGCCATGAAGCTCACCGTCGAAGATCCATCCCCGCAGCCCAGAGCGAGCAGAGCGAGTAGCGAAGGTAGACGCATTTGAGGACATGATGCCACAGATTTAGTGGTTGAGAGCGTGTCGAACGGTGATCTTGGCCTCGGACCCGGGGTACTCAGCCCTTGAAACGGTGCGCATTTTATGCGCGGCTGAATGGTAGAGTCGCACCTGTATTGTTCCGCCTCCTCTGGTCGCTCGGTGGGGGCGTGTCTCGGACGAGCGCGATGCGACACACTCGCCCTGGCGACCTCCTCGCTTGCCGACCACAGGTCGTTCGCCTAGGGTAAGTCTCTGTGCGACGCGAACCGGCGTACGAGGGGTCATGTCCAACGAGAGCGGAGGAGAGCATGTCGACGAAGACCGCGAGCGACTGACGCCGTACGTCCGCCGCATACGCGTGTGCCTGCTCGGTCTGGCTATGGGATGCGGGGATGCCGAAGAGCATCCGGATCTACCCGTAGGCCCGACGCTCTCCGGACAGCACGTCGTAGTCACGAACGCATCCGGCAAGCGTCTGTGCGCCGGATCCATGGCATATATGGACGAATTCGTCGTTAGGACCTCCAAACTGTTCTCGTTCGCGCCGCCGACCGGCGACGCGCGTATCCACGCCTATTGGCTCCCCCCCAGCCAGGTCGAGGAGTTCTGCGACGCCGACGTGCCTGGTTGCACGCGAGGCGATGTCGTCTTCACGAGCTGGATGCCGCTCAACCATGAGCTCGTGCATGCCATGACGCATCCCCTAGGGCGCTCGCTGCCCCTACTCGAGGAGGGCCTAGCGGTTGCCCACGAAGGCCTGAGCGGCGATCTCATCGACACGCAGCTCGCGCCCGGGACGCAAGACATCCGAATATTGGCAGACCTCTCCGCGCTCGAGATTGGGTCGATCGCGGGCGGCTACACGCTGGCCGGCGCCTTTTCGGCATCCCTCATCGCCGAGCACGGGATCGACCGCTACCTGGACCTCTACGCCATGCTAGACGTGGACGCCGATCCAGCGGCCATCGAGTCTGCCTTCCTGGGCACGCTCGGGCGCACCTTCGAGGAGGTGGCCGCCTCCTTCGAGAAGGCCCACCCGTGTGCTCACGTCGAGTACGATGCCAAGTCGCTGGAGTGCAGCGCGCCGGGCCTCGCGTGGGATGGCGACCAACTGCGGATGAACCGGAGCATTGAGTGCGAGCAGGCCGACGTCGTCGGTCCGTTCGCTGACAGAATTACAGCCTTGTACACCGTGAATATCGAAGAAGACGGCCGTTATGAGCTGCGACTGGACGGAGACGACCAAGAGAGCGCGAGCTATCCGGATCTCACGTACAATGGATCTGCAGTACGCGGCGTCTCGATGGTTCGCTGTGGTGGATGCGGTGAAGGTGGTTTCATCACTACGCGGGAGGGGGATCGCCCGCGTGCACTCTCGATCCGGGCGGGGCGCTACTCGTTGCGTCTCCACGCGCCAGTGTCCGAGCGCAGCGAACTCGGGTTCAGCTTGACGCGCGTACCGGACGGAGAGCTTGGCGCTCTGACCACGGGTGGCCTCGCAAGCCGCAACGATTGACAACTTGCCAAAAATATGAGCATCCTCCTCTGCGGAGGACACAGATGCAGAACATCCACAATCGCGTAATAACTCCCTTCACCCCCTTGGTGATTGCAGGTCTCTTGGCGGGCAGTTCGTTCACCTACGGCTGTCTTCCAGACAGCGTTCCAAACGAGGACGAGTCCACGGGCGATGAGGACCCACAGCCCGAAAATCAGGAAGAGGCATGTGGGAACTGCCCCGAAGAGGCGTTCGCGTGCTCCTGCAACGACCCGCTGGGGGGAGGTTGGCAGCCCCCCAAATATGGATGCACGCTGGTGGACAAGCTCGATTACGCAGACTCATGCCGCACGCTGCTCAACAAAAGCCCCATGACGCAGCTCTTCGAATGGGAGTTCAATTGCGAATGTATCCTCTGTGAAGAGGGCACACCCACAGGAGGACCGGTGGACGATCCCGTTTGTTCCTTGGCCGAGACACCATCCTGCACGGGGTGGGATCCCGACTCGATGATCGGTTTCAGTTCTGGCGTGTACTCGATGGATGCCACCGTCATCACGAACCTCTTGGGCGACGCATCGCCGCTGCTTCGCTGTGATGACGCGCGGCTGGTCGCACTGCCGAGCCCCCCCGGGTTCGAGGTCGAGGACGCCGACGCCGACGAACTGCTTTACGAGCTGGGACTCAGGGATGGCGATATTCCGCTAGCGCTGAATGGAATGCCTCTCGAGACAGCGGGAGATGCGGTCATCGCGGTAAGCAAACTATGGTGGGAAGAAGGAGAGACGGAGTATGAACTTGATCTCCTGCGGGGGATGTCGAACGTGATGCTCGAATACAGTGTTTACTTCTCGCCGCCCTGAGTCGGCAAGGCTCGTTGTACTCCGAGATTCCGAGCATTGACACAAAGCTCATGTTGCCCGGTGCTCCGGCACGACGTTCGTGCCGGAGCACCTGGTCGTCAGGCGGGCGCACAGGTACGTGGCGTTCTGGCGCGACGAGCACTCAGAAGTGCGCGCTCCGGCGGCAGGATCTCGATCTCGACCCGCGGCAGGTGCTCGGGCAGCGGCCTGCGGCCAGGGGATGCCGCTCGTGTTAGCGGGACCGGCGGCGGCGTGGGTTGCGGATCCTGACCGGCGTCAACAGGGGCTTGACACAACGAGTCGCTACCGTGCCAGAATAGGCCATGCCGAACCACTCTGCTGCAGGAGACGTCCAGGGAACCGATTGGCAAGCTCGGGGGCTGCTCGTCGCGTTCCTGATGATTGCGGCGGTGGCAATCACGGCAGTGTCCTACATCGATGAGGATGCGTTCATCTCGTTCCGCACGGTCGAGAACCTTATCAATGGATACGGTTTGCGTTGGAACGTTGACGAACGGGTGCAAGCATTCACAAACCCGCTTTGGGTATTGCTCTTGATTCCGCTACGGCTTGCATTGGGGAACGTGGTGGTCGCGTCGTACCTGTTATCGATCACGGCGAGTACGATGGCGCTAGCGATCGTCGCATGGCCATTGCGCCGGGCACCGTTGCTATTTGCGCTAGCCCTATTCATGCCACTCCTGCTTTCGCGTGCGTTTACGGACTACACAAATGCCGGGTTCGAGAACCCGATGACGTTCCTGTGCACAGCACTATTTACTGTTCGCTTTATGAGGACGGATGAGCCGATTCCATGG
>Ga0075163_10013663_pt1 | contig 10513 bp, 7 predicted proteins | sample JI1023141ADNA_FD_71478 | JGI IMG/M metagenome (GOLD analysis project Ga0075163, IMG submission 71478) | Wastewater effluent complex algal communities from Wisconsin, to seasonally profile nutrient transformation and Carbon sequestration -... | ecosystem: Engineered > WWTP > Effluent > Algae... | reverse complement strand
GGTACTTCGCCTCACTGAGGCCCAAATGCTGGCGCATCCCGCCTTTCTGAACTACGCAAGCCATGCGCACGAGCATCCGCCGCTACGCGCACTCCTGTCCGTACCACTGCGAGATCACTCTGGGCGCTGTATGGGCTTTTTGCAGTTCTCCGACCCGATGGATCGAGATGAATTCATCGTCGACGACGAAACCATCGTCGTGCAATTTGCCCAAGTGATCGCCATCACCCTGGTGTGGCGCGGTTTGCTTGCTGAACTGCGTGCCACCCACGAGCGCTTGACTGAACAGGTTGAGGGTTTGACGCGCAGTCGTGCACTGCTGGCAAATGCCGAGCGCGTCGCAGGCCTCGGCACATGGGAGTTCGAATTCGGCGACATCTCCCACCCCGTCCTGCATGGCTCAGAACAGATGCAGCGTCTCGTTGAGCCCGCCAATGGCGTAATGAGCACGGTCAACGCCATGGCTCGCATCCATCCAGAGGATCTCGCCAAGGTGCGCGATGATTTCATTCTGGCTACCCAGGGAAAACTGAGCATCAACCACGACTTACGCCTATGCCGCGACGACCAAAGCTACATCTGGGTGCATGCGCAGGCCGAACTGGTGCGCGACGAGCTCGGCAATCCGAGTCGACTGGTGGGCACGCTGCAGGACATTACGGAAATGCGGCAGGAACAGGAGATCGAGCACGAACGCGCCAACATCCTTCGCGCGGTGGCCAGCGGTCAAGCCCTGCAGGACACCGCCACGATGGTTATCCAGAGTTTCGAATCACGCTACCAGCGACGGCACGCGATTCTGGTCACACATCCCGATGCCTCTCTGCCTATGGCCCTCGTCGCACCGTCACTGCCCGGCGATTTTGCGCGCATCGCCCGGCCCTTCATCGAAGGCTTGGTCAATAGTGCATCCGAGCAGGCGGCGCGCAACGCGGAACGCGTCATCGTCAGCGATATCCGTACCGATCATCGATTCCCACAGGCCAACGCGGTGTTGGCCTCGTTGCAATTGCAGGCCTGCTGCGCAACCCCGGTGATTGGCCCCGATGGTCGCGTCTTGGGGGTCTTTACAGTCTATTACCACACCGCGCAAAGCCCGGACGCGCATGAACTGAAGGCCATTGATGCAGGCGTCGCGCTTCTGGTGATAGCCAGCAATGCTGCGCTCGCCCAACAGCGTCTTGAAGAAAGCCGTCAGCGCTTGCGTTCGCTGTTCACCCTGGTCCCCGACGCCGTGTTCGTCCTCGATACCCAGGGACAAATCGCTGACTGCAATCGAGCGGCACTGGAACTGATGCAATGCGATGCCGAGGCATTGCGAGGAAGCGCCATCGAAGCGCGGGTCCCCGAGCATGACCGACTCACCATGGACGACCATGTGACGCGCGCTGCCCTCGGCGAAACACTGCGATTTGACCATAGTGGACTGCGTCCCGACGGCAGTCGATTTGATGCGATTACCACGACGCTGCCTATCACCGTCAATGGCCAGACGGTGGGTGTGTATGCCGCGATGGTCGATGTCAGTGAACAGCGTGCTGCGCAAGCCGCCCTCAGCAGCGCACTACAAGACGTGCAGTCGCGCAACCGCGAACTGCAAGACTTCGCGTTTGTCGCTTCGCATGACCTGCAGGAACCGTTACGGAAAGTGCAAGCGTTTGGCGATCGCCTACGCACCCATCTCGGCGAGCAACTGGACACCGATTCCGCCGACTACATTGAGCGCATGCGCTCCGCCGCCGCACGCATGCAGGCGCTGATCAACGACCTGCTGGCCTACTCACGCGTCTCTCGCAATGCGCACGCGCCTGCACAAACAGACCTCAACCAGATCGCTCGGGAAGTGCTCAGCGATCTCGAAACCCGCATTGAATCCAGCCACGCGGTGATCGACTTGCAGCCCTTGCCGACGCTGCGCGCCGATCCAATCCACATGCATCAGCTCTTGCAGAATCTGATCGGCAACTCGCTGAAGTTCTGCGCCAACGATCGCCCACCGCGCGTCACCGTCCGTGCCGAGGCGTTTGAACGTGGCCAAGGTCAGCACAAGGAGCCGTGGATTCGCCTGTTGGTCGAAGACAATGGCATCGGTTTCGATAACCGCTATCTCGACCGGATCTTCTCACCGTTCCAACGTCTGCATGGGCGCAGTCAATACGAAGGCTCCGGAATCGGTCTCGCGATCGTCCGAAAAATCGTCGAGCGCCACGGTGGGCAGATCCGCGCTGATGGCCGACCGGGTCTTGGGGCTGTTTTCGTCGTCGAACTGCCGGTGAACGCACAAACGCTTCCGAATGATGCGGCAGTCTGGGAGGATGCACGCTGACATGCGAACCCATCCTGATGCCCCCACCTTGCTGATTGCCGAAGACGACAGCGATGACCGTCGTCTGATCGCTGACGCCTTTGCTGCCATCGGCGTATTCGATGCACTTCGCTTCGTCGGGGATGGCGCTGCAGTGCTCGACTATCTTCGCCATCGCGGAGAATTCAGCAATCGCGCACTTTATCCGCGCCCACGGGTGGTCATTCTGGATCTCAACATGCCGCGCATGGATGGCCGCGAGGTACTGCGCGAAATGCGCGCAGACGCGGCATTGCGCGACCTGCCCGTGCTCGTGCTGACCACATCCTCTGCGGTCGAAGACGAACAGCATGTGCGTGCCTGCGGTGCCGATGGCTACCTCGTCAAACCGGTTTCGTTCGGTGCCTTGGTCAGCATGGTCACTGGTATCCAACAGCGCTGGCTGCACCTGCCGGAGCCGCTGCCATGACCCCAACCTTTCGTGACAGTTTGCGGGTGCTACTGGTTGAAGACGATGAGGACGATGTCATTCTCACCAGTGCGCTGTTCCGTGAGGTTGAAGAGTTTGATACGGAGTTGCTCTGGGCCAACACGTTCGAGGGCGGGCTCGCCTATCTCGGCAGTGAGAAATTCGACATCGTTCTGGTCGATTACCGGATTGGCGCCGATACCGGCATCACCTGGATCGAAGAAGCGCATCGGCGCGGACACGGCACACCGATCATCGTACTTACCGGCCAAGGCAGTCGCGAAGTCGATGAACTGGCGATGCAGGCTGGCGCTGCGGACTACCTGGTTAAGCATGGCCTCAACGCGGAACGGCTCGGACGCAGCGTGCGCTATGCCATTGACCGCGCGGAAGGTCTGCAACAACTCGAAGCCAGTGAACTGCGCTATCGCCTGCTGTTCGAGCGTAGTCCAATGCCAATGTGGGTGTCCGACGTCGAGACACTTCAGTTTCTGGCCGTCAATGACGCGGCAATCTCGCACTATGGCTACTCGCGGCAGGAGTTCCTGCAGATGACCGCCGTCGACGTCCGGCCAAAAGAGGACGTGCCGCGGTTTCTCGAGTACCTCCGTAACAAACCGCCCGATCAGCCTATACAGGGTCGCGCACGCCACCAGTGCAAGGATGGGCGGATCATCATTGTCGAGACCAAAGCGGACGCCATCGTGTTCGAAGGTCGTCCCGCGCGCTTGGTGCTGATCAACGACATCAGCGCGAAAGTCGCTGCGGAAGACGAAGCGCGGCTGTTTGCACGTGCGTTCGAGTCCAGTAAAAGCGGCATGCTGATTGCGGACGCGCTCAACCCCGCCTTGCCAGCGATCTACGTCAATCCCGCGTTTGTCCGCATGAGCGGCTACGCCGAAGAAGAGATCCTCGGCCGTGACCTCACCTTTCTGCAAGGTGACGACCATGAGCAGGAGGCGCTGGACACGATTCGACGCACCTTGTCGACCCACACCGAGTGTGAAGTGGTGGTCCGCAACTACCGCAAAGACGGTGCGCTGTTCTGGAACCAATTGTCGTTGGCACCCGTGCGTGACATCAACGGCATGGTGACCCACTACATCGGTGTGTCCACCGATTTGACCGACCGCCGACGTCATGAGGCAGAAGTCGCATTTCTGGCACGACACGATCCGGTGACCGGCTTGGCACGTTTCGTTGAGCCTGAAGACGCGCTGGGTCCATTGATGGATGAAGCCAGACAACTGGATGAACAGTTGGCGGTCTGGTGCATTGATATTGATCGCTTTCAGGCGGTCAACGAAAGTGTGGGTTATCGCGCCGGCGACGAAGTACTGCGTTTGCTGGCGTCGCGCGTGCGCTATGTCACCGGCACCTCAGGCCGCCTTTGGCGCATGACCAGCGATGAGTTTGTACTCGCCATGCGTTTCGTACCCGGCACTTTGCAACCCGCTGACATCGCCGAGCAGATTCGCGAGACGCTGGAAGTCCCTGTCCCGATTGCCGGATCGCAGTTGTTTCTGTCCGGTTCGATTGGCGTGGCCACCACGCCGCACAACGCGGACAACGCGACCGAGCTGTTCCAATGTGCCGAGTCGGCGATGTATCGCGCCAAGCGCAATGGTCGCAACTCGATCATGGTCTCGACCCAATCTCAGGCCGATGAACTGCGCGAACGCATGGAATTGGGAAGTCGCTTGAAAAGCGCCATCCGTGATGACGAGTTCGTGCTGTATTTTCAACCGCAGGTCAGTGGCCATGACGGGCGGATTGTCGGTATGGAAGCGCTGGTGCGCTGGCAAACAGCCGATCGTGGCCTCATCGCCCCTGGCCGCTTCATCCATGTCGCCGAAGAGCTTGGCAGCATTGTCGATCTGGGTCGATGGGTTTTGCGCGAGGCCTGTCAGCAGGCAAAACGCTGGCTGCAACAGGGCTTCAATGACTTGCGTGTCGCAGTCAACGTGTCGGCATTGCAACTGCATCGCGCGTCCTTTGTGGATGAAGTGTGCGATGCGATCGAGAGCCATGCGATTCCCGCCGCCATGCTGGAAATCGAGATCACGGAATCCGCCATCATGGAAAACGTGGCGCGCGCGGTGGAGATTCTCTCCGCGCTGAAGGCGCTCGGAATTCAGATTGCGCTGGACGACTTTGGCGTCGGCTATTCCTGCCTGAGTCAGCTCAAACGTTTTCCAATCGATCGCTTGAAGATTGACCAGAGCTTTGTCAGCGACGTTGCCACCGGCAGTGGCGAAGCCGCCATCTCGCGCGCGATCACTGCAATGGGCCACGAGTTGCACATGAAGGTCATCGCCGAAGGCGTGGAGACCGAAGCGCAGCTCGGCTATCTGATGCGCAACCATTGCGACGAGTTTCAGGGCTTCCTGTTCAGCGCTCCGGTCCCCGTGGAGCAAGCGACAGAAATGCTACGCAAGCGTTACGTCGAGGCGCGCGTCCTCACACAAGCGCGCCCGAAGCGCGAACTTCTGCTGGTCGATGACGAGGAAAACGTGTTGCGTGCCTTGGTGCGTGTACTGCGTCGCGACGGCTACACCATCCACACTGCACTGAATGCCGAGCAGGGTTTCGATATCCTGGCCAGAAACCGCATTCAGGTGATTGTCTCGGACCAACGCATGCCTGGTAGCAGTGGCACTGAATTCCTTAGTAAAGTCAAAGACATGTACCCAGACACCATGCGTCTGATCCTGTCCGGGTATACCGATTTGGCGACGTTGACCAATGCGATCAATCGCGGTTCGATCTACAAGTTCCTGACCAAGCCTTGGGACGACGAGGATTTGCGCGAACAGGTGATGGAAGCCTTCCGCAGCGCCGAGTCGCGCAGTCAGGCGATCTGAACTGACCCAACCTACTCGCCGCTGATGCGGCCGATCGCACAGCTCACGAAAGACTTGGCGCCGGCCGCAAGGGCAGCGATACCCTCGACACTGCCCCTTTCGGGGTAGCCTAGGGCCAGCAAACGCGAGGCAACGAGCGCGCGCGAGGCGGGATCGGATTCGAACGACAATCCCCCCGAGGCGACATCCAGTTCTACTGCGGTAACGCCTTCGATTTCGGCCAGCGCACGGCGAATGCTGTTGCCACAGCCACCGCATTTGACATTGGCAAGTTCCAGTTGATGTTGCACGCTCAACCCCTACCGACACATTGCCCGCAATTATCGCAGGAACGAGAACAGGTTCGAGCCCTGCACCGTGACAAACGTCTGTTGCGCGGCCTGCAGCGTCGTAAGTTGTTGGGTCAAGCGACTGGCGGCCTCTGCATAATCCAGATCCCGCAACTCGGAGAGCGTGGTCTTGAGTTGCAATGACTGCGCGGAGCGTTCATCGGCCGTCTGCGCCAAGGTGTTCATGCGCGCACCAATCGAGCTGCGTGCATCGATGATCGCGCCATCCGCCTGACCCAGATCCTCCAGAGCGGCATACACCAGATTCTGTTGCGCGACGCGTTGCGTTTGCGTCAGCCCAGGTGATTCCAGCGCGGTGATCACGCTTTGTACGGTGGCAAACACATCCTGATTCGGTGCGGGCGTGATGCTGAAGTTGTCGCCGTTGGAGGGACTTCCTCGCAAGCTGACCTGCACGCCGAGGAAACTCACTGTGGCTGGATCTCCGTAGCTACCGGTCGCCACTACCGTCGATGTCGAGTCGGTGACCTCATAGCCGCCCGCACCATCAAATGTCAGGGTCAAATTTTGACCCGTGTAGGCTGGCGAACCGGCCAAACTGGTCGCCGTCAGCAAGGCCGTACCAGAGTTGCCCGGATTGGCACGTGCCGCAAAGCTGCCATTGCCACTGCGAATCCGCATGAAGATCTCACTGCCCGGATCCACGTCCGCCAGTGCTTGCGACGGCGAGATATCCACAGTGCGGCGCATCTGATCACCGGAATACACCACGCCGGCGCTATTCGCCGCAAAGGGCGCTGTCCCACTGCGACTGCCCGCGAACAGATAGTTGCCCTGCCCGTCACCGGTATTGGCAAGCGCGATCAGCGCGTCGTACTCCTGTCGCAACTCGGCGACGATGGCGCCGCGGGATTCATTGTTCTGTGTCGCATTGGCACCCTGCAAAGCCAGCTCACGCACCCGCACCAGACGGTCGGAAAACGAATCCAGTGCGCCCTCGGCCATGCCATAGCGATGATCGAGTTGCGCGGCATTGGTATCGAACCTCGCCAACTCGGCGTCCGCTCGGTCCAACATGATGGAAATACCTGCCGCCACCGGGTTTTCCGCGGCGGTGGTGAAACTGCGCCCGGTCGACATCTGCATTTGTGTGCGCAGTAGCTCGGCCTGACGTGCCAGCATGGCATTGAGACTCTGGGTGAAGCTGCCGTTGCTCGAAATACGCATGATCAGCTCCTTGCCGCGGCGAGCAGCGCCTGGAAGTTCTCACTGGCAATCGCAATGATCTGTGCCGCCGCCTGATAGGCCTGCTGAAACTTCAGAAGATTGGCGGCTTCTTCATCCAGATTGACACCGGAAACCGACTCGCGCTCCAACTGCAACTGCTCGTCCAGCGCGGACTGGGCATCCAAAGCCATCGAAGCCTGTCGTGCCGTACTACCAATGGAGGAGGTCATCTGACTGACCGAGCCCATCAGCGATTGCGTACCGGAAGAGAACACGTTCGCGCCGTCAAGGGCCGCCAGTTCACGCGCATTGCCATTGTCAGACGCGTTGGCCGGCATGGCGCTGATGACAAACTCGTCGCCAATGGCAGGATCGCCACTCAAGGTGAATTGCCAGCCATTGACCGCGATGGTCTGCCCGGAAGTGTAGGCAAACGGCCCGCCGCCATTGACCGTGTATTGTCCAACCGCCGTGAACTCGATGGTCACCGTGGCCTGCAGATTGGGATCGGCTGCATTGCTGACCTGAATCGGCCCCAAGGTGCCATTGCCGGTATTTCCGAGATCGGCCTCGATACGCACAGGCAGAGCCGCAGCAATCCGGTTGGGATCAGTCATCACCACCGACATCTGACGTGCGGCATCGGCAGTGGGGCGGATCAGGAAGTTGTCACCCGCCGCCGCTGCACCACCGCCCAGCTCAATCGCAACGCCCTCGACGATAAACGGATCGGCAGGCGTACCTGTACCGGTGAGACTCATAGCGTCGCCGGTGGCGGCACTGCGCGCGCTCCAGTTCGCGCCATCAAAGCTCATCAGGATGTCGCGCCCAGTAAGACTGCCGAGATCATTGATCGACGCGCTGAGGGTGCTGGTTCCGGTGTTGGCGCTGTTGGCACGAACTGCCGGATCAATATTGGCAAAGATGTCGCCACCCAGATTGCCATAGAGATCCACACCTTCGCGATTCTGCGCGTTGTAAGACTCGACGATACCGATCGCGGTGCGGCCCAACTGGATTGCCGCGGGATCAATGACCTCACGACGCACCGCGAACAGACCGGCGAGCGTCCCGCTGACCGCCGACTCGCCCAAGCTGATTGGCCCTGCCGGGCTGGTCAACGAGAGCTGCAATCGCTCGGGACGCAAGGCGTCGCTGGATGCGGTGAGGGTTTGGGTGTTCTTGCCCAGCACCAGATTCAGCCCGCCGGTGGTGAACACATTCAAGGCGCCATCGCCCTGATCGGTGGTCGTCACGCCGATCTTCGCCGACAAGGCCTGAATGGCCTGATCGCGCTGATCCATCAGGTCGTTCGGTGGCTGGCCGCTGGCCTGTAGACGTACGATCTCATCGTTCAAGCGCGCGATCTGCGTGGTGAGCTGGTTAATCTCGCCCACTTCCGCACTAATCTGCTGGTTGGTCTCGGTCTCCAGCTCGTTGAGTTGACGTTGCTGGGTCTGGAAACGCGCCGCCAAACTACGCGCGCTTTGCAGCATGCCTTCGCGCGATGCCGATGACGTGGGATCCGCCGAAACGCCTTGCACGCTGTCGAAATAGCCTGACAGCGGACCAGAAATGGAGGTCGATGCTTCGGTCATCATGCGATTCACACGTGATGACAGTCCCGACAATGCAGTCAAACGCCCCATTTCGGCGGCGCTCTGGTCGAGCCGACCGGTCAGAAATCCGTTGACCATACGGCGGATGGTGGTGACTTCAACACCCGCGCCAATGAAGCCATAACCGGCATAGTTGGCGCCACGACTATTCAGCTCCACCCGCTGGCGCGAATAGCCCGGCGTGTTGGCATTGGCCACGTTGTGGCTGGTCGTGGTCATCGCGCGCTGGAAACTCAGCAGCGCAGATGCACCCGTGGAAAGCAGATCAGACATACGTCACCTCGCAGCCAATAGCGGCCAGGCGTCGGCAAACTTGAGCGCCGCCACGTCCAAGGCACCAATACCAACGGATTCAGACAGTTGCGTGCGCGTCGGCAGGCCCGCATCACCCAGTGCCGGACCTTCAGTCTGCAGATTGGCGATCGCCTGATTCAAGCGTGGGCCCTGTGCGATGGCGGTCAATTTGCTGGCGTACGCAGGATCCGTTGCATAGCCGCTGCGCTGCAGGGCTTGCGCGAAAGCGCGATTGTCACCGGCGACCTTCAGCGCGGACTGGTAACGCGGATTGCTCTGCAGGAAGGCAACGTAGTCGGCAAAGCTGTCGGCTACGCTGTCATAGGTGCGGAACGTGGCCTGCTCGCTTTGCATGCGACCCTGTACAAACTCCTGCGTACGATGGCTGGCACTGCCCCCCTGCCAACGTCCACCCGCCTTGATACCAAACAGGTTGTTGCCACTGCTACCGCCGTCTGACTTGGGCACATGCTTGCCCCAACCAGTCTCCAATGCCGCTTGGGCGACCAGCATGCGCGGGTCGACGCCCAATGCTTGCGCGGCTTTTTCGGCATATGGCCAGACCGCTTTGACGAAGGCTTCGGGTGTCGTCAAAGGACGCGATGCACTGGCTGCCGACGAATCTGCCGCGGCCACCCGCTGCATCACGCCAGAGACAGCCATCGCGGGCGACGAGACGCTGACAGCAAGCGCATCGATATCTGCTGAGTCGCTTGCCGAACTGGCCGAGGCGGCTGAGAGCATCGCCGCAAGGCGACGCGCATAGCCATCCAGTGGAAAGGCCCGTGGCGCTGCCGTGGTCTCCAAGGGCAAGCCCTGCTGCGCCAGCAAACTGCGCTCGATCTGCGCAGCAAGCCCCAAGCCACCTTTGACGGTGAGCTGCTTGACGATCTCGTGGTCATACATTTCGCGGAAATGTTTGGCATTGCCGGGGAACATGGCGTCACCGTCGCCGCTCGCCTCGCGCATGCTTTTCAGCATCTGCTCGGCAAACAGCGTCTCGAACTGTCTCGCCACCTCTGACGTTGTCTGCGCATTGCCCGCCCGCGCGCCTGCCCGCAATGTGGCGAACTGGCCAAAGTCACTCAAATCGGAGATGGGCAGGTTCATGTCATCAGATAATTTCGAGCTCGGCGCGTAATGCGCCGGCTTGCTTGAGAGCTTCCAGAATGGCGATCAGGTCGCCGGGCGCCGCACCGACCTGATTGACTGCGGCAACGATGTCTTCCAGAGAAGCCCCGCCCTGCAGCACAAACATCCGGCTACCGGTTTGTTCCACTGCAATATCGGTGCTAGGCGCAACCACAGTTTCACCGCCTGCCAGCGCGTTCGGCTGACTCACCTCAGTGCCTTCACTGATGGTCACCGTCAATGAACCATGTGCGACGGCAGCGGGCATCACGCGGACATTGGCACCGATCACGATGGTGCCGGTGCGTGCGTTG
>Ga0075163_10013662_pt1 | contig 10513 bp, 6 predicted proteins | sample JI1023141ADNA_FD_71478 | JGI IMG/M metagenome (GOLD analysis project Ga0075163, IMG submission 71478) | Wastewater effluent complex algal communities from Wisconsin, to seasonally profile nutrient transformation and Carbon sequestration -... | ecosystem: Engineered > WWTP > Effluent > Algae... | reverse complement strand
TTGCACATAAGTCAATTCCAAAAAAATCTTTTTCCTTTCTGAGCAAAAATTCTTACATTTATCATACTATAAAACCACATTATGAAAAAATCATTTCTTATTGCAACGGCAGTATTTTCGTGTTTAAGCATTTCTTTATTTGCAGGAATCGAGCCTAAAACAAAAAAAGAGAAATCTATTTTTGAAAAAAGAAAACCTTATATTCTAAGTCCGCTAGCTGATGGAGGCGGTTCGAAAAGCGTAATTAAATTAAACCTTACACAACTAGCTTTTCGTAATTTCTCTTTACAATATGAATATGGATTTCATAAAAACATGTCGGGTGCATTAGGAATAAGCTTAGTTATTCCAAGAAATATACCTGGGCAAATTTATAGTCCACCTTCAAAAACAGAAGGTTGGCAGATTCCTAAATTTAGTGGCTTTGCAATTACCCCAGAATTTCGTTTTTATCCAGGCAAAAAAGAAGAGCATCAAGCTCCTCATGGCTTTTATATCGCGCCCTACTTCCGTTACGCTAAATACAAACTTACAGCTGATTATTTAGAGTTATACGATAATAATACTAAAACACGTACTTATTTAGGGACTGTTACATATGGTGGCGTTACTGGAGGATTAATGATAGGGTCTCAGTGGATTATTAATGATCATTTCTCAATAGATTGGTGGATTTTAGGTGGAGGTGGAGGTGCTGCTAAATTTTATGCTAATGTTGTTTCTGATGGAACACTAAATTTAACAACTCAAGAACAAGTTGATTTAAAAGATGATATTCGAGAAAACATTGGAGACCTAGGGCAATTCGGAAAAGGTATTGCCGATATTCAAACGACTCCTAATTCCGCTACACTTACTATTAAAGGTGTTCCGATGCAAAGCATTAGAATGTTTGGACTCAATTTGGGATACGCGTTTTAGTTAACGCTCAACCACAGTAGCCCAAAAGGTATAAATAACCTTTGTAATACGGATGCTTTTGTTGATGTGATCTCTGTTTAAATACGATTTCACACGTTGGTCGCTATCATCAAACAAATAACTTAACTCGTTATACAATACATCATTCTTATATTGTTTCTCGGTAAGTAAATTTCCTTTTGCGTCGTACTCAAACGTGCTCTTAGTTTGAAGTGTTCCGCCTGAGTTTGATTTATACGTTTTTTCAATCATTTGATGATTAAAGTTGTATGCAAATTTAGATTCTTGACTAATCCATGTTGCAGTAAACGCTTCGTTTAAAGAGGTGATATATTTACACTCATCATATGTCATAATTATTTCTTTAAACACACGATTCTCATCATTTAAACATAATTTTTTTAATTGTTTATCTCCAAGCTTTACATATTGAAAACGCTCGTCAGATAATACTGTTTGCATTCCTAATTGGAAATTACCTTTATCGTAACTAACGTTGGTTTCTTTAGCTCTTATGATTTTTGTTATTAAATCTTGCTCATTATACTCATAATACATTGCTTCGTAGTATGCACCATCATTGTAACGCGAATGTGTTAACCTGTTTTTATCATCATAATAAAACCGAGTTGAAATTGTATCATACACATATTCATTTTTAAAATACACACCACCATTACTAATTTTCTTCCGCTTTTTGTAAACTGCTCCTGTATGTATTTCTTGTGTAATAGTTTTTGAAATAACGGTGTAATAAAACCGAGTTAACATCCCATCTTTATTAAATTCATAAGAATGAATTAAACCCTTATCAACTGCCACTTGTAAATCCTTTTTATCAATAATATCAAACACCAAACTTTTGATGTTATGTTTCTTAATATACTCGGGATTAAAGTTTGGATATTTATCTACTCCATTTTGTAATGAAGGCAAAAGCATTTGTGCATGCAAACTAATGCTAGTGAATACTAAGATTGCAATTAGATATTTAATGAAATGCTTTTTCACGATTGTTGTTATACAAATATCACACCTAAAGGAGCTAGCTTTTAAGGGAGTTAGGATATTGTATTAACAAGGTTACGAACAGGGTCTCGTCAAGCTCGACCTGACTCTTTTTTAACAAAAAGGAATTGGGAATTACTCTTGAAAAATTCAAGCTCAGCCTGACTTTCTAACTAAAACATTAAATTTTCAAGACTTATTTAACAGCTATTTGAAAGCAAAACTAACTAAACAACTCTCCAATTCAACAACTCAGCAATTGATATTATTCTATATTCTCATCTTCTAAACTGAAAATAACGAGTCCGCTGCGCATTTTTGGCTCTACCCAAGTCGATTTGGGAGGCATGATGTTATTAGTGTCGGCAATCCATTTTAAATGTTCCATAGATACCGGATACAATCCAAATGCAGCTTTAGCTTTGCCCGAATCAACTTGAAATTTTAACTCTTTACTCCCCTTAATTCCAGGAACAAAACCAATACGTTTATCCGTTTTAAGGTCGTGTATATTTAGAATGGGCGACAATATGTGATCAGTTAAAATAGCTGCATCTAAACTTCCTACTGGGTCGCTCGAATTGTAAGTTCCCTCTTTCGCTTCCAAGGAATACCAATTTTGTGAAAAGTACATCGAAAGTTGATGTTTGCGTGTTGGTTTAAAATCATTTTCTGCAACCTTTGTCACCACAAATGATTTTTCAATCTCCTTTATAAATTGCTCGTCCGATAAATTATTTAAATCCTTTACCAAACGATTGTAATCGAAAATGCGCAATTGATCTTCGGGAAAAAACACACCCAAGTAATAATTAAAAGCCTCTTTACCCGTAACAGATTTGCGTGTGCTACGTTTTATTTTTCCATATAAAGTCGATGATGCCGAACGATGATGACCATCCGCAATATAAACAGCAGGTGTTGCAGCAAACTGCTCGGCAATTGTACGCACATCTTTTTTTTCGCTCACTACCCAAATAGTGTGACGAACTTTATCTGTTGTTGTAAAATCATAATCAGGACGCTGATGAACGTGAGCATCTGTAATCGAATCAATTGTTTTATTATTTGGATACGAAAACAAAACAGGTTCTGCATTAAACTCACACACTTCCAAATAATCTTTCAACTTCTCTTCACGAGTGGTGATTGTTTGTTCGTGAATTTTAATTACACCATTCAAATAATCATCAATGCTTGTACAGCCAATAATACCAATGTATGTGTTGCCTTCCTTTACTTGGCGATAAATATAATATGCAGGAGAAGCATCTCGCAAAAAAATATTTTCTTTAATAAAACCTTTAAATCTGTTTTTTATTTTTTGTAATCGCTCTTTAGAACCAGGTTTTGTTTTTCCTCCATCAGCAAAGTCAGGATTAATAACATGCAAAAAAGTAAAAGGATTGCCTGCTAACTTTTCTTTCAACTCAGCAGTATTGTAACCGTCAACCGAACGCGATGCCACCAAGTGAACTTTATCGCTCTCTGGTCGTATTGCCCTAAAAGGTAAAATCTTTGCCATTACTATTGCTGGTTTATTATTTCTAGTTTCTGGTTTATTATTTCTAGTTTCTAAATCGGAGTTCCTAGCTTGAATCTTACAATAAAACTAGGAACCAGAAACTAGAAACCTTAAACTGCTAAAGCTGTAATCATCTTCTCTGCTAACTCAACTCCAATACGTTCCTGAGCTTCATTTGTAGCTGCCCCGATGTGAGGAGTTAAAGAAATTTTCGCGTGTTTCAAAATATCATCACTTGGTGTTGGTTCGTTTACAAAAACATCTAAACCTGCATGAGCAACTTTACCCGAATTTAATGCTCCGATTAAGGCAGCTTCATTTATTACACCACCACGCGCAGCATTTACTAATACTACTCCATCTTTCATCATTGCCAATTCCTTCTCCGTTATTACTTCTCCACCAGGAACATGGAAAGTGATAAAATCACTATTCGAAATTACATCTTCTAAACTTGAAGTAGCAACTTTTACTTTCACATCACTTATTCCATGAATTTGCAAAGCAACCTCAGCTTCTTTTACAAAGGGATCAAACGCTAATACTTTCATTCCTGTTCCTAAAGCAATACGAGCAACTGCCTGCCCTATTCTACCAAAGCCAACAATACCAATTGTTTTGCCAGTTAGCTCAACACCTTTTGCATATTTCTTTTTTAATTCTTCAAACTTACTGTTACCACTAACATTCATATTACGATTACTATCGTATAAAAAACGAGCGCAATCGTACAAATGAGCAAACACCAATTCAGCAACCGAATTTGAAGATGCTGCTGGCGTATTAATTACTTGTATTCCTTTTGAACGAGCATAGTCAACATCAATGTTATCCATACCAACACCACCTCTACCAATTACTTTTAAAGCGGGGCAAGCATCGATTAAATCTTTACGCACTTTAGTTGCACTTCTAACAGTTAAAGCAACAATTCCTTTAGCGTTTATTTCAGTTATTAAATTTTCTTGCGCTACCTTTTCAGTTAATACTGTAAAACCTGCCTTTTCTAATAATTGTTTTCCTGTTGCATCAATGCCATCATTGGCAAGAATTAATTTGCTCATACGTTTTATTTAAATGATTTTGAAGAAAGCGAAGGTATTAATTTTATTGATTTTGTGATACTTCTCAGCCAAAAAAATCAGCTTGGCATAAATTTGGTTAAAGTATTTTCGCTAATTTTATTTCATGAAGTATTTCACTTGCTTTCTTCTTTTATTTTCGAGCACTTGTGCCTTTTCTCAAAGCGCAACTACCTCAACAATTACACACGAAAACTTAGGAAGCAATGTGAATTCGTACGCAGGAGAAATTTCTCCAATTATTTCATCCGATGGCAAAATACTTTACTTTGTTAGAGATGGCCACAGCCAAAACAAAGCGGGGCAGGACATTTGGTATTCTACTTTGAATGAAGATGGGAAATGGAATCCAGCAATTCACCCAAAAAATCCGCTTAATCAAGGTTATAATTCGGGAGTTTTTAATATTTCAACCGACAATAATCAATTATTGGTTAGAGGCGCATATGTTGATGGAGAATATGAAAGCTCGGGATTATCCATTGTTACCAAAAACAAAAAAGGCGAATGGAATGATCCAGAAAAATTAGAAATAAAAAACTTTTCGAAATACTCAAGCCTTGGAAAATACAATGGTTCATTTTTAAGTACGGATGGAAAAACGATACTCATGTATTTTGCCGATGATGCCAATGGAGGCAATAGCGATATTTATGTAAGTCATTTAATCTTAAAAGATAAATGGGCGAAACCTAAATCAGCAAAAGATGTAGGGAAATTTATAAGCAAAGCTTTAAAAAATAATACTTGGACAGAGCCCGAAAAAATTGGCAACCTCAACACCAAAGAATTTGATGAAACTGCTCCGTTTTTAGCTGCTGATGGATACACGCTTTATTACAGTAGTAATAGAACAGGTACTTTAGGAAGTAACGATATTTGGATGAGCAAACGATTAGATAGTACTTGGAAAAAATGGAGCGAGCCAATTAATTTAGGTGCTGGAATTAATACAATTGACTGGGATTGTTATTACACCTTGGATGCAAGAGGAGAGCAAGCATACATGGTTTCTTGGAAAAACTCATTAGGAGCTGCAGATATAGTAAAAATTAAGCTTTCGAAAGAAGTGAGACCAAATCCTGTTGTACTAATTTCAGGAAAAGTATTTAATGCAAAAACCAAAGAGCCAATTGGGGCAAACATCGAATATGAAAATTTAATGGATGGAAAAAATGCAGGCATCGCTACATCTAATCCACAAACTGGTGAATATAAAATTGTGTTGCCTTATGGAATCAATTATGGTTTTATGGCCTTTGCCGAAAAACACATTGCCATCTCCGATAACATTGATTTAAGTACTATCGCAGAGTACAAAGAAATCACAAGAGACTTATATTTAGTTCCATTAGAAGTAGGTTCAACCATTCGTTTAAATAATGTTTTTTTCGATTTTGGCAAAGCAACATTACGTCCCGAATCTTTTCCTGAAATTGATAGATTAATTGTTTATATGCATCAAAATTCAAACATGGAAATCGAATTATCAGGACATACAGATAATGTTGGAAGCAAAGAAAACAACTTAAAATTATCTGACGACAGAGCAAAAGCCGTAACAGCCTATTTAGTAGCAAATGGAATAAAAGAAAGTAGAATAAAAACAATTGGTTATGGCGAAACAAAACCAGTTTCTTCAAATGAAACAGAAGAAGGCAAACAATTAAACCGGAGAGTAGAATTTACCATCCTAAAAAATTAAAATACCCAATAACACGTACAAGAAAAAAAACGATAATATTTAAATTTGAAATCAAATAATCAGCATATGAGATCATTAAAACTATCATTAGTATTAGCACTTGGAATAAGCTTTTCAACAGCAATTGCGCAAGACGAATTAAAACATGAAAACCTAGGCTCGGGAGCTAACTCTAGCGCTGATGAATTAAAACCAATTATTTCTGCAGATGGAAAAACATTGTACATGATTAGAAATGGTCATGCTCAAAACCAATCAGCTGAAGATATTTGGGTTTCTCAATTACAAAGCGATGGCACTTGGGGAAAAGCCGTTCACCCTGGTGCACCAATTAATCAAGGAAATATCACTTCTGTATGTAATGTATCTCCTGATGGAAACACATTAATCGTAAAAGGTGCTTATGTAGATGGTGAATATGAAGGCTCAGGATTTTCGGTTATTCGTAAAAACAAAAAAGGCGAATGGAAAGATCCTAAAAAATTAGACATTAAAAATTTCACTCAATACTCAAATGCAGCATCTTGTATGGGAGCATATTTTTGCTCAGATGGGAAAACGATGCTATTTTATTTATGTGATGATGCAGACGGAGGAAAAGCAAATATTTATTTCAGTAAATTAGTAGAAAAGGAAAAATGGAGCAAACCAAAATCATTAAAAGATTTCGGTAAGTTTTTAAATAAAGCGGTAAACAATAACACTTGGACAGAACCAAAAAAAATAGGAAACCTCAACACAAAAGAATATCACGAAACATATTGCTTTTTAGCACCTGATGGAGTTACCTTATATTTCGCAAGCGACAGACCAGGCGGGCAAGGTGACTTGGATTTATGGATGGCAAAACGTTTAGATGATACTTGGGAAAATTGGAGCACACCCGTAAACTTAGGTCCAAAAATGAACTCTAAAGGACGCGATGCTTATTATTGTTTGGATGCAAAAGCAGAATATGCGTATATGGTTTCTGATCACAAAAGTATTGGTGGTGATGATATTGTAAAGGTTAAATTAGCTGAGGACATCAAACCAAATCCTGTTGTATTAATTTCCGGAAAAGTTTACAATGCAAAAACGAAAGAACCAATTGGAGCAAGCATTGAATATGAAAATTTAGTTGATGGTAAAAATGCAGGTTTTGCAAACTCAAATGCTGGAACAGGTGAATATAAAATAGTATTACCTTATGGTAAAAACTATGGTTTCATGGGCTTTGCCGAAAAATTCATTTCAATATCGGATAATTTAGATTTAACCAACATTGCTGCTTATCAAGAAATAACAAGAGATTTATATTTAGTGCCTTTAGAGGTTGGCTCCACAATTCGTTTAAATAATATTTTCTTCGATTTTGGAAAAGCAACATTGCGTCCCGAATCTTTTCCTGAATTAGATCGTTTGGTGGGTTACATGAACGAAAACGGTGGAATGGAAATTGAACTTTCAGGACACACAGATAATGTAGGCTCAAAAGACGCTAACCTAAAACTATCAGATGATAGAGCAAAAGCAGTTACAGAGTACATTGTTTCAAAAGGAATTGATGCAAAAAGAATTAAAGCCTTAGGTTATGGAGAAACAAAACCAGTTTCAACTAATGATACGGATGAAGGCAAACAACTAAACAGAAGAGTAGAGTTTACGATTTTGAAAAATTAAGCCAAACATTGAATAGTAAGTAAAGCCCCCTAAACCTAGGGGGCTTTTTTTTGTAATCATCATAAAATCAAATTCTTACGATTTTTTATTCAATATTTTCTTTTCTTACTTATAAATAGTATCTTTAGTACTGGTTTCTTAAAAAATTTAAGAACAGACGACATAGATTTTCATAACATTAATATATAATATCATGCTTAAACGAATCTTTTTACTTACCCTTATTTTCTTTTTGGCCAATAACATTCATGCTGTTGTTGTGTTAAATCAAAGCAGTAATACAGGAGGGGCAACTGGCTCATGGATGGGCTCTATAACAGGGCAACAAACATTTGTTCCAACTGTAAGTGGAAAACTATTTAGAGTTCGTGTGCACACTGCTACTTATGGATCTGCAACTACTGTGCTATTAAAAATATTTTCTGGTGTTCCAGGTAGTGGCATTTTACTTACGAGTACAAGTTATGGTAAGCCTACATTTACTAACTCTTGGGATGATGTAATTTTACCTGGCATAGGAGTAGACGTAACTAATGGTAGTACCTATTATATAGAAATCACAAGTCCTTCTGCGGTAGATTGGATTTATTCAGGTTCAAATCCTTATACAAGTGGAAGTGCTTATAGAGGCGGAATACAACCTGCAAATGATTATAATTTTGAAACCTATTTAGCTATTCCAGCTTGTGGTGGAGTTGTAAATGGCCCAAATCAAACGGGCGTTATTGCAAATACAGCAAGTGCTCCTTTAGCGTTAAATGCTGCAGGTGACCCTGGTAATTGGACATCTAGTGGTGCTGGAACTTTTGCTGATCCACATGATCCTAATACCACATACACTCCAAATTGTGCGGAAGCTGGAAGCGTAACAACACTTACATGGACATCAAGTTGTAATAGTGTAGGTTATACACAAACTATTTCAGTGCCATTACCAAGTCTTTCTGTTAATAATGCAACTGTATGTTCTGGTACTCCAGCAACTTTAAATGCTGTAGGAGGAAGTGCCTACACTTGGAGTGCTAATGCTGGAGGTGCAACAACGTCATCTGTAAATGTTACTCCTGGAATCACTACAACATATACTGTTACAAGTACATTAGCTAATGGCTGTGTTGTATCTTTAACACCAACTGTAACTGTAAATTCTGTACCAACTATGGTTAGTGTAAACAAAACAGACATTACATGTTTTGGAAATATTGACGGAATACTTAACGGTAATGCAAGCGGAGGAACAGCTCCTTATGAATTTTCATTTACTGGAGGGCCTCCATTTTTTCCAAATCCAATTTCGGGATTATCTGCTGGAAGCTATACCCTTTATACAAGAGATGCAAACGGCTGTGTAAGTTCCAATTGGATGATGAATTCAATAGGAGAACCACCTGCAATAAATTTATCATTATCCTCAGTTGACGTGAGTTGTTTTGGTGGATTCGATGGCTCTGCAACAATTACAGCAATTGGTGGTGTTGGAGGATTTAATTATTCTTGGGTGCCCATTGGTGGATCGGCTCCAACAGCAAGTGGGCTTTCAGCTGGAAGTTATACATGCAACGTTTTAGATGGAAACTCTTGTCCTGCTAGTTATACAGTTGCAATTACACAACCTTCATCTATCTCTGTTTCACCTTCAGGACAAAATAATGTAACTTGCAATGGTGGTTCAGACGGTTCGGCAACAGTGACTGCATTTGGTGGAACGGGAGGATTCTCATACTCTTGGTCTCCTAGTGGTGGTATTGCTGCGGCATCTTTTGGGCTTACGGCAGGAAATTACACCTGTACTGCTACAGATGTAGTAGGTTGCTCAGCAATGCAAACATTTACAATTAATGAACCAACTCCAGTAACACTCACATCTAACACCCAAACTAATATTTTATGTAATGGAGCTGCAACTGGTGATTTATCAGTATTCCCAGCAACAGGTGGCAGTGGATTTGGATATGAATATTCTTTAAACGGTGGCCCATTTACTCTAGGTTCTATAAATTTCACAGGTTTAAGCGCCGGCAACTATACTGTTGTGGCAAGAGATAATAATTTATGTTTAAGTAATTCGGTGACTTTTACACTTACAGAACCAAGTGCAATAACATTAGGAACCGCAGGTAATTCAGCGCCGTGTTCAGGTACAGCGCTTAGTGTAACACTAACAGGTAGCGGAGGAGCTGGTGGATATTCTTATTCCTGGATTGCAACTGCCGACAACCCTAATACTACTGGCGAGAATTTTTCTACTCTTTCAAATACAAGTTTAATAAATAATACAATTACAAATTTAACCGCAGCTGCGGAAATTGTAAACTACTCAGTTAATGTAACCGATGCAAATGGGTGTGTTGCCAATTTTAATATTCCAACAACTATTGCCCCTGCTCCAACCTTAACACCAATTAGCAATCAAGTAATTTGTGCTGGATCAAACAATAGCGCAATTGCCTTTACCTCTTCTATTGGAGGCTCTACAATTAGCTGGACAAATTCAGATGTTTCAATTGGAATTTCAGGTTCAGGCATTGGAACTATTGCTGCGGTGCCAATGATTAACGCTGGCATTACACCCGTTGTGGCTAACTTCTTAGCAAGCGCTAATTTTTCTGG
>Ga0075163_10013661_pt1 | contig 10514 bp, 6 predicted proteins | sample JI1023141ADNA_FD_71478 | JGI IMG/M metagenome (GOLD analysis project Ga0075163, IMG submission 71478) | Wastewater effluent complex algal communities from Wisconsin, to seasonally profile nutrient transformation and Carbon sequestration -... | ecosystem: Engineered > WWTP > Effluent > Algae... | reverse complement strand
GCCCCGTCGGCTCGGCGGGCGCTTCAAGCTGCTCAGCCTCGCTGGCAAGGGCGGCTCCGGCGAGGTGTACCGCGCGCTCGACGAAGCGACTGGCGAGACGGTCGCGGTGAAGTGCGCGCTCGGCGGGCCGCCGAAGCTGGCCGCCGATTCGACGGAACCGCGATTCAGGCGCGAGCAGCGATTGCTCGAGGCCATCTCCAGCCCGCACGTGGTGCGACTCGTCGGGCACGGCGCGAGCGAGGACGGCCGGACGTTCATCGCCGTCGAGTGGCTCGAGGGAACGGATCTCGCGCGGAGGCAGAAGGACCGCCCGCTCGACGGCCCTGCGATCGTGGAGGTGATCGCGCAGGTCGCCTCGGGGCTCGACGCCATTCATCGGATCGGGTGCGTCCATCGGGACGTGAAGCCCGCGAACGTCTTCGTGCACGACGCGCAGGACGGGCACGTTCGAGCCAAGGTGATCGATCTCGGGATCGCCTGGAGCGATGGCGAGCCGGGATTGACGCAGGAAGGGAGCATCGTCGGGACGCCCTGGTACATGTCGCCCGAGCAGGTCCTGAGGAACGAGGCGCTGACGGGCGCGAGCGACCAGTTCTCACTGGGCGTCCTGGCGTTCGAGCTCATCACGGGCGTCCGGCCGTACCGCGGCGACGACGCGCTCGCCGTCGTCGCGAAGATCGCGCTCACCGATCCTCCGCGCGTCCGCGACGTCGCGCCGCATGTCCCGTCGGACGTCGACGCGATCGTCGCGCGCGCGATGGCGAAGGATCCCCAGGATCGGTTCGCATCGATCACCGAGCTCGCGGAGGCGCTCGCCGCTGCGACGCCGTTCGAGCCGACGACGAACGAGAGCCGCGCGGACGGCGACACCGAGGTGATGTCGCCCAGCAGGAGCATCGGCACCTCGACGATGGCGCGCGGTGAGCGGCGCGTCGTCACCGCGGTGTTCGCGCGGTTCGACGGCCCCGAGGAGGCGAGCGCGGCGCGAGCGGCGTTCGAGCGAGCGGCGCGTGATCGCGGCGGCGTGCCGCACGCGCTCCTGACGCTCGCCCACGTCGCGGTGTTCGGGAGCGATCGCTCGACCGGCGATGAGCCGCTGCGCGCGGTCTCGGCTGCGCTCGCGCTGATCCGCGAGGTTCCCAGCGCGGGCCTCTTCGTCGCTACCGGCCGCATCGTGGGTGGCCCGCTCGGCCTCCCCGTCGACGCGGTCGAGCGCGGCGCCCGCCTGCGTCAACCGGAGCGAGGCAGCCGGCGCGTGCGCATCGACGAGCCGACGGCGCGTTTGCTCGGTGACGCCTTCGAGATCCAGCGCGTCGGCTCGGAGCTCGAGGTCTTCGGCGAGCGCAGGCCTCAGGGTTGGGGCCGCACGTTCCTCGGGACGACGTCGGTCTGCGTCGGTCGCGACCGGGAGCTCGCTCAGCTCGAGGCGCTCTACGCGGAGGCCGCGCGCGAGTCGGTCGCGCGCGTCGCGATCGTCGTCGCACCTCCGGGGACCGGAAAGTCGAGGCTCCGTCAGGAGCTGATCAGCAAGCTCGGCGCGCGTGACGATGCGCCGCGTGTCTTTCTGGGTCACGGCAACGCGCTCGCCGAAGGCGCGACGTTCGGTCTCGTGGGATCCGCCCTCCGGAGCGCAGCGGCGGTGCGCGACGACGATCCGGCCGACGAGCGCCGAAGAAAGATCGCGGGGCTGATCTTGGCCTCCTCCGACGAGCGCGTCACGACCGCGCTGCTCCACATCGCCGCGGCGAGGGAGGACGAGGCGACGTCGGTCCAGGCCGGTAGCCTCACGACGGACCGCGTCCGCGCAGCGTTCGAGGACTGGCTGCGCGATCTCACCTCGAGGCGGCCGGTCGCGATCATCCTCGAGGACGTCCACTGGGCGGATCCACCCTCCATCAGCCTCGTGGACGGCGTCCTCCGCAACCTCTCGGACAGACCCATCTTCGTGCTCGCCATGGCGCGGCCCGAGGTGAAGGCGCGGTTCCCGCGGCTCTTCGAGGCCCGTGACCCGGAGCGCCTCGCCCTGGCGAAGCTCACGCGCAAGGCGAGCGAGGCGCTGGTGCGGAACGTCGTCGGCGACACGATCTCCGCGCCGCTCCTCGAGCGCGTCCTCGCTCGCGCGGATGGCAACCCGTTCTTCCTCGAGGAGCTCGTCCGATCCGTCGCCGCGGCCCGCCCGTCGAGCTCTCTCGACGATCCCTCGGGGGCGAGTCGCTCGGTGTTCGAGCTGCCGGATACGGTCCTCGGGACCGTCCAGGCGCGCCTCGACGCGCTCGGATCCCAGGCGAAGCGGATCATCAAGGCGGCCAGCATCTTCGGCGAAGAGGCGACCGCGAGGGGCGTCGCGTCGGTCCTGGCGAACGACGACGTCGAGGCGATCGACCGAGTCCTCGAGGCGCTCGCGGCGGAGGAGGTGCTCGAGGAGCGGCGCGGACCGGGCGAAGCCACGTTCGCGTTCCGTCACGCGCTGCTGCGCGATGGCGCCTACGAGCTCCTCCTCGACGAGGATCGAAGGGTCGGCCATGAGCGAGCGGGTACGTGGCTGCGCGACCGCGGGGAGCGCGACGCGCTCGTCCTCGCGCGGCACTTCGAGCTCGGCGGCGCGCTCCACGAGGCGATGCCGCATTACCGGCGCGCGGCCGAGCACGCGCTCCACGCCGGTGACTTCGCCCTCGCGGTGACCTGCGCGGACAAGGCGCTGCTCGCGGGCGCGGCCGCAGGAGCCGCTGGCGAGCTTCTCCTGACGATCGCCGAGTCCCGGCGCTGGATGGGTGACTACGCGGCCGCGATCGACGCGGCTTCACGCGCGTCGGCGCTGCTGCGGCTCGGCTCCCGCTCGTGGTTCTCGGCGATGCGCGAGATCATCGGAGCGCACGGCAATCTGAGGACCCTGGACGCCATCGAGCCGCTCGCCGAGCAGGTCTGGGCTGCCGAACCTGCACCGACCGCGGTCGGCGCCAAGATCACGGCCCTCACCCTGGCCTCGACGAGCCTCCTCTACAACGGCGAGCTCGCCCGAGGCGCGGCGCTCGTGGCGAAGGTGGAGCTCCTGGCGAACGGCGAACTCTCCCCGCCCGAGCGCGCGCGGGTTCACGAGCTCCGGGCGACGCTCGCCGGACTCACGGACCAGCTTCAGCGCGGGCGTGACGAGTACCTGCGTGCCCTCGAGTGGCTGGACCCCGCAGGAGAGGAGCGGCGCGCGCTGATCGTCCGATCGAACCTCGCGTTCATCGAGCTCCAGCTCGGCGAGATCGAGAGGGGCGAGGCGACGCTCCGCGCGGCGCTCGTCGTCGCGACTCGACTCGGCGTCGACACCACCCGAGCGCTGGTGCTCCACAACCTCGGCATCTCGCTCCGACTGCAGGGGCGCGGCCCGGAGTCTCTCGACGTCCAGACGCGTGCGCTCGAGCTCTTCACCGCCCACAAGGACCCTCGTCTGGCGGGATGGAGTCGTTTGCACCTCGCCATCCTCGCGATCGACCGCTCCGATCTCGATCACGCGCTGGAGCAGGTGCGCGCGGTGCTGGCCGGCGGCGTCGAGGTGCAGGCCGTCGGCGCGCACGCGGCGGCCGCGCGCGTTCACCTGCTCCGCGGAGCGCCGGCCGATTCGCTCGCGTCCGCGAAGCTCGCGGTGCAGGCGATCGAGGCCGTCGGATGCGTCGAGGACCTCGACATCTTCGCCTATGTCACGCTCGCGGAGGCTCACCTGGCGCTTGGCGAACCGGATGGCGCGAGGGGCGCCCTCCGCGCGGCGCGCGAGCGCCTCGAGGTGCGCCTGAACGGGATCCAGGATCCCGCGCTCCGCGCGAGCTTCGTCGAGCGCGTGCCGGACCATGCGCGGGTCCACGAGCTGTGGCGCTTCATGGACGAAGCGAGCTCTCGCTGAGGCGCTCGCGCCTCTGCTTCGGTGCCGTCGGCAGGAGTCGAACCTGCAACCTACTCGGTCTGAGCGAGTCGCCTCTGCCAGGTTGGGCTACGACGGCATGGTACTCGAGGCGGGAGTCGAACCCGCAGCGCCGACGCTCTCGACGTCGTGTGTCTTCCAGTTCCACCACTCGAGCATGATTGGATGCCTCCTCGATGCCTGGCGGGTGGACTGTCCCCGGCCAGGCTAGCGAAGTCGACGAAGGTGCAGGCGGCGCATGATGGTGCGACCTACGCGCGTCGCTCAGCGGCCTGACACGTCAGCTTCGCATTGCCACCGACGTCGTTGGGAGCGCGCCCAACAGCGGAGCCCTACACGCAACCAAGTGTTGGTTCGAGTCCAACCGTCCTCCTCGGAGGGCGTGGCGGAATGGTAGACGCACCCGATTGAAACTCAGGCAAACAAGCAACGGCTTCGCGACTCGGGCGCAAATCTTTCTCGGCACACGACCGAAGGCCTCCGCAGGCACACCGCGGCCTCGACGCGAAGAGAGTCGCTCGCGCTCGGCGCGTCGTGCGATAGTCCCCGAACAGGGGGAGAGATGGCCGACTGGTTTGATCCGATCGCCGCCTTCGCGAAGTCGAAGGGCTACAGGTTCATGGGGGACATCGCGTACTGCGAGATCCATGCACCGTTTGCGGGGACGGAGATCGAGGTGTGGATCTCGGCGATGGGATCCGGTGCGGCGCGCCTCACGCTGACCGGGATGCTCGCCGAGGGGCGCAGGACGCACTGTCGCGCCAAGGCGAAGCTCGTGGCCCCGTTCAAGGGTGTGGTGCGCCCGAAGAACATCATCGACAGGATCTTCGGGCGCGGCACACCCAGCGGGGACGCGGTGTTCGACAAGCGCTATGTCGCGCTCGGCGCCGCCGACGAGGTGCGCGGGTACTTGAAGCCTGCGGTGATCGCGGCGTTCGTCGCGATGTGGGAGCGCACCGAGGCGCTCGAGGTCGAGGACGGCGACGTCGTGCTCGGCGGCGGCGAGTTCTCCCTCTCGATCCAGGAGATCGAGTTCATCATCGATGCGGTCGGCGTCATCGCGACCGGCGGCGTCGCGCGATCCTGAGCGCGACCGCGTCACTTCGCGAGGAAGGCCTGCACGTCTGCCTCGAGCTCGGCGTGCGCGTGGTGGCTCACGGCGTGGCCTGACAGGTACGGCGGATTCAGGAGGACCAACGTGCCGCCGCCGTAGGGGAGACCGCCCGCGTAGGTGATCTCGATCTGGCGTGGGCGCCCGGCGCCCGCTGGCGCGGCGTCGTTCCGGACGGCGGAGGTGACGGCACGCGGAGACGCCGAGTCCCGCGATCGCTGCGGCGCAGGTCATCAGGGCGCCGATGGAGGCGATCGCTCTTCCCGTCGTTCCGGCCATGGACCGATTGCAGATCCCCACGGAGCGCTGGGATCGGATCCTGCGCCTCGCGGTGCCCGGCGCGACGCGCGTTGGTCGAGCGCAGCGGGAGTGTTCAGGATCCGTTCGCGCGTCACGATGGTACGTTTCGCGGCACATGACGAGATCGCTGGGTAGAGCGGCACGGGCGGTCCTCGTGGTCTCGTTCATGATGGGCTGCAGCGCCGCCCCTCCGATGAAGGAGGACACGGTGGTCGCGCTCCACGTCGAGAGCCCGGTGCCGATGGGGTTCTACGCGCGAGACTACAGGTCACCCGTGACCACGCAGACACCCGGCGGCCCCGAGAAGATCTGCGATGCGCCATGCGATACCAACGTCACGGTCGGTCCCGGACGCCACTACTGGGTGGGCGAGGCGATCGGCGGCCCCGAGGTCGTCTTCCATCCCGGGGACAAGGAGGTCACGGTCACCGTCGACCCGGGGAAGCCCGACCTCGCGGTGGCCGGGGGCGCGCTCGTCTTCGGCGGCGGCATCTCGATGCTGATCGGCGCGCTGATGTTCGTCATCCCGGTCAACGGGCCCGTGACGATCGACACCCCCACGTTCATTGCAGGGCTCACGTTCGGCGGAACGGGGATCGTCGCTGGCGCCATCGGCATCCCGCTCGTCGCGGCGTTCGGCATGAAGGCCGACGTCCGACGCCCGGGAGCGCATTAGTCCAGCGTCATGCGTCGCTCGGCCGTCGCCTCCCTCGCCGCGCCGATGGCTGTGTTCGCTCTCGCTGCGCACGCTCAGCAGATCCAGCTGACGGGACCGCTCGGCTCGGCCGAGGCAGCGCCAGAGGTGCGGGACGAGGACGTGCGACTGGTCCAGCTCGGGATCCAGGGTGGAACGCTCGCTCGCTTGCCCATCGGTCCCGGAGCGACGCACGAGACGACCTTCGTTCCGTTCGTCGGCGTCGAGGCCCGGCTGTCCTTTCCCTGGCCTTACCCCGGCGGCGGGGACCTCTCCCACGGCGTCGTCGCGGGCTTCGACTACGGGCAGGGCCGCGCGACCACGAGCGCGGTGCGCGACGAGCGGGTGGCTCTCCTCGACGCCGCGTACTTCATGGCACACCCGCTGAGAAACTACGGACCGTATTCCATCATGGTCGCGGCGCGCACGGGCGTGTCCGTGATGGGGCTCTGGCCCGTCGGCGTGGACGACGCGACGCCCTTCGCCGGAGGCCTCCTCGGCGCCGAGATCGCCATCCAGCTCATGGATCCGGCGCTCCGCTTCGGTCTCGCGGGAGATGTGCGCGCGCTCTGGCAGGTCGAAGGAATGCTCGGCAGCACGATGCAGACGAGCATCGGGCTCCGTGCGGGTTGGACCTTCGTGCAGTGAGCTCCCCCGCGGGGCACGGGCTCCGCAGTTCCACGAGGCGCGGTGGACTCCGTTCGGGTAAGGTCGCGTCGGCGGTCACGGGACCAGGGGGGAGCGATGCCTACGACCCACATTGTCGCGTCCGGCGAGTGCATGTCGAGCATCGCCGCGCGCTATCGGTTCAGGGACTTCCGGACGATCTATGACGATCCCGCGAACGCGCCCCTGAGAGCGCTGCGGCCGGATCCGAACGTCCTCTACCGCGGGGATGAGGTCGTGATCACTGGGAGGACGGCGCGTACCTGGACCGGTCCGACTACGACACGAACACGGGCGAGCACCTCGGGTCAGGAGGCTTCGACAACGAAGGCCGCCCCGATCGTGATCCGCGCTGGGAGGCGATCACCCCGTTCTCGCTGGAGGTGGTCTCCGAGGGCGAGGCGCGCACCGTCGTCTCGCAAGGGCGCAGCTCGGTCAGGATCCATTGTCCCAACGTCGCTGGCGACAACCTCGTCGTGCGCGCCGAGCTCATCGCCGACTCGGAGGTCGATGGGTTCGCTGCCGAGACGGGCATCCTCTCGATGTGGGAGCGCATCGACGTGGAGTACGTGCGGATGCTCAGCACCCCTCCGTTGCCGCTCGACGCGGTGGCAGCCATGTTCGAGCCGGCTTTCGTCCAGTTCGACTTTGCCCCTCCGCGGACCATACCGGATGAAGAGCCCACCGCCGCAAACGTGGGCCAGTTCTTCGCGAACATCCGGCACAAGATCGACGGGCACTTCCAGCACCGCGACGTGCCCGGATGGTTCTGCTTGATCGCGATGTTGCGATCCTACCCCGACAAACCCGCCCCGCACGAGCGCTGTTACCAGGGGCCGGTGACGCTCCGATGGACGACCGACTTCTTGTTCGGCGCCCGGTTGCTCAGCATCCGCGTTCCGGGCGACCACCAGCACGCGTCCGGGGTGACCCTCGCCTGGCTCGACGAGTCTGCTCCGGACGGGCGCCGCGAGAAGGGATTTGGCGTTCCGCACCAGCGGCTCATCGACGATGTCTACGAGCCATCGACGGAGCTGTGGATCATGCCCTACATGTACTCCCCCCTGTTCGTGGCAGGGGATCTCGGGCCGACGCTGATGGTCGGACCACGGTCACACGGCTGGAGCGGTCTGCCAGTACAGGGGTCGGGCTTCGGCGCTCCGGAGATGGTGGACGCCTTGGTGTACGGCGGAACGGGTGGTGTCGGGGGCGACAGTCCGTCGTCGCCCATCGGGCCGGACGGGCGGCCGATGTTCGCGGGGCGCACGGCGATCTTCACCAGGAACCTGGAAGAAGAGGATCCCTCGCCGGCGCATCTTGCGCGCGTGATCGCCCACGAGCTGGCTCACGCGCTCGGTACTCCTCACAACTGCGGGAACCCCGACACGCGGGTCGCGCACGAGGCGCATTGTATCGGGACGTACACGGACCATTGGATGTCGCGCGTGAAGAACATGGACTCGGTGGAGCTGCTCCCGGACACGGAGGAGCGCGGCGGGCCGTCGACCGGCTTCTGCGCGCGCCACCTCAAGGAGATTCGCAGGATCCACCACGAGGACAATCCCCTGCTCCGATGGTGGCGATGGTGAAGTCCCCTTGGACCGCGCTCCTCGTCATCTCGGCGAGCTTGTTCGTCGCGGACTGCGGTGGTTCCGGCGAGACGCGCGCAACGAGCCCCGCCGCGAGCCAGTCATCCGCTCTCTCGACGACGGAGGCCCCGAGTCCGCCTCTGTCCGCTTTCGATCCGCTGCGATACACCGAAGGGATCCCACCCGTGACCGAACCCGATAGCCCGTCGAGCGACCGAGCCCCATCGCGATGGGGGGATTCGTTGCTCGTTCAGGTCGAGCACCCGCCCGCGCCCTACGTGCTCGGGTATCCGATCCACGTCTCGGTGAGCGTGCGCGCGCAAGCCGCGGTCGGCTTCAGCGTCAGGCCTCGACCGGTGGCGGAGCAGTTCGAGGAGCGCGACTCTGGAAGCGTGAAGTACGCGTTCCCTTCGTCGTTCGGGGGCGAAGGATGGCCGGGTCGTGGCGGTTCGAGCATCGCGTTCGAGAAGGGTGAGGTTCGACGGTACCTCTTCGATCTGAGTGAACGCTTCGCGTTCTCCGGCTTCGAGGCGTTCGAGGTGGGGAAGGTCTACCGGCTTCGTCTTCGCTTCTACGAGGTCGAGGCGCAGCCGGTCGAGGTCGAGTTCCGAGCGCCGACGCCGTCCGAGCGCGCGGAGGTCGAGCGGCTGAGGGCGGGCCCGGGCTTCTCCGGAACGTGGGGGGACTGGAGTCGCGCTCCGGTCGAAGCGGCGGCCGCCGGCTCCGCGACGATCCTGCCCTCGGATCCGCTGCGCTATGAAAAGGTGCTGCGCTACCTCTGCGCGGGCCCGACCGAGCCGCAGAACATTCCGGCGCGCTGGCTCGACGTGCTCGATGGATTCCACGCGCGTGACGCCGAGCTCCTCCGCGTGGATCTTGCGTATGCGCGAGGCGACAAGATCGCAGCGGAGCGTGAAGGATCGCGCGTACGCGACGCCTACCCCGAGCTCTCGTGGGTCGTCCGCGACATCGAGAGCGGAGGCAGTGAAGTCGCTCGATGTCGGGCGTTCCAGGTCGAGGCGCGCGTTCGGCCGTAGCCGCGGACCGCTCTCGCTTCCAATTTGGAGCTCCGCGCAGAGGACTGAATCGCGGTACCCCGAGTGAACGCGCGCGCTACGGGGCCTCGAACGTCGCGACGGTGACAGCCGAGCCGTCGTAGGGATCCTCGGACACGCGCACGTGGATGTGATTGTCGTGGAACGGCCAGTGCTGCAGGTGCGTCCCGTCCGAGTAGAGCGGGACCAGCGACGGATCGAGCGCGTCGTCGGCGGAGGCCTGGTCGGCGCCTTGCTGGACGAACGGAATGAGCTCGCGGTCCAGAAAGCTCATCGTGACTCGCCCGGACGCGAGGAACGCACCGAAGAGCTCCGCGTTCGCGCGGCCGTCGAAGTCGTGCACACTTCCGTCGGCGCAGACCGTGCCGTCGTTGGTGTCGATCGTGTCGCAGAAGCTCCGCCACACCGCGAGTCCGTCGGTGCCGTAGAGCGAGATGTCGACGTCCTTCCCGCGCTGATGGGAGACGTGTCGGGGCGCGCCCACGTCGTCGCCGGGCGTCTCGCCGTCCCACTGGGAGAAGTCCTCCGGAAAGATCGGTGAGCGGCCCGCGATCACCATCCGTCGGGCCGCGTGGCGCGTCGACATGACGAGATCGCGGCGGCCGAACTGGTAGCGGAAGATCGTCGAGGGCGTCCAGTCGTACCCGTCGAACGCGGGGTCATTGCGCATGGGCAGCTGGAGCAGCCTGTCGCAATCGTCGGTGCACTTCGATCCATCGGCGAACGGCGTGCGCGTGACCTTCAGGACGCCCTGAAAATCCGGCTCGGCGCTCGTCACCCGGAGCCAGAACGTCCGCGGCTCCGAGCCGTCGAACGCCGCGAGGGTCCGGAGCCCCGCGCCGCCGTCGGTGAAGCCGAGCACCACGGGCACCGCTCCGTCCCACCGCGACAGCTCGAGCACCGCGCTCCCGGCGTCGAACGTCAGGAAGAACCCGGCGTGCTCGCTCGGCTGGAGATCGACGCGGAGGATGTCGTCGCTCCCGGGCGAAGCCTCCACCGCGTTCTCTCCATCGACCGCGTCGCGCTCTCCCGGCACAGCGCCGGCCGGTGCGATCCCAGCGGGCGTCTCCCCACCTGTCCCGTTCGTCGCTCCGTCGCCCGACGCCGAGGTGCTCGCGGTGGCCGTGCTCGACCCGCCCCCGCCTCCTCCTCCGCTGCCTGGCGTCTCGTCGGATTGCGTGCACGCCGCCGCGCC
>Ga0075163_10013659_pt1 | contig 10514 bp, 6 predicted proteins | sample JI1023141ADNA_FD_71478 | JGI IMG/M metagenome (GOLD analysis project Ga0075163, IMG submission 71478) | Wastewater effluent complex algal communities from Wisconsin, to seasonally profile nutrient transformation and Carbon sequestration -... | ecosystem: Engineered > WWTP > Effluent > Algae... | reverse complement strand
ATCAGGATCAGGTCGAAATCGGCGCCCAGGGCGGCTTCGACCGCAGCCTGTCCATCGCCGACCACCGTGACCCGGCAGCCCAGCGAGGCCAGCATTGCCTGCGCCACCCGCTGATTGACCAGGTTGTCTTCGGCCAGCAGGATATGCAGGTCGAAGGCCCGGCTCTGCGCGGTCGACGCCGTGGCGGCCTGGGCGATCGCGGGCGCTTGTGCGCCCTGGCGCGCGTCCGATTCCGAAGTCTGGCTGGCGGCGGGCGCAGCGGACGGGGGCTGCAGCCGTTCGAGTCCGCTGCCCTGCGGTTCGGCGGGCGGCAGCCGAACCGTGAACCAGAAGCAGCTGCCCGCCCCAGGTTTGCTGTCCAGGCCGATCTCGCCGCCCATGATGGAGACCAGATCGCGGCAGATCGCGAGCCCGAGCCCGGTGCCGCCGAAGCGCCGCGTGGTGCTGTTGTCGGCCTGCGAGAAAGCGTCGAATATTTTCGCCTGCACCGACGGATCGACACCCATGCCGGTGTCGCGCACATCGATGCGGATCAGATCGCTGGCGGGGCCGCCGGCCGGTGCGACGCTGACCGCGACGTGCCCGCGCTCGGTGAACTTCAGCGCGTTGCCGATCAGATTGCTCAGCACCTGGCCCAGGCGGGTGGGATCGCCTTTCACCTGGACGGGCAGGCGCTCGTCCAGAGACAGGTGGATCGCCAGGCCCTGGTCGCGCGCGGGCCGGGCGAACAGCGCGAGCTGTGCGCGAACGGCTGCGCGCAAATCGAACGCCGTCGATTCGAGAGTCACCTTGCCCGCTTCGATCTTCGAGAAGTCGAGGATGTCGTTCAGGATCGTCAGCAAGGCCCGGCCGGACGTCTGGAGCAGGCAGGCAAGTTCGCGCTGGCTCTCGGTCAGCGGCGTCTCCAGCAGCATGCCGGCGATGCCCAGCACACCGTTCATCGGCGTGCGCACTTCGTGGCTCATATTGGCCAGGAACTGCGATCGGACCTTCATCGCGTGTTCGGCGGTGCGCTGCGCCGTGATGGCCTGGCGGCGGGTCTGTTCCAGTTCGCTGACGTCGGTCAGCGTGATCACGAGGCCGGCGATCGCGCCGTCGTCGCCGGAGAAGGCGGCGCGCTGCACGAGGAAAACCCGGGCCGGGTGCTCGCCATCGGCGTCGAGCTGGACCTGGCAGCGATGGACCCCGCCCGCCTGCAGCAGGCGCCCCTCGGCGGCATGCTGCTGAGGGCTGGCCAGCACCGGCGGCAACTCGGTCTCGCCGATCAGCAAGGCGCCCAGCGGGGCGAACAGGCGCTGAAATGCCGCGTTGACCCGCAGGGTCGCGCCGTGCGGGCTGCGGATCGCGATCGCGTCCGGGATCGATTCGAGCAGCGCCTCGATCAGCCTCAGGTTTTCGGCGATCTGGGCCTGGCTGCGCTTGCGTTCGGTGATGTCCTTGCCGGTGCCGCGATAGCCCTGGAAGCGGCCTTCGGAGTCGATCAGCGGATCGCCGCTGGTCGAGACCCAATGGAGCTGGCCGTCGGCGGCCTGCAGCTGGTACTCGAAGTCGCGAAACGGCCGCCGTTGCGCGAGCTGCGCCTGGTGCTCGGCCAGTTCTTGCGCCCCGATCCGCGCCCCTTCGGTCTCCCAGCGCCGCTGCCCCAGAAAGCCGCGGCTGTTCGACATCACCGATTCGACGCCGGCCGAGACGAAGACATAGCGCAGTTCGTCGTCCTGTTCCCAATACCAGTCCGACGAGATCGCGGTGAGGGCGCGAAAGCGCGACTCGCTCTCGGCCAGCCGGCGACGGGTTTCCTCGCGGTCGCGCACCAGCTCGACCACCGTGTTGGACAGCGATTCGAGCGATGTTTCGCCGGCGGCCAGCGTGGCCTTGCCTGCGGCCACGAGCATGCCATCGGCGGTCGCGCGCATCGCATCGATCACGGCCTGCTGGCGTGCGGAGGACTCGCGCAGGCGCTGATTGGCCTCGCTCAACTCTGCCGAGCTGATCGCCATGCTGCGATTTCGCAAGGCCTGATCGCGCTCGTACTGGGCGTAGGTCTGTTCGACGGTCTCGAAGAAGTGAGGCAGCTGGCGCACCAGTGCCGCATGCGCGGAGCCCGGCGCAGCCGCTTCGACCAGCGCAGCCAGCGTACCCAGCAGCGCGGCCACCGATTCGGGCGGATCGACCCCGAGGCGGCGTCGCAGTTGCCGCGCAAAAAGCGGGTTCATGCGCGTTCGTGCAGAAAGCTGATGGTCATCGTCTGATTGTGGAGTCCGCAGCCGACCGTCTCAAGCAGCGGACTGATCTCGCCGTTCGAATAGAAGCCCGCGATCCGGCTGCCTGCCGGCAGGATGTCGACGACCGCCTCGACCTCCTCGTCGGTGCGGGTGCCCATCACCAGCTTGCGGCCGATGCAGCTCACCAGCAGGGCAAGCCCCGGCGTGTCCGCGGCCAGTCGTGCGCGGGTGGCCTGCGCCGCGGTCTCGGCGCCGGTGACCAGCTGGTCGGTGCTGGCGTGCATCAGCTGCACGTATCCGTCCGAAGGGAGGTCGCCCGCCAGCAGCAGAGCGCCCCGCTCTCGATCGATGCCCAGGATGGTCCGGGTCAGGCCCATGGGTTTTTGGTCCGGATCCATCACCGACAGCGGAAACAGCAGACCGGAGGCCGGCAGGTCGGCGGCGTGACTGCCGAGGTAACGTTCGTAGATCGCCAGCGCCGGCTCGTCGTCCAGCGCGAACAGCAGGTTGCCTTCGCAGCGGGTGATCCGCCTGGCCAGCCCGAACGGCTCCCAGCCGCCGAAGGTGCCATGCGCGACGGCAATCGATTCGCTGCAGATCGCCAGGGCCACCACGTCGCGGTCGCTGATCGTCGCGCCGCACATCGTGAAGGTGCGCTCGAAGGCGCCATCGTCGCCGGCCAGCCCGCCGACCAGCTTGACCCCGTCTCCGAGCTCCGCCGCGAGGCCCGCGATCAGCGCGCTGCCATTGATGTCGACGCCGCAGGCCAGGATGATCAGCGTGTGCAGGCCGGTGCCGACCAGCTGGCGGGCCAGCCGGCGCCCGGCAGGGGCCGAATCGGCGCTGTCGGCCACCCGTTCCGAGCGCAAGGCCAGCGCGGCCTCGCGAAATCGCACGCCGGTGATGACGGTTTCGTGATCGAGGACCGACAGGCCGTCGATCTGCCCCGAGGATGAGCAGCCCATGCGCAGCGAATCGGGCAGCGCCAGCGCCAGCGCGTCGGCCAGCTGCGAATTGCGAAAGCGCGCGGTCGGGCCGAAGACCAGCACCAGATGGGGGTCGATCGCGCGGATCGGCGTGAGGGTCTGGGCGTCGACCGCCTGCTCGGGAGAGACGGTAATCTGAGCCATGTGCATGGAAGGATCTCGCTGAAAGCCGCTGTCGGGCCTGATGGTGATCCCTGGAACCAGTCTTTGTTCGTGCGAACAGAGCCGCTGCAGCCCCGGTCATCCGGCCCCACGGTGTTCGCGGCCGTGGTGCACGGACTGGGAAATTAGTTGATACAATCAATCAACTGAATTGTTCAAACCGGTGCGCGCACTGTTCGAACCGGTGCGCCGCTCGAACCGGCGCCGGCCCACCACCGCGGGGGAGACCCGATGACCCGTCCCGAGCCCATGGATCCGATCGACCAGGTGCGCCGATTCAATCGGTCGTATACCACCGCGCTGGGCGTGCTGGGCAAGGGGATGCATGGTTCGCCATGGTCCCTGGGGCAGGCCCGCATGCTGTTCGAAATCGCCACGCGCGGACAGTGCACAGCCACCCAGCTGTGCCAGGCGCTGGCCATGGATGCCGCACAGGCCAGCCGGCTGATCGCCACCCTGACCCGTGCGGGTCTGGTGAGCCGCGCCCCCCTGGCCACCGACCGGCGCGCCTTGCAACTCCGCGTGACCGCGGCGGGTCGCAAGGCCTTCAATGACCTCGATCGCGCCGCACGCCGCCAGGTGGCCGGGCAGCTCCAGGTGCTGACCCCCGGCCAGCAGAGCGAGCTGCTGGCGGCGATGGACACCATCACGGGCTTGCTGGCGCTCGAGTCGGCCGACCCTCGGCAGGCCGCCGCGCCGCCCGCGATCACGCTGCGCGCGCATCAGCCGGGCGACATCGGCTGGATCGTGCATCGCCAGGCAGTGCTCTATGCACAGGAATACGGCTGGGACAACCGCTTCGAGGCCCTGATCGCGCACATCGGGGCCCAGTTCATCGAGCGCTTCGACCCGCAGCGGGAAGCGTGCTGGCTTGCCCAGATCGGATCCGACGTCGTGGGCTCGGTGTTCCTGGTGCGGCGCTCGGCCACGGTGGGGCAGCTGCGCCTGCTGTACGTCGAGCCGTCGGCGCGCGGCCAGGGGGTCGGCGACCAACTGGTCCAGGCGTGCATCGACCGGGCGCGCGAGATCGGTTACCGGCGGCTGATGCTCTGGACCAACGACGTCCTGGGCGCCGCCCGGCGCATCTATGAACGCAAGGGTTTCGTCAAGGTATCGGAAGAGCGGCACACCAGCTTCGGGCACGAGCTGGTCGGCCAGAACTGGGTGCTGGCGCTGCGCCGCCCGGTCAGCGGATGAATGACGGGACCCGTTCGCCCCAGGACTGCAGAGGTCCCAGCGGATTGCGCACCACCTCATGTTCGCGGATCTTGGGCTGGCCACCGAACACGGTGAACACCACGACGTCATCGACCATGATGATCAGGGCATTGAAGGTCCAGCCGGAGACGTCGGTCTCCTGGCGGAAGTTCAGGGAATCGAGCCAGAAATTGCCGACCCGTTCGCGCTTGTTGTTGCGTGCCGCGATCGAGTAGCCGGTGCACCGCTTGCCGGCCGCCAGGCAGGCACGGATGCCACGATCGAGTTCTTCGGGGCGCACGGCGGAGCCGATGGCAAAGCGCTGCACGATGTCGGTGTAGGTCAGCAGGGTGACCGCCGGATTCGAGTAGGGGTCGAGACCGTCGGCCGACAGCTGCTCGCGCCGGGTTTCGTCCACCTTGATGCGTTCGATGACGTCTCGGGCGGCCTCGAAAGTCTCCCAGGGCACCTGGGTCTTGCTATTCATGTCGGGCAGCAGGGCCTGGCAGGCGCACAGCAGGCTGAGAACCAGTGACGCCGCACCGGCCCGGGACAGCCGCCGGCGAAGTGAGGGGGTGTCGGACATACCCCGATGGTATAGCACCGCGCTCAGAGTTCCACGACCCGCCCCGGGGCGGATGGGCCTGTGGCAAGGCGGGCTCGCAGCAGGCGATAAACCTCGGGCTCGATGGCGGGGGCCGGTACGGCCTGGACCGTGCCGGGCGGCCGATGGCGCGCGGCCAGTTCGCGTGCCGCGGCCTCGTCGTGCGCCGAACCCAGATGCCGCCATTGCCAGAACACATGCCAGTCGGGCGGCGCACCGGGCGCGGATTCGACCAGCGCGATCGGCCGCTCTCCGGGCCAGGCCGGCATCCGGTGGGCGGCCATCGCGGCGCGCAGCGCCTGCGACTCGAGTGCCGGCGCGCGCTGGCCGATGCAGGCGCCCGCGCATCGGCCGAGCTGATGGCGGAAGCAGGCCTGTCCGGGCGCGCGCCGTTCCAGTCCCAGGGTGGCCAGGCACAGGCCCGCCTGACCGGCGGCCTGCAGCAGCAGTGCCCGGGCGCCGGCGCGCGATGCAAAGGGGCCGAACAGACCCTGCGTGGCCTCGGGCGCGAGCAGGTCTGCCGGGACGATGCGGGGGCGCGGCGGTTCGTCGTCGATCCGCACGAAGACCGGCTGGGTGCGGCGCTGTGCGATGTTGTGGCTTGGCTGCCGGGTTCGGATCCAGTGGCCCTCGAGAAGGCGCGCGCCCAGTTCTCCCGCGGTCTGGCGCCACTCCAGGCGATGGGTTTCGCTGGCCAGCCGAACCGCGCGCTCGCGGGTCGGGTCGGCGCTGAAATGGCTGGCGATGCGCCGGCGCAGGTTGGCGCTGCGGCCGACGTACAGCGGCTGGCCGTTCTGGCCCAGCAGGGCGTAGACCCCGGGCGTCGGCGGAACCGCTGCCAGGGCGTCGGCGCCCAGGTGCGCAGGCAGGCCTGGATGCTGCAACAGTCGTGACGCCGCCTGGCGCAGGGCGATGGCCGAGTGGCGCCGTGCCAGCGCCTGAACGAACAGCCACAGGGCCTGCGCATCGCCCAGCGCGCGATGCCGTTCGGTCACGTTGAGCCGGTACCGCGCCACGATGGCATCCAGCGTGTGAGGCGCGCGATCGGGGTCCATCAGGCGCGACAGCCGCACCGTGCACAGGGTGCGTGCGGTGAATCCATGGCCGGCGCGTTCGAGTTCGGCGCGGATGAATCCATAGTCGAAGCGGGCCTGGTGAGCCACGAACACCGCGCCTTCGAGGCGCTCGAGGATCGTGGGTGCGAGTTCGGCGAAGGTGGGCGCGTGCGCGACCATGGCATCGGTGATGCCGGTCAGAAAGCGGATCTCGGGTGGGATCGGCCCCTGCGGATTGACCAGCGAATGCCATTCGTCGACCGCCACGCGTTCGCCCTCCTCGGTGACGCGGACGATGGCGACTTCGGTGATCCGGCAATTGGCGGGCGAGGTGCCTGTGGTTTCGACGTCGACGAAGGCGATCCGCGGTGCGAAAGGCATGAGGATGCTTATCGGGGATAACTGGGAATAAATACAGTATAAGTCCGCCGCTCGTCGGGAACCCGCCATTGCGGCCGAACTGCGCCCGCGCCTGTTTGCGTCCTGCTGCGAATGGGGGACAATAGGGGGTTGATTTGGATGCGCCGGGCCAAGCCTGGGCATTTCATCGCCCGATCCCTTTTTTGCGGGCCCCGGCATCAGCCCGGCCCCACAGCCATTGAATACCACCACACCAAGCGTCACCACTTTCGACGATTTCGGCCTGGCCGAACCCATCCTGCGCGCGGTGACCGAACTCGGTTATCGAGAGCCCACGCCTATCCAGGTGCAGGCGATCCCCATCGTGCTGCAAGGGCGCGATGTCATGGGCGCGGCGCAGACCGGTACCGGCAAGACCGCCGGATTCGCGCTCCCGATCCTGCAGCGCCTGATGCCGCACGCCAACACCAGTGCGTCTCCGGCACGCCACCCGGTGAGGGCGCTGATTCTCGCGCCGACCCGCGAGTTGGCCGATCAGATCTACGCCAATGTGCGCGAGTACGCCAAGTACACCGGACTGCGGGCCGCGGTGGTGTTCGGCGGCGTCGACATCGCGCCGCAGATCGCGGCCCTGCGCCAGGGGGCTGAAATCGTGATCGCCACGCCGGGGCGTCTGCTCGATCACGTCGGCCAGCGCACCATTTCGCTGGGCGGGGCGGACGTCTTCGTCATGGACGAAGCCGACCGCATGCTTGACATGGGGTTCCTGCCGGATATCCAGAGGATCATCAACCTGCTGCCCCCGGTGCGCCAGAACCTGATGTTCTCGGCGACTTTCTCCGGCGAAATCCGCAAGCTGGCCGAAACCTTCCTGCAGCATCCGGTGTCGATCGAAGTCGCGCGCCGCAATGCGGCGGCCGAAAACGTCGAACAGCTGGTGTTCCGAGTCGCCGATGCCGAGAGCAAGCGCGTGGCGGTGGCCCAGCTGGTGCGCGAGCGGGCGCTCTCGCAGGTGATCGTCTTCACCAATACCAAGATCGGCGCCGGACGTCTTGCCCGCCAGCTCGAGAAAGACGGCCTGAACGCCAGTGCGATCCACGGCGACAAGAGCCAGCAGGAACGCCTGGCCACACTGGAGGCGTTCAAGAAGGGCGAGATCGCCATCCTGGTGGCGACCGATGTCGCGGCCCGCGGCCTGGACATTGCCGAGCTGCCCGCGGTGATCAACTACGATCTGCCGTATTCGCCCGAGGACTACATTCACCGGATCGGGCGCACCGGGCGCGCTGGCGCGAGCGGCGTCGCCCTGTCGCTGATGTCGGCCGCCGACGAGCGGCTGCTCGACGGCATCCAGAAGCTGCTCAAGCGCGAGCTGCCCCAGCAGACCCTGGAAGTGCCCGGTGGGCGCCCCGAGCGCGTGGCCGGCGAGTCCCATGGCCGCGCCGAAGGCCGCCCGCCGCGCGAGGCGAGAGAGGCGCGCCCCCCGCGCGAAACCCGCGAGCCGCGCGAAGCTCGGGAAACCCGCGAACCGCGCGAAACCCGCGAACCGCGCGAAGCACGCGAAGCACGCGAAACGGCCAGCGCTCCTCGACGCGACAGCCGGCCGACGGGCTATCCGTCGCGGGCGAAGCTGCCTGGGTATTCCCAGGATCCGTTCTTCTACAAGCCCTACGAGCCGCCGACGCAACCCGAGGTGGTGACCGAAGAGGCCGGTCAGCCCTCCGGCGGCGCCGCGATGCGCCGGCGCCAGTCGGCGCGCCCCGTGGCCGCTCTGCTGGGCGGCAAGAAGGCCTGAGCGTCGGCTTCTGGTTTCACGCAGGCGCGGCGCCCATCCAGTGCGACTCGCGCCATCGTTGGACGGCGCCTGACCAGAACAGTTCGAGGTTCGGCGCCCCGGTTTCCGGCAAACCCAGGTGGCTCAGGGCCTTCTCCAGCGAGTCGAGCGCGCTTGCCGCGTCCAGGGCCTGCGCACCGGTCTGCTTCGACAGCTTTTCGCCCTGCCGGTCGGTGACGACCGGCACGTGCAGATAGCCCGGCCTGGGCATGCCCAGCAGCTGCTGAAGGTAGATCTGGCGCGCGGTCGATCCGATCAGGTCGTCGCCGCGCACCACGTCCGTGACCGCCTGCTGATGATCGTCGACGACCACCGCCAGCTGGTAGGCCCATAGACCGTCGGCACGGTGCAGCACGAAATCGCCGACCCGATCGGACAGGGCCTCGTGAAACCACGTTCGCCGGCCGCGGTCATACCAGTCGATGACCGTGTCCGCGACCCGCACGCGCCAGGCGCGCGCGGTGCGGCCCGCGGCCATGCCTTGACGGCAGGTGCCCGGATAGACGAGTTCGTCGTGGCGCTCGCGGGCCGCGCCATGAACCCGCAGCGAGTCGGCGATTTCGCGCCTCGTGCACGAGCACGGGTAGATCGCGCCCATCGCCCGGAGCTGCTCGAAGGCTGCCTCGTAGCGGGCGTGGCGCGTGCTTTGAAAGACGACCTCGCCGTCGGGCTCGAAGCCGTGAGCGCGCAGCTGCTCGAGGATCGTCAGGGACGCGCCGGCCACTTCACGGGGCGGATCCAGGTCTTCGATGCGGACAAGCCAATCGCCGTGATGGGCCAGCGCGTCCAGCCGGCTGGCCAGTGCAGCGACCAGCGAGCCGGCGTGCAGCGGCCCGGTGGGCGAGGGCGCGAACCGGCCGATATAACGGGGCACGGCGCCTGCGGTCATCCCGTGGCGGCGCGCCTTCGCGGCGCACGGGCGGCGGGCGCGCCCCTCGGGGCTGCGGAAAATGCCGCGGATGAAGCCGCGGATGAGCCATCGGATGAGGCAGTGCGCGACGGCGCCGCGGGCGGCTCGGGCGGCCCGGCGAGCAGCTGGCGGCGCACCCGCGCTACCTCGAGGCGGCTGAGCCACCAGGCTTGGGCCTTGCCGCGGGCGGCCCGCCGCCAGGCGTACTGCACGACTTCGGCCTCGGAGCGGCGCGTGGTCTGGCGTTCGACCAGCCGCCCGCTGGCCAGGTGCGGGCGGGCGAAGGCTTCGGGCAGATAACCGGCCCCCAGACCGGCCACCTGCATGGCGACTTTCTGTTCGAGGGTGGCGACCGTCAGCGTCGCCTGGCCCGACACCAGCCCTGCCGATCGAAGCGGCAGATGGCGGGCACTGTTGGCGACCGCGATCGCCCGATGGTGGACCAGCACCTCGGGCTCGAGGGGCTCGGGCAGCGCAGCCAGCGGGTGATGCGGCGCGACGCAGTACACGAAACGGACATCACCCAGCGGACGCACCGTGTACAGGCCGGATGCGAATGCCGCGGACGGGGTTTCGCTGCTCACCCCGATGGCGAGGTCGGCACGCCCCGACAGCAGGGCGTCCCAGCCGCCATCGAGCACCTCGTACGAGAAGCGCAGCCGGGTCGGCGCGTTCAGACGATAGAAGTCTTCGAGCAGAGGGCGCATCCGCTCGAAGGCAACAACCCCGTCCAGCGCGATGCGCAGCTCCACCTCCCAGCCGCTGGCAAGCTCCTTGACCCGGCAGACGAGGTCGTCGGCGGCGCGCATCAGTAATCGGCCCTGCTCGAGCAGTTCTTCGCCTGCGGCGGTCAGATGGGCGCGCTTGCCGCGCCGGTCGAAGATCAGGACATCGAGCTCGTCTTCGAGGCGGCGTACCGTGTAGGTGAGTGCGGAGGGGACCTTGCCCAGTTCGGCGGCCGCGGCCGCAAAGCTGCCTCGCCGAGCGATCGTGTCCAGGACAGCCAGAGCATCGAGCGAGAGGGGCATGTTCAAAATCTTTGAATATTGAGCACGAATTGTAGCGCTGAATTTGCTGGCCAGCTCGCTAGTGTCGTGAGTTAAAAATTCATTGAAATATTGGTATTCGTCGCCATCTGTCGTGTAGGGTATCGATACGACGAGGTGGGGGATGCGAGGAAGGCC
>Ga0075163_10013658_pt1 | contig 10515 bp, 2 predicted proteins | sample JI1023141ADNA_FD_71478 | JGI IMG/M metagenome (GOLD analysis project Ga0075163, IMG submission 71478) | Wastewater effluent complex algal communities from Wisconsin, to seasonally profile nutrient transformation and Carbon sequestration -... | ecosystem: Engineered > WWTP > Effluent > Algae... | reverse complement strand
AATTTGCGCAATCGCGCTGGTCAGATGCCGGAGACGCAGCTCGTAGCGGACGGCCAAGGTTGTTTCTGGGGCACCACCAACGGCGGCGGAGGAAAAGGTCACGGCACCATCTACAAGGTCAATGCCATCACTGGCGAGCTTTCCAGCGTGGTGGCCTTCACAGGCATAGAAGGCAACGCGATGGGTGGCCCGGCGCGCGGCCACCTGCTGCCGGATGGCGCTGGCGGATTGTTCGGCGCGTGCGATTTCGGCGGGCGGAGCTGGCTGGGCGTTCTTTACCACGTCGATATGAAGAGTGGGGCTTACACCTTGCTCAAGGACATCGCCGAAACCGCGCCGAATGCCGAAGGCTCCGATGTTCGCGGCACGCTCGTGAGCGACGCCGCCGGCTGGCTTTGGGGCGGCACAATTGATGGCGGCACCCATCATTCGGGAACGGTTTTCAAACTCAATCCAGTGACGGATGAGGTGGTTACTATGGTTCACTTCACCGGTGCGGAAGGTCCATTCCGAGGCAGTTTCAGCCACCTGCCGTTGATTCGCGATGGCAAAGGCTTCTTGTGGGGCAGCACCCGGTTAAGCCACGCGTCCATCTTCAAGATCGACGAACGTACCGGTGAGTTCACCGAGGTCATTGACTTCTCCAGCAAGGCTGTGCGGGGTGTGCAGGTGCCTTTTGGCGGCATGACATTCGATAGCAATGGTTTCCTTTGGGTTGCTGGCGAAACTTCGATCGCGAAAGTCGATCCAAACACACGAACGGCGATGACCATCGCGAGTATTAAGGGCGGCTGGATGCGCGGTGAACTTACGCTCGATGGCAACGGAATGCTGTGGGGGTGCTCGCAGGTTTTCCCCCGTAGTGGTGGCAGCGCCTCGCTGTACAAAATCGATACTGCGACCGACAGGTTGACCGTCGTGCGGACTTTCGATAACGCCGATGCGGGCTGGAACGGTTGGAACCCGGAAACCGACATGTGGTGGGATGGGAAGGATTCGATGTGGTTCAGCGCCGTGTTCGATGTGAGCACTGGCACCCGCCAATGCACGCTCTACGAACTTGATACACGGACCGGCGACCTCATCGGCAGCTATCGCAACCGCGATTTCCACATGTTTTGTTCCCCCGTGCTGGACGATCGCGGTGTGCTTTGGGGCACGGGATCGCAGTTTGGTTTCGGTTCACCAGGCTATATCTACACCTTCGACACACGCACTCGCCAGTTCGCGAAGCTGTTCGAGTTCACCGGCATCGGCTCCCAGTCGATGACGGGTGCGCAAGCGGATGTTGCACGGCTCTACCGGCACACCGACGGAAACTATTACGGCCTCACCCGCATGGGCGGCCCCGGCAATGGTGGCACGATTTATCGCCTTCGTTTCGGCCCCACGCCGATGACGCAGGAGGCGGTGATCCTTTCTGATGGTCGCGTGGAACTGCATGGCACGCTTCGGCCGAATGGTCGCGACACCGTCGCCGCCTTTGAATGGGGACTCGATCCGATGCTAAAGGATGCACGCACTCTCGAAGCCTGCACGGTGAGAGCCGGTGAGGTGGTGAAACCCGTGCAGGCCGTGCTCGCCGGTTTGCCACACGGCACGACGCATTACTTCAGGCTGCGTGCGAGCAACGCCGACAACGCGGTGCCGCAGCGCGGGGCCATCATGCAGTTCACCATCCCAGAGGAAAAACCAAGCGACGCTGTCCTCGCCGCGAATTCAAAAGACTCCGATAAGAACTCCGCCGCGCAGGCCGGAGCAATTGCGGACACTCAATCGCAGGCCAGCGCTCATGCGCAGACGATTAAGCACAAGCTGAGGATCATCATGGTGCCCGGCGCCGGTGCGGGTATCGTGCGAGGGCATCTGCGGGGCGAGGCGTACGAGATCGGCAAGAGCTACACGCTCACCGCGCATGCGGATAATGGATACCTCTTCGCTCAATGGTCTGGCGTGGGCATCGGTGGTGCGACGGCGGTGAATCCACAGCTCAGCTTCACCTTCACCGAGGAGTTGGCCCGGCGTCCCTTCATCACCGCCACCTTCGTGCGCAATCCTTTTCATGAAGGCCTGATTGGAGACTATCACGGGCTCGTGAATGTGCTTGAAGGCGTGCAGCCCGGCGTCGGCACGACAGGTGCTCTGGAAATGCAGATCACGCCGCAGTGGACTCTCAGCGGCAAGCTGCACCTCGATGGCGACGACCTTCCTTTCACAGGCGTGTTCGACACCGGTGGCAGCGCGCGTTTCGGCGACGGGCTGTCTTTCATCGGCGCCATTCCTCGCAAAGAAAAGTCCACGCTGCTTCTGAGCCTGCAGCTCGATCTCTCTGAGGACGGGGCCGGAGGCGTCTTGGGTCATGTCGGCCTGTGGAGCGGTGAGGAGGCCAAGTGGCAATCACAGTTTCACGCGATGCTTAGCGTGCCCGCCGCCTCGCTCGCCGAGGATGCGGTCATCCAGCATCTCGTCAAAGCGGGCGCTCTCGCCGTGGAGATACAGGCTCTGGATTCTGGAGAAGCGTTGCCCGCGCAAGTGTTGCTCCAGCCTGATGGTCGCTTGCAACTCTCCGCGAATCTTCCAGGTGGCATCGTCGTGCTCAGTGACGGTCATCTAAGCCGACCATCTCAGATCAGCTTCTTTCAGACGCTAGATCGCGGCAGTCTCGGCGTGGAGCTGCCGCTCTCGAATCTGCTGCATCGTCCTGACGAAGCAGCGACCGCTCACGGCTGGTGGCTGCCACCTGGCGCGGCCATGCGCCCAATTACGCTCCAGCCATCCCCGTCCGAGAACACCGGGAAATAGCCCGGCTCTTTTCCGACTCATCTCCGCATTCGCCGATACGCCGCAGGCGACTCGCCGATGCGCCTGCGGAAGTGCTGGGTGAAACTGCTCGCGTCCACAAAGCCGCAGTGCAGGGCGATCTCGCTCACCGTCAGCCTTGTCTCCTCCAGCAAGCGCACGGCGGAAAGGACGCGCGTCCTGATCAGAAACTCCTGCGGGCTGATGCCGAATGCGGATTGGAATCTGCGCTGGAGTTGCCGCAGCGACTGGCCGCAGGATCTCGCCACATCCTCAATCAAAATAGGTGTCGCGAAGTCGCGGCGGATGAGTTCCACGGCTTTCGCCACGGTTTGAAAAACCGGCAGTCGGCGCTCGGCCTCGTCGGGTCTGCGCAGCGTGCCCATCACCCCTTGCACGCGGTGGTGCTTGTCGATCAGTGGCAGCTTCGTCACCAGGAACCAATCCGGGATGCCTTGAGAGTCCCACCACAGCTCGATGCGCTCGATCACCCGTGCCTTGCCCGCGAGGATGCGTTTGTCGTCATCCACATAGGCTTGGGCCATCGTGTCGGGATTGATGTCAAAGTCGGTGCGACCGATGAACTCCGAGTCATCCGGCATTCCGTAGCGCTGCAGCAGCCCGTGGCTGGCAAACATGAGGTGGCCTTGCTTGTCCTTCGCGAAGAAGTAAACGCCCGGGATGTGATCGAACAACCGCTGGAACAGAAGCGTGGGCTCCAGCGTGGCCATCCACGCTGCGCGTTCCCGCCGCCAGCGCGCGATCTCCGACGCCGGGCGCTTTGGGCGTTCGCGGGGTTTTAGAGCTGTCGCATTTCGCATCATGAGGGTCGAGCCGATTGTGCGTTGCATTGCCAGGGTTCGCAATCACGCAAGCAACTCGTCATCGAAGTCTGCATGGGTGCCGCTCCAGCCATTGCCCCGGTTCACCGCTGCTCAAGCGCAGTGGGTTATGGAGCCTGTGGCGTGCTGCTCTTAACGCGCTCGTGCATCTCGCGCAGTTCGTTTGCGGGGATCGGAGTGAGTTCGGTGATGTCTTGGTGGCGGTGTACGCTGAGGAGTTCGGCTTCTTCGATTAGGTCAGCGGGGCTGTGACTCCCGCCAGTGAGGGGCCAGCGGGTGAAGGTGCGGCCGTAATTGAGGAGCGTGGCACCATCGTCCGTGATGCGCGTGTAGCTGGCGCCAGCGCTGATGCTCATGGGCGGAGTGAGCGCCACGCCGGTGTGCGTGTTCCAGACGCGAGTCTCAGGTGTGCTGGTGGCAGCGGTGGTGACGAGGCGGTGCCCATCGCGGCTGAAACTGATGCTCACGACACGGACGGGATGCTGCAAATGCGGCGCGGCGAGTTTGCCCGTCGCGGTGTCCCAAAGGCGCACGGCGGCATCGCGGCTGCCAGTGGCGAGCAGGCGGTCGTCGGGGCTGAACTCCAGCGCTTCGATGCTTCCGCGATGATTGAGATAAGGCGTGACTGGATCGCCGTTGGCGCACCAGTGAATGCGTGCGGGCGCGGGATACAGCGAGTCGATGCGTGCTCCCCAGGCGATCATGCGGCCATCGTGGCTGAATTTGAGATGCCCGAGTGCTTGCGGCACCATGAAGGAGGAGATTTCCCGTGCTTTGGGCAGGTGCCAGATGGTGATGCGTGTCTGCGCATCAGCGATGGGAGATGCAGCGGCGAAGAGTTCATCGTCGGCACTGAAAGCATCGAGCGTATATGGATCGGAGGGTTTCAGTGTGCCGATGAGTTTCACGGGTGTGGCTTCGAGTCCATGCACGGTGATGGTGCGGCGATCGAGCGAGACGACGGCGTGTCGGCTGTTGGGCGAGAGTTCCGCATAACGTAAGGAGCTGCGCGCGGAGCCGAATCCTTTGGCAGTGAAAGCGCAGAGAGTGTGCGGAGTTCCGCTGGCATCAATCGCTCGCAATTCAAAGGTGTCGCCTCCCGGCCAGATGAGCGCGCGACCGTCATCTCCGAGACCGGCGCACACGCCGGTGCCGGGGCAGCCGATCGAGCGGCCATCCGCCATCGAATAAATGGTGACGGCGCTTGCCTCGCCCACCTTGCTATCGCGTCGCGCAATGAATCGCACGCTGGGGCTTGTCTTGATGCGGGCGATTCCATCGGAGGCTGCGGCGGGTTTTGGCAACTCCCACAGGCGCGCCGTGCCGTCGAAGGAGCCGGTGAACACGCGCCTTCCATCGGGGCTGAAAAGCGCGGTGGAAACATACGCGGCGTGATGCAATGGCGAGCCGGAGGCGTGACCGGTGCGGGGATCGAAGATGCGCGCCGTGTTATCAAATCCGGCGGTGATGAGCGCGGTGCCGTCGGGATTGAAGACGGCGCTGCGGGCACCCATGCGCTGGCGGATCACGATGTCTGCCACGCCAGTGTCAGGGCGCAGCAGCATTGAGGTCCTCTCACTGAAGGCGGCGGTGGCGAGGCGTGTGCCGTCAGGACTCCAGGTGAGGCCGTAGAGCACGCCGACGTGACGTGCGGGTATGCCGACGGCGCTGAGCGTATCGAGCCGCCAGATTTGCGCATCGTTGTCGCCGCAGATCACGCCCAAGAGTTTTTTATCGGGGCTGAATCTGAGGCCGCGCACGGCGCCTTTGATGCGGAAGCCAGCGCCTATGCTTTGCCCGGTGATGGCATCATGCAGCGTCACGTTTCCATCCGTGCTGCCGACGGCGATGAGCGATCCGTCGGCTGAGAGACCCAGCGCGCGCACGGTGGTGCCTATGCGTAGCGGGATGGGGCTGGTTTTGCCGTTGGTGAAAACGAGATAGGCACCGGACTCGGGCTTCTTGCCCGGTTCGGCACGGACAAGCACACTGCCTTCGGCATTCATCAAAGGCGGCAGGAGCATGGAGGGATGCCAGCCGTCGAGCGCGTGAGGGACATCGCGGATGAGCGCGGTCTTTGTGACGACATCCCAGAGTGAGATGGTATTGGCAGAGGTGCCGGTAAGCAGACGACGGCCATCTGCGGAGAAGCGCACGAACTGCACTTGCTCATGCTCGGGGAAACTGGCCCCCGCATCTTCGCCGGTCTGAGTGTTCCAAAGATAAAAGCGCGTGTCGCCCGTTGCGGCGGCGATCCATTGTCCATCCGGGCTGAAGTCGGCAGCATAGACGCGACCGGGCGAGACGATCGCGGCATCGCGTTTGTCGTGCCACGAGTTGAGCGTCCAGTGATGTAGCAAGCGCGGGCACTGGTGCAATGCAGCGGCGAGACGCAGGGTGTGCTCGTCACGCTCCACGGGATCGTCCATGCCACCGCGCAATGCCGCGACGAGCGAGGGCAGCGAGCCGATGAGATCACCGTCTTCCTGACGGCGCACCGCTTCTGCCACATGTAGGCGCGTGGCGCGCAGGCGCGCTTCGTTGGCCTGTGATTTCTCCGCAGCGGCCGAGGCCAGCGCGCGATCTCCTGCTTCCTTGATGTGAATCGCAGAGACCGTTGCGACGACAACGGTGGTGATGAGTGCCAGCGCCGCGAGCGCTAGCGATGCGGCGAGCGCCGGACGACGTGTGGCCCAGCGCATGACTTTGCCTGACCAGCCGACGGGTCGCGCGAGCACGGTTTTGCCTTCGACAAAACGGGAGAGGTCATCAGCGAAGTCTCGCGCGCTGGCGTAACGGCGGGCGGGTGTTTTTTCGAGACACTTGAGGCAGATGGTTTCCAGATCTCGCGGGATGCTTCCATTGAGACGACGGGGCGGCAGCGGCTCATCACGACTGACTTGCTCCAACACGGCAGCGATGGTTTCACCCTGAAACGGCGCGCGTCCGGTGAGCGCGGCGTAGAGCACCGCACCGAGGCCATACAAATCACTCAGCGCCGTGCTGCCACCGTGCCGCGCCTGCTCGGGCGACATGTAGGCGGGCGATCCCGCTGCGGACCCGGAGAGCGTGAGCTGGCTGTCGTCGTCTGTCAGCTTCGCGAGACCGAAGTCCGTGATGCGCGGCCTGCCGATGTCGTCATCCGACTCGATGAGAATGTTGGATGGCTTCAGATCACGATGCAGCACACCGTTCTCATGCGCGTGCTGCACAGCCAGCGCCGCATCATGCAACCAACGCGCCGCTGCGCGCGCGGGCACCGGCTTCTCAGCGATCACCGAACTTAGCGTGCGGCCCTGCACCAGTTCCATGACGAAATACGGCATGCCATCAGCCTCGCCGACCTCATGGATGGTGACGATGCCCGGATGCTTCAGCCGTGCTGCCGCCTGTGCCTCCGTGTGAAAGCGAGCCCGCGCCTCAGCGTCTGCGAGATCACCACCGGGCAAGGTTTTCACCGCCACCTCGCGATCCAGTCCGCGCTGCCGACCGCGCCACACCACGCCCATGCCGCCACGACCGATCTCCTCAAGAATTTCGCAGTCGCCCAGCACACGCCCGCCCGGCTGCATTGGCTCGTCCATCACGCACAGCGGGCACAAATCTTCCGGCGTGCCCGCAGGCAGCCGCGCCTCGCAGATCAAGCAGCGTGAGGTGGTGGTGGCGGGGGATGACATGATGCGAGTGGCTGCATGGTAACAGTCGTGTGTTTCCTGGGCAAATGCCGCGCACGGTGTCACTCACGGATTGGTGATGACGAAGCGCATGAATATCCGCGTGTTGCTGCCGATGGGCAGACTAAAGACGTGCTGCGGGGCGATGCCGGTGTCGGGGATCAGGGACCAGCTTGCGGGCTGGAGCGTGGTGCTCCATTCGGCACTGTAGGTGATGCCGCTGACGCCGACGGGCGTGGGGAAGGTGAGGATGAGATTGCTGCCGCTGATTTGCGGCTGCGGGAGTAGCACGCTGCTACCTTGAGTCGGATCGAGGCCGAAGGCGAACTCGATGAGGTTCGCGAGGCCGTCTTGATCGAAGTCATAGGTGTCCGCTCCGAAGCCGATGTTGGCGGGCGAGCCGAAGTAGAACTGCCGCCAGAACTCGATGGCGGTGGTGTCCGGGCCATAGGCAGTGATGCGCTCGACGAGTCCGCCGCTGCCGCCTGCATATCCGCCATAGGTGCGTGCGCGTGAGCGAACCCAGCCGCTGGCGGGCAGGCTCAGACCTGTGCGCTCCCAGCCGCCAGTGATGCGCGTGCCAGCGCCGAGCGCGGTGTAGCTAGCGCCATCGTTGGTGGTCAGTTCGAAGGTTACGTCGTGTGTCTCGGGAGAGGCGCCGCCGCGTTGCCACTGCACGAGGGAGGTGCTCGGGATGGTGAGGCTTTGCGAAGCGGGATCGTTGAGCAGGCGGGCGAAAAGATTGCGCGCGACGGACGCCGACGCGCCGTTGGGTAGAAGCGAACTGAAGATGCCGCCGAGCAGCACCTTGCCATCCGCTTGCAGGGTGATGCTGAAGACGGTGTTGTTTGCCCGGGGATTAAAGCCCGTGTCGAGTGTGCCGTCGGCATTCACTCGTGCGATGCTAGGCCGCGCAGTCGCCGCGCTCGCGCCGTTGGGCTGGAGATTGCTGAAGAGGCCTCCGACCAGCACCTTGCCATCCGTTTGCAGCGCGCCGCAAAAGACGTCGCCATTAGCATTGGGATCAAAGCCAGTGTCCAGCGTGCCATCTGGATTCACCCGGGCGATGCGATTGCGCGTGGTCGCCGCGCCCATGCCATTCGGCTGGAGCGTGGTGAAGCTGCCGCCGAGCACAGTTTTCCCATCGGGCTGCACGGAGATGAGATAGACGATGTTGTTCGCCTTCGGATCAAAGCTCGTGTCGAGCGTGCCGTCCGCATTCACCCGCGCGATGCGCTGACGTGCGGCGGGTGCGCCAGCGCCATTCGGCTGGAGCGTGGTGAAGACGCCGCCGAGCAGAATCTTCCCGTCTGGCTGCACTGCCACACCATAGACACTGCTGTTCGGCTTGGGATCGAAACCCATGTCGAGCGTGCCATTGGTATTCAATCGCGCGATGTAGTTGCGCGTGGTGCCACCCATCGTGGTGAATAGCCCGCCGAGCACCACCTTGCCATCCGGCTGCAAGGCCAGTCGAAAGACATGAGAACTCGCGTCGGGATCGAAGCCCGCGTCGAGAGTGCCGTCGGCATTCACCCGCGCGATGCGGTTGCGGGTGGTCGGCGCGCCCGCGCCATTCGGCTGGAGCGCGGTGTAGGTGCCGCCGAGCAGCACCTTGCCGTCCGCTTGCACGCCGATGCAGTCCACCGAGTCATTCGCATTCGGGTCAAAGCCGAAGTCCAGCGTGCCGTCCGCATTGAGTCGTGCGACGTTGTTGCGCGGCACACCGAAGACAGACGTGAAGCGTCCTCCGATGATTACCTTTCCATCCGGCTGCACTGCTGACGAGAGCACGACGGGTTGAGCACCGCCTACGATGCCGACATTCAGCGGATCGACATCACCCGGCGTCGGTCCGATGCCGGTGCCTCGGATGCTGAAGGTGAAAGGGGTCTCGTCGAAGTCATTGTTCGGGATGGTGACGATCGCGTTGCGGGTGCCGGAATTGATGGCGTCGAAGGTGATCTGGAGTGTCGTGGTGTTGCCCGGCGCGACGAGCGCGTCGGGCTGCGCAATGATGGTGAAATCCGCCGCGTGCGCGCCGCTGATGAGAACGCTGCTCGGCGTGAGAAAGGCAGCGCCGCTGTTCGAGATCGTAAAGGTGCGAGTCACCGCACCACCGATGACGTTCACGCTGCCGAGGTTTGTGTGATCGATGGTGCTCGGTGAGTTGTCGCCGTTGCTGATGTTGAAGCTGTTTCCACTCACAGCGATGTCTGGCACGGGCAGTCCGCTGAAGGGCGTCACCGTTTCCACGAGTCCGCCGCTGCCGCTGAGGTAACCACCGGAGGTGCGGGCGCGCGCGCGGATCTGCCCAGCGGCTGGCAGTGCTAGGCCGGTGAGTTCCCAGCCGCCGATGCTGCGCGTGCCGCTGCCGAGCAAGGTGTAATTTGTCCCACCATCGAGCGACAACTCGAAACTCACGGACAGCGTCTCCGGCGACGAACCACCACGCAGCCACTGCACGCGGTTGACACTCGGAATGGTGAGGCTCTGCGTGGCGGGATCATTCACCAGCCGGGCAAAGTAGTTCTGCGAAACGGGCGCGACCGCAAGATTGGGCTGGAGCGTGGTAAAGTAGCCACCGACCAGCACTTTGCCGTCCGCCTGTAGCGCCACGCCGTTGACTGTGACGTTCGCATTGGGATTGAAGCCAGCGTCGAGTGTGCCGTCGGCATTGACCCGGGCGACACGATTGCGAGTGGTCGCCGCACCCGCGCCATTCGGCTGGAGGGTGGTGAAGCCGCCGCCGAACAGCACTTTGCCATCCGCCTGCACAGCGAGGCTTGAGACAAAGGCGTTCGCATTGGGATCAAAACTGGAGTCGAGCGTGCCATTGGCGTTCACCCGAGCGATGCGATTGCGCGCAATGCCGCCCACCGTGGTGAATACTCCACCCAGCAGCACTTTCCCATCCGGCTGCACGACCAAGCAATAGGGTTGAAGGTTCGCGTTGGGATCAAAGCCAGCGTCGAGTGTGCCGTCCACATTCACTCGTGCGATGCGATTGCGTGTGGTCGGCGAAGCCGCGCCGTTTGGCTGGAGCGTCGTGAAGTTGCCGATCAGCAGCACCTTTCCATCTGCCTGCAAAGCCACGGCGTTGACATAGCTGTTCGCGTTGGGATCAAAGCCCGTGTCCAATGTGCCGTCAGCATTCACTCGTGCGATGTTGTTGCGCACGCTGCCACCCATCGTGGTGA
>Ga0075163_10013656_pt1 | contig 10515 bp, 8 predicted proteins | sample JI1023141ADNA_FD_71478 | JGI IMG/M metagenome (GOLD analysis project Ga0075163, IMG submission 71478) | Wastewater effluent complex algal communities from Wisconsin, to seasonally profile nutrient transformation and Carbon sequestration -... | ecosystem: Engineered > WWTP > Effluent > Algae... | reverse complement strand
GCGCCCTGCTGGGCAGCGGCCCGTGGCCGGCGCGCAACCCGGACCAGACGGTGGCCGACCTGCGCGCCCAGATCGCCGCCAACGAAAAGGGTGTGCAGGAACTGCGCGCCATGGTGGCGCAGTGGGGCGCCGCCACCGTGGCCGCGTACATGCAGCATGTGCAGGACAACGCCGAGGAATCGGTGCGCCGCGTGATCACGGCACTGAAGAATGGCCAGTTCACCCTGCCGATGGACAACGGCGCCCAGATCTGCGTGTCGCTCACCGTGGATGCTGGGCGGCGCGAAGCCACCCTCGACTTCACCGGCACCAGCGCGCAGACGCCCGACAACTTCAACGCCCCCAAGGCGGTGACGATGGCGGCGGTGCTGTATGTCTTCCGCAGCCTGGTGGACGACGACATCCCGCTGAACGCCGGATGCCTGAAGCCGCTGCAGGTGGTCGTGCCCGACGGCTGCCTGCTGAACCCGCGCCCGCCGGCGGCGGTGGTGGCCGGCAACGTGGAGACATCGTCCTGCGTGACCAACGCGCTGTTCGGTGCGCTGGGCGTGATGGCGGCCAGCCCCTGCACGATGAACAACTTCACCTTTGGCAATGACCGCCACCAGTACTACGAGACGATCTCGGGTGGCTCGGGCGCCGGGCCGGGCTTCCATGGCACCAGCGTCGTGCAGACCCACATGACCAACAGCCGCCTCACCGACCCCGAGATGCTGGAACTGCGCTTCCCGGTGCGGCTGGACAGCTACGCCATCCGCCGCGGGTCGGGCGGCGCCGGGCGCTGGCATGGCGGTGACGGTGGCGTGCGCCGCGTACGCTTCCTGGAGACGATGACCGCCTCCATCCTCAGCAACGGCCGCCACCACGGCGCCTTCGGCGGTGCCGGCGGCCAGGCCGGCGCGCCTGGCATCAACCGGGTGGAGCGGGCCGACGGGTCGGTGCAGGCCCTGGACTACATCGGCTCGGTGACGATGCAGCCGGGCGATGTGTTCGTGGTCGAGACGCCGGGCGGCGGCGGTTGGGGGCAGGCATGAAGGTCGAGCGCATCCTGGTGACGGGCTTCGAACCCTTCGGTGGCGAGGCCATCAACCCGTCGTGGGAGGTGGCGCAGGCGCTGCACGGGCAGCAGCGGGGCGGCGCGGTGGTCACCGCCGTGCAACTGCCCTGCGTGTTTGCGCAATCGCTGCCGGCGCTGCGCACGGCCATCCGCCGCCACCGCCCGCAGGTGGTGTTGTGCCTGGGCCTGGCCGGCAGCCGCTCGGCCATCAGCCTGGAGCGGGTGGCCGTCAACCTGTGCGATGCGCGCATCCCCGACAACGCCGGCGCCCAGCCGGCCGGCACGCCGGTGGTGGCCGGCGGCCCGGCGGCCTACTTCACCCGCCTGCCGGTGAAGGCCCTGGTGCAGCGGCTGCAGGCGGCGGGCCTGCCGGCCGAGCTGTCGTTGAGCGCCGGCAGCTTCGTCTGCAACCAGGTGATGTACGGCCTGCTGCATGCCCTGCGCCGACAGCCCGGCGTGGCCGCCGGCTTCATCCACCTGCCGCCGCTGCCCGAACAGGCTGCCGCCCACCCGGGCAGCCGGCCGCTGGCGCTGGCCGATCAGGTGCGGGGGCTGGAAATGGTGGTCGATGCGCTGGTGCAGGGCGTGCAGGAAGTGTTATTGGCCGACGGGCGCACCGACTGACACGCTTGGTGCCGTTGTTGTCGGCGGTCAGCCGAGACGCCCCGCCATCTGCCCTTGGCGCCTGACACGCGCAGCGACAGCCAGAACGCCCAGCACGGTCAGGACCAGCGTCGAAGGCTCGGGCACGGGCACGGCCTGCATCGCGGTGAAGCCCGACTCGATGTCGTAGTCGAAGTCGGTGATCGCGTAGCCCTCGGCGACGGCGCTCACCGTGCTGCCAGCAAACAGGGTCGCCCAAGGCACCAGGGCGTCGAGCCCGACCGGCCCGGCGGCTGTCTGCAACTGGAAGAAGGTGCCTGGCGTGTTCAGCGCGCTGGCGGCAAACGCGCGCGGATCGGTGTTGCCGAGAAAGACGAAGCGCAGCTGTGCGCCGGCCAGGCTGACATCGTCGGCATCGGCGCCGACCAGCAGCAGGCTGTCGGTGCGGAAGCCGCCGCTGCCGTCGGACTCAACCTCAAGTTCGATGATTCCCTGGTTCCATGTCAGACGACCTTCAATCACCAGTTGGCCTGGCGAGGATCCAGGGCACAACAACGCTGTTTCCCCGCTGCCTTTGACCTCGCCGATCACGTAGGCGCGTCCACACAGGGAGCCGCCGTTATGCACTTCAGTCAGCGTCGATCTGAAGGTCGTTCCACTCAGCAGCCTGGCCGTCCCGTGGATGTCAGTCCTGCCCTGCAGGCCGTTGGCACCCACAAGCACGGTCGCGTTGTCGACGACAAGTTCTCCGCGCGCGCCGATCAGCAGCCTGCCGGGCCCTGCATCGCCGATCTGCAGGAGGCCGCCATTGCGCACCTCCAGCCGGCCAGTTCCGCCCAGGCCGGCGGTGCCGGCGTCCAGCTGGCCCGCATCGATCGCCACGACCGGATCTGCGCCCAGCACTGACAGCGTCGAGTCGGCGCCGTCCACCACGATCTTCCCGTCGCCACCCCACACGCCCGCGTACAGCGCAGGGCGGTTGGTGGCCGGCTCGGCATAGCCCAGCACCTCGACCTTGCCGCCCGACAGCACCTGCAGTTCCCCTTGCGGCACGGCCTTGCCAGCCGGCAATCCCCCTGTGGGCCCAGACCCGACCAGCAGCAGGTTGTTGATGCGCGCCACACCGCCGTTGCGCACCACCAGTGACCCCGTGCCGCCGCCCGCAAAGTTCGACGCGGCAGGGTTGTAGCCGCCGATGATCGCCTGGCTGGAGGGGCCGCGCACCGACAGCAGCGAGCGTGTGCCGTCGGCCACACGGCCGTCGACGAACACCTCACCCAGGCCGCCGCCGCGCCCGACGAACAGGCGTGCGCCGACCGGTGTTGCCGCGGGGTTGTAGACGTCGATCCAGCTGCCGCCTCGCGCCTCGACGGTGCCCTGTCCACCGTTGAAGCCGACCTCCAGCAGGGGCGTGCGCACCAGGGCGAGTTGGTCGGCGCGCAAGACGCCGCTGCCAGCCACATCGGCCGAGTTGATCGTGCCGACAGCCAGCGAGGCCCCGGCCTGCGACACCACCAGTTCAGACCCGCTGCCAAAGACCTCGACCAGGGCGCTGCCGCCGCCATATCCAAGACCAACGCTGGCAAAGCTCTGGAAACTGGTGCCGGGCGGTGGCGGTGGTGGGGCCCCATCGACCCGCAGCTTGGCGCTGCCGGCGATCTGCACCTCGCCATCGCGCACGCGCAAGGTGGTGGCCAGGGTGAGTTGCGAGTCGCTGGTCAGGCCGCCGCTCATTGACAGCAGGCCGCCGCGGTCCACCGTGATCTGCGGCGCCGTCATTTGCGCACCACCCTCGATCACCAGGCTTGCACGCTCGCCGGGCGCGAAGCCCACCACCATCGGGGTGGCCACTGCGAAAGCGGTGGCAGGCAGGCCGACAGGCTGCAGGCAGTCGGTGCGCACCGGGTCGGCCACGCACGGGCTCACAGGCCCGCTGCTGCGGATGGCCGCCAGATCGGTGCGCACCACCAGCCGGTCGACCACGAAGTTGATCGGCAAGGTCCGGGAGAAGTAGATGGGGGCGTTGCCTCCAACGGGTTCCTCCTGCTGCAACGACGCAGTCAGGAGGAAGCGCCCTGTCCAGCGCGTGTCCCCCAAGACGTTGTTCCACACCGGTGCGCCGGGGAATGCATCGGCTGGCACGTTCCAACCGAACGAATAGGTCGTGAAGCCGCTCGCTGCTGCACCGTTGATGTTGCCGCGGGTCGACGCTTCATCGGAGAACCTCAGCGCGTAGCTGAATGCTCCCATGCCGTCGACTGTGCCAGGCTTGACCATGCCTTTGCCTGCGACTGGGTAGGGATCATCCAGAACGATCGTGGGCGCTGCCGCGCCATCGAAAACCCACAGAGGGCTCGGGGTTGGCGCACGCCTGAGCCATTCGAATGGGTCGGCATATCCTGGCAGACGCAGGGTCAGACTAGAGAAGCTGGCTGCGTAGTCGGGTTCAGTCGTGGGCGTGGGAAACGCCGGCGCATCCATCGTGAAGCTGGCCGACACGGCCAGTCCGGCCGGCGGAAAGCTGGCATCGACGGCGGACTCGCTGTAGATGCTGTAGTAGGCCTGCCAAGTGGGTCGGTCGTTTGGGTTGCTGCTGAGAAAGGTGGTGCCATACAACTGGCCCTCGATGCGTGCTGCCGGTGCTGGTGACGCAGCCGCCAGCATGCAGAGCGGGACCAGTGCCAGTCGAGAGATGGAACGGTTGGACATGCAGTGTCCTCGTGTGGGGTGATCTGGTTGGGCCGTCTGCAGCCCGTCCGCTTGCACACCCTGATGGGCGTCTCGCGGTGCTTGCTCAGGCCAGGACGACCTCCACCGGCGCAGCGCGCGCCAGCGTCGTGTACACCGGGCAGCGGGTCTTGAAGGCCTGCAGCAGCAGCGCAGACTGCGCGGCATCCGGACCCTCGAGCACCAGCTTGACCTTGAAGCTCTGGAAGCGTGGGTCAAAGTCTTCGCCGCAGACGCCACGCGGGTCGAACTCGCCGACGGCCGTCACCTGGACGGCCTGCAGCCCGATGCCCAGTTCGAAGGCCGCCCGCTCGCAGACGAACACCGCACAGCCCGCCAGGGCCGACAGCAGCAGTTCCACCGGGTTGGCCGCCTCGTTCGGCCCACCCAGGGTGGGCGGTGAATCGGTGACCCCATGCTGCCCACGCACCGTCAGCAAGGCGCGGCCGGGTTCGTTGGACAGCCGGGCACTGGCCGTGGCGGTTGCAAGCTTGGCGGTCATGGAGAGGCTCCCATTGGTTGAGGTGATTGCCGTGCTCGGGCGAACACAGCATATTGGCGTGCCGTCACGACTGCGTCACCACGCCTGCCCATGCCCACCCCCGCGCCCGTTGACACCGCGCCTGCCTTGACATTGCGCTTGCTCGGCCCGGGCGTGCTGCTGGCCGATGGGACTGCCGTGCGCACCCATTCGGCCCGCACCTTCGCGTTGCTGGCCTACCTGGCACTGGAGCCGGAGCGGCCGCATGCGCGCGACACGCTGGTCGACTTGCTGTGGCCCGATCTGCCCCTGGCCTCGGGCCGTCAGAACCTGCGGCAGGCGCTCTACTCGCTCCGGGCCGTGGCGGGTGGGCGGCTGGGCGGCTGCCTGCAGGTGGATGCCAGGTCGGTCCAGTTCCTCGCGCCTGACCGGGGCCTGCTCGACATCGACGTGCACCGCTTTCTGACCGCCGTGCGCAGCGCCGACGACGCCCACTGGCGTGCAGCGGCGGCATTGCACCACGCACCGCTTCTCGACGGCATGGCGGCCGTGCCGGGTCCGACCTTCGACGCCTGGCTGCTGGCGGCGCGCGACCGGCTCGGCGCGCTGGCGCTGCAGAACCTGGGCCGCCTGGTCACCGGCCACATGGCACGCGCTGAGTGGGACGCAGCGGCCCGCCATGCCCAGGCGATGGTCGCGCTGGACGCCACCAGCGAAGTCGCCTCGCAGTACCTGCTGCGGATCTTCGCCGCGCAAGGGCTGGCCCAGGCCGTGGACGCTGAATGGGCACGGCTGTGCGCGCAGCTGTCACAGCTGCTGGGGGTGGCGCCTTCGGCCGAGTCCGCCGCGCTGCATGCGGCCCTGCGTCGGCAAGTCGCCACGCCGCTGGGGCCAAGCCCGGCGCGGGCGGCCACACCGGGCGTTGCAGCGCTGGCGGGCGGCCATGCCGCTGGCGCCCGGGATGCCGAGGCCATGGTGTGGGCGGCACAGGCCGCCGAGCGCGTCTTTGCCTACAACCATGCCGCCGACCTCTATGACCGTGCGCTGCGGGTGATGGCGCGCGGCGCGCCGGCGACAGCGCAGCAGGTCGATGTGCTGATGCGCCGCGAGGCAGTGCTCGAACGGCTGGGCCGCCGCGCCGACCAGGCCCTGGTGATCGACGACGCCATGGCGATGGCGCAGGCGCTCGGAGACCCGGCCCGGGTCGCGGTGGTCTGCCTGCGTCGCGCCGGCGTCTGCGCCTACCTGCGGCGCCATGACGAGGCACGGGCCGCTGCAGAGCGCGCCTTGCAGATCTTTCGTGACCTGGGTGACGCGCCTGGCGAGGCCGAGGCGCTGCGCGAACTGGGGTTCACGCATTGGCATGCCGAACAGCATGCCCAGGCGCTGCAGCGCACCCGCGAAGCACTGGACCTGCACCGGCGCATCGGCGACGCCACAGGCGAAGCCACCGCCCTGCACAACCTGGCCGAAGTGCACCGTGGCCTGGGCAGCCCCCGGCAGGGCTGCCAGCTGTTCGAGCAGGCGACCCGGCTGCACTGGGCCACCGACAACCCGGCCGGCGAGATCCTCAGCCTGTTCGGCTGGGCCCAGGCCCTGCGCCAGGCCGGCGACCTGCCCGGATCGGCAGAGAAGCTGCAGGCCGCGCTGAAGCTGACCGACCTGCGTGGCGAGCGGGTCATGCATTCGCGCGTGCTGCATGCGCTGGCGATGCTGCACGCGGCCGACGGGTCGCTGGATGCAGCGGTCGACCAGATGCGCCGGGTGATCGAGATCGACAGGGCGATCGGCTACGGCCATGCCTTGGGGCATGACCTGATCGACCTGTCGAACCTGCATCTCCAGGCGGGCGAGGTCAGCCAGGCACGGGTGGCCATGCTGGAGGCCATGGTCTGGTTCGGCTTCGCCGATGACGACGATGCCATCGCATCGACGCAGGCGCGCCTGGCCGTGCTGGAAGGCGATGGCGCTGCGGGCGTCCTGTCCATGGGCACGCGGGGTGGCGTGAAGAGCCACCTGTCGCTGGGTGAAGGCAAGGTCTACTGCGAGTTCGAGTCGGCCTTGGGGCCAGCGCGACAGCCGTAGGCCTGACCAAGCCTGCGCCCATCCCGGCGGCCGTCCGCTGGCGCCGGCTGCGCAGGCCCAAGGGCTGTCGCCGGTGGCGGATGCGTTGCTGACAGGGATGGAAGCACTGCAGGTGGCTGACGGTCATGCCGACTGACTTCGCGCGCGGCGCACGACCGGACAGTGGCGCCAGACGGTGTCAGCCTGTCGGCGGCATGTGCGCCAGTTCGCTGCAGCGGTCGGCCATGTGCTCGGCAACGTCACCCGCCGCGGTGTCGGCATGCGATGCGGCCAGTGCCCGGGCGCGCTGGCGGAATGCCGGGTCGCCTAGCAAGCGGTCCAGGGTCGCCGCCAGGCGGGCGCCGGCATCGGACTCCAGCAAGTAGCCGCCGGCCCCCGTCGCCACGACGCGGCGTGCAAACAACATCTGCTCGGCGTGCATCGGCAGCATCAAGACGGGCACCCCGGCCTGCAGGGCAGTGCAGACGGTGCCGGAGCCGGCGTTGCACAGCACGGCATCGGCCTCGGCCAGCGCCTGCGTCATCGACACCGGTGCGGTGCTGAACAGCAGCCGGCCGCCGCTGGCAACGCGTTGGCGCTGGGCTGGTGTCAAGCCTGGCACATAGGCCAGGCAGCGCCAGGGCCCTTGGCTCAACACCTGCAACAGGGTGTCGATGCCCGGGTAGTCTGACTTGAGGTAGACGAACACGCGTGCGCCATCGCCGGCCGGCCATGCTGCCGCCGCCCCCTGGTCGCGGCCGGGCAGCGTGCCCCAGTAGCGCACCCCCGCCCGCCCCTGCGGGCCGGGGCTGTAGTGGTCGAGCTCGGGCCAGGTCAGCGCAAAGGTTTCGTCGGTGTCGAACAGTGTCTGCAAGGCGCCCAGCGGCGCCTGGCCCAGCCGGCCCAACACGGCATTGCAGGTGGCCAGGGCCTGCGCCTCACTGGACGCCAGCCGGGCCGGGTCCACCCGCTCCCATTCCCGGAAGGCCGGCATGGGTGTCTGTCTGGGCGGCAGAAAGAAGCCGGTGCCCAGCTGCGCCCGGCGCATCGGCAGCCCGCGCGACGCCAGCAAGGCCGTCGGCGCGTGGTCGGCCACCAGCAGCGCCGGCGCCGCCGCCTGCATCACCTGGCGCCAGGCCTGCACCAGCGGCATCAGCCGGGCGGGGTCGAGGTATCCCGCGTGGAACAGCAACTCCGGGTACGACACTGGCTGGGGCGCGCCGTGCAGCGCTGGCAGCCACATCGGCGCCTGCCACAGCTTGACCTGCGGGCTGTCGCGCAGCCCACCCAGCGCGGCCGGCGCGCCGGACAGGTCGCGCAGCGCCAGGTGCACGTGGTGGCCACGGCGAACCAAGGCCTGGGTCAGTTGCGACAGTGGCACCACATGGCCCATGCCGCCGCCGAGCTCCCACGCAAGAAACACGTCTGCCATAGCTCACACATTCTGGCGGCTTTTCCCCGTGGGTGTGGGGTGGTCAGACGGCCTGTGCCGGGCCAGACTGTGGTTGTCTATTGCCATGCACACACTGCCATGACCCGTCCGCGTCTCAGCCTGAAGCCCTCGATCCTGACCCTGTCCGTGGCGCTGGCCTGCGCAGCACCGCATCTGCACGCGGCCACATTCGAGGGCGCCATCCAGGGCGATGGTCAGCTGCTCGTCAGCGACGGACCGGACCCGACTGGGGTGTATGGCTGGACCGAGACGGCGGGCTACCAGTCGTCGACCTTTGAGGGCTACGTCAGCAGCGGCACGTCGCGCGTGTCGGCCATCAGCGACGGTCTGACCACCAGCACCACCGACAGCACGCTCGTCTACCGGCAAACGGTCACCAATCCTTTCGCCAGTGCGCAGCACGTGGCCTTCGACTTCTTCATCCCGCGCAGCCGCACCATCATCGACCTGGGCTATGGCGGCAACTTCGTCGCGTTCGACGCGAAGGCCACGTTTGTCGGCACCATCACCTGGGGCGGGCAGACCTTGTGGTCGGTGACCTACGGCGTCCAGGGGTCGGGCAGCGTGGCGGGCGGTGGCGGGTCCATCACGGCCGTGGGCCCGCTGCTGTCGGCGTCGGCCAGTGGGTTCACCGTGGGCCAGTTGAACGGCAACGAGGTACAGATCCAGACGCAGACCGCCATCACAGGCTGCGGCTATGACGAGTTCGAGAACTACTTCTGCAATGAAGAGCAGGTCACTGGTCTGGTCGGCTCGGGCGATCTGACCTCGAACCCCTACGTGGGCGTGCTGGACCTGGGCACCATGGCCGGCCACGAGACCAAGGAACTGGTCTACACGCTGTCGGCCCGGGCCGAGTTCGAGGCCACCTACCGAGACAACTCGGAGATCGGCACCTACGGGTACGGCGGCTATGCGCAAGCCGGCGGCTACGATCCGTTCGGCATCGAGTTCGCGCCGGCGGACGATGGTGCTGGCATCGCGCTGGCGTTCACGACGCCGCCGGTGCCTGAGCCGCAGACCTACGCATTGCTGGCCGTCGGCCTGCTGGCTGTAGGCGCCGCGGCCCGCCGCCGCGCACGCTGACGGGCTGCAACACCTGGCGGGCCAGCGAGTCTGGCGTCAATCTCCGTCGCGGTACTGCCGCCACCGGTCCATCGCCTGCTGCATCAACTGCTGCTGGTCGCGGAAGCGCCGACAGCCGCCGCAGGCCAGCCAGTGCAGGCGCAATGACAGCGCCTCCAGGGCGCCCAGCGGCCGGTCCTGGCTTTCCAGCACCAGGCGGGTGACGTCGCGGCAGGTGCGGCGGATCTTCATGGCGTGATCAGGCGAAGTGCGGCGTTCAGGCGGGCCGGGCGTTGTTGAACCAGTGCTGCTGCAGGCATTCCCGCAGGCGCAGGCGGGCACGGTGCAGCAGCACCCACAGGTTGGTCGCGGTGATCTGCAGTTCCTTGCAGATCTCGTCGGTGCTCAGTTCCAGCCATTCCCGCATCATGAACACCCGGCCCTGGGTGGGCGGCAGGTGGTCCATGCAGGCTTCCAGCACCTCGAAGAACTGGCGCTGGCCCAGGTGGGCTTCGGGGCTGCCCCAGTCAGGTGGCATCTCGCGCCAGTGGCCGCGGCTGCTGTCGTCGAACAGGCTCTCGTCCAGGTCTTCGCCGTCGTCGGTGGTCAGCACGGTGGCCTCGCGCGCGTGGCGGCGCAGCTGGTCGATCACCTTGTGCTTGAGCACCGCCACCAGCCAGGTCTTGAGCTGGCTGCGGCCGGCAAAGCTGTGCGGCTTCTCCAGTGCGGCCAGCAGGGTCTCGCTGACGGCGTCTTCGGCCCAGGCGTCGTTGCGCAGCTGGCTGCGGGCAAAGCGCAGCAGCTGCGGGCGCAGGGCCTCGACCTGGGCGGCGAAGTCGCTGGTGTCGCTCACGCGGGCTCCCAGTCCGACGGTTGCAGCACGATGGGCTGGCCATGTGGCGTGCGGTCGGCAGCGTGGTCCCAGGCCTGGGCACAGCGCGCCAGTTCGCCGGCCTGCGCCGCACCCTTGGCGGCCACCAGGGCTTCCAGCGCGGCCAGCCAGTGGTGGTAGTAGGTGTCGCCCAGGTCGGCATCGCCCGCGGCCTGGGCGGCGCTGATCTGCGC
>Ga0075163_10013655_pt1 | contig 10515 bp, 7 predicted proteins | sample JI1023141ADNA_FD_71478 | JGI IMG/M metagenome (GOLD analysis project Ga0075163, IMG submission 71478) | Wastewater effluent complex algal communities from Wisconsin, to seasonally profile nutrient transformation and Carbon sequestration -... | ecosystem: Engineered > WWTP > Effluent > Algae... | reverse complement strand
GACGGCGGCATCACCTACGTGCAGCCGGGCATCGAGTCCTTCAGCGACCAGGTGCTACAGCTCATGGACAAGGGCGCCACCGGCCTTGGGCAGATCCAGTTTATCAAGTGGGCCTTTGAGGCCGGCATCGGCCTGGTCTACAACCTGATCCTGCGCAACCCCGGCGAACAGGCGGCCTGGTATCGCCAGATGGCCGAGCTGATTCCAGCGCTGGTGCATCTGCCGCCGCCGTCGGGCCTGGTGAACATGCACCTTGAGCGCTTCAGCCCGTATCAGACCCGCCCCGAGGAGTTCGGAATCCGGAACATGCGTCCCCTCCCCTACTACACCGACCTGTTTCCCGATCCGCAGGTCGATCTGAACCGCATCGCCTACAACTTTGCCTACGAGCACGACACCGTCAACGATCCCGAGCTGATCGAGGCGCACCGCGTCTGTGCGCAGCTGGTCACATATTGGCAGAAGACCTGGAAGGACCAGCTGGCATCCTATGTGGAAACCGCTGGCTGCATTGTGATCACCGATCACCGAAAAAGCAGCCTCAGGCAGCACACCGCGCTCACCGGCAGGGCGGCCGAGCTGTTTCGCTATCTCGATCGCGTGCGTCCGTGGGGCGCGATCCAGCGTCGCTTCCCTTCGCTCGATGAAGACATTCTGCGCTCGCTGCTCGGCTCCTGGCAGAAGCTCGGCTGGGTCTGCAAGACGGGCGACCGCTATCTATCCGTGCTGCCTTGTCGCGAGCGCCGCCCGATCGAGCCGGAGGCCGAGCCGCGCGAGCCGCTGCGACGTCTGCCGCTGCTGCACGCTGACCGCGTCTAGATATCGAAGAAGGGGAAATGGGAACGGGAGCTCAGGCCTGGGAGTCGCTGTGCTGGCTGTTCTGGACCAGCCAGCTGCGCAGGTCGGCCAGGAACGCCGGATCGACGCGACGCTGCGGATCGTAGTAGCTGGCCAGCGTAGACTCGCCGGCGATGGGCTTGAAGGCGTGATCGAGCGTCGGATAGAGCCGCAGCTCCGTTGCGATATGAGCGCGCTCGGCGGCGTGGGCCAGGCGCTTGGCATCCTTGTCGGCGCTCACCTGGAAGTCCTTCTCTCCGTTGGCAATGAAGATCGGACAGGGGAGCATGGCGATCATGGACTCGGCCTGGCGCCGCATCCACTCCCGAAACCACGGGACATTGCGCTGCAACGTCAGGTGAATGTCTGGAACTTCGCCGGCCTTGAACTCCTTGCCGGCTCGAATCAGGGCAAAGGACTCCTGCATGAGGGCCTTTTGCTGGGCAATCTGCTCATCGCTCAGCCCGGCGTGGCGGCCATGCGTTTCGAGCTGATCGAGCGATAGCTCCTCGATGCTGCGGGCAACGGTGGCCAGCAGCGCGATGCCGCGCACCCGCACCTTTTGCTCGGCTCCCAGGGCCAGCGCAACGGTGCCGCCCTGACTGTGACCGACCAGAAAGATGCGTCCTTTGTCGACCTCGGGTCGCTGGGCCAAGAATCCGTAGGCGGCCAGCGCATCGGCGATGATTGCATCCAGGCCAGCCTCCAGGTAATCGGACCCAAGCCCGGTGGTTCCGGCGCCGCGCGTGTCGTAGCGCAGTCCGACAAAGCCTCCATCGGACAGATAATCGACGATCTCGTGCGTGCCAAAATCCAGCTCGCCAGCGATTCCGTTTCGGTCGTGGCATCCCGAGCCGGAGATGAACAAGACAGCCGGCCTAGGCGGCGCCTCCCCCTGCGACGATTCGGGAGCCAGCGGTATGGTCAGCGTCGCGCCGATCGGAACCACCGGACCTGGAATCTTGACGTCGAGCGAGCGGAACTTGGCCCCGGCTGGAGGCGTGTACACTGCCGGCCGGTAGCTCTTTTCTGCCTCGGCCACCTCAGGTCGCGGGGGCGCCGTGGCCAGCCGCCGGATCTCGATGCCCTGGCGCGGGTTGCGGTTGCACAGCAGTCGACCTTCTCGATCGAGCAGGATCTCGTCTTGAAAAGAGGTCCGATACCAGCGCTCGCCGGGGCCCGCAGCAAGGTCGGGAGCGGCGGTGAACTGGCAGGACAGAGGACCCAGCTGCGTGACAAAAAAGAAGCTCGCGCTTGCCGACTTTTCGAGCTGCCCGCTGTGAAACAGGGCGCTGAAGAGCAGCGCATCGAGGCCCGCCATGTGCGCTTCCGTCACGTAGGTTGCGCCGCCGGACGGCACCGCTTGCTGGGTTCCGTTGGGAAACGTCACCGCTACCTGGTCGCCCTGCCAGACGAGCTGCAGCACCGCTCCGAGCGCATAGGACAGATAGCGCAGCGGTCGCAGACCCGGATCGACCTCGAGCTTGCTGGTCGCATGCACGACCGAGCCTCCCTGACCAAGGACGCGCGGGTCCAGCTCGAACTGCGAGACAAAGGAATAGACGCCCGGGGAGGTCTCGCCCTGGCATTTGATCCAGCTGGTTGCGTACTGCTTGCCGTTGAAGCTCGACGCGAAGGCGATGGTGCCGGTCTCGGGCCAGACCAGCGGAATGATCGACCCGATCATTTTTGCACCTCGCCCTGGGGCCGGCTGCTGGCTGGCGGAAAAGTGTGCATGCCGACCACGACCCCATCCCGGACGTGGACGCGAAGGATCCACTGAGCCTGCTCAAACTGTAGCAGCAGCGCTACGACGTCCGTTCCATCAAGCTGAATGTGGTCGGTGTCTGCGACCTCTTTGAATGCACCGAGGTACGTGATGAGCTGCTCCCACTGCGCCTTGAGCGTCTCGGGAGGCAAAGCCTGCGCAAGTTGATCGGTGAGCAGTCTGTTGATGGCGGCGAACTCGCCGCTTTTGAAGTGCTCTACGATGTTGCGCGCGAAGGCGACAAAATCCGTCACGGTCTACTCCTTGTCGGTTCCAGAGGGACCGATAGCAATGTCAAGATCCATGAAGGCTCACGCTAAAATAGCCCTATTATTTTCGAGGGTCAAGGCGCGAGGCCGCCAGGACCTGGGACCGCACGCGACGTGATTTTCAAGCCAGATTGCAGCGCGTACGGACTGCCTCGGATTTTGCACTGGGATAGTATGGCTACTCATGAATGATGGGCTGCTTCCCGAGCGCTTGGCAAGCAAGCTGTCGCTAGAGAAATCGCGAGGGCGCTTCAGCGGCGCTGCGGGGATCATCTGGAATGCGCGCACGGACGCACCCAAGGTGTTGACGCTTGCCTCTGGCCGGGCAGACGAAGCTGCCGGAATCGAGAACACTCCGGAGACGCGCTTCCCAATTGGCTCCCTCTCCAAGCTCTTCACGGCGACGGCGGTCCTGCGTCTGTGGCAGCGCGACGCGGTGCCGCTCGATGCGCCGATCTCGTCCTATATGGGTGCGGGTGGGTCCGAGTGGGCGGATGTGGTGACCCTCCATCACCTGCTGTCCCATACCTCCGGCCTCCCCGGTCTTTTCAGAAACCAGCCCGAGCTTCGCCTGTTCTATAGGAGCCTGAGCCAGAGCCTGGGCAGCCCTGCCGGCGGTGCGGCAGGGGAGTCTGCGCCCGTGTCTGGCGAGGCGCTGTGGAGCGCCATTCAGCAGCTCCCGCTGCGCGCTGCCCCGGGGAGCCGCTTCGAGTACTGCAACACGGGCTACATGCTTGCTGCGCTCATCGTAGAGCGCCTGCTTCAAAAGCCTTTTGCGCAGGTTGTAAAAGAGCAGGTCCTGACGCCGCTCGGATTGCAGGACACAGCGCACCAGCTCGACGATACGCAGGGCGCTCAGGCCCGAGTCGCAGCCGCGCCGGGCCCACCAGCGCTGCGACGCGCCGTCGGACATCTGGCTGCGGCCGCCGCGCCGCGGATACATCCTTCGTGGCTGCTCGGGGCCGGTGACCTTGAGTCCACGGTCTCGGATCTGCTGGCGTTCAGCCGCGGGCTCGATAGCGACTCGCTCCTCGGGCCGGCGGCGCGCCAGCGCCTGCTGCTTCAGCCGCTGGAGCTGCCGTCAGCACGCCACAGCACCGGGCCCGCGCCGGAGCCGCCGATCCGGGGCTATGGCTGGCGGCTGTGGGCACCGGGCGGCGTCACACCGTCGGCCGCCGAGCCGGCGCCATCCTCGATTGCGTGGCACGACGGCCTGCTGCCGGGGGTGCTCTGCACCCTGCACCGCCCGCTGAGCGGCGACTCGGCAGCGGTGCTGCTGACCAACCGGCTGCCGGGGACTCAGCACGAGCGCGCCGCAGCGCGCAGCCTGCGCCGGCTGGCGCGCGAGCTCCTGCACACGGTTGCTGCGCAGCCGGGAGAATCCGAGCCGCTCGCGGGCGAGCAGGCAGCGGTCACGCTCTCGGGGCGCTCGCTGCTCGATGCGCTCTGCGGAGCTTATGCCCTTGGCTCTGTTGATACGAACCAGAGACTCATCATCTGCGCCCAGGCCGGCGGCGGCTATCACCTGCGCGGCGAGGGAGCGCCGCCATTTTCGCTGATTGGCATGACGCAGAAGGTGGATGCCGACGCGGCAGCGCTGCGCGAGCGGGCCTGCGCCTTATTGACCCTGCTGGAGCAGGGCGCAGCCAGCAATCGGGCGCAGCTGCGCGCGCTGTGCGCAGAGCAGCTGCCCGATCCAGATGCGCTCCATGCAATGTGGCAATCGCTGACTGGCCCCGATGGCCTGGGCGCTCTGGAGTCTTTTCACGTCCTCCAGCACGAGGGCAGCCACCTCGTCGTGTGTCGCTGCCACCTGGCGGCGCGGCACCTGGACCTACATGTGCACTTTGATGACGATGGCAGGATCGCCGGCTACTACTTAAACCCGCTGGGCGCTGCGCCCGCGGTGTGTGAGCTGCCGCTGCTGCCCGAAGGTCCCGGCTGCTGTCTGGGCGACGGCTATCTGGCGGCGACCCCGGACCTGCACCTCACGCTCCTGCAACCACAAGACGGGACCGAGCATGAAGCTCAGGTGCTGATCCTCCGCGGGGATGAAGAAAACTCGGTTCCGCGTCGTGCGATTCGGATAAGCTACTAAACGGGTTTAAATCTGATCATGATCCCAACGACAAGACTTCGACAGATTGCCGCTGAACCCCAGAGCGCCACTCCGCAAGAAGTGACCAGCCTCGCCGAGGAGCTTCTGCGCTGGCGGCCGACGAATGACTTTGTCTTCGAATCGCTCAAAGCCATCTTCGTCAACGCCAAAGAGAGTGCCGAGCGCAACCTGATAACCGATGTGCTTCTGGACGTTGCCAAGACCTGCATGCGACGCATCAAGGCAGCCCGGCGCGACGACCGGCTGGGCGCGGACAGCGACCAGGACGCCACCGCCTCGGAGAAGTAGCAGCTTCCGCCACGGCACTCAGTGCCAGGGTAGATGCTGCGCATCAGCGGCGCGCGCGCAGGTTGCGCGCAAATCGCCGTGCGATGAAAGTACACTGCGCGCGTGGAAGCAAACGACATCCTGCACCTGCGCCGGCCCGCCCTGCGCGAGCTCTTGCGCCAGGGCCACGCCATCGACGCGACGGCTCTCGACGACACCGAGTATCGCGGCATCGCGCTCGGCTTGCCGCGCATCGTCGAGCTCTTGACGTGGAAGACGTTTCAGAAGGTCTTCCATCGGGACCCGCAGTCGGGCGTGCTGCGCGGCTGGAACGTGCGCCTGGAGCAGCGCGGAATCGATGCCGCCAGCGTGCCGCGATATCGGGCGGGAGAGCCGGTCACCTTCGGCCACTATCAGGTTGTGAATCTGCCTGCGGCGGGCGTGCCGTGGCCCTGCGGAGCCGGGTTGCTGATTCACTACGGTCTGGGTGGAAATCGCGCACTCGACCCCATCGGACGGATGCGCGATCCGCTGGTGGCCCTGCACCCCGGCAGCGTCGAGCTGCTCCTGGGCTGGTCGTACGTCGACCTGGGCATCGCCAACGTGCCGACGCCCAGCTTCTTTTTGCTACAGCGCGAGCGGCCGCTTTCCCATGTCGCATTCCCGCCGCGGCCCGCCGCGGTGAGCTAAAAAGGACCCGCCTGCACCTGCACGGTGCCCAGGACCCGGGCGCCATCGATTCGATAGTCGAAGGGGAAGTCACCGGGCTTTATGAGGTAGCCCTGCTGATTGAGCAGATTGTTCGCCTGAACTCCCAGCTGAAGCCAGGCGGTCGGGCTGAAGCTCACGCGGGCATCCACGGTCACCCAGCTCTGCACCGAATCGGGACGCAGCGGCAGGTTGGTGGGATTTATCCGGTCGCTGTCTCGACGCTCAACGGAGCCCTGGTAGTGTAGCTGCGTCGATACGGCGAAGCCGTGACCGGTGTAGCCGATGGCCAGATTGAAGAGCTGTCCGGGCGCCCAGGTCAGCCGGCCGGGATGCGAGGTGAGGCCGCTATCCGAAGGAACGGTCTCTTGCACGGTATGAGCATAGGAATAGTTGGCGAAGCCCTGAAATTCGCCGACCCGCCCCACGCTGGCCCGGGCCAGCGCCTCGACCTCGATTCCGACGACGCCGCGCGTATACAGGTTGAGAAGGGTGTTGGTGCTGGGCGCATAGCCGATCGCATTTTCCAGGTACTGATAAAAAGCATTGGCCCGCAGGTTGAGGTACGGAACGATGGTTGTGTCCAGACCGAGCTCTCCGGTGGAGATGATCTCTGGCTGCAGCGCCTTGGGATTGGAGCCGAGAAGATAGGTATTGGCAGCAAAGAGCTCGGCCAGCGCAGGCGCCCGGAACGCGCGATTGCCGAGCAGCTTGATGGTCAGGCTGCGATGGGGAAAAAGCAGCACCGCCAGGCGCGGGCTGACCGCATAATTGGTGCCGTGCACCGTCGGGCGATCCTGCTGGGTCAGATCGCTGTACTGAAACGCTTGCAGGTCCAGACGCAGGCCCGCGGTCACGGACATGAAGTCGCGCAGGATGCGTCCCGACAGATACTGCAGATAGATGCCCGTGTTGTTGACCGGATTGGAACCGAGCCACTCCAGATAGGGCCCGAGGTCGCGCAGGCCCGCCGGCGAAAAGGGCTGCCCCGAGCCGCCCAGATTGAGGTCGACGTTCGACTGGTGCAGGGCATCCCCGCGGTACATGAAGACGGTGTCCTCGACGCCGCCAATCAAGCTCATGCCCGGTCGCGGGCGCCATCCCAGCTGAGCGCGCAGGAACACATCGTGAAAAGAGGTCTGGATGTTTTCAACCAGGCCATCCGCATAGGTGGTGCTGCCGCTGGCGCTGGGAATGACGGTGTTATTGGGATAGAGCTTGGTGTGATAGTCGATGCTGCGGTGCTGATAGCGAACCACGAACTCGGGCGAAAACTGCGTGCGCCAGGACCGGGGCGCGTAGCGCAGGGAAACCAGCTCTCGCTCCTCGTGAATGAACTCTGAGTCATCGTCGGAGGCGTACCACAGCCAGCCATGTCCGGTCTGGTTTCCGGAATAGAGGATGTGAGTCTGGAGCGAGAGTCCTTCGAGCGCTCGCTTGCCCTCCAGCTTGATGAAGCCAAAGTGGCTGTTGCGCGCATCCTTGGTTGGAAACTGTTGCAGCGCGCCGGTGCTGTCCCGCCTTGCTGAGCCATCGGGGTCGAGATAGGAAAATCCGTCGGTCGTATGGTGATTGTAGGCAACCAGGAAGGCGAAGTTTCGGAACTCCTTTCCAGTCACCACATCGTAGGTCTGGGTGTTCTGCGTGCCGATGCGAACCAGCCCGATGGCCGGCGCCGGCAGGTCCGACGCCGATAGCGAGTTGAGCGAGATCACCCCATTTATCGCGTTGGATCCATACAGAGCAGAGCCCGGCCCGCGCAGCACTTCCATGCTCTTCAGCAGAAAGAGCGGCGTGGTCTCCATCGTGAAGGCCATGCCGTAAAAGCTCTCGTTATAGGGCAGGCCATCAAATAGCAGCAGGATGTGATTGTTGTTCCAGCCCTCGTAGAAGCCGCGGGCGGTCACGGTCCTTTTTTCGTAGTCTTGAGACTGCGCAAACCCCGGCTGCCGGTTGAGCACCTCGTTGATGCTTGTCCAGCCAAACAGCTGCAGCTGCTCGCGCCCCACTGTCGAGCCAATGCTGGGCGCCTCGCGAACGGTCTGCTCGACCTTGGCCGATGAAAAGACCAGCTGCTCGACCTTGTCTTCCAGCGCAAACAGCGCGATCTCCCCCGTAGCTGGGCCAGCCGCAGCCGAGCCAGCTGCGGGTCCAGCGGCGATGGGGCTGGCAGCGCTCTGCGCAGGAGCGGGATGGGGCGGCAGGGGCAGCGGTTCGCTGGGAGCGAGCGGCGCGGGCGCAGGCTCTGGGGCCTCCTCCGACGCCTCGGAGCGGTCCGGCGGCGAAGCAGGCTGCGGGGACGCAACTTGGGCGACGGCTGCATGGCCGCAAAGCAGCATCGTCAGCACGGAGCCGAGCCTGCCCCAAGGCCTGATCCCCATTGCTACAAGGTACTCTGTTTGCCGGCCGCGAACTAGGACCGAGACAGCCGTGGAAATGTGAGGAAAAGCCCGCTGCTGTCAGCTCACTTTCGCCGCAGGCGCTGGTCCAGGGGGCAACACGATGCACCCTGGCCCGAGGGCTGAGTCCATCCCCCAGCTGCCCGGGGGGGCAGACATATCTCTACCCGAACCGGAGGAGATAAAACGACCACAGGCATCACTGCGGCGACCAGCCCGTTCCGTTCCAGTGGAGGATGGTTGCGCCATCTCCCACGGCCCAGATGTTGACGGTACTCTTTCCTGCCACGTCGACGAGCGATTCCGTGGTCCTCACCGCCTCGCTTCGCTCGGCTGCCTCTCCGCCAGCGGAGAGGCTTTATCAGCGACGGAAAATAGGCTTAATTCACTGGCATTGGCCCTAGGCTGGGTGCCTGGGTGGGTTCCTTTTTGGGTCTGCAACGTCAGCTTTGATTCGCTCATGAGCTGGGATTGGACCTTTATGGTGTGGTCAGGCTTAGATACGTCAAGCCCGTTGAGACGGGCGATCTCTTCAGCGCCGCTGAGAGCAGACCTCGCAGCCGCGCCTGCACCCTGACCCGCGTCTGCACATAAGTGGCTTCGCGTTCGCCTGCGCCCAGCCGTCCATACAAGTGGTGCTCAGCGCTTGGCAGGACAGTCAGATCGACAAAGGGAACCGTCTTAGGGCAGGCCGCCATCGCGGAGACGAGCGAAGGCGCCACCTGCTCAGTATCGACCTGGAGCGTCCATTCCAAGATCGTCCAGCCCAGCTCCGCATGTCGATCTTCATCGATGGCAATCGCTTGCAGCAAGGACCGGATGGCGGGATCTGCGGCGCCGCTGGCCGCCCGGGACGCCTCCGCTGCCGCCCACCCCTCGTTGAGGCAGCCATCGAGAAGCGCCTCAACGGCGAGCTGTGTCAGCAGAGCATCGGGCTTGCAGGCTGCCGCTCGTACATCCAGGGCTTCCGGAAACTTCGAGGCGCCTACCGCTCGCCCAAGGTAGTGTCGGGCCAGCGAGAAGCATATCTCGGCATGCCTCACCTCATCCGCAGCCGCCTGACTGACCTGCGTGAGCAGCTCAGGCGGAGCGCCCGCTGCGAGCAGCTGCTGCGTGAGGCGCGCAAAGGCCGCGATGGAGGCATGCTCGCTACGGGCGTCCTGCAGCCAGGCTTGGCCGAGGGCTTCGCGAAGCATCGGCTCTTCGGGCAGCGCCACGCTGACATGCAGGCTGGACCAGGAGGTCTCTGCGTTCAGCTTCGCAAGGGATTGCTTGTCGCGGACCCGATAGGGACGTCCGCAGGAGCGGCTGCCGCCGGTCTCCGAACCCAAGGTCAGCAGCAGCGCGGCGCAGTCGGTCAGAAAGGCTGCCATCACGCCAATCGCCGTCGTCCGCAAACCGCCGGCACCCATTGTGAAAATTCGTCCGCTGATAGCCAGAATGATGGGCACTACCAGCCCAATGATTCCAATTTTATAGATAATACTTTCATGGTAGTTTAGATACTTTATTTCTTCATTGTATTTAATATATGAGCCAATAAAAACCAACAGAGGCCATGCAACACCAGTCAGTAATGTTGCTTTGGCAATTGCTGGTGCCGGCGTTGGCTCACTCCATTTAGCCATGGCTCTCAATGCCAGGAATGTAATGGTCCCAGCGACTAAAACACCCCAAATTATGTTTAAACCTAAATAGCCAACATACTGAGCCAGGGCCAGAAAAAAGAACATTATGGAAAATGACACGAAGAGCCGTACCGCATGATATATAAATATGCTTGTTTTGGGTGGATTGAAATTTTCTAATTGCTCCTTAATGTCCCTATCTTCGTTAGACATCTGAATAATTTACAGAGTTATCCAAAGTTTGGCAAGGAAGAAGCTCTTTGTCACCAAGTGTCCGATATTTCGCTATACAGCTAGACGCATAGGACGAAGAAATGTGCGTTTCGCCAAGGTCGTCGCCAAGCGACAGTCAGCTGCTTGGGCGTGACCGCTTCGTAGACATCCTTGGTTGCCGTGGCCACGGCCTTGGCGACGCTGGTGGCGGCCTTGGCGACCGTCTTGGTGATCTTGCTGAAGAAGCTCATCGGCGCGTGTCCAGCGGATAGTTGTCCGTGAGCAGCTCGCCCGGCATGTGCTGCAC
>Ga0075163_10013654_pt1 | contig 10515 bp, 7 predicted proteins | sample JI1023141ADNA_FD_71478 | JGI IMG/M metagenome (GOLD analysis project Ga0075163, IMG submission 71478) | Wastewater effluent complex algal communities from Wisconsin, to seasonally profile nutrient transformation and Carbon sequestration -... | ecosystem: Engineered > WWTP > Effluent > Algae... | reverse complement strand
CCCTTAGTGTATCTCAGTGAATCCTTAGTGCATCTTAGTGGTTAAGAATGTGCCCTTAGTGTACCTTAGTGCATCTTAGTGGTTAAAACGTGTTCTTTGTATATCTTTGTGTATCCTTAGTGTTCCATAGTGGTTAAAACGTGCCCTTAGTGTATCTCAGTGAATCCTTAGTGCATCTTAGTGGTTAAAAATAATTTTAAAATCAAAACAACAGTAATTCAATGCTTCAATTCTTACAGCAACCTTGGCCTTGGTATATAGCTGGTCCACTTATTGGACTTACTGTACCAGCATTGCTCATTTTAGGGAATAAAAACTTCGGCATCTCATCTTCACTTAGACATGTTTGTGCTGCCTGTATCCCAGCAAATATCGAATATTTCAAATATGATTGGAAAAAAGAAATCTGGAATCTTATTTTTGTTTTGGGGATCATGATCGGCGGTTTTTTAGCTGCCTACTATCTTGACAACCCATCAGAAATTGTTGTAGCACCGTCATTAAAAACTGAACTTCAATCGTATGGTATTCAAGACTATTCTAATGCGCTCATTCCGGCTGATATTGTAAAATGGGCATCCGTGTTCACATTTAAAGGTTTTTTTATTTTAGTAATTGGTGGATTTTTAGTCGGATTCGGGACAAGATATGCAGGTGGCTGTACGAGTGGACATTCGATAATGGGAATTTCTGCCATGAACTGGGCATCATTGCTTGCTACGATATGTTTCATGATTGGTGGTTTCTTCACGGCCAATTTGGTTTTGCCTTTTATACTTTCACATTAATTAACCATAACATCTTCAATTATTATCATGTCGAATCAAAATCAAAAAGATCTGCAAAAAAGAGAGTTGGATGCCATGTGTGTTAATGAAAGCCAACTAAGTCATCCTTGGTATTACAATATCAAGTACCTATTAGTAGGAATTATTTTTGGGATAGTTTTTGTCAAAGCAGAAATAGTATCATGGTTTAGAATCCAAGAAATGTTTAGACTTCAATCATTCCATATGTACGGCATCATAGGTAGTGCCATCATAGTAGGTGCATTATCAGTTTGGATAATACGAAGATTTCAAATCAAAACCATCTATGGCGAACCAATCGTGATTGTAAACAAGCCATTTAATAAAGGAATTATTTATGGTGGCCTACTATTTGGTATGGGTTGGGCGATAACAGGTGCTTGTCCAGGGCCGCTTTTTGCTCAGATTGGATCAGGTGCCAGCGTTGTCATCATCACCATCTTAAGTGCTTTATTGGGTACATGGACTTACGGTTGGTTGCGAGACCGCTTACCTCATTAACAACAACTTATGAAGCAAAGAAATGAACCTTCATTCGACGAGTCAATACTCAATATTAAATCCGTATTGTATTTTATAGTCATTGCTATAATAGCTTTAATATTTTTTATTTTTCAAATTTTTAATACTTCAGATAGCATTATTCCATTACCTAAATTTGAAGCTTTTGAAGTTGATAGTATTCATTCAAATACACCATCCAAATATTCCAAGTCGAACGAAAATTTTTGGATTGCACCAGATATCGCAAGTCTTAAAGGATCTGCTTTAGAATCCCAAATACTTTACGGTAAGGAATTAATCCAAAATACAGCTAAATATCTAGGTCCGAAAGGATCTGTTGCACAGATATCTAATGGTATGAATTGCCAAAATTGTCACCTTGATGTAGGTACAAAAATCTATGGCAATAATTATGGCTCTGTGGCTTCGACATTTCCGAAATTCAGAGCTAGAAGCGGCATAGAAGAAAATATCTATAAAAGGGTCAATGATTGTTTTGAGCGCAGCCTAAATGGTCAGCCTCTGGATACCACAAGCGCAGAAATGCAAGCGATCAAGGCGTACATGCTATTTCTAGGGTCAAATGTAGAGAAAGGAACTGTAGTCAAAGGCTCTGGACTCAAGGACTTACCCTTTCTGGATAGGGCCGCAAATCCTGAATCTGGTAGAAAGATTTATCAAGCAAAATGTGCCTCTTGCCATATGGCAGATGGCAAAGGCGTGAAAGCTCAAGATGGTATTGTTTTTACCTATCCACCACTTTGGGGAAGTAATTCCTATAATATGGGTGCAGGATTATATAGATTGAGTAATTTTGCAAAATATGTAAAATATAATATGCCACTTGGAGCAACATTCGAAGCACCTCAACTTACGGACGAAGAAGCTTGGGATCTTGCAGCTTTTGTAAATTCACAATCAAGACCCACGAAAGCAACTCCAAACGATTGGCCTGATATCAGTAAAAAACCGATAGATCATCCATTCGGCCCTTATAGTGACCAATTTGATCAAAAACAACATAAATATGGCCCATTCAAGCCAATAGCAGAAGCCAAAAAATCTAAACAAAAAAAATAATCAAATCACTATGAGTCAGTCACGAAGGGATTTTCTAAAAACAACAGGTCTGGTGAGTGCCGGAGCAAGTTTAGTAGTACCATCATCTTTTACAATAGAAAACCAAGAGACTGAAATAAAAAACCAAAACAATGACAAGTTCAAAGTAACTATACTACAGACCACTGACGTCCATTGCCAAATTCATCCGCATGATGAGTTGTTTTGGGAAAATCAAAAAAAGGTATTTAGAAAGACTGGTGGATATGCTTATTTGGCAAGTTATATTCAAAAACAAAGAAAACAAAACGATCACACTTTTCTAATAGATACGGGCGATATGTTTCAAGGAAGTGAGCTGTCCATAAAAACGTCAGGAAAAGCAATATCACCTATATTAAATGCACTTCAGTATGATCTATATTTACCTGGAAATTGGGAAGTTATATATGGTAAAAAGGAAATGCAAAAGTTACTTGGTGGCTTACAAGCACCCAAGGTTTGCGCAAATATGTACCACGACTTAGGTGAAGGCAAAAAAGGTGAGCACATTTTTCCACCATATTATATCTGGAATGTAAATGGTGTAAAGATAGGATTCCTAGGTTATACAGATCATTTGGTACCTATCAGACAATCACCAAATTATAGTAAAGGTATTTTATATACCAAACCTGAAGAAAACATTGCCCATTATGTAGATGTCTTGCGCAACCAAGAACAATGCGCCTACGTTTTGGTTATCGGGCATTTAGGGCTTTCTCAACAAATTCATCTTGCCAATTCAGATGTTGCCGAAGGTGTAGATTATATACTCGGAGGCGATACGCATGAGAGAGTACGCAAACCTATTGTTTGTAAACATGCCAAAGTTGTCGAACCGGGTGCATTTGGATCTTTCTGCGGTCGATTGGAACTAACCATTCAAGATGGAAAAGTCATAAAGGACGAATATCATTTGGATGAAATTTCAGTTGATAAACTGAAAGAAGACAAAAAAATAAAAAAAATCCTTAACGATCTTGAAATCCCTTTTATCAAAGATATTAATACCGTTGTAGGTTACAGTTCAATACCATTATACCGATATTTTGTAATAGAAAATACGATAGATACCATGGTGCTTGATGCCTTACGATGGCGATTGCCTGATATCGACATTGTACTTTCTAATGGATTTAGGTTTTGTCCACCTAGATCTACACCAGACCACACTGGAAATATTCCAATCACTAATGGTTATATTTTTGACATGCTTCCTGTGGATAGCACAATTAAAGTAGGAAAAGTAACAGGCAAACAACTGCAATTGTGGCTTGAAAAAGAGCTAAATAATGTATTTGCCAAGGACGCATCCAAAAGATTTGGTGGTTGGGTAACAAAATTTCATGGTATGACTGTCAAGTTTTTTGCTTTTGGTGAAGAAGGCAAGAGAATTGAAAGCATCATCATTAATAATGAAAAATTAGATCCTGAACGCATATATTCAATCGCAGCATGTGAGCGAGATGGCGATCCTGACGACATGATATGCAGAATCAAAAATGTCATGGAGCCAAAGAAAATGCCTTATACTTTGCACGAAAATATGCGGTCTTATCTGAAAGCAGCTTCACCAGTCAATCCTACGCCCAAAAGAAATGCTATTGCACTTGACGCACCAGAAACTTTATTATCGCAAGTATATGGTGTTGATTATCAATTTTATTAACATATAAAATATTCATAATATGAAACATGTATTTTTTCTATTATTAACAGTTTTCCTTTTTGTTGGAAATGCAGATGCCCAATCCAAGTCTAAAGGGGCAAAAAATAAACCTTATCGCATTGTATTTCAAATGGTGTCAAAAGACACTGCTGATCATAATGCCATGGTTCGACAATTGTTCAACATCAGAAAGTTGTCGCCTAGCACGAATCTTGAAGTAGTGTGTCATGGACCAGGTATGAGTTTCATTCACAAAGAAAAATCTCTGGTTTTAGAAAAACTCAAAATGCTTGCAGCAGAGAAAGTAGATTTTGTGGCATGTGAATTTACAATGCAGCAAAAAAACATCAAGAAAGAACAGCTTTTAGATGAGTCAAGAACTGTTCCTGGTGGAATTTTAGAAATTGTAGATAAACAAAGTAAAGGCTGGAGCTATATTAAAGCCGGCTATTAATTATTAAATAAGTTTTATATTTTGAAAATAGTGAGATACGTGACCCTTTTGGGTCTAGTGACCTTGTGCACCATAATTTCTACTGCGCAGCATCAAGAACTACAAGAAAAACCCAAAATTTGGCAGTCTGAGTCAAAAAACTTAAAAGATACTTTAAGTATTCTAGCGGCCTTTAAATCTGGAACCATCAATGGTCATTTTAGATATTTTCTCTCTTCCACCATCAATAAAGGCGAACTTACGGACTATATTGCCAATGCTGTAGGTGGCGGACTTAGATATGAAACAGGTAGCTATCATGGTTTTAAGGTTGGAGTAAGTGGCTTTTATATTTTTAATGCTGGGTCATCAGATTTATCAGTCAAAGATCCGATTTCTGGCCAATCTAATAGATATGAAGTTGGTTTATTTGATATTACCGATCCCAATGTAACAACTGAAATCAATAGATTAGAAGAGTTTTTTATCAAATATGAACAATCCAATTTGAAAATAACATTCGGAAGACAACTGTTAAACACACCATTTGTAAATTTACAAGATGGTAGAATGCGACCAACTGCGGTTGAAGGCCTATGGATTGAATCAAAATTAATTAAACATCAATTCCAATTGGGATATATCTATGGTATAGCACCGAGAAGTACGAGCAAATGGTATAGTGTACAAGATGCAATTGGTCTGTATCCTGTAGGAGTTGCTCAAGATGGAATTAAATCTCAATATTATGGAAATATCAAAACTAAGGGAATCATTTTGGCAAACTATCAGTACAAGCCCAGCCAGAAATACAGTTTTAATATCTGGAATTTTTGGTTGGAAAATATACTAAATACAGCATTACTACAATTAGACCAAAATTTCACAATCGACAATCGCAAACTTTATACAGGTTTACAATTAGCAGCGCAAACAAAAGCTGGAAATGGCGGCAATTTAGACTCAGTAAAAACATACAAATCAGATGATAAAGCGGTGTACACAATTGGTTTTAGAGTCGGAATTAAAAATGAGAAGTGGGATCATAGTCTCAATTTCAACTATATCACATCTGGTGGAAGATATTTAATGCCTAGAGAATTTGGAAGAGATTACTTTTTTACTTTCATGCCCAGAGAGCGCAACGAAGGATTTGGAAATGTCACTGCCGTCGTACTTAAATCTAACTATCAAATGGCAAAAGAAACAGGAATCCAACTCAGCGGTGGCATATTTTTAATGCCCGATGTTAAAAACTATAAGTTAAATAAATACAGTATGCCTTCATATACCCAAGTGAATCTTGATTTTCGACACCGATTTTCGGGCCATTTTAATGGGTTTGAAGGTCAAATCCTATGGGTATCTAAGTTTTCTATAGGTGATACATACGGTTTTTCCAAAAACATAATAAATAAAGTGGATATGCATCTACTTAACTTTGTGCTTAATTTTAGGTTTTAAAACTAAAGAAATACTGCGCAAAATGTCATCAATTAATGAAAATCAAAAAAAATAATTCAGAAATCAAATATTTGTTAAATTTAGTATGTGACATTTTTAAATTAACAAGTCTAAACATGTGAAAACCTTTAAACAATATAATATTTGGCAAAATAACGTATTATTGCATTCTATTATATTACGTTTTTAAGGAGAATAAAAAATTATTATTTCTTTGCTTGTATGAATTACAAAATCAAAGTAATTGTTAAGTAAATTTTTAATAATTAATAATCGCAATTGAATTTCTATATATTTGAAAAAATATGTATGTTTGTGATTTATTATTTTTTAGGTATATATTTTTTTACATTTAATAATCAAATTTTTCACAGTATGAGAACCATCAATTATTTATTTTCACTTGGTTTAACATTCTTGGCTTTGGGTCTATCTGCCCAACCAGGTTCTGTTATGCCTTCCGTTCCCGGTAAATGTTATGCAAAATGTTTAATTCAAGATCAGTACGAAACTGTAACTGAGCAAATTATGACTAAAGGAGCCAGCAAAAGAGCTGAGATTTCTGGTGCCAAATTTGAGACTGTCACTGAAAAAGCTTTGAAAAGAGAAGCTGGTGGAACTGTTTCAATTAATGGTGCAAAATTCGAAAAAATGACTCAACAAGTTGTCTCTAAAGAAGGAGGATCAACATTGAGCGTAGCTCCTGCAAAATTCACAACTGAGTCTAAGCAGATGATTTCAAAAGATGCAAGTACATCACTTTCTGTAGTAGCTCCTAAAGCTGAAACTGTAACTGAACAAGTTTTGGTTAAGGATGCTTACAAAGAATTGAGAGTGATACCTGCTAAATTCGAAACTGTAACTGAAGATGTAGTATTGGAATCAGCTTACGAAACTGTATCTGTTATTCCTGCAAAATATGAAACTGTTTCTGAACAAGTTATGGTTAAAGATGCTTACAAAACACTTACAGTTGTTCCTGCAAAATACGAATCTGTTTCTGAGCAAGTTATGGTTAAGGATGCATATACAGTATTGACTGCTGTACCTGCAGTTTATGAAAAAGTAACAGAAAGTGTTAAAGTTGCTGATGCATATTCTAAAATAGAAAAAATGCCTATGCAATACGAAACAGTTACTGAAAGAATCGAAACTTCACCTGCTACTTCAAGATGGGAAAAGAAAAAAGCAGACAAAAATTGTCTTTCTGCAAATCCTGAAGATTGTGAAACTTGGTGTTTAGTAGAAATTCCAGCTGGATACACTACGATTACAAAAAAAGTAGCTAAAGGTTGTGCAAACGGTTATGTTGCAACAGGCGATGATTGTGTAAAAACAACAGAAGTTCCTGCTGAATATATAACACGTACTGTAGAGAAAATAAAAACTCCTGCTACTACTACATCTGTATCTGTACCTGCAAAATATGAAACCAGAACTTACCAAAAGTTGGTTTCTCCTGCTACTACTACAGCTGTAACTGTTCCTGCTAAATATGAAACCAGAACTTACCAAAAATTGGTTTCTCCTGCTACTACTTCAAAAGTAACTGTACCTGCTAAAATGGGTAAAAGAACATATCAGAAATTAGTTGCTCCTGCAACTACTGAAACTGTTGAAGTTGCTGCAAAATACGAAACAAGAACATATAAGAAATTTAACAGCGCTACTACCACTTCAACTGATGTAGCTGCTCAATATGCTACAGTGAAAACTGAGAAATTGACTGCAGATGCTACTTCATCTAGCGTTGATGTTGCTGCACAATATACAACAAGAACATACGAGAAATTGGTTGCAGATGCATCTAGCACTCCTGCAGCTGCATCAGGTAGTAATGCTTTCGAAACTGTAACTTACAAAAAATTGGTTTCTCCTGCTACAGTTAACACTGTGGACGTTGCTGCTGAATATGCAACAATCACAAAGAGAAAATTGATCAAAGCTGGTGGATTTTCTGATTGGAGAGAAATCGTTTGTGAAACAGACGTGACAACTGACCTTGTAAGAAGAGTTCAAAGTGCTTTATTAGCTAAAGGTTATGATGTTGGACCTGCAGGTGTTGACAACGTAATGGGTTCTGCTACAAAATCAGCACTTATTAAATTCCAAAAAGACAATAGCCTACCAATCGGAAGTCTAGACTTCGAAACATTAAAGGCTTTAGGAGTTAAGAAATAATATTTAACTTTCTTAATGAAAATATTAAGGGGCGATTGCACAGCAGTCGTCCCTTTTTTAATTTTTACAAATTACCCGACTTTATCTATCATCTTGTAGGCAAAGTGCGCTATCTTTACGTTTCCAAAAAATGACAAAAGCAATGATTTCTAAAATCAACCAAGAAATTAAAGAAGGAATACCTTCGTATTTACCTGAATTTCGCAAGCCTGATCCAACACTATCTCACGCACCAGCTAGAAACATATCGGACATCCTTACCAAAGATGACAAAAAATTAGCCATCAAGAATGCATTAAGGTACTTTCCTACTGAACATCATGATGTGCTAGCCAAAGAGTTCTATGCTGAACTTAAAAAATACGGCAGAATCTACATGTACAGATATCTACCTGAATACGATATGTACGCAAGACCTGTAAATGAATATCCTGCAAAGTCAAAACAAGCGGCTGCCATTATGCTGATGATTCAGAATAACCTTGATCCTACCGTTGCAAAACATCCTCAGGAATTGATCACATATGGTGGCAACGGTGCTGTTTTCCAAAATTGGGCACAATACAGACTAACAATGCATTATCTTTCTCAAATGTCCGATAAACAAACGCTTGTCTTGTACTCTGGTCATCCTTTGGGCCTTTTTCCATCAGACAAAAATGCGCCTCGCGTTATTGTCACCAATGGCATGATGATACCAAATCATTCATCAAAAGACGATTGGAATAAGTATAATGCACTCGGCGTCACGCAATATGGCCAAATGACTGCAGGTTCGTTTATGTATATAGGACCACAAGGAATTGTGCATGGTACTACCATCACTTTGTTGAATGCTGGTAGAAAAATGGGCATTGGGTCAGATAGCCTCAAAGGTTCTTTATTCGTCACTTCAGGGCTTGGAGGTATGTCTGGGGCTCAGTCCATAGCAGCAATTATAACAGGTGCAGTAGGCGTCATAGCTGAGGTAGATGGCGATGCTATACAACAACGCATTACAGATGGATATGTATTGAAAGAAAACGTATATACTGACCTTGAGCTTTTAATCAATAAGATTACAGAATGTAAAAATGCAGGTACGGCTATTGCCTTGATTTATCATGGAAATATCGTGGAATTTTGGGAAGCCGCAATCAAACACAACCTGAAAATAGAACTAGGCTCTGATCAGACATCTTTGCACAATGTGGACGATATGGGTTACTGTCCTGTGGGATACACATTTGCAGAAGGTAAAAAATTGTTATTGGCCGATAAGGCAAAATTCAAGAGCGAAGTAAAAAAGACGCTTATAAGACATGTCAAAGCCATCAATACACTTTGTAAACAAGGAATGTATTTTTGGGACTATGGTAATGCCTTTCTAAAAGAAGCAGGAGAAGCTGGTGCCGATGTCTGGAATGATAAGAAAAAGGATGCTTACAAATATCCATCTTATGTGCAAGATATCTTAGGACCATTGTGCTTTGATTATGGATTCGGCCCATTCCGATGGGTATGTTTATCAGGTAAAACATCAGATCTATACAAAACAGATAAGATCGCATCCAAGATCCTTCAAAAAATGCACAGAAAAGCACCTGATGAGATCAAAGGTCAACTTCAGGATAATATCATTTGGATAAAAAATGCGAAAACCAATCTGCCCATTGTAGGTTCGAAATCTCGCATCTTATATGCTGATGCCGAAGGGAGAATAAAAATTGCCTTAGCATTCAATAAAGCAATCAAAAGTGGCGAGATCAGTGGACCAATTGTGTTGGGAAGAGATCACCACGATGTTTCTGGTACGGACTCACCTTATAGAGAAACTTCCAATATCTATGACGGCTCCAAATTCACGGCTGATATGGCAGTGCATAATTTTGTGGGAGATGCCTTCCGTGGTGCAACTTGGGTCTCATTACACAATGGCGGCGGCGTAGGCTGGGGAGAAGTGATCAATGGTGGATTCGGTATGGTAATAGACGGTACCAAAAAGTCTGCCCGAAAAATCAAAAACATGCTACATTGGGATGTAAATAACGGAATTGCAAGACGAAGTTGGGCACGAAATGATGAAGCTATTTTTGCCATCAAAAGAGCCATGGATGCCAATGAAAATCTTACGGTGACATTGCCATCAATAGCAGATGATTCGCTCATCAATCAAGTTGTAAAATAAATTTAGATGATTGATAAATGTAGAGTGCTATATAAAGGTGACATGATAGCAGGTATTGTGTATATCATAGTTGGCCTTTTTTTGCTAATGTTTGCTTTCATTCTACACATCTTTACGATTTCTCCTGGATACCTATATTTGAGCTATGGTTTCTTTATGTTTTTTTTATATTGCACAGGCAAAGGTA
>Ga0075163_10013653_pt1 | contig 10517 bp, 6 predicted proteins | sample JI1023141ADNA_FD_71478 | JGI IMG/M metagenome (GOLD analysis project Ga0075163, IMG submission 71478) | Wastewater effluent complex algal communities from Wisconsin, to seasonally profile nutrient transformation and Carbon sequestration -... | ecosystem: Engineered > WWTP > Effluent > Algae... | reverse complement strand
GTATCCTTTCATATTTATTTCATCGCTTATTTGCCAGTTCAACTGTACATCGTTTGCCTTGCGTTCTGCATTAAAAGAAAGCAATTGCACAGGCAATAAAGTACAGCCGCTTGCGGTATTGCTTACCAAAGGAAATATGTACAGGGTAGCATCGAGCGGCTCTGTTTCCAGTGGTGGTGTAAACCAGTCTTTGTTATACGCTTTCCATTTTGAACCATCAAATCCCCATGCGTTGTTTACTGTTTGGTTGTCGGCAGTAGTTGTAATGCAAATGGAGTCACGTATATTATCGGGTGAAAACCATTGAAAATTAGTAAGATCAACAGCAACATAGAATTTTTTAGTTGCCGGTAATGCAATGGCCGAAGGGAAATCAATATTGGTATTTACACCTGCGGCAACATCTGCTTTAATCTTGCTCAAAGAAACCTGTGCAATAGTTAAGGCAGTAGTAATTTCGGTGCCGGGCTTACCAGCATCATCATTGTACAGCCTGAAAATCACATTCTTTAAAAGGTCGCCCGGCACATTGGAATTAGCTTTAGAAAATTTTACAGCGGTTCCTAAAATATACGCATTGGAAGTGCCCGATAAATTAAAATAATTTGCCTGCTGCGTATAGTTTTCTTCATTTACACCACTTAAATAACCCGAAGAACCGAAAAATGTATTGTATGTATAAGCAGTTGCTGTCCAGTTTGAAGCTATGGGCGAATTAATAGTATCGCACATGGTTTGCGCGTTTACTTTTATAAATCCCATCGTAATAAGAAGAACAAGCGTACATATTTTGCGCATAAGGATTGTTTTGAAGGTTTATAAATTATTATATAAAATCAATTTGTTTTATCCGTTAGTAAAAATCAATAAATATTTTTTGGGGTCAGCAGCATTACTGCTGTCAGCTTCCGTTGTGTCACTCACTTGTACGTACTGTAATTTTGTTCGGCATTGTGCTGTCAGCATGCCTTCTCAATTGCACCCAAAAATGTGAAACTATATTTTTCTAAAATCTGTAAGCCACAGCCAGTGAAACAGTCATACCAAAATTTTGCCGCCTGGTAAGCGCATCTGATCCGTCATCGTATGTATGGCTTTTGCTGTTGCTTACATCCCTGTACTGGTAATCATTTTGATGAAGTATATCTGCAAATGTTAATTCAACAAGGCCATTTTTAAGGAACGATTTTGTAATTTTTATATCCAGCATAGCATGTGGTTTCTCCCATATAGGGTCGTTATCCAAACCCCCTATAAGAAATAAACGCGGCCCAATTACATTATACAAAACAGAAATACCCGAATTGGTTTTAGGATCATTGTACTGCAGCGACCCGTTAATAATATACGGCGATTGCCCCTGTAGCGGCCTTAATGTAGAATCTGTATTAGAAAGGTATTCATTTGTTTCACTCTTAATAAAAGTAACGTTGGCATAAGCCGAAAGGTTCTCCATTTTTTTGCTGATGAAACCAAAGTTTTTACGGCCTTCCAGCTCTATCCCGTAATTGGTTGCTTTTTCAGAATTTCTGTAACTGATAGTCCTTGAATCTGCCCCGGAAATAGATATATACGCTTCAATTGGATTTTTAAACTTTTTATAAAACCCGCTTACAGAGTAATATTGAGAACCGCTAAAATATTGTTCCCACCGTAAATCATAATTAAAAATATCTGTTACAGTTAAACCCGGGTTACCCGCAAAATTTATATTGGCCAAAAAGTCGTAAAACAACTGGTTGGCAAGTTCGCGGTACATTGGCCTTGTAACGCTTTTACTAAAGCTTGCACGTATATTGGCTTTAGGCAAAACTGAATAAATAAAATTGGCAGAAGGCAGTAAATTATTTTTCTTTAAATCTACTTTATAGTCTGTAAAATTTTCATTAACACCATCTAAAATATTTTGATACATCTCGTAGCGCAACCCCCATACCAGCCTGGCTTTATCGGTTAATTTATTATCAAGCATTACATAAAACGCCATATTTTCCACAGAGCCGCTGTAGTTGTTCCTGGGGTCGTTAAACTCAGTTAAAAAAAAACCGCTTGCTGCATCAAAGTTTGCTGGTGCGTACAACGAATCCTGACCATACAGCAGTAAATTATAATTAAACCCTGGCTGATAATCCGGATTATATGCAGGTGAAAAAAACCTTGCATTACGGGTACGGGTATTGTAATAATAAGCCCCGCCTGCCTTTACTGTTTGGGTTTGTTTCAACATTTTAAAAGGTAAACTGAGATCAAGGTTTGCCCCTTTGGTATCATCATGCACATCAGCATAATAATGTACGCCTGTATTTGCTGTGGTACTTGGTCCTGCACTTACCGGTGCCTGGTAAATGGCATATTCGTCATCAATTGTTTTTATATACTGGTTACGGCGGTAATCAGGTTCATTCCTGTACAGGCTGGTATAATACCCCTGCCATTTTATTTTAAATTTAGATTTTGATAAGGTATGTTCACCACCCAATTGCGAATTATATATCCTGTTGCTGCTAAAGAAAAAAGAGTTTGCCAGTATATCATAACCTCCTGCCTGATTAGGTCCTGATCTCATTACGGTCTGGTCGCTTGAGCTGATAGAATAAAGATTGTTGAAGAAAATTTTATTGTTCGCATTTAATTTAAGAGTGATATTTCCCATACCGCTTGTAAGTATGTTGCGGCTATATGTACTGTCTTTAAAATTGTAATAAGGTTGAATATTATCATCCCCAAAGTCGTTTGTTAAAAACTCATTGAACCTGTATGCAGAGTTATAAGTTATACCAAATATGCCACCCAGTTTTGGGTAGCTCTTTTTTTTGCTCAGCTTTGCACTAAAACCACCAGATACCTGTAATGCAAGGTTAACAGGCGCACTTGATTTGCTGTAAGCCCAGTTATTTGCCATGTATTTCCCCAGCCTGCTTTGCTCTTCTAAACCAGCGTTTGAATATTCTGATGTGCCAGGAAATGCTGAAGGTAAAGCCCGTGTGCCATCATCAATGCCAAGCCAGTCAGTTTTGCCGCCCTTGTATTTATAATAGTCATTGCCGGTAGTTATACCATTATAACCTAACCCTGCTTTTACTGAAATGAAATTTTTATCAGGCGTTTCTTTTGTGTTTATCTGTATAAGCCCACCGGAAAAACTTCCCGGTAAATCTGGTGCTGCACTTTTAATGATCGTGATATTATCAACAATCTCTGACGGGAAAATATTGAAGTTAAATGTTTTGCGGTCGGGCTCCGAACTGGGCAGCAAAGCACCATTCAGCATGGCTTCATTGTACCTGTCGTTCATACCCCTTACTACAACAAATTTATTATCCTGTACGGTTGTGCCACTGATACGTTTTAAAACATCACTTATATTTTTATCCGGTGATTTCCTTATCAGGTCTGCACTAATGCCATCCGAAACAACCCCTGCATTGCGCCTTTTTGTAAGTAAAGAACTTAAGCTTTCTTTTTTTGCACTGGTAGATTGAACAACTACCTCTTTTAAATTACTTTTAGCCAGTGCCAATACAATATTTAATTCTGTTAACTGCCCTTTTATAAGTTCTACCTCGGCTATTTTTTTAGAATCATATCCTACGTAATTAATAAGTATTGTGTACTTACCTGCGGCTAACCCGGTTATCTTGTAAGTGCCATCGGCTTCTGTAATTGCTTTTTTTGAGTTTTCAGAAACAGAGATTACTGCACCTGCCAAAGGTTGGTTGTTGCTTTCATCTGTAACCTTACCCGATAAAATACCTGTTTGTGCAAGAATAGTATTTACTAAACAAAAACAAAGCAGGAGGGTAATGAGTTTTGGTTGTAAACGCATGTATTTTTTTGGCAAATGTAGGCTTGGAGAAACCGTAGGTATGTTGCTAAATTATTAATTAATTGTTACCAAAAAATGCAGTTGCAAACAATGCGTTTTCTTTATTACAGAACCTCTGTATCCATATTAAATTATCATTACTAAATTGTTACCTGTATACTTGTAACCCTTTGCCAGCTTTAGTTACGGCGAATTATTCGCTTAACTATTTGATAAGATTTAGTTAACATCACTTACTTGGTTTGCCCATATTTACCAGCATACTTTTACCGAAACAAAAAACATATTTTTTATGAAAGTTAAATCTTTACTGGCTAAGTTTTTATTGTTAGCCGTTGTGGCATCTTTTAGCGTTGCAAATGCAAACGCACAAAAGCCAATCAAAAATATTGGCGGTGCCGATACACTAATAACATCTAACAAAACATGGGATTGCGACACAATCTATTTCATGAGAGGTAAAATTTATGTTACCAACGGTGCAGAGCTCACAATACAGCCTGGTACCATTATTATTGGCGACACACTAAACAAAGGTTCGTTGATCATTACAAAAGGTTCTAAGATCCATGCAGTGGGAACCCCTACATGCCCTATCGTGTTCACATCGTCAAAAGCGGTGAACAGAAGGGTACGTGGCGATTGGGGCGGTATTGTTATACTGGGTAAATCTACTATCAACCAGCCAGGTGGCATTGCTAATATTGAAGGTATTGCACCTGGTGCTTTATCAGAATATGGTGGTGGCCTTACGCCCAATGTAAATGATAATTCTGGGGAACTTAAATATGTACGTATCGAATTTCCTGGCGTTGCACTTTCATTGAACAATGAGATCAATGGTTTAACAATGGGTGGTGTAGGTGCAGGTACACTTATTGATTTTGTTCAGGTTAGTTATTCAAACGATGATTCATTTGAGTGGTTTGGCGGTACAGTAAATGCCAAACACCTTATCGCTTTCCGCGGTATTGATGATGATTTTGATACCGATAACGGCTTCAGCGGTAAAGTACAGTTTGGTATTGGTTTACGCGATCCACTTGTTGCTGACATTTCAGGTTCAAATGGTTTTGAGTCTGATAACGATGCATCTGGTACTGCCAATACCCCGCAAACAAGGGCTATCTTCAGTAACATGACTTTATGTGCCGGTTCAGATTCGGCCACAAACCTTAACTACCGTAACGGTGCACATATCCGCAGGAACAGTCATTTGTATCTGTACAATTCTATTGATATGGGTTACCCTACCGGTGTAAATATTGATGGCACTTTAAGCCAGGCAAATGTTACTGCCGATACAATGGTGAGGAACAATATTTTTGGGGTTAAGTATACACCTAAAAATGTAATTACTTCCACACCAACAGGTACAGCTTCTATCATCGCACTTCTTGGTGCGGGTGGTGCAGCAAACAACCGTTTTTATACTGCAAACGCAGGCGGTGTAAGCTTAGGCAACCCTTTTAATTTAAATAACCCTAACCTTCGCCCAACAGCAGGTTCACCAGCTTTATCCGGTTCAAGCTTTATGCTCCCTGGTTTACTTGGCGATCCTTTCTTTACACCTACAAATTATGTTGGTGCATTGGCTCAGCAAGCTTCACAAAACTGGGCAACAACATGGGTAAACTTCAGACCAACAAGCACACAGTACAATGGCCTATGCGCATGTACAACTGCATTGGCTGCTGATCTTTCTGAAGAAGCTGCAGTTGCTGTAAAAGGCGAAGTAAGCATTTATCCTAACCCTGCAAAAGGCACTTTCACTGTAAACACAAATGGTTTTACAGGCAATGTAACAGTAAAGGTTGCTAATGTAAATGGTGGTGTTGTTTACAATAAGCAATCATCGGTTACTGCAAAAGGTGCAATCAATGTTTCACTTAACAATGCACCTGCAGGTTTGTATTTTGTTACTGTTACAAACGGTACAGCATCAACTACAAAAAAGATCAATATTATTAAATAAGCAATTAGTCTTTTAAAGCAAAATAGCATGTGTTAATTTTTTAACACCAGCGCCCTTGATTTCTATCCGGGGCGCTTAATTTTTTTTATGCAATTAAGCCGCATAATCAATACTGATTAGGCTTTTAGCAATTTAAAAACTGTGTGCACAGTGAAACTGAAGTTCAATTATTAATAGAAAGATGAACGGATTGCGACGCAACAAAGCGGCCATGAAAAGATTAGCTGGTATTATTATTTTATAACACATAATTTACCGGCGCTAAAATAAAATAGAATAAATTATTTTTTATAACACCAGCAAATGCGGGTGTTTTTTATGGGCCATAAGCCATAGCTGCTATTGGCATTGTTGTGTAACTCCCCGCCTGACCTCAATTAAAAATATTAAAAGCCAGTCGGGCAGGACTTATAACGTTGGTTATTTATTGGGCACAGTGCAACAGCATTACTATATGACGACTTATTAAGAAATGGTAATGAACTTTTTAAAAACGATGTACAATAAGCCATTTAAAAAAAATACACCAATTGCTTTTCTGTTGCAGTAGATTTGTTTTATACTTTTAAATAAGCAACATGAAAAAAAATGTATTGCTATTGCCAATATTATTAATCTTGTGCATTGATGTACAGGCAAAAAATAAATTGCAATACATACCGGATAATTTTAAAGCAATGCCACCAAGGTTCAGGGTGCTTGCTATTGCAGAAAATGGCGGGCACCATATACTTTATTCAGCGGCTGCAAAAATATGGCTCAATAAACTTGCAGCAGACAGCAGCTTTGCAATTGATTATATTGATAATGCAAATAATATCACCGATTCATTTTTGAACAATTACCGGTTATTTATACAGCTCGATTACCCACCTTATGCATGGCCTGAAAAAGCAGCAAATGCATTTCAGGATTATATTGAAAAGGGCAGAGGCGGGTGGATAGGTTTTCATCATGCAACATTACTGGGCGAGTTTGACGGATACCCAATGTGGCAATGGTTTTCAGGGTTTATGGGCGGCATACGGTTTAAGGATTATATTCCTGGCTTTGCAAAAGCAACTGTACATGTAGAAGCTGCAGTAAACCCTTGCATGAAAGGTGTGCCGCTTTCCTTTATTATTGAACAGGATGAATGGTACACGTATGATAAAACACCAAGGCCCAATGTGCATGTGCTTGCAAGTGTTGATGAATCTTCCTACACACCAGATTCTAAAATAAAAATGGGCGACCATCCTGTTGTTTGGACCAATACAAAGTTTGCAGCAAGGAATATTTATATTTTTATGGGACATTCACCAGATCTTTTTGATAACAGTGCTTATACCACTTTATTCCGCAATGCTATTTTTTGGGCCACAGATAAATAAATTTATTTTTTACATTTCAATAAAAAAACTATGAAAAGTTTTAAAAAAATGCCGCTGCTTTTATTGTTTATGTCAACAGTATATTTTGCAACAGCACAAAAAAATGCCAGTGGCTGGGGCTATTTATTTGATGGGAAAACTTTTAATGGCTGGAAGAAATTGACAGGCACAGCAGATTACAAAATAGAAAATGGGATGATGGTGGGCACAACCGTTTTATCATCGCCCAATTCTTTTCTCGTAACAGAGAAAGCGTATGGCGATTTTGTGCTGGAGCTGGAAGTGAAAATTGAAGATACAACTGCTAATTCGGGCATACAGTTCCGCAGTCATTTTGATGCGGCTGCTAATAATGGCGAGGGAAAAGTATATGGTTATCAGTACGAACTTGATCCATCACAAAGGCGATGGACCGCAGGCATTTACGATGAAGGCCGCCGCGACTGGCTGTATCCGCTTTCGCTGAACGCCGCTGCACAGAACGCTTTCAGGCTGGGTGAATTTAATACAGTGCATATTGAATGTATTGGCAATGAAATTAAAACATGGATAAATGGAACGCCTGCTGCGTATGTTGTGGATACATTTGATGCAAAAGGTTTTATTGCCCTGCAGGTACACAGTATTGGTGATAATGCAAAATATGCCGGCGAAAAAATCTATTGGAAAAACATACGTATAAAAACAGATAGTATTGAACCAACTGCTTTTCCAAAAGACGTTTACGTGCTTAATAATATTCCCAATAATTTATGTAACTATGAAAAGAAAACCGGCTGGAAGTTATTATTTGATGGCATAAGCAGCAATGGATGGAGGGGTGCTTACAAAACAAAATTCCCCGAAGGTGGCTGGCAAATACAGGATGGCGTAATTAAAGTACTTTCATCTGAAGGGAAAGAATCAACCAATGGTGGCGATATTGTTACCATAGATCAATACAGTGCTTTCGATCTTTCATTCGAATTTAAACTTACACCCGGCGCCAACAGTGGCTTAAAGTATTTTGTAACACTTAGTGAAAACAACCAGGGTTCTGCTATTGGTTTAGAATATCAGGTGCTTGATGATGAAATGCACCCCGATGCAAAACTTGGAATAGATGGAAACAGGACGCTGGCTTCGCTGTACGATCTTATTGCTGCACCCAAACAGCCTCGTTTTGTGCATGGAATCGGCGAATGGAATAGGGGAAGGGTTATAGTGTATCCAAACGATCATGTGGAGCATTATTTAAACGGGATTAAAGTATTGGAATATGAACGGGGCTCACAATCTTTCCGCAACCTTGTTGCCATAAGCAAATACAAAATATGGCCAAACTTTGGTGAAGCAAAAAAAGGACGTATACTGCTGCAGGATCATGGCAATGAAGTAAGTTTCAGGAGTATTAAAATTAAACCGCTTTAAACAATGGCGCACTGTAGAGCTGAGAATGTAAAATTTGGTTTAATAAGTTGCTCTGTATTTCCATTTTAGTAATTGTTGAATTTATGAATTACCCTGAGTAATTTTTTCCACATAAAACCATAAGATGTAATAAAATATATTGCTATAAAAAAGGTACAGCTTTTGTTTTATAATAATTGTTCCCATTTTTCCGGAACAATTATTTCATAACAATTTAAAACTTTTTTTATGTTAAGATGGGCCGCGATATTTTTTATAATTGCACTTGTTGCAGGCATTTTAGGCTTTACCGGCGTTGCTGCCGGTGCTGCATCTGTAGCTAAAATTATATTCGTTATTTTTTTAGCCTTCTGGTTAATAGCTATTGTTCTTGGTTTTACAGTATTGAAAAAAAAATAAAACATCAGTTGCCAATGCACAAATCCGGAATACTTGTCCGGATTTTTTTTATGTATTACAAATCTTCCTGACCGCAAGGGTATAGCCTGACCGCACTTGAATTGCTGCATAGAATTACCGGACGTACAAGTGCCCCGAAATAATCGGGATGAAACAAATAACACAACAAAAGTATTAACAGTAATACTGCTGTTTGTTAAATAAATTGGCTATACAATAATGTAATGAAAATACTTTGGGCGGCGCACACGCTTTCCGTTACAAGTCCGCCCATGCGAGGCGCATGGTACGGGCTTTCCACTGCAATCGTTGCCGCAATACAGAAGACCTGCTATAAGAAGATTATTCTTCTATTACATTTTTTAGTTTACCCAATAAAATAAACAAAAAAGTATGGCAGAACTTTACAGCTCATTTGTTTATTTTTATTGCAGTAAACTTAACTACATGGAAAAACTGAAACTTGATGTACTGTTCGTTTTATCTTTTCTTTTATGCTTTAACAGTTGCGAAACAAAAATGGATAAGCAAGATCAAATTAATAAAGAACTGATTGTAATAGATTCTTTATTACGCGATACCGGATATGCTTTCGAAATGGCCAAAACCCTTGATGCTGCTTATTTCATTGGCATTGGCGAAACGCCCGGTGCTTTTTTGGCATTGGCAGAAGATACAGCAACAATAACTAAAAGTTTAGCTGAAGAAAAAGTTGCCACTAACCTTGCAGGTTTTTATGCCCTTGAATGTGGCATAGGTGTGCTTTGCGAACAAGCCAATACAAAACCAACTGATTGGCTTGAAAAAATTACAGCAAAAAAAACTACAGCAGCAGATAGTTTGTTGCTTAATCGTTTTGCAAATGCCACATGGAAAGCGAGCCAGCCTTTCCGTGATTTAAAAAGAATAAAGAAAGATAATTTTATTGGAGCCAGTTTTTTATCAGCAGCGGAAACTGATAAAGATGCCGTGCAAATAACGAATGCTGCCACTAAACTGCTTGCTTCCATGCAGGATGTAAAGGATAAGCCCAAAGAGGAACAAATGAAAAAATTGCGCAACCTGCTGCAGAATAAAAATTATGCTTTTGAAATGGCTGCTTTTTTAGACTCTGCTTATTACTTATCGCAAAGCCTTGCTGTGCCTCCATTTTTAACGGCAGCAGATGATACTATCGTTATAGTAAAAAATATTAAAGACCAAAAGATAGCAACCAGTATTGCAGGTTTTTATGCACTGGAATGTGGTCTTAATTATTTTGTTACTACTCGCAACGAGATTCCTTCAGATATTTTAAAATCAATTGTAAACGGTAAAGTGTCGCAGGAGGATATAATGCTTTTTTCAAGGTTTGCAAATGCCACATGGAAAGCAGGGCAACCATTTCGTGGCTTAGAGAGGATTACAAGGGATACTTTTACGCCTTTCTATTTTTTAAATAAAGCAGATGTGGAAAAAGATATGGTGCAGATAAAAGCCGCAGCAAAAAAATTACTTGAATCGCTGTAATTACAAGCTGAAAAGGAAACTTATC
>Ga0075163_10013651_pt1 | contig 10517 bp, 9 predicted proteins | sample JI1023141ADNA_FD_71478 | JGI IMG/M metagenome (GOLD analysis project Ga0075163, IMG submission 71478) | Wastewater effluent complex algal communities from Wisconsin, to seasonally profile nutrient transformation and Carbon sequestration -... | ecosystem: Engineered > WWTP > Effluent > Algae... | reverse complement strand
TTTAAAATAACGTGATATTTGCATATCATCATTGCGTAACCATGCACTATATTCGCCTTCATATCTATATAGACTTTCAAATTCGGTTATAAGCATCGTCTTGGGAGTTATATAGGATTGTTTATTGAGCTTAAGTTTTCCATCTTTTATAATAAAGATAAGGTAACCGACCTGACAGATTTTAAAAGCGTAATTCTCCTGTGTATTAGAGGCTATATCTTCATTTGTATATATTGCAAGAGGATTATATTTATCAGCATCAGGATCCCCACTAAATGTTGCTTCTTCATCGATAAATGCCATATCATTCAAGAGACGATAGTTATGTGTAAGTAGGATTACAATTCCTTTTTCTTCTTCTTTTGTAATATCTTTTTCCCTAGGCTTTTTTTTAAAAAGGCTATAAAAACTAACATAAGTGTTATCTGGTGTTATTGCTATTCCACCATCCTTTAAAAGATAGATGTATATATTTTCGCTAGTATCTTTATTTTCATTATTTTGATGACTCTTAAAAGTCATAGAGGGAAAGCTTTCAAATTCAATCTGTTTCATATTAACCAAATCAGTTACGCTAATATTATTAGTGTATCCATCATAAAATTGAAACATCCCTAGACCCACACTTAAATTCCAACGATTAATGTCTAAATATATAGGAGTGAATGATTGACAATCAATAAGGACTGACTTGTATTTTTCTTTATCAATACATTTATTTAAATCATTGCTATGATATTTTTTAACACAAGATTGATTTGCATTCATAACGAGGTAAATTTTATTATTAATATTTAACCATGGACTTATCGCTGGAGGCAATTCCAGAGTTTGTCCTTGCGACAAAACTGGTATATTTTTATCTGTTTGCGATAAAATGACTGGTACGCGGTTTTCAATTATTAATCTAGGCTCTAGACCTGATTCATAATCAGATTCTGATTTATATATTAGACACTTAGCTGGAGTTATTATATAACCCTTATCGTCTCTATTGCTATTATTATAGTTGGTTAAAGTGTATTTAATGTATGTACCATCAGGACCCTTACTGCTAAGATTGTTATTGGCCATTTAGTTTTCTAACTTTTATTCTTTAATATATGAGAGAATATTTAAAAGATCGAATCAATTTATTTATCTATTTAGTTTATCACTTTTTAAACAATAATAAAAGTCCCTAAAAGTGGATTACCTCTAAAGAAGTTTGAGCTTTTAAAAATTGATATATCATCATGTTTAATGATAGATATCATAGAATATAATGACGACGAGTCTTTATACTGAGTCTACAGTTGTAACTTGTATACATCATGATAACTGGGATCTTTTAATTAAAGGAATAAGTAATAGTTGTACATTCGCATTAAAAGAGAAAGACACCAATGATACTTTTCAAAAAAGACCTATAATCCATTTTACTGCCAGATACTATCTAAAAGGTGGGATGGTCTATATCCATATATCTAATGATGTTAGAAGAACTTTAGTGAAATATTTAAAAAAAACTTATGGAATATTTTTTCCCTAGGCTTTTTTCTAAAAAGGCTATGATATTGCGATTTAGCCTTTCTGTTATAAAAAATGATCTTTTATTTGTAATTGTCATTATTATTATTAAATGACGACTAGCCGATATATTAACACCAATAATTTTACGGCTGTAACGGAAAATTCGTTCAATTCTCTTATTGAAGGAATAAAGAATAGCTGTACATTTAAATTAAACAATAGTATTGTTAAATCCGATAATGTAAAAAAAATATGTAAGATTACTGCAAGATCCTATGTAAAAGATAACACAACTTATTATCATATATCTAATGATGATAGAAGATTATTAATAAAATATCTTAAAGAGAATTATGATATTACATTAAAAGACTAATTAAATATTTTAATAACTGAATTAATTGGTATATACGTACCGATACTCAACTTTGGGTTTTGCGTATAGTTACCAGCTTTAACAAATTCGAATAAGCTCTTTAATAAGTTTTGTGGGGTGATATCGATCTTTTGTGCTTTCAATGTGTTATAGCCCATTAAGAAAGAATATGTCATTGCACCTTGTGATTTGCCTGAAATAAATGCATCAGCAGCGGTCTGAGAATCGAGAGCACCAGATAAGAGAATTACTTTTCCTTTTGAAACAGTTTGTAACTTTTCAATTTCGAGTTCATAAATATCTTTTCCGTCTCTTTGCTTATACATATAATTGTATTTAAGATCTAGAATCGTGCCACTATGACAACAATCAAAGATAGAGAAGAGCTGTGCTTTAAGAGGTAAAGTATTGTTAATAATTAGTTTTAATTCATCATCAAGAATAAATCCGGCACTCTGATAATCTGAAGGACATATAGCTTCATCAAATCCGTCATTTTCATCACGATTTCTGACGCTTTGCTCTTTTATTTGCAAACCATGACCGGAATAATGTAAGAAGAGTTGTGCATCAGATTTAATACCAGAAGTTAACCACTTAATTCCTGCCAGAATATTCGCCTTTGTCGGTCTTAAGAATAAGGGAGTGTCGGGGCTATCAGTTAAGATACGAATATCGGAATCTAACAGTTTAAATTCAGAGTGTAAGAAGTTCTTAATATTAATAACATCATTAATGCAGCCATTAAGCTCGGCATCGGTTCCGAAATAATTAATACCAATTAATAAGGCTCTCTTATTATTCGACGCAGTAATACCTGTATTAGGAATAGCTTCTATTTTAGTTTGTCCTTGCGGAAAAGCTGGTCTTACTTCTTCGTCTTTTTTCGATAATGATAAAAAGGGGAATTTGTTGATAAAAGTTAAGAATTTGCTCTTGCTCTTCTTTTTCCCATTCTTACTCTCAGCTATGATATCACTATCACTATTGTTGCTACCATTACTATCACTGTTAATATCATTATTATTAATATTATCTAAGAGTGCTTCTCTAATTTTTGGTACATTATTTTCTTTTCTTTCCTTCTTTTTATAAACTTTAACTCTCTTATATATTTTAGGTTTAACCTTATTTAAAGTAGTATTATCATCAATAATACTTATTTTAAAATCAGATTCTGTAACATTCGTGCTATCTGCACTGCTCATATTTTCACTATCACTTGTTTTAATAACATCAGAATTTTTACTAAAGTTAATAACTCCTCCGTAAGTTATTTTATCGATTGAAATTTCCATTTTAATGTATATATTAAAATAAAATATATTTATTTAATAAATAAATATATTTAATATATTTTAAGTGTTAAAAATGGGTTTGCCCGCACTGTACAAATTAACAAAATTGATTTATTTATTTATTTATAAAATATGACACAGAGCATATTTGTAGTAATTTAAATATCTATTAGTAATGGATCGATATGAATTGTTTGCTTTATTGAAAGAAATTGCGGATCCTGATAACCCAGAGCCTATTCCACATAAATCATGGAGTCCTATTTGTAAATGTTTAACATTAAATTTCGAGCCGAGTATAAAATTAAAGGATCAACGAGCATTTGAAGCTATGAATAAGATTGTTCAGACTAGGAAATATCATTCAATTCCGCTACAAGATTTATATGAAAAATATGTAATGTTGGCAGCTGAATATGGATCGTTAAATTTCTACTCTGCTGTAAACAGTTCTGCAAAAAATCAGGGTATTGATTTACATAAAGACTACAATATTATGATTAAACGTCTAGGAGTCTTAATAAGGAATAATCATATTGAGATTCTTAAATATATTGTTGAAAATCATATAAATGTATTTTATTTAAAGCATTTATATGCATATGCATATCGAAATTTGTTGTATTACTTGATTCATGAGAACCGAATAGACCGAATACAAGATAAAGAAAATAAAGAGACCGTAGAATATTTATTTTCTGTATTTCCAAACTATAGAATTTTGTATGATTGTAATAAATACCGCATATCAGGTGTGTATTATACAGTTGAATTATTGAATGAAAGAAATGCATGGAAACTCAAATACCAATATAATCTTTTACAACAAGGTTATGTCAAATGGCATCTTAGACAGGAAGTTTACCGTCTTATTGATTTAGTTGATTTGCCAGCACCATTATTGATAGCAATAATAGATGAAATTCAACCAATATGGAATACTTACTATTGTGTACCGTACTATATTAAATGGAATATGGTCGTTGCTATGAAGTTAAGGGCAAATCGTCGCTACGACTTAGCGAATGTCTTTAGCGAAGCTGAAGCTGTAAGATTTAGCCCTTATGAAACTAAATAGACTCTCTAAAGCTAAGCTGAAGCTGTAAGCCCTATTGGCCTTGCTGCGCTAACGACAGTCGCTAGTCCGGTTAAAACCTTTAATCTCTTTATTTGTTTGAAAAAGGGATAGTATATTATATTAAAAAATTGATTTTTTTAAAGAAACAGAGTCTTTATGCTGTTTAAAAGAAAATTTACAAAATGTCTAAGGAACAAAAACCCAAGACTATTGCTGTTGGTTACACGGTTACCTTTTCGAAGGATTTAATCGAGTTTATTGCGAAGAAATTTCCTGGTGCAGAGCTGCCTGAAAACATGAAGATGGCGATCTGGTTTAACAAGGATCTGGAACTCAAAGGGATTACCGAGGATAACTGTCGTCCAGCTAACGAGATTGAGAGTTGGTATCAAAAGCGGATGCGACAACTCACAGAAAATGAAGAAACATTCTTCCGTATTCGTTTAAACAGGTTGTATGCATCAAAGAGTATCATTGTTGGTGTATTTGATTGTATGGGAACAGACGATGTTGCATACGGTTTTCTTTTCAATGGAAGTAATCAAGCAACATCTTCTATCAAAAAATCAATTACATCTGGAAACCATGCCGCACAAGGCCTGAAGCTGATCGAAATTCCGGAAGAGTTTGTATCAGAGGGTGAGCCCTATATTTACAAGGGAGTTCCTATTGTGAAGAAGAAGCCTTTATGGGCCAGCTAAAGCTTTAGCTAAAGTTTTTAGCCGTAAATTTAGCCATATGAAACTAAATAGACCAGTCCAGTCCAGTTAACCTTTAATGTTAAATGTTTAACCTTTAACCTTAACTTTGTAAGATAAGATAAGCAAAGTATTTATCTACTTGCGATACTGGTATAAGGGATAAAGTTTAAAGCTTTAGTTTCAGTTCATTTTAGCACCTCCTATCCTCACCAGGTAATATATAACGTCCATGTCTGTTTGTTGCGGAAGGTATTGGCTCTTAGATAAGCCTTGAACTGCATAGTTGTATCATACATATTGGAAAGGGCATTATTGAAAAAGCGGTTGGAATAGAATTTAGTACGGCTGAACTTGTATTTACCAACACAAATTGTATCATAACTGTCGTTATCGTTAGTGTCGTTATCGTTAGTATTGTTATCGTTAGTGTTGTTATCGTTAGTGTTATCGTTAGTATTATCTTTAGTGTTATCTTTAGTGTTTTTATCTTTGGTATTGGTGTTTGTTAAACTGCGGACATGGTCTACACGAATGCTAAAATTGCGATTAGGGGCTCCAGTGCGATCGTTGATGGTGTAACGAGCTTCGATTACCTTATCTTCTGCTACTTTCTTAGGTAATAAGAGTTCTTGTAAACATAAGTTTTCTGCTTCTTTCATGGCATTCTTATATTCGACATTATCCTTTTCTTTCTGCTCACGACGTAGCTTACGTGCCTCATATTCAGCTTTCTTTGCTGCACGTTCTGCTGGAGTTAATTTTACTTTAACGTCTGCTGATTCAGTCGAACTTGAATTAGTGGCCGAGTTAGGAGCAGCAGATGTTGAGGCTGAGGCTGAAGAAACTGAAGAAGTGTTATCAGATTTATTTTTATTATGGGCAACTCTAGCTGCTTTTAATTGTGCGCGTCGATCATTTGCTTGTTCTTGTTTTTTAACTTCGCGTTTATCATGAAGTTCTTTCTTGGAAAGAACTGTAACAAAATCGGTATTTTGCGAGCTACTGCTACTGTTGTTTGTACTCATTTGCTGTTATTAAAAATTCTTGTATTCGTGAAGATGTGTAAATAAGAATATCAATTTTTTTTATGGTAACTAAAAATTGATTAAATAATTAAATTATTTAATATTATTAATCATAATTAATATGTTAACGATACTTGCATTAGTAATTGCACTATCCTCTATAACATTAACTTTATCGGTAAGATATTCAAAAGTCTTGTTACAGGATGTCGAGGTATTAACTTTTATAACTGGTAAATATACGAAGAGTCGTAGATTATCACCAGTCTTACAGTTGCAATGTACGGGTGGAAGTGCTGCAAATACTGAGGTAAAACCCCAAACTGTTCAATGCAGTAATATGGGATTTGATGGCGAAGATTATAATTGGAAATGCAGTGCATCATTGCCTGAAAATCTTGAATTAGCGGATACCGTAGTTATATGTGAGGGGTGGGATTCTCCGGAAGATCCATATATCTTGGCGGGATCTTGTAGCTTAGAATATAAACTTAATTATAAGGATAAAAAGGTGTTATTCTCGGAAATAAAGGAATTAGTGTTTAAACAGGGTGAAGTGACAGCTAATCGACGCTTATCTGGGTCTAAAAAGCTTGTCTTTAAACCAACAGATGACTTTTATAGCATAGAAAAGGCGAATTCTTTAGTAAAGGAAGTAAAATGCAGATTCTCTAAACCAGATATTAGATATATGTCTAATGTAGTGGTTGCAGATCCGATGTCATATTCGTGCAGAACAACTCCAGAGTTGCCCACAAATATGGAATTAACTAACATTGAAATATTATGTGAAAGATTTAGCGAATCTGATGATTCATATATATTAGATAATAGTTGTTCATTATGGTATTCTTTAAAGGTTGTAGAAAAGTCTAATAAATCTGCAGATGGCATTTTATGGTATTATCTATCATTCTTTTATTATTTTGTGCTATTAATTTTGTTACCAGTTTGTTTATTTTATAACTGTGGCTGCACTAATAGTAATAACAATAATAACAATAATAATAGCAGTAATAGTAGACGATCTGTAAATAGTCATAAATTCACAGTAAGTAGCAGCAGTAATACTAATACTAATAAAGTTAATGAAGTAGCTAATAATCAGATAAATGCAAATATAAATATAGATTTAAATGCTGCATCTTGTGCTAATCCTAGTCCTAGTTCTACTGCATCTGTAAAAATTAATCCAAGTGTTGTAGCAACAAATGTAAACACAAATACAAATGTGAATACAAATACAAATGCAAATGCAAACATGAACACAAATATGGTGAATACAAATGTAAACACAAATATGGCGAACACGAACGTTAATACAAATATGGTGAATATGAACGTTAATACAAATATGGTGAATACAAATATGATGAACACAAATCTGATTAACACAAATCTGAATGTTCAAAATGCTCAGAATTCGAACACAAATGTGGTTAATTTATCAAATAATAATGCAATTAATCTTATGACTAATTGTGATTCAACTTATAAGGAGAATGTCCAGAATGTTCAGAATGTTCAGAATGTGCAGAATGTTCAGAATGTTCAGAATGTGCAGAATGTTCAACATCTAACTATTATAGTCGATAAAAAAGAAGATGAAAAAGAAAAGAAAGAAGTGAAGAAAGAAGTGAAAAAAGAAGTGAAGAAAGAAGACACAGATGAAGATAAAAAGAAAATGGAAGTCAAGGAGTCAATCTCATTTGCCATTACAAAGCGACGTTAAAGAGTGATATATAATGTTTTATTTAGTACTTTGAGCTATATTAGTTTAGCTATAGTTTAGCTATTAGTTTTAGCGTGATTGCGCGCGCGCGTTTAAAATCAATGTTTTATTTTCTAGACTATAGGATTAAAAAATCTCATTATTTGTCAATATAAACTTTCTAATATAAACTTTTCAGATGCAAAACTAAGAACTAATAATTTTATAACAAAGTAGTTTAGATTTGTTTTTAGTAGATTTTCCGGACTCGCGCTCGGCTTATCGCTAGTACAGCGCCCAGCTTATCGGAGTGGAGACCAGGTCTCTTTAGTTTTAGCAGGATTCATAAGGGCTTATAGCGCTTTAACGGTCCTATGTTAAAGCGGGCTAAAAGTTGTAAGATTTGGCCCTTATTTTGTGTAAGTGATAATCGTATCAAATTCTTCGGGAGTCGCAATTTCTTTTACAATCTTCAAACACTTAAGAAGGTACATAACTTGTTTTGTATCTTGTTTAAGGATGAATGTTGCAGTATAGTCTACCGACATTTTAAGTCGATTAGGTTGGATAAAGGCGTAAAAGAGGTCGGTTTGAATTTTATGAAGGAATTTCTTAAACCCTTGATTGACGAGTTCAGGATTCTTATCTTTATAGAGCATGATATAAAATGAAAAAACGACTTTATAGAGTTCATCGAGCTCTTTATTCAGTTGTTTAATCAAGGGAATATAGTTAGGAAAGACTTTCATAAACTGTTTAAGTTTAGCTTCTTTCTGGGAATCAGAATCGGATGATCCACAGAGAATTGAGAGAACTTTAAATCGGCGATCATTTACGGTTCCTCGACCACGCATTTCTTTTGCAGCTTTGTACTCATTTGAGTCGAGTCGATATCGGGCGAAAGATCCGTTAGCTTCTTTCTTAGTAATAATGACACCGACAGTCTCAACAGGTTTGGTACAGCTCTCCATACCCACACACATATTTTCAGTTTTATCTTGAAAAGATCTGATAATATTTGCATAAGTGGCGTTCTGCATTGCCTGTTCAAATGACATGCATGGATCGCTAAGGCTTAGGCTTAGGCAATCGGGAAGAATGAGAAGATTAAGGGTTTCGCTGTGATAGAAAGGGAATGTTTGAGAGACTTTGACAGAAGCAACAAACTTAAGATTAGGCTTTGTATGTTGAATGATAATTATATTTTCGGGGTGTTCAAGCAAGAAAAAATATGTAAGATCGGTATTAAGTTTTTCATATTTCAAATTAACAGCAGTAGCAGCTTCATCAAACATACTCTTAAAGGATTTTGTCTGCATAAGAGTAGGATTGATGGTATCAAGCGAAAGACTAAAATTAGTAGCAAGATTCCATTTATCATTAGAATAAAAGAGTCGAAAAAGGGTTCCATCACCAGCTTCCTGAACAGAAAGTTCAGATGGGTTCCAATTTTCAAGCAATTTTTGAATGTCTTTCGCATTTTCAAAAGGAATTGGAAGGACAGGGCATACAACTTGATTGCCCTTAAAGATCGTCCCGACAGGAACATTATTGTTCGAATCAGCATTATCGATTGTTACAATACGAAAATTAACATTATGAGTATCATCACTATCATTAGAATTAGCATTACTGTTATTGCTATTAGTATTGTTACTATCAGTATTGGTAGAAGTAGTGTAGTCAGCAATTACGGCCGAAATAAAAGAAGACATGAGAACAAGAACAAGAACAAGAACAAGAACAAGAACGGAAACGAGAGAAAAGTTTGTACCTTTACAAAACATATAAAATAAATTTCATTTTTTTTATATAATATAAGGGCTTACAGCTTCAGCTTCGCTTTAGCTGTAAGCCCTTATGAACCCTATTGGCCTCGCTGCACTAGCGATAAGCCGAGCATGAGTCCGGATTTATCTTTATATTTTTCTTTAATATTGTAGCTGGTTTATCGCTGTATTATACAAAGTGATTAATTACAACTCTGGGATATCAAATATGATCAAACAATGAAATGCATTTAGAGAAGACCACGATAATAATATTCATAAAAAGCTGATAGTTGTGTTTTAGCACTTTCTAATGCATTACCTGTCGTGGTTTCTACCTGACAAAATAATGTTGCATTTACTTCATTGAAGGCTAAAGGACTTGTGTTTATTTCTTCTAGAAACCGCCAAGTACCGCAACATTCTTTGCAAGGAATGATTTCAGTAATTGCATTAATGCAAATGGAACATGCGTGCATCTCTTTTAAGATGAATGAATAGAGTTTACGTGGGATTTTATGGAGTTTAATTGAAAAACATGCTTTTTCTTTTTGATCAGATAAGGATTCTAGGATAATTGGCGATTGAATCAGTTGATAGTCCATTGTATTGTTGTTGACTACTAAATATTAAAATTTTAATCAATTTTCAATTATATGATATATAATTTATTTTGTGCTGCGGAATTTTATTGCTGCGCGAATAAAATTTGATTTATTTTTATTTAATGTTTTTGTTAAATAGTAAATGCAAAATAAAAATAATAAGTTATGGGAATATAAAAGGCTTTCATCACAAACATTAAATAATTTTTGTGATGGATGTCTAGCCTTAATACCACCAGATGTCGATCCTGATATTCTATCATTCGGTTCCTTATTATGTTTAGTTCAGAGTATGATACTCTTTTATACAGCTTCATCTTTCAATCTGGGTATTTTATTAATCTGTATTTATGGAATACTCGATATTATGAGTTGTAAGCAGGTTCAAAGGAACTGTAATTATGCTTCACATAAGAATGAATTATTTAGATATATATGTAAT
>Ga0075163_10013650_pt1 | contig 10519 bp, 4 predicted proteins | sample JI1023141ADNA_FD_71478 | JGI IMG/M metagenome (GOLD analysis project Ga0075163, IMG submission 71478) | Wastewater effluent complex algal communities from Wisconsin, to seasonally profile nutrient transformation and Carbon sequestration -... | ecosystem: Engineered > WWTP > Effluent > Algae... | reverse complement strand
TGCACCTCGATGGAGGCGCGCACGGCGGGGCGCGACAGGAAGAACTGGCGCTGGAGGCCGAAGGCCTGATCGCCCAGATCACGCAGCGAGGGACCGAAGTTGCCGTCGCAGATGCTGAACACCTGCCCGTTGGTGCGGTTGGCCACCTCGACGTAGCGGCGACCCGCGTCGGCCGCGCCCCCGGGGCCGTTGCACTCGCCGGCCACCCCGTTGTTGGAGCCCACGATGGCGCTGGCGTGCATGAGGGCCTCGTTGCGGAAGCCCTTGATGCTCTTGAGGAAATCCACATAGAAGTCGAGCGGGCTCTGGGAGTAGTCCTCCTCGTCGCTCACGAACACCACCTCGAGGGCGGCGTTCTCGCGCAGGAAGCCGCGGTTGAAGCCGCCACAGCGGCCCTCCACACAGCGATCGGGCATGACGCACTGGCCGTCGTTCTGGCAGGCGACCCCGGTGTCGAAGATGAGGGGGTCGGAGAGGGCCTTGTAGGCGGCCTCGAGGCCGAGCTCGTCGCCCGCGCCGTTGACGCCCACCTCGACGGTGTTCTCGAACTGGGCCGCCACGTTGGGGCCGCGGCGCATGATGCGGGGGTTGCCCTGCAGACGACCCTGCTGGTCGGCGGCCTGCATGTCAGTGGTGGTGATGCCGAGCTGGTAGTCGTTGCGGAACTGGTCGGCGCCGCGCACGAACTCGGCGAAGTTGTCGCGCAGGCTCTCCTGCTCTTCGCCCATGGAGCCCGAGTTGTCGACCACGAAGAGCACGTCCACCGTGCGGCCGGAGCCCTGCTCGAAGATGTCAGTCTGGCGAGAATCTGCCACACCCTCGCCGCTCAGGGGCACGCGCAGCTCGCGGTTGTCGTTGTCGTCGGAGACGATGACCAGGCTGCACTCGTCGGCGCCCAGGTCGCCGGGCTCGTAGACGAAGGTGAACTCGGCCGGGGTGCGGCGGGTGACCAGGATGCAGCCGTCGGCGTTGGCCACCGGGCGATCGATGAGCAGGAACTCGTCGCAGGCCCCCTCGAAGCGGATGTCCTGGATGCAGAGGTCGGTGACGCCGTTGTTGTAGACGGTGATGCGCTCCTCACGCGAGGCGCACTCGCCCGCGGTGACGGCGCCGAAGTCGAGGCGGCCGGGAATGACCGCGATGGCGCTCTCGCCGCTGATGCCCGAGAGATCGGCGAAGGCCATGCGCTCTTCCTGCCGGAACGGATCGAAGAAGGTCACGCTGTAGCGCTCGCTGTGGCCGCCGATGACCACCGGGCGGTAGGTCACCTGGAAGGGCACGAAGGCGCCGGGGGGCACCTGGATGTTGCCGGCGGGCCGGGTGAGGGCAAACATCGAGGGGAAGCCGGGGATGGGGATCAGGGGCACGATGGCTTCCGAGCGCACCTGGCAGGCGCCGGTGCCGCGGTTGACCAGGTTGAGGTCGCGGGTGACGTTGCGGCCGCGGGTGACCAGGCCGAAGTTGAGGGGGTTGGGCACCACCAGGATGTCGCAGGTGGGGGCGCCGCCGCCGGTGACGAACAGGGGCACCGGCACCTCGGGGGTGTCGAGGGAGGAGTTGCGCACCGTCAGGGTGCCTTCGTCCAGGGCGCCCTCGGCCAGGTTGTCGTTCTGGTACCACACGTTGATGTCGATGCCGGCCAGGGGCTCGATCACCAGATCGGCGCGGGGGCCACCACCGACGGGAGCCCAGTCGAACCCCGGATTATCAATGAGGATTTCCGAAACGGTCAGGGGCAGGTCACCGCAGTTGCCCAGCCGCACCGCCTTGGGCGCGCTCTCCTGGCCGAGGGCGACCCGGCCGAAGTCGAGCTGGGGTGGGGCCACCTGGATGCAGGTGCGGGGCACGCGCCCGAAGAGGGGCACCGTGGCGATGCCCTCGTCGGCGTCGTTGCTGCGAATGGCCACGGCGGTGGAGTGGCTGCCTTCCACCAGCGGGCTGTACTGGGCCTGGAAGACCAGGTTGGTGCCGGGCGGCAGGATCAGGGGGAACTCCTGGTCGTCGAGGCCCAGCAGGGCGAACTGGTCGTTGTTGGGGGGCGGGGCCAGGGCCAGCTCGATGGAGGTGATCACCAGGTCGGCGTCGCCACGGTTCTCGATGGCGAGGTCACGGATCTCGCTCTGCTGGTTGACCTCGACGGCGCCGAAGTTGATCTCGGGCGGCGTGACGTCGATCTCGGCGCTGGGCTGGACGGCGTCGATGGGCACCAGGATGCGGGCGTAGTTCTCGTCGTCGGTCTCGATGATCAGGGTGCCGGTGTCGGTGCCCCCACCCCGGGCGGTGTAGACAACTGCATACTCAACCCGGTCACCCTGGGCCAGGGTGGGGCGGGCGTCGGCGTCCACCAGCTCGAAGTCGGCCGAGGTGGCCTCACCCAGGCGCACGTCGGTGATGGTCACCGGCACAGTGCCGAGGTTCTGCACGCGCACGGTCTTGGTCTCCTGGGCGCCCTCTTCACCGACGGTGTAGAGCAGGCGGTTGGGGAAGACCTCGAGCTCGCTCTGGGAGCGCAGGGCCACGATGGGCACTTCGAGGGTGGGGTTGGCCACGTCGGTGCTGGTGATGACGAGGGCGCCCTCGTCGATGCCCTCGTCCTGCGGGGCGTACACCACCTCGACGGGCACTTCCTCGCCGGCCGCCAGCACGAAGGGCAGGTCGGTGTGGGTCTTGGTGAACTCGCGGCCGTCGATGCTGTTGGAGAACTCGATGCCCCGCACCTGGAGGCGCCCACCGCCGGTGTTGCGCAGCTTCACGGTGCGCCGCGTGCTCTCGCCCAGCGGCACGCGGCTGAGCACGATCTCGTCGGGATCGACCTCGAGCACGGGGAACTGTGTGCCACGCACATCTCCCGTGGAGTCGTCACAAGAGCAGCCGCTCAGCGATGGCAACATCGCGAGGAAAAGAAGGCCGGGCGCCAAAAACCGCATGGTGAATCACCTCCCCAGAGCCGGTGCACATTAGCAGCGGGCACGGGCACCCGACAAGCATGGGATGCCCGAGAAAAATGTCTTTGTTTTCGTGTGGTTATGCAGTGCCGCCTCGGCCGGGGTTCCGCAGGGGGCCTGGGAGGTCGGTGGCGGCGAGGGCAGGGGCAGGATCGAGGCGGGCCCGGGCGGGCCAGGGCCGGTCAGGGCAGGTCAGGTCAGGGCAGGTCGTACTGATCCTCGGTCAGCACCTCGTCGATGATCTCGATGCGGGGGCACTGCTCGATGTCGTCACACCACTGCACCCGCGCCACCCGCCAGAGCTGGCGCAGCTCGGTCAGCTCACGCGGGCCCACGGCGGCCAGCTCGCGCCCCCGCACGAAGATGCGCAAGGTGGCATAGCTGGGGTGCTGCATGCGGGGATCGGCGTCGGGGATGCCGAAGGTGCTCTCGTTGCGGAAGTAGAGGGCCCCCACTTCATAGGTCACGTCCGACTCGGGGCGGGCGAGGTTGACGTTCTCAGGACCCCCGCCGTTGGTGTCGTCGATGTCGAGGGAGGGGTTGTCGGCCACCTCGTTGGCCAGGCCCCAGTCGGGGTTGGTATTGGCGAAGTAGCAGTCAAAGCCGTTGGCGTCGGCGTTCCAGCCCTCCCCCGAGAGCTCGTGCTTGAAGTGCAGGTCGATGTCGGTGCCGATGCGATCACCCTGGTCGGGGTCGTCGGGGGTCTCCCACACGAGCTGGACGTGGAGGTCCTTCTCGGGCACGGCGTTGATGACGATCTCCTTCACGGCGTTGGGGTCGCAGGAGTACTGCCCCAGGTTGTCGCGCACCCGCAGGTGGACCACGTAGCGGCCCGCGAGGTCGACGAAGAAGCGGGCGGTGGCGTTGGAGGTGTCGTCCATGTCGCCGCCGTCGGCAGGGCGGCGGTTGTCGAAGAAGGTCTCGACCACCTGGCTCACGCTGCCGTTGGGGCGCTCGATGACCTCCCACTCCCAGGCCACCACCTGGCCGCCCGGATCGGTGGAGAGGGATCCGTCCAGGTCAATGATATCAAGGGGTTGCACATTGAACTCGTCGGGATCGGCCTCCGGAATGGGGCAGGAGTTGTCGACACCGCGGCCAAAGAGCTGCACCGGGGTCGGGCTGCCCTCGGCGTTGCTGTACACCATCAAGGTGCCGCCGTAGGTGTCGAGCTCGAGGGGCCAGAAGCCCACGGCGATCTGCCGGCTGGGGAAGGGCATGCCGGGGGTGGCGGCGGGCAGCTCGATGAGGGCGCTGGCGGGGTCCTCGGGGTTGACGGGCTCGATGGGCTCGCCCAGGCCGAAGGCGTTGTCGCCCATGAACTCGAGCCGGTCGATGCGCAGGGGGGACGAGCCGCAGCTCTCGATGCTGAGCTGGCGGATGTTGGGGGTGGGGGCGTTTCGATCCTGGACCTGCAGGGCGGCACCAAACTCCACACTCTCCGGCACCAACCGCAGGCAGGCGGCCGCCCCGTTGGCGGTGAGGGTGACGATGGAGGTGGGGCTGCGAGCGTCGTTGGACTGGATCAGCAGCTCGCCGCGATCGGGGCCGGCGGAGGGCGGCGCGTAGGTCACCGTCACCTCCAGGCGGCCAGAGCCAGGCACCACCAGGGGCTCGAAGGCCCCGTCCTGGGTCAGCACGCGCTCTCCCAGGCTGGCTGAGAAATCGGCGGGGCCGTTGACGGTCATGTTGTCGATGACCAGGTCCACCAGCCCGAGGTTGCGAATCACCAGCACCTGAGAGGCCGACTCGCCGGCTTCCACCGCGCCAAAGTCCATGGTGCGGGGGTTGAGATCGATCTCGGCGCCCGTCTCGCCGGTCAGCACCGGGATCGACACGTCCCGCCGCTCGGGATCGTTCGTGCCGAAGATGACCTGGCCCCGATCGGGGAAGGGGGACTCGTCGGTGCTGGCATACACCACCACCAGCGAAGCCGTGGCCCCCGGCTCGAGCCGAAGCGCGCCGGGCACGGGTCGCCGCTCGCCGTCTTCTTCGAGGAAGAGGGTCAGCTCGCCATTGGTGGACTCGTCCACCAGCTCGAAGTCGGTGATGGACACGGTGCCCGCACCCGTACTGCGCAGCTCGACGGTGCGCTCGGCGGTGGCGCCCGGGGCCAGCCTTGGGAAGAGAAAGGACTCTGGGGCGACCTGCAGCTCGGGCGTCTTCTGCTGGTCGACGCCCTCGTCGCAGCCGAATGCCGCGGCCACCAGCCCCAGCCATACCACACCGACCGACCTCATCATTCGCCTCCCCATGCTGGGATCCGCTCGCGTTGGACCCGGTCGTGCCGGGTACGCCAAATAGAAGATCCGGGTGCTCCCGGGGTCGCTGCGCGACGTTGCCGCTCGCAGAGCCGGGAAAGATCAAGAGTGTAACCAAAGAGTGCAGTGGCCGAAAACACAACGACCCCGAACCGCAGAGCGGAACGGGGTCGTTGAAAACCCGAGTCGAACCCGAGGGTTACGGACGCTGGTTCTGGTAGCGGTTGCGCGTGGTCACGATGCCGTCGGGCCAGGTGATCTGGGCGACATCCCAGAAGTGGTCGGCAGCCTCCATCTCGCGGGGGCCTTCGGCGTCTTCGGGACCATCCCAGCTCAGCTCACCGTTGATGAACACCCGCACGGTCGCGAAGCTCGGGCCGTAGTCGAACCCGGTCACGCGGTCGCGGCTGTTGTAGTAGTGCACGCCGATGAGGTAGGGCGCGCCCAAAACGTTCGTGTTTTCGGGCAGATCCAGGTTGATGTTCTCGGGGCCCGCGCCATTGATGTCGTCGATGTCGAGCGACGGGTCATCGGCGGGGTTCTCGAGCTGGCCCCAGTCAGGCACGGGGTTGGCGAAGTGGCAGTCGAAGGGCGCGGAGAACCAGTTCTCGGCGCTGGGGTGCACGAGGTGCAGGTCGAGGTCGGCACCGCCGCCATCGGTCTGGTCGGGGTCGTTGGGGGTGTCCCACACGAGCTGCACGTGCACGGCCTGGTCGGGCTTGGCCACGATGGTCACCACCGCGGGGTTGTCGCAGGCGATGGAGTCGAGGCCCAGGTTGTCGCGCACCCGCAGCTCGACCACGTAGGTGCCGGCCAGGTCCACGAAGAACACCGAGGTCGGCGACGCGGTGTCGTCGTCGAGGCCACCGTCGGCCGGCGACGCGTTGTTGAAGAAGCTCTCGAGGGGCTGGGAGACCGAGCCATCGGGGCGGCTGACCACCACCCACTCGTACTGCACCGGGCGATTGTTGGGGCCGTCCTGGTCGATGGAGGCGGCGCCATCGAGGGTGACCACGTCCAGGGGCACCACATAGAACTCGTCCTGGGTGGCGCGGGCCTGGGGGCAGGCGTTGAGCACACCGCGGCCGAGCAGGCTCACCTCGCGGCGCGGGGTGACGGGATCGTTGCTCTCGATGATGAGCCGGCCGTTGTAGATGCGCTGCTCACGCGGGGTGAACTGCACGCGGAAGCCACGGCTCGGAGGCGCGGTCGAGGGATCGGTGGCCGGCAGCTCGATGGGCAGGCCACCGACGCTCTCGGCGTCCAGCTCGAAGGCGGGGTCCGACCCTTCGGCCATGTAGATGCGGGTGACCTGGAGGGCCTCACCACCACAGCTCTCGATGGAGAGCGGGCGGGAGTCGGTGCGGTTGACCAGGCTGGTGCGGAACTCGAGGGCCGAGGGCGTGACGTTCATGCAGGGCGTCGCACCGTTGGCCACCAGGGTCACCTTGACCTCGGGGCGGGCCGGGTCATCGCTGAACACCGACAGCTCGCCACGATCGGGCCCTTCGACCAGGGGCGAGTAGCGCACCTTGATGGTGAAGCGCTTCGAGGGCCCCAGGCCGGGCTCGCCGTCTTCGTCCGGATCCTCGAGGATCTCGGGCTGGCGGCGGGGATCCTTGTTGCCGATCAGCGGCGTGAAGTCCTGGGAACCATTGAGCAAAATCTGATCGATGGTCAGGGTGACCTGGCCGATGTTGGCCACGGTGACGTCCTGGGTGGCCTCTTCGGTGGCCGGCACGCGGCCGAAGTCGAGGGTCTGGGGGCTGACGTTGATCTCAGCGCCCACGTTGGAGATGTTGACCGGCACCTCGAGATTGCGGGTGTCGGGGTCGTTGCTCGAGATCACGATGCGGCCACCCGCGGTCTCCTCGGAGCGCGGCGCAAAGGCCACGGTCAGGAAGATCGAGGTGCTGGGCGGGATGGTGATCGGGTAGGGGAAGCTGTCCTCGCCTTCGGCGCTGACGCCCACGAACTGATCGCCGCCTTCGACGCGGCTGAAGAAGAGCTCGAACTCCTGGTTGCCCCCGACCTCGAAGTCGATGTTGTCGATGATCAGGTCGGTGGAGTCGCTCACGTTGCTGATCTGCACCGTACGCTCGGCCGAGTCGCCGGGTGCCACCTTGGGGAAGACCAGGGATCCGGGGTTTGCCTGGATTTCGGCCACCTGCACTCCCTGGATGTCTCCCCCTTCGCTGTCATCACACCCCGCGAGGGGCAGGGCGAAAGCGCCCAGTCCCAGCGCGAGCCACGTCGCCATCAATCGCTTCATCGTCCACTCCCGAGTCGTTGAACCGAGTACCTTGAGGGGGCTCTCCCGACCCCTTCGGATCCCGGCAGTCCACCTCGCTCCAGGGCCACCATCCCGGCGAGCGGGGGGGTGAGCACAGTGCAACAATTTTCCCTCGGGAAAACCCCCCTCGGGCTGCTTCAATGCGCACGCTGCACGGTCGGAAAGGCTACGAGGGGGCCTCACCCCTGTCAATCGTTCTCTCGGGGCAACTTGGGAGAATTGTTAGGTTTTGAGGCGGCCGCTCTCGTTGACAGTTCCAGAGGCGCGTGCTAGCAAGGCGCGTTCTTGCGCAGGCGACAATAGCTCGGGGGCATTGACCCCGAAGGAGAAAGGGCCCGCGATGTTTGGCGGACTCTGGATCAGCGTAGAGCGCCCCGGACGGCGGTTGCGGAAGCACTGCCGGGCGGTGGTCGGCACCCTTGCGGCGGTCACCGCGATGGGATGCGACTCCACGGTGGGCCTCGATGCAACGCGCTCGACCCTCAACGACCTGCTGGTGCCCGGCGCCTGTCGGGTCTCGGGCTTCGAGGATCTCTCCGAGATCGACGTCTCGGTCATTCTGGTAGGCGATCAGGAAGCCATCCTGCCCGACACCAAGGTACAGCGCGAGACCGAGCCGGTCGGTGGGCTGCTGACGCCTTCGAGCTTCGGGTGGGCGCGCTTGTCGGGTCCCGACGACGTGCCCGGAACGCTGCCCGGCCTGGCCCAGGGGGTCATGGGGGGGGCGACGGACGACGTCGACCTCAAGGTCAAGAGCGTCGAGTTCCGCTACAACGGCGGGGCCGAGCGCCGCGGCGACCCTCGGCTGGTGGTCTTCCTCATCGACTCGTCGGGCAGCCTGCGGGGTCGTGACATTCGCACGGGCGAAGTCGACGACAACAAGGCGAGCGACAAGGATGACCAGCGCTTCGCCTTCTTCAACCAGCTCCTCGGCGCAATGCCGAAGAACTACTACGTCTCTTTGGTCTCGTTCAATAACGAGATCCCCAACATCGATCCCGGCGATGCCAACGACGGTCCCGCGGTGCCCACGCGCAACCGCGACATCATCGAGCAGGCCCTCAGCGACATCGAGCAGGCCGAAGAGGGCGCGACGCCCCTGGCCCGCGCCCTGCGCGACACCAAGAGCAGCATCATCGACAGCAACACCGACCTCAACCCGGTCGTGGTGCTGCTGACCGATGGTGTTGAAGAGGGCGACCCCACCGACGACGCCGATCGCAGCCGCTTGAAGGAGGCCATCTCCTCCTACGAAGCCGCCAAGATCCCCGTCATCGTGCTCCAGCTCCAGCCGCCGGTCCTCGCGGGCACCTCCCGCGAGCGCGATCCGCTGCTCGTCGACCTCGCCTGCCGCACGGGCGGCGAGTTCCTCTTCCTGGAGCAGCCCGAGGAGTTCACGGCCAGCGAGAGCCAGGTCTCCTCGATTGTGCGTCACCGGCTCGAGGGCTCCTGGGTCGTGCGCACCCAGACCACCTTGAGCAATGCGTCTTTTGGTCCCGACAGCTACTTCATCTCGAGCGAGCTCACCGTGACTTTGGGCGGTGAAACCCAGCCCGAGCGCCTGGCGCGTAGCCGGGACCAGCTGCTCGACTTCCTCGATACCCGCCTGTGGCTCGTGAAGCCGTGAAGGGGAGCGTGATCCCGATGAACAAGGTCCTGTTTCTGCTGGTGGCAGTGGCCGCCTTCTGGAATCCGGCGTTCGCGCAGGATGGTGCTCCCGCCGAAGCGGCCCCCGAGGCGCCGGCGGGCCAGGATGCGCCCCCCGCTGGCGATGCCGCCGGCGAAGCCGATACCGCAGCCGAAGATGACTCCGCGACCGAAGCCGAGAAGGCACTCGAGAAGGATCTCGCCCAGTTCTGGGGCCAACGTCGCAAGATCAAGATCGTGCAGAAGCGCCAGTTCGAGAAGGACGGCCGCTTCGAGGCCACCCTCTTCGGCGGCATCATCCCCAACGACGACTTCATCGTGTACTTCCCGACCGGTGTGCGGGCGGGCTACCACTTCTCGGAGGCCTTCGCGGTCGAGGCGTCGTTCGCGTACGCATTCGAGAGCGAGACCGACCTCAAGAAGTTCCTGGTGAGCGAGATTGGCCTCAAGCGGGCCGACATCCAGGAGATCCTGTCGATGTACTACAACATCGACATCCTCTGGGCGCCCATCTACGGCAAGATCAGCCTGCTGGGGGCCAAGCTGGCCCACTTCGAAACCTTCGTGGGCGTGGGCTTTGGCGCCTTCCACACGACGGAGTTTGCGGCCGAGAACCCCGACGGCAATGCCGCCATCAAGCCGGGTGGCAACACCATCCTGGGCTTTCGGTGGTTCATCAACGACCTGCTGAACGTGCGCACCGAATACCGCCAGTACTTCTTCCCGAAGTTCAACGGCGGCGTCTCCATCCCGGCCGAGCTGACCCTTGGCCTGGGCTTCACGCTCTGAGGAGGTGCCCGTGACCACGAAGTTCACCCGGCGTCGGCGTGGCCTCGGGCGCACGTTGTTGGCCGCAGCGGTCACGCTGCTGATGGCCACGAGCGCCTGGGGCATCACCGTCGACAACGTAATTCAGATGCACAAGTCTGGGCTGCCCGCCCAGGTGATTGTGCAGACGATCCAGAGCACCGGCTCGGCTTTCAGTCTCACCCCCGTCGAGATGAAGAAGCTGGAAGAAGCTGGAGTGCCCAAGGAGGTCGTCGAGGTCATGATGGCGGCAGGTGGCGGCGCAGCGCCGGCACCTGAGCCCGCCCCTGAACCCGGCCCCGCCGATCCGCTCGAGAAGCTGCGCGCTGACGAGGAGTCCGAGAAGGCTCGCATCGAAGAAGAGGCCCGCATCCGCGAGGCGGCACGCCGTGCTGCTGATTCGGAGCGCGCGAAGATGGCCGCCGAGGAGCGCACGCGCATTGCGCAAGCGCTCGCCAAAGCCACTGAAGCCCTCGAAGATCGCAACTACTACGAAGCGGCGCGCGAGTTCGATGCCTTCATCCGCAACTCCGAGCCCAACAAGCCCAGCGTGGCCGAGGCCCGCC
>Ga0075163_10013649_pt1 | contig 10520 bp, 9 predicted proteins | sample JI1023141ADNA_FD_71478 | JGI IMG/M metagenome (GOLD analysis project Ga0075163, IMG submission 71478) | Wastewater effluent complex algal communities from Wisconsin, to seasonally profile nutrient transformation and Carbon sequestration -... | ecosystem: Engineered > WWTP > Effluent > Algae... | reverse complement strand
GCGTCGAACACCGACGTGGAACTGCCCCTCGTCTGGCACGCGCCCAAGGAAGTGCGTCTGGCCTTCGCTGTTCGCACAGAATCCGAGGGCGATTGTGTGCGGGTCTGCGGCAACTGGTTGTTCGCCTGCGACGGGGACAACCGGGGGTATCGGTTGCCGTTACCCAACCTGCACGACGATTGCCTGATCTGCACCGGCAGCTTCGCGGAACATCATCCGACGGGATACGACTGTGTCATCGCCAGCCTAGAACAGTTCTCAAAGTCGAAGTGGAACGCTGACCTGATGCGGACCATCGAGAAGTCGCAGCAGTTCTTCCGGTTTCAACCGACGAACGACACGTTCGAGACGTTACCCATCGCGGCGACGGACTGGACGAGTCTTTGCGACAAGGTGTCCACGCACATTATGGAAAGGGTCATCCTATGAGCAACCTATTGCCTCTGGTGACCCGACTCAAAGCCTGTCCTGCACAAGACGACCGCATCACCACGAAGCGGTTGCTTGAAACGTGGGACAGCTTCAAACAGATCGCTCCGGATCAAGGCGACACGATCAGTTCCGCCATGATGGCAGGGTTGATTCTCTACGATCCGGAGACCTTTGCCTCCCTGCTGACCGCGGCGGAGCAGGAGCAATTGATCACCCTGGGGTTGATCGCGCTGGAGCGTTATCAAAACCGGACCAATCCGCCCAACAAACTCGGCAAGCTCATTGCCGCAGCAATCAAGGAAACAATATGAACTACCTCATTGGTTGTGGGGGCGGCAACTGCGTTGCGGCCACCATGAGAAAGGAATCGTTATGAATTATATCATCGGATGTGGAGGGGTCGGGTCTGCCTTAGTCCCCTCATTCTGTCTGCTCAAGTCCCCGGCGGAAGTCACCCTGATCGATGGCGACACCATCGAACGTAAGAACCTGAACCGCCAGATGTTCACGGCGGATCAGATCGGGAGGAACAAGGCGATAGCCTTGGCGGATAAGTATGGTTGCCACGCGATCCCCGAGTGGTATGCCCGGGGCAAAATCCGGCATGGTCGCACGGACTGGTTGATCTGTCTGGTGGATAATCATCGCACGCGTCTCGAAGTGCTCGAGGTGTGTGATGACTACGGTTGTCAGGCCATCTGCGCGGCCAACGAGATGCACTCGGCGGAGGCGTATTACTATCGGCGGGCCTGGCAGAACACCCCGCATGATCCGCGGGTTTATTACCCGGAACTTAATACCGACCGCAGAGGCGATCCGCGGGCGACGGCGATTGGTTGCACGGGCGAGGCACAGGAAACGAACCGGCAATTGGTGTCGGCGAACCTGATGGCGGCAGCGTTGGCGGAACACTTGTTCGTCTTGTGGCAGATGAAAGCGCCGCGCATGGACAAGGAGACCGTCACATTGTTGCCGCACAAGTTCGCGGCCAACCTCACCAAACTCGAAACCTACGGAATGAAAGGAGGACACCATGAGTGACCTGATGACTGCGCCTCCGCTGACGGTGGAGCGCAAATGTCAGTTCGAAGCGATGTTCGACGCGAGCTTCATCGAGTTGATCCGGCTTGTGCCTTGCAATCCTTATGTCCGGGCGTTGATTCTAAAATTGATCGGCCAGATGCCCGGATCGGAACTTGAAACCTTCGACCAGCTCAAGGACTGGATCGAACGCAACTGTACCCAACGGGTGCGGCCCATGCCGAATCAAAACCGCCAGCGCAGTGCCGACGGTGGTATCTCGATCAGTGTCGAGTTCTCGGAAACGGAAAACGGGCGGGCGGACTATTCCGTCTCCCGCTCCGGAAATGATGAGTTCCGCATCGGCGCAGATGATCTGATCGAAATCGTGCAGGAAGTCATTGAGGCCGGCGGCAGCATGGACGAGGTGGTGGACACCATCGCCGGCAAGATTGATGACGATGCCTGGAACGAGTGTGATCCCGAGATGGATAGCTACGGGGATTACAACTACAGCGACCACGAATCAAGTGATTCGTCGGACTGTGAAACCAATTACTCGCGCAACGACATCCGCAGTGCGGTGCGCACGTACTTGCAGGAACAACGTCCAGAACTGATGGCGGAACTATAAACGAAAGGAACATTATGAAACTGATCAAGATGAACAAACCAAAAGTCAGTGATATGAAGAGCGTGCCGGGGCTCTTGAACTGTCAGGTCGAGTATGAGATCAAGACGGCGAAGGGACGGGTTGAGTATGCAGGGCCAAAGTTCACACCCGAGTTATGGTATCAAGTGTTGTCCTTCTTCCGGTGGACGCACAAGGAAATGCAGAGCGAGAGTCAGGTGCGCCTCTACGTCAATCACAAGCTCGGACGGTGGGGCGCTTGGGCGTTCCCACAGGTGGCGCGAACCGGAATGAGTGCCCGCGAGCTGCCGGTAACAGAGACGCCCGAGAAAGCGAGGGAACGCTTCGCGTTTTGGCAGTCTGAACCGTCGGATGACTGGCTCTACTTCGGCACGGTGCATCATCACTGTGCCGCGAGTGCGTTCCAATCCTCGACGGATGAACAGAACGAGTGGAATCAGGATGGGTTGCATCTCACGGTCGGCCGAATGGATGCCGAGCAGCATGACGTGCATGGCCGGCTCTATCTGGATGGGAACTGTTATGAGCCGGACTTGAGTCGGTTCTGGCCGGTTGATTCCGGTCTGGCGGCGCTGTTACCATCGGAATTGCATCATGAAATCGCCCGACATCAGATGGGAGCGAAAGTCACAGTGGACTTCCCGGATGCCTGGCGGGCGAACCTGGTGGAAGAAACACGAGAATGCCTATCATCACAGGCCCAACGAAGTTGGGGTTGGGAAGGACCGGACTGGGGCATGTCACGGATCGGCCGCGTGGATGAAGCACTGGAGGAAATCCATCGCCGTTGTGGGGCAAGCGCCATTGAACAGGATCAATGGCTTGGGGAACTTCAGATGCTCGCAACCGAAGATGTCACGCAGATCATCATCGAGGTCTGTGTCAAACACGGCGTCACGCCGGAGGAGTTGCTGGGCGAGCTTGCTCAAGCGGAGGCAGAACTCTGAAACCATCAACACCGCAGTGCCGTTGCCAATCAAAAGGGCGGCACTGCGGTCTTCCTCTACTTTGGGCGGCAGAACCAAACATTACTGCCAATGCAGCGATACTTTTTTTGGCAGTGGCTGTCACTACTGAGTGATGGCAATAGCACAAGCTTCGCGTAGCCCGAAAAGCTTAAATAGTCTGCTGGCCTAGTTTTGATTAAGAGTCAAAGCCGGTTGCCCAACTCACATCGTGAGCATGGTCTGGCCGCATCGGGACTTTCTGCCAAACGGCAATGAATCCGTTCGACCGGTTCGACTCATCATACAAAGGAACACCACATGGGAGCAGATTTATTCATCGAACAAATTCACATGCCGCTGGTTAAGCGATACAAACCGCTGTTTTTAGCAGCGCTGCAGAAGCGCGAGCAGGCGCCTCCAAGTTCCGAGGCCGCGACGGCGGCACAGGCTGAGCTCGAGAAATATGCAACGTCGATGGATTCGAAAGGATACTTCCGTGACAATTATAACGCCACCAGCGTGCTGTGGCGACTTGGCTTATCCTGGTGGGAGGACGTAATCCCGATCTGTGATAAAAGGCGTCACCTAAAAGGCGGAGCGTTGGCAAAATTCAGACAGATGGTGCAAAGCACGAAGTTAAACCTACCAACGCAACAAGAACTCAAAGACCAAGGGTGTAAGCTGGCCGACGAAGGCGAATATAGCGTCGCTGGCTGGCACGCCTACTTCAAAAATTCGCACGCACGTTTGCTGGCGTTTCTCGACGAAGCGATTGCGCTGAATACTTCTATCTACTGTTCGCTTTGAACTCCGACTATCACTTCTTCGTGCCGAGTCGGGAAAAAATCTTCCAGTGCTCAGTGGCCGCAATAACCAGTGGTTACGAATACAATACCGGTGCGAGCCAGCTGCCATCCGACCAAGTGCGCTCGATTGCTACGGCCAGTCGGGTCTCCCGCATGGCGGCCTCCGGTCCCTTGTGTGGATTATTGAGCAGATGCTTATAGAAATTTGCCCCCACCTGCACAGCCGCCTCGTCCTCGACACTCCATAACATTCCGATCACGTAGGAAACTCCGGATTCTCGGAGGGCCTTGCACATGCTGAGTTGTCGCCCGGTGGTCGCGTCGTGTCCCACCATGGCGCTCTGGCACGAGTTCAAGAAGACCAAGCCCAAAGGAGCGTCCTGACTGGCGGCGCGACCGAAATGTCCTAGTTCATGGAGATAAATCTGGGTGCCTGAACACAAGTCGATTGCACTTTGATAGGGATGATTCCGGTTGAAATCGGAATGCCCGGAGAAATGTAGGATGCCATACTCACCTGATTGCAACGCTTTCAAAACATTCTTTCGATTTGCCTTCAGCCCAGTCAGCACCTCTACCTTCGCCATGCCGGCTGAGGCGAGGAATTTGGCGATGCCGCGGGTTTCTTGTTCCACGCCGGGCAAATCGCCCCGCGAATCAGCACCCACAATCAGAATTCCCGTGTTGGCCCAGTCATAATTATTGGGCCGATCTCCGTGGATCGTCGAGATGGTGCGGCTTAAACAAGTTTTGATGCAGATGAACTCCTGGCCATCGTGCATCGCTTCCCAAGGAAGCTGTTCGGCTTCCCCTTCCACGGTCAGTCGAAAATAAGCTCCTTGGCCCTGGCTCGTGATCACCGGGACGACCGACAGCAATTGTTCGGAACAAACGCGTCGAAAGAACTGGTAACCATATTCCAAGGCGGCCTGCCGAAAATCTACCGACGCTCCGGACGTTGGTGCGGCGCCGCGAGTAGCGATAGCTTGGTTGTTGATTGAAGCAAGGTTCAGGATGCCGGCCAGTAGCGATTCTTTGTCGGCGGGTGTTAATGCGAGGCGCCCGTTCGCACTAAGAATCCGCTGGTCGGGCATCCGGGCTTCCGCCGCTACTAATAATGACGCATCTGACATGACGACGCGCATTGCGCCTTCAAACCTGCGGAAGATTTGCGTGTCGGATTTCGCCTGTCGGACCAGTGTGGAGCGAAGTTCTTGAATCCGGCCATGCTGATCGGCATCCAGCTTGGCCCCCTCCAGCGATTTGCTCGTGGCGAGCAAGATGGCCGCCCGTTCGATATCGGTACAGACTTTGTTGAGATAACGCTCAATCCGATCGCGATAAAACGAGGCGTAAAGCCGCATCATGAAAGTCGTCAGTTCAATGGACAGGCTAAGATCCAGAGCAGTTGTGTGCTCATCAATCGCCGCAAATGAATAATTGGAAATCGTGTGTGTGTTGCCAAACCCCCAAGGCAGACGGATGTCGGAAAAAGACTTCAAAGCGCCACGCTTTTCGGTCAACTCATGGTGCATATCCTCGACCCGGACCGAGACACCAAAAATGGTCAGATGAAACTTTCCATCGCTCATCTTTGTGCCACGCAAGGGGGATTGATTCAAGGCGGCCATTATATCGGGATTTGCCACCACAAAATCCACCCACTTCAACGGTGCTTTGATGGTACGCCCTCGGTCGCTTTCAATTGTCTTCATCACGATTTCCATAAGTTTGAAGCGCCTGATTCATCAGTTGCGGGATTGCGATACCTGATGACTCGGATTGATTGCATATTCCCTGCCACGCCAAGCCAAAGGTCGTCGGCGTAGCTGAGCAAGTGCTGCAAAAAACACAGAAGCTGCCAGAATGAAAATGGCAGCGGGATAAAACCATTGAAATAGCAGGCGTCCGTTGTGAAGTCGTCGCCCGAGCCGGATCGCGAGAAAACCCAGCAAGTAGGGCAGTGGTCCCAAAAGACAGGCAGTCACGATTTCCTTAGGGGGACCAGGCGAAGAAATTACAATCAGCATTGCTCCGAAAGCCGAAATCAAAGGCAGCAAGACCAGTCCCATGCACAGACCCGTTAAGAAGCACACGATACAACTACCCAGCTTGAGGAATGGTACGGCTGAACGAGCAACGGCAGTGACAAAGCCCCGAAATCCGACGAAAAGTCTGACCTTCACTGAATCGCCCATCGCGACAAACTCACTCCTTGCCCCCGCCGTTTTGAGATGCCGGGCCAGGGCCACATCATCCACGATCTCTCCCTTGATCGGCGCATGACCGCCACCCTGGACATAGGTTGTCGTCCGCACCAGATTGAATGCACCTGTCGCCGCGCCCAGAGATTGTGCGGTACCAAACAAGGCAAAGCCGGAGCTAAGCACTAATACTGGCGCGCAAATCTCCTCGGCAACCGAACGACAATCCACAAAAAAATGACCGCCCAGATGATCGAGGTTTGCAGTGACCATATGATGGAGGGCGGTGGAGATAATTCCTGGGCCGAAAATAACATCCGCATCGGTGAACAAAAGATAGGGCGTGATGATTGCTTGGGTGCCCGAGTGTAATGCATGACTTTTCCCCAACCAACCTGCTGGCAACGCGGGAGCAGCCAGGAACACGATGCGTTGATCTCGCGCTTGGAAGTCTGCCACGACCGTTGCGGTTGCATCGGTTGAATGATCATCAACGACCCGAATCTGCGACACGCCTGTTTGATCCAGGAGGGATTGGAGGCAGGGGCCAAGGTTGTCGGCTTCGTTGCGAGCAGCTATGACCACGGTCAATTGAGCCTGCGGCTTGTTTGGAGGTGAGTTAGTGCACAATACCCGGGGATTCCACCAGACCAGCGCAGCAACCAGAAGCACGGTGTAAATCACCGTAGAACTCACAACGACCCATGCAAAGACATTGACTAACTGGGCATCCATGATGGCCACTCCTGATTGGGGCTTGGAAGGAACACTATCGAATAGGCCGACCAATGCAATAGGGTTTCTGCGTGATTTTGTAATCACGCCGGAGTGATTTAGCGGCGGGTCACAAAAGAGAGAGAGGTCAAACATGGACAAACCGAACCGACCTGGTGCAGCAACCGTTCCATGAATTGAGCCATTTGATCGTCAATCTCACGCGGCAATCCAAGCCGTAAGGCAGGCTTACCAGCATTATTTTGGCGGCGGTCTTGCATCCGGTAAAATTTCCCGGGTTCCGGCATGCCTTGCGGATAGGCAATGCCCAAGCGGCGCGGCAGGTCGCGAAGTGATTTGAGTGCAGCAGAGGGGATGGGGTTGTCAGCGGCTAAAACAATCACGGTTTCCACCCCGGGACGGGATTCAAGTGGATAATAAGCGGTTTGCCCCGGCGTGGTGGTTGTGGGTAATTCCAGGCTCTTGACCTTTTGGTCATCCAGAGTTTGCAGCCAGTTAAATTCAGACCAAGGGTATAATGGCTGAACAGAACGAGCACTAGTGATCCAGATGACATAGAGATGGGCAGGCCGGTTCAATTCGATTCGGACGGCAACGCCACCGGGCAATAACAACGGCAGGGGCGTTTGATCAATCGGGTGCAACTGCAGCGTTGATCCATCCCAGCACAGCAAATTCAGTGTCGCAATCAGGGGGCTGCTATCGCTCTGATCCTTTTCAAATTGCTCCTCCAGTTCGTCCGCCATCTGATTCGCAATCAAGTGGTCTTTGATTTCTTTTCCGGCTCGCAGGATGACGATTTTTGCTCCCTTCCAGTTTGACCCTAACTTGATGCTGTAATGTTGAGTTTTGGAATTGGATTTACGCTCAAAAATCCCCGGGATGAGCAGGCGTTTTTCTGTGGGGCCTCGAAGCTGGTTTTGGAAAAGATATTGCAGCCAGTTTAGTTGGTCTGCCGGGGCGGGTTTGCGCACAAGATCAACTAGACAGCGGGCGGCACTCCCATTTTGTCCACTCAAGATGGTTTGTTCTGGTGACGCACGGAATGCCGTCCGCAATATCAGGATTGCAAAAGCACGCACTCCGGTCGTCCAACGAAATAGTTTAGCGCCACCCTGAACCGAGGCCTCAGCTTCCGCGAACAGTTCGCGGTCACAGGGAGAATCTGTCTGGTGGTCTTTCCACGACTCCCATATCGCCAGCCGATCAAGTCGCAAACCGCCGCCATCTTCCGCAAAGCTCACCATTAATTTCACATTGCGAGCTTACACAAAGTAAATTTCTGCGCATGCAAAAAGCAGTGTGGAAACGCGTGTGGTCGAGGGGAAAATAGTATCGGAATCACCACCTAAACATGATTGGAAACAGCTGCTAGTGTCGCCGCGAATGAAAACAGACTGGTTACTTGATCCGGAACGAACCGCCGGACAAAGCCAGTGTAAGTAAACAGAAAACCAGACAAGCAATTATGAAAACAATCGCCATAACCAATGTAGGAATGCGTGTGCGCGTCACCATCCGCAACAGCAAAAACATTACTTCAACCAACTACTTCGCTTCCGTGGATGCGGCGAAGGAGTTTGTTCTCCCGCGCGGGAATCGCCTAACCCCGTGCTACCTCAACGGCGTCAAGTGCGTGCTGGCAGGGTGGGTCATGGGGACCACGCTTGGCGTGTGAGATGAACGGCATTCCAAGTCTCCCGCAGCAAGGCAACCACTAATATGTCTTGGAAACTCAAAATCACCGATCAATGGGCGGAGAAACTGCGCTTCACAGTGCGAGGCGTCCTGTTCCTGAATACCATTATATTGTCCCTGGCCTCGATTTACGTCGTCGCAAAGTTGGTCTGGTTTTTCATCCGTTTTCTAGACCGCACCATTTTTTCCACTCCCTGGTGACGCTTATGAATCCTGATTCCAATCCCAACCCAAACAATCCTGAACCGGTGCGCGAAGACTGGGTTTATACGCAGCGCCTCGACGCCAATGGCCAACCTTACGACGACCTCGAACAATGTCGTTCCGTGTTCCTGTCACCGGAGGGAGCGGTGGTGCAAAGACTCTGGCGGAAGGAACGCCACTACCACTGCGGCCATGGGGCGGAACAACCGATGGGCGGCAAATGCGGCGAGCCTGGCTGCTTCCATGTCTCGTGTGCGAGCTGTTTCACGCGCTGTTCCAAATGTCAGATCGGATTGTGCCTCTTTCATGTGCGCTATCTCGAAACTGGCGCCGGCCAGAAGCAACCCATCTGTTCCCAATGTAGGGATGGGCTGCAACGCCAGCGGTTCTGGCATCGCTTTTGGGCGGTCGTCCTAAGGCCCTTCATCGAGTTCGATCAAAACACCCGTTGATTTTCATGAGCAACAAGTCCGACAACAATTTCTTTGAGCGACTGCATCAGGCCCGGGCGCATGGGGCGTTGAATGATCGTCTTGGTGCACGCCTGTCGCGCGTGTTGCGGTGTGATCCGAACGATTCACTCACGCGCGAACTCTTGGAGACGCGTTTGCGAAGACTGGAACAAGATTTGAAAGCTGGACGGTTGCCACCGTTTTCGCAGGCGCGGTTACTCGAAGGTAACATCGTGCTCGGTCATGACCTGCATGGTGTGCCGATCCGCATTTTTCTCGACTGGTTGTGCTCGGGTTTGTTGACCGTGGCTAACACCGGATCAGGCAAATCGAATTTGATCTTCTGGATTGTGAGCCAGCTCGCGTTCTTGACCGATTCATTTTCCACATGGTTGTTCGAGCCATACAAAACACAACTCCGCCTCTTGCTGCCGGTCTATCAACGCGCCGGAAAACCGCTGATTATATTGCCGTGGCAGAACTGGCGCACGAATCTGCTGCAATGCCCTCCAGCGAGCAGCCTGAACAGTCATGCAAGCACGGTAGTAGATGTTTTGGTTCGCACCTTAAATTTGCCTGGGCGGGCGGCGAGCATTCTACGTCAGGCGATTCAGGAACTTTATGTGCGATTTGGCGTCGCTGATGGCTCAGCCACCCGATTCCCGACTCTATTTCATTTGTTCGAGCATATCCGCGTCCAAAAGGATCTAAACGCGGCCGCCAAGGATGCGATTCTGGATCGGGTCGGAGCCTTTCTGGTGGCGCTGACGCCCGCGTGTGGCGCGTGGACGCGCGCATGGAATCACAACGAGTTGGTTCGCTACAGCATTGTCTTCGAGTTGCGAGGTGCGGCGGAATCTGTCCGCAGTGTATTGCCGCAGTCGTTGCTCTTCGGCGTGTTCCATTCCCGCATCGCCGCCGGACTCGTGAATTGTCCGTTGCAGTTGCTACTCGTGTTCGATGACGGTCAACGTGTTTTCAGTGACCGCTTCACCAGCGGCGGAGACATGTCTCCCCTCGATGAACTGGCAGGCATCATTCGTGGTGCGGGTATTGGATTATGGCCCATCGTGCAGACCACCGTAGGATTTTCCAATCGGCTGCGCCCCAACCTGGCCTTAAAACTATTCGGGCGGCTGGGGTGTCACGAAGACCTGGCAACGCTCGCCGCCGATTGCGGGCTGAACACAGAGCAAGTCGAATATCTTCGGCATCGGCTGGTACCTGGCACGTTTGTCGGCCAGGTCGGATTGGGAAATTATACCCACCCGTTCATCTTCCGGACACCGAGAGCGACGATGCCGCAGGCGTTGAGCGATGCAGAAGTTTGTGCCAGCCAGACGCCCTTGAACGAATTGCCCACTGAGTTC